>Ga0209541_10001567_pt1 | contig 45100 bp, 52 predicted proteins | sample RifCSPlowO2_01_FD_184027 | JGI IMG/M metagenome (GOLD analysis project Ga0209541, IMG submission 184027) | Groundwater microbial communities from Rifle, Colorado - Rifle CSP2_plank lowO2_0.1 (SPAdes) (version 2) | ecosystem: Environmental > Aquatic > Deep subsurface > Groundwater | place...
GATGTGCTGAAAGCCTTGAAAGTGTCTGCCTTTGGTGCAGCTGAACCATACTTGCCGCTATACCCTGTAAAAACTATTGTTACGTGTGTCGGCGCGTTTGAAACGACATTGTTGCCAGTGTCAGACAAAGTGTTGACACCACAATTATTAGAGCCGATAGTCATCGACCGTTTAGAGCCCGGCGAGTCGTTAAAGAAACGAATTAAGATAAAAATGCCGATGACGGCACGAGAAAATGTTTCTATCGACGTCATTTACACAACGTACGGTCAAGAAATTGGCAGAGAGCGTGTATTGTTCGATTTAGTTCCAAAAGTAGCTGCAAGTGCAGTTCATGTAGATAAGAACGTCGTTGATTTGTATGCTGTCATTTCCGAGATGCCGGGCACTTTGACAACAACAAGAGGAACGCAATTACCAGTGGATGAAAAGCAAGCACCAATACCAGAACCGTTCAAGCAGTACATCGGCGATGACATCACGTTGGAAATCGCAGTCATCAAGAACGCATCTGATAATTACAACCCAAGTCTCGGATTGAAAGGTCTGCTGGAGTCAATCATCAGAGGACCGACAACACCATTTGATGAAATTCTTGGGCCATACCCGTTGAAGCCGGGCGACCGCTTCCTGTTGGCACAACAGTTCAAATACAACCAAAACTTCGCAGGCAACTACCAGCTTGAATTCATCTTCCGCAGAGGCAATGAGTTCATCGCCAGACAACGACATGAATTAAATCTTGAGTGCACTGGAGAAGAATGTGCGACATCGATATGCAGTGCTCCGAGAACATCATTCATTAAAGTGTATGGGTTGTGGTTGTTGATACTCATTGTTATAGGAATAATTGTGACGGTTATCATTACGAAATACGCGTCTCGCGATAAAAAAAAGAATTTGATTAAGCAATAAGTTTTCTTCCAAACAAAAGTAATCTCGGCTCTTTCAATACAACTTTCATCAATTTCCACGGATTTTCCCTATCATGCTTCTCAAAAACAGCTCGAACATGCGACTGTCCAATCAGATGAATAAGTTTGTTCCAATCATCATTGCTAAAAGTATCTAAGATGTTTCGAATTTTCAAATGCAGCCACAAATCTCTGCCGATTTTTTTCTTCCATCGTTTTGTATAGCTGTCACCATATTTCAGCGCATCTGCAAGACATTGCGCAGCTTTCAAACCAGGAATAATGCCTCCAGCAGTCGTTGCTTTGACCTGTGTAGCAGCATCTCCGACAAGATAGATGTCATCACTCTCCGTAACATACGCAAGATCATACACAGGAATGGGCCCCGATTGCATTTCAATGCGTTTGTATCCAAATTTGTCAAGAAAAGATTGGAAATTACCAGACGTTCCTTTCAAACCAACACGCGCAACAGTTTCACTTTCAGGTACGACCCACGCAAAGAAACCGGGACTGATGTTATTATCGAAGTAAACTTTGTACGCAGAAGAATTAAAAGTTCCTCGTACTCGAGCCTGTATTCCAACACAATAGTTTCTTTTCCTTTCAGGATTTAACAGCTTCGCAACTGTACTGTTCGCTCCATCTGCACCAACGAGAATGTCTGTAGCATAGGTAACAATCTCTTTGCTTTTTTTAAATGTAAGAACTTTTCCGTTTTTGCCTAGAAAACGATGGTCGAGATGAAGAACCGCTCCTGCCTGTTGCGCTTGTTGAGCGAGATGACTATCAAAAGCTGTTCTATCAACAATATATTCCTGTGCGTTCAGAACAACATTTTTTCCATTTGGAGCGATGACTTCAATCTGTTTAGTCACATTTGTAACATAGTCATCAACAGGCACAAAAACATCTCGCAAGCTCATCGTCATCAAGCCAGTACACTGGATAGGCTTGCCTATGTCAGCATGTTCTTCAAAGATGTGAACGTCATGTCCTTGCCGAGCTAAGAGAAACGCAGTATAATTACCAACAGGACCGGCACCGATGATAGAGATGTTCATGCAGCCCTCTTCTTGCGTTCTTCTCGCGATAATTTGATAGGGATAATAGTTGGATCCCATTCATACACTTTATTTTTCCATCGAAATGTATGTGCATTCAGTAATATTTTTCGAACCTCCTCAGGTTTATGCCCCTGCTCAATCATGTCGAGAGCAATGCTATATCGCTCAACTCCTTTTTTGAAAAGAGGTTTTCCATCATAAGTAAATCTCTGTAAGAATGCCAAATCATTTCTATTAAGCTGAAAACTATTTTGTTGCACAGGACCAAAATAAAGGTCATACAATGAATCCACAACACGTGCCATGACTTCATCTTCATCTCCAAAAACTGCACGAAGTTGGGTAATGCGTGGATCACTGCGACTCCAGATGTCTTCTTGAGTGGGTGGACTAACTGAAGCTCTCTTCTGACGCGGTTTATTGAGAAATTCCAGTGTTTCTTTGATAGCCTGATTATACATCGGATCTCCAGTAAGTTTTTTCATGCTTTCGTAAACAACAAGCATTTTTCGTGCTTCTCTCATCTGCGCACGATCAACATAGTCCAAGATAAAAGTAGTAACTGCAATGTCTCTATCGTGAATATCATCCCGCCAAGCGCGAAGGTGAAGCACGCGTGAGGTAAAGATGCGAACATCTTGATGTAACACCTCAACCAACTGAGCCATGTCGTTAAGATTACGAGGTGTTCTATCACTCAGCCGCTCCTCCAATGCTTCCCATTGAACAGGTACATATTCAATTGAGTGCTTCCATTCTTTCAAGAAACGGTGAGCGCGCGTCTTGAAATCGTTATAAGATTTTTCTATTGCGACCTGCTCCGTTTTTTGCAAATTATCTTTATGCATGTCATACAGGAAATACGTCATCTCCGCACTTTCAAATTTTATGTCAGCCAACTTGATATGGATATCTTGCTCAGTTCGCGCACGAGCGACATCATTATGGAGTCGAATGAGGTTTTCTTCAAGGTTGAGATAATTTTTAACAACGCGAAACTCTCTGCCATTAACTCGTGATTCTGCATACGTACGCATTTCCGCAGGTGCTGGTCCACGATAACCTTTTCGATAAATTAAACCTTTGTGTGGCTCTTCTTTGTCATAAAATGCGTGCCACAATTCGTGAGGCATTGCTCCGATAGTTTTGCATTTTGATTCTTCATTTTCCGGTTCAGGAAGAAGTAACTTGTTTTCTTTGGGATTGTAAGCAGCAGTATAACCACCACCGTAATCATAAAACGAGTCGCGCGACTGAATAGCAATCGAAACGTAGCCATCTTTACGTCCATCTGTTTTTATACATTCTTTCGCCCACGCATCCATTTTTTCGAGTTCTTTTTGGACGTCTTGAGCAGTTATCTGCGGAGCAGCACATCCAGCGTATAACGAAAAAGAAACGGCTGCAGCGAGCTTTAATACTGGTTTAGCATACTGTACAAGAGTTTCAAGCATAGTATTTCACGTCGACGCGCTGGTTAATAAGGTTTTGTTAGATTGGTGATGATAATTTCTGTGAGAGAGATAAAACAAAGTTTCGGACATTTTTTCGTCGTGGTCGTTGGAGCAGAAGGAAGGCGAAAAAAAAGTACGTAACGTATATATTTTTTTCTTCCTTTCGTAACAACGGGAACTTGTAATAGTGAGAATTATCGGACGAATTTCATGTAACAGATTATCAAGTCGATAAAAAAACAAAAACAGAAAAAAAAGATTAAAAAAAACTAATAATACGTTTCGTCTTCTTTGCTTGACTCTTCGCCTTTCAATCTGCTAAAGCCAACAATCAGTCCAACGATAACAAGCAATACAACCAAGACCACAAGTCCAACCTGCAGACCCTGTTTTAAGCTTGTTGATTGTGCTGTCTGACCGACGACGTTTGCGCGTAAAGTAACATCTTTCAATGTTTCTCCACCGCTGCTAACAACAACACTCAACAATTTGTCGCCTGCTGAAGCATCTTTCTTTGCTTTGACATAGACATAAGCAACTTTTGTCTCGCCTGCGCTAACAACAAGCACATTCGAGCTTAATCTACTTTCTGCCCAGTCGCCAGTGGTCAACTGTACAGTGTACGTTTTGCTGTCTTTTCCTGCATTTGTGATTGCAACAGGATAAACTGCTTCAACGCCACCTGCGATGACATTTTGGCTTTCAGGTCCAACAGTGATGACTGTCTTTGGTTGTTCGGTTGTTTGCGCACATCTGTCGCTTCCTAAAACCTTGACATCAAACGTTTTGACTGTCTTGCGAGTACCATCGTCATAATCGACGCTGATAGTTGCTTTGTACTGTCCCTCTGTTGTACAGACAGGGATTGGCACATACAACTGTTCGCTCTGCTTCTCTTCGTCACTTTCGATTTCATCGATGTAGTCTGCGTCTGAACCGATGCCTTCGATTGCTAATGAAACTTTGACATTTTCTTCATCTTTCTCGCCGTTGTTTTCGACACGAGCGCTTGCAAGCAAGCTTCTGCCGGCTTCAACAGTCAAGCCAGGGTTGAAAAGAACATCCTGAAGTTCAACTGCATGACGTGGGGTGTCAACTTTCAGAACATATTCTTTTGTGACACGGTCATCACGTCTGTTTGATACTTCGATGTGAACAATATATTCTGCGCCTGCGCGGAGATCAAGATTGTCCGGCAAGTTCAAAGTAACCGTCTTGTAGTAGACTTTGCCTGCTTCAACGCTGAACGCTTCAGTGCGGTCATCGATATCTGCACGGTCATCGCCCTGCATATCAACAGCAACACGAACATTATCGCTGATTGCGGTTGCAAGAAGTTTGACTTCGACTTCTAATGTATCTCCTCGGAGGATATCTCCTCGGATTTCTCCAGCAAGAACTTCACGGTCATTGAACCACACATTTTGTACGGTCAACGGGACTGGAGCTGCTGCTGCAACAAACGACATTACACTAAACAACATGGCCAATAGTACAACCATGCTTAATTTCTTAATCATTGTATACCACCCTCCGAAGAGTAACACCCCAATGAGGTGCCAAAACTGTATTTATTATATAAACCTTTCGAACATTTAGCATTGGTGAGTAGTTATTCATTTTGTTCCCTCATTAATAGCAACTAAGTGATGGTAACAGTCCTATAGACCGTTCTCCGCTTATTTTCACTGCCGATAGTGATACGGATGTCATAGTCGCCAGCTGGCGCATCAGGCGGCAATTGTAGCCACAACCGTTTTGTCACTGCCTCATGCGGTTTTAAATCAAAAGGCCCAAGTGATTGTCGCACATCAAGCGCGTAGATATGAACCGTAAGGCGTACATCATCAAGACTTTGAGCTGCATCATTTTGTAATCCAAAGGTTATTGGAATGACATCACCAGCTACAACCATATCATCCATCTGAATACGTTCAAACACAAAACGTTCTCGCGCTGCTTGAGGAGCAGGAGAAACGATGCCAACAAAAATGGTTTTTGTAACATTCGTTGCAATGCCACGGTCATCAATAACGGTCAGCATGACAGTATACAAACCAGGAGTGCTAAACGTATGGAACGCATTCTGACCATCTTCAGTATTTGTCGTTCCTGATACAGTGTCGCCAAAGTTCCAGAGGAATTGCTGTGCTGTACCGAGCGCAACAAAAGTAACGTAGCCTGCAGATGACTGGCTAAAGAGAAAATCTGCAACAGGCGGAGAGATACTTACCATGATAGTACAGCTTGTGCTGCTTGACAATTGCTGTGCATCAGTTACAGTGACTCTCACAGTAAAACTGCTTGGAGTAGTATAGGTATGTGCAACACGTGACGAACTGCTCGAGAATGTGGTACCATCACCAAAATCGTAAGCAAAGGTAACAGCACTTTCGTCTGTCGTTGCTGAAGCATCAATAGTGAGTGGACGCAAAATGCTTCCGGTTGCTGGACAAGAAAGTTGTGCCACAGGCGCAGCATTCACGTTCATGTCGACAAGATTGCTCGCTTTACCGCCATCATTGTCCGTAACGGTAAGTGTGACTGCAAAATTGCCACTTTGAGTAAACCGGTGTGAAACTGTTGTTCCGATAGCCGTTGTCCCGTCGCCAAAATTCCATTCATGTGAAACAATAGTGCCGTCATTATCCGTTGAAGATGAGCCATCAAATAATACGACATCGTTGACATTGACGTTTTTTGTCGCTACATCAATGCGCGCGATTGGAGCAGCATTGTCGTTAATCAGGACAAGGGTAGTTGCTTCTGCAACAGCTCCGAAATTGTCACGAACAATGACTTTTGCAACAAATGAGCCCGCCTGAGTATAGGCAGCTTGTGCAACATTGTTTGGTGAGTTGAGCACTTCAAAAAAGCCATCACTGTTGAAATCAAACGAAAATGTATGTGTGTTGTCAGTATCCTGATCAATCGCTGTTGCAGTAAATACAACATTTTCATTGATTCTGCGAGGAGCATTGCTGCTCAATGCGACGGATGGAACATGATTGACGTCAAGCACGGTGATAGTGATTGTTTCTGCATCGCTGCCGCCTCTGCCATCTGTTGCGGTAAATGTCACAGAATAGCTGCCTGCCTGAACAAAGCTTGGGACCCATGAAAATACTCGTTGTGCATTCAATGTTGCGCCAGTAGGAATATTACTTGCGGTCAGTGTCACTGCATCACCATCAGCGTCAGAAACAGAAACGCTAAACTGAAGCAAATTGCCTTCATTGAGTGTAAACGGCCCTGACGACGTTAGAGTAATAACAGGAGCATTGTTGGCGAGACCAGAAACAGTAAAAGCTCTCGTTTCTATTCGTGGAACATCAGTAGCAGATGAACATTGTGCATCCACAACAATTGTGTCAACAACAGCGGTATAGCTTCCTGAGGGTAATCCTGTAACCGAAAATGCAGATGATTGTGTGGTGTCTGCAAATGGATTAACACGTGTCGTTGCCGTACGCACAATAACATTTGATGCGTCTCTAACTGTAAGTGTCACATCAACTTCGCTTGAAACATAGGGGTCACGAATAAGTGCAGGAACATCAGACACTGGAGCGCCTGCAAGCGTAAGAGCTGATTGTACAGCTGTACTAACAATAAAATCAGTATTGGATGTAAGAGGAGAGGGCACACCGATATTAGTGATAGGTGATGTACACTGGTCCTTTTTTGAGAACGCATACGTGAATGAAAAAACGGCGTTATTGTCAAATGTGTTTGTATTGACACTTATTTGTGGTCTGAAGTCATTGTGAAGATAAAAAAGTGCATACGTTTTTTCTGGAGTTGTACGGTCGGGAAATCGCACGTCTAGCGTATTCGACGCTCCGCTTGATTGGTCAAAAACAGGAGAGCTTGGATTGACATAAGAGGTACATTGAGCGTTACTGCACTCAAAAACGACTGCGCGTACATTGCTCAATGGTGTTGTGCCATCAAAGAAGGTGGCGCGTTCCGTGTATGCTGCTGCAAATGGTACTAACAGTAAAAGCCCGAAAATAAATAGTAATTTTTTCATCGTAACCTCCCTCGAAAATTTCTGCGATGATAAGATTCTCTTCGTTGCTTGGGACTTCCTCTGCCACCGAGCAAACCAAAATCTTCCGCTGGTTTTGGACCAGTTGGACCGGATGGACCGTCACTCTTTGAGCCACCGCCGTTAAACACACCAGAAGCGAAAAGTGCACCTGCACCTGCTGCTTGAGCTGCTGAAACACCAGTTGAAATTAAAGCACGGTCATAATATGCACCACCAAGATCTGAAACCTCAGGCTGCAATCCAAAATGGATTCCATTGACATATAATTGTAATCGCTGAATTGGGATGGAATCATCAAAACGGGTGTGACGCGTCCACGGCTTTCCGAGCCACAAACGAGTTGGTCCATAACCAACAATAAAATCGCTTAATTCGACTCCGCCACTTTTTGTCACACTGTCAGGAGCCATATTTTTACTCATGACATGATTATTTACCAGAAAAGTCAGGTAAGGTGCAACTGTTCGCGCTTCAACCGCACCGATGCCCGTAGCCTCACCATCTAATATTGAATCAAGTAATTTTTTGGTAGTGTTAAAACGTGCATCCCTCGTTTCCTGCATAACGCCGATAACATCACCTTCGTTTTCAAAAGATTTTGTGATGTCTGCAGCTTTATATCCAACATGACCTAACGCCACCGGAGCCATCTGCCATGCATCGACACCCGATGTCACTGCTTCAAGGTGTGTGTACATCTTCAAGAGTCCATCAAGTTCAGTACCGAATCGTTGACCAACATAGCGTGCAGCAATTGCATCCTGAAGAGTATTGCGCATTTTTCCAGCAAGAGTACGCCCTTTGGACAATCGCTCCTGAACAGCAAGTTTTTCCGCCGTTGGTGTTGTTACCGTTGGAACAGCAGTTCCTGTTCCTGCGACAGCTTCAAGTTGTCCAACATTATAAGAAAATACAGACGGACGAACATCCCCAACAAAGCCAAGTGACGTCGCAGTATAAGTGACCATAGTTCCATCAAGCGCATTAAAATATGCTGCCGTAGCCGTCGGAGCAACACCATCAGCGCGTGTAAGGTCTTTTTCAACAGCAGGACGCAAAGCTGAAAGATTGCTATGAGCAAGCCAGCCTTCACTATCAATCATTCCCATAAGTCCAATCATCTTATCCCAGCGTTTCATCTGTTCGCGTTGTTCTGGATTGGTATAAACAGTATTGATTTGTGCATCAGTAAGAGCGCCAGTTGGTGTGACACTTTGAGGTAAAGTAGTATCATATCTCGCTGGTCGTTGCAGAGGTTTAGAACCGATTGCAACTGCAAGTTCTTCGAGTTTTCGGTTATCGTCAGCAGTATAATATTCAGCTGTTCGTGTCGATGCACAACCAACACCTAATACTGCACCTGCTACTGCCGCCGCACTAACCAGTTTGTATGTCATAGTAATTTATCTCCGGTCTGCAGGTAAACCTACTGCAGCCATATAGTGAAGTCCGTCTTTCATATCACGTTTTACATCTGAAGAGTTATATTTAGCATCAATCAATCGCACAGCACTGCTAATCATGCCTCGCTTGATATCGGGAGTGAGCGCAGAATCTCTCGATTCAATTATTACTTTAGCATATTCAAAGACAGGGTCGTTCCATTTTTTCACAACGCCACCAATCGAAGTTCCAAATTCATGTGAAAATCTGTAAAAAGCAGTGCCTTCTGTCTGTGTCATCTGCGCTAATTCAGCTGCTGTTAATCCTTCTTTTGGAATTTTTGCAAAGAGTTGTTCGTAGGATGGTCTTTCTGCTTGAGCAGGTCGAGGCACTTCGGGTGTTGGTCTCGATGCAGGTTCTTCTCGTGCAGCTTCAGGCTGTAATAGTGTCCGATGAGCCATTGCTGCAAGTAAAACACCATAATCTCCACGCGTTTTAGCTCTCTCAATTCCTTCAAGAGGTTGTTTGTCTAAGAGAGCGGTTAATGTAGCATCATAAAGCGAACGGAAACGACCTTCAAAGCCAACAGCGTTTGCAGCCTGCTTTTTTACTTCAGAAGCGTATGCAGTCACAAGAGTACGCTGCTCTGCATTTAATGTTAAAGCTCTGCCTTCGTATTGAGCTTGTCCGTCCATGTAACGCTCAGGCTGCGCGAAGATTGCGAGGATGTCTTCAGCCAAGGGAGAACCAGTAACGCTATTTGTTCCAGTCCGTGAATCTACAACGACGACTGCTAACAAGTCATCAAGAAGAGACTGAGTTCGTTCTTGTTCTTCACCAATAGCAGCGTGACGATTTTGTGCATCACCAACAGCTCCACTTTGCGCCGCTTGTTCATGAGCTCGTGCTCGCAGAGTACTCATGGCTGTACGACGTAAATACGTATGAACGGAATGTTCGCGGACATCTTCACCAGGTGCTCCACGTCGCCCAGTTGGAAGGAGCATTTCGACAGCATTGTTATATCGACTTTTTATTTGACCTAAAAGAACAATATCTGTCATAGAAGTAGCTGAATCTATATCATCGTCGAGTAGTTTGAGAGCGTTGAGATAACCGTTGACATACACCTGTTCACCAAGACTAAATGTTGGAACAGGAAGTTCTCGTTCAAGATTTGCTCCATGAAAATCATTAAATTGACGTGCAGGATTTTCGCGTGATAGCCGATACATTTCATCAATGACATGCTCTTCTGGTGCAGCAGTTGCAGTTGGGAGTGAAGGTAGAGCTGGTGGAGCAGGAGATTCACTTTCTTCTGTTGGAGAAGCAGTTCTGGTTGGTAGTGGCGGAGCAGGTGCGCTTTCTTGAGCGAAAGCAGGTAGAGCTAAAGCAGCGGACAAGACTGCCCCTTCAAGAGTCCCATGAATAAAACGTTGCATTAATTCCTCCAGTTCTCGTCGGAAAATACCACCCTTTAAATACATTTCGGAATAGTTGCTATTACATAATAGTTACAAATAGTCATTTTCTGTCTGGAGTAACCTGATGTTCGAGTTTGTAGAGTTTAAAATTTGTATCAACAACAGCATGTGCTTCACCATGCAGCCAAGCAACATCTGGTGCTTCGACAAAAAGAATGTGTGGAATTTTGGAAGAATAGGCTTGTTCTACTGCTGCTCTGGCTTCAGGCGAGGACATATCATGCTCGCGTGATTCAAAATAAGCAGTCAGCAACGTAACGAGTGCACCCTGACGTTTTGCGAGCGAAGCTTCATCCTGTCCAGGATATTTCGCAAGTGTTCGCTCAGCAATAGAAGCAGAAAGTTCCATATCAAGTTCATGACGAGAGCGACGAGGTGCTGACGTTGGTGTTGGCGTGCTTGGCTTGTAATCAGGATGTCCTTCATGAAGCTGTCGTGCGTCTGCGATTGATTGTTCCTCTGCAACACGTTCCAAAACAAGATTATATTCATTTCTGGATATCTCCGATGCAGCAAACCGCTCATCAACATCGTGTTTCATCGCCTCAACATCGTCAGGCAAATAACCAGTGTGGTCGACAAACCGTTCATATGCACGATTAAAGGCACCAAACGATTCACGTAATGTGATAACTCGTTCTTCTGCAGTTTTGAATTCAGTTGCTTGCCTTTCCTGCGCAATACGTAATGCTGCATACGTTCCAAATAAGTTTGCAAGATGACCAGCAGTATCACCTTCATTTTTTGAAAAGGTTGTAGCCTGCTTTTCCAGTTCAATGCGTAATTGCTCATATTTTCCAAATAAATCCGCAAGATGAGCAACAGTATCATTATCACTTTTTGAAGAGGTCGCAGCGTGCTGTGCATGAGCAGCGTCCAGTTGTTCGATTTTTCCAGACAAGGTGACAGCAGATGCTTCGAGATTTCCTATGCGTTGAGCATAATCAGTTTTCAACTTTTCAATATCTGCAGTCACGGTCGACTTGAATCCTTCCAGTGCGCCAATTCGTTCATCATAGTCTGCTTGTCCTGCAATAACTGCGGTCTGTGTGGCATGCTCTCTTTCTAAACTACTGAGTCGAAGAGCGTGTTCAGTTGAAATCGTTTCCAAACCATCTATCCTCACATCTTTTTCTGCGAGAAGTGCAGCATATTCCTGATGAGTAAGAAACTTATAACCGTCTTTTTCAAACGCTGCACGTACTTCAGCAGGCATTGCACGCAATCGTTCCAATAATGCAGCATCATGTTGTGGAGTAGCACGACCAACACGTGCTTCGATTTCATTCAAACGTCGATACGCTTCGTCAGAAGACATCGGTTGAGTTGCCCAATTGTACGCAAAAGATAAACCTGAAAACGCGATTGCAACACCGATGCCGATAGCAGTACCGACGTGAGAATGAGATATGTGAGTGGGAACATAAACAACAGATGACCCTTTTGCAGCGACTTCGGGTTTTGCAGTTGATGGCTCAGGTGTTTTCAAAGCTTCAAGTGTACCCTTTCGCCAATCATAGATGTGAGTTCCCCATTGTCGGTAGAACGTAAGGAGATTAAAAGGTGCATCAGGATAAGTCTTGTCAGCCTCTCTCAATTTTGTACGATAAGTGTCATACAGAGCAAGAACAGCAGCCCGTTCAATCGGAGAGTTAGGATCGAATTTATGAAGTGCCTCACGAAATCCATAAATTAATTCAAAGTGAGAAGAACGAAGAGCCTCAACTCTCTGTTCATCCTCAACCTCAAAATGTTGAAGACTCAACTCTACAACACGAGAAGGAACAAGCTTAAAACGAACCTGCGCATCTTTCCCACCATCACCAAGAATATGTTCTAAATCTCTTCGCAAAGTTGCAGACGTTGCACAATGAACAAGATACCCAAGACAACCCCGTCCAAATGGAATATCTTGTGCGACACCTAGCTCAGGCCTTAACGCTTCGTAAATTTTTTGCTCAAAAAAAGCACGAGCTTTTGTTGGAAGTTCAGCCTCAGGATTGAAGGAGCCAGCAAGAACTTTCGAATGAGCCATTGCAACATGATCTCCATGTGAGAATAGAGGACCTGAACGTCGTGGATTAAGCGAAAAATAAGTAAAGTTCCAAGGTGTATCAGGAAAGACAATATTATCACAACGCTGATACCAGTAACGACCGGCAAATGCGGCTTTAATTGTGTCTTCTGCGGTGCCGCGTGTGAGATGCATAGGATTATTAAGACTTAAACTACTATCGACACGCAAAGCGAGATTATCAACAAGTGGTGCAGTTTTTTTGTGATTCTTATCAGGAACAGGCGAAGGAGTTGCGTCTGTTGTAGCTACATGTGGTAGTGAAGCTGGTTGGTTTGAAGAAGCTGCATATGGGATAGGAGTAGATGAATTTTGAGAACTGGCTTCAGGTTGAACAGGCGAAAGAGTTGAGTCTGTTGGAGTATAAACTTTTAAAGACATACTTGTGGAAACACTAGGTATGCCTATCTTTGAAGCTCGAAGTCTCTGAGTCTTCTCGGGTCCTTGTTTGTCATCTTCCGTCGCCATAATCACACCTTCCGAGTAACACCTATTTAAAGGATTCTCTAAAAGGTGATAACGTCAACGCTTGCAAATCAAATGTTCAGGTTCGTAGTAGTCGTTGAAGCAGAAGGAAGGCGAAAAAAAAGTACGTAACGTTTTGTTTTTTTTCTTCCTTTCGTAACAGCGATCAAATACCCACAAAAAAACTGGGGACGCAGGGATTTGAACCCTGATCAGCAGGTATCTTCACAAGCGATTGTAGTCATAGGATTTCTCCTCATCGCTCCAAGACTGGAGCCCGCGATACTGCCAGGTTATACTACGTCCCCTTTAATGTACCCAACCATGAAACGCTTTAAATAGCTTTTTATGCCACCGACAACTTTGAGAAGAAATGATTGAAATTGATGGTTCTCAAGGTGAAGGTGGTGGCCAGCTCGTAAGAACAGCACTCGCGCTTTCAACACTGACGCAAAAACCATTTGAAGTTACAGACATAAGAAAAAACCGTCCTGAGCCCGGACTCAAAGCACAGCATCTTACTGCAATCCGAGCATTAAAACAAATATGCAATGCGCAGACAAGTCCGTGCGAAATCGGCTCAACATCTTTACGATACCTGCCACAACAAGTAAAAGCCGGCACATATAATAGCGACATTGGCACTGCAGGAAGTATAACATTACTATTGCAAGCATTGCTGCCACCTTTAATAAAAGCATCAAAAAAATCTGTTCTTACAATCGCCGGCGGCACATGCGGCAAGTGGCAGGCACCCATAGAATATTTCGAGCTGGTGTTGCTTCCGTTTTTACAAAGGTTTGCGACAATCACGTGCTCAATACAAAAGCGGGGCTATTATCCAAAAGGCGGTGGCAACGTGACGATAACAATAATTCCAAAACCGAACAGTCCGCAAGTATGGAATCTGGAAGAACAAGGAACGTTAGTTTCAATCAAAGGTATATCACACGCATCAGCTGATTTGTCACAAAAGAAAGTTGCTGAACGGCAAGCTGCTGCTGCACAGTTATTGCTGAAAAAATATAAAGTTCCGATTGACATCCAAATAATATACAGCAATACATTAAGCACTGGAAGCGGAATAACTCTTGCTGCACGCTTTCACAAGAACGATGAGTTTCATACAATTTTAGGAGCAGATGAATTAGGAGAAAGAATGATATCAGCCGAAGATGTTGGAACGAAAGCCGCTCAGAAGTTAAGCGCAGAGATAGACAGTGGTGCTGCTGTGGACATGCACGCTGCTGACCAATTGCTTCCATTTCTTGCGTTGAGTTATGGAATAATAAAAACCTCGCAGATAACAGAACATACGCGCTCGAACATCGCAGTTATAGAAAAATTCGTTCCAGTAGCTTTTTCGATTGTACAAAAAAAAATAGTGTGTAAAGCAAGCGACAACGATGATACAAAAAAATGAGTGATTATATACTCCAAAATAAACATTGAAGAATATATAGCATTATAAGTCGTTTTTGTTTAATTATGCAAAAGGTGATACTCATGAGAAAGCTTGCTTTGTCGATTAGTATAATTATCCTCAGTTTGGTTCTTGTTGGATGTGCACAGGAACAGATTAAACTGCCGCCGGGTGTTGAACCGCCACAAAAAGACATAGCAGGACAGGCGACACATCAAAGTATTACTAGAGACCAATTGGCACAAGGGCAAGGGATCTACCTCGATGCTGGCTATAATTACGTAACGTGGCCGTCGGATTTACCTACTACTGACCTGTTAAAAGCTGTTGAGAGTATAAAGGATACTAATCTTTTTGTCTACACGTGGGATTCTGCAACAAACACTTGGCACTTATGGTATAACCCGAGTGGACCCTATGGACAATACAATGGAAAATACTATCCAATACCAACCGTGTTTAAACCAGGTCAACTTTATTATTTTTATCAACAAAATGCAGATGCACTCAAGTACGCTCCCGGCTGCATGAATCCTGCTGCTCACAACTACGTAGCTTTAGCCACGTCAGATGACGGCAGTTGCCAGACCTGTACAGACACTGTTAAAAACGGTGATGAGACTGATGTTGATTGCGGCGGTAGTAAGTGCACTGATTGCACTCAAGGCAAAACTTGCAATGCAGGTACAGACTGCGCAACTGGACTTATATGTGACAGTGTGACGAAGCAATGCAAAACTTCAGGAACTCCTCCATCGTTCACCTGCAGCGACGGAATAAAAAACGGCGACGAAAACGGCGTTGATTGTGACGGTCATTGTGCTGGATGTGTAGCGTCTACAGAACCAATAGCATCTATATTTTCAAGCCCAGAAAGCACAGGACGTACCACCTATGAGACAGTTTCAGGTACACGACAACTACGTTCAATCCAGTGGATATCATCACCATTTTCTGTCACAAACGCTGGAGGAGACGAAGAGAAACTCAACGGACTGATAGTTAATGTAGGTCATTATCCATCCAGTATTAGTCGTCCGTGGACATCAAGAGTTAGTGGAACTGATCAAGAAATATTTTTTGAAGTAATTGGAAAAAAATTCGAGACAACGTTGTTATCGGATTGCCAAGGGATTGTGTTTCCCCAACAACCAGGATTCGTCAATATTGGGGTTGACCCTACTGGGTTCATCGGAGTATCACTGGCTGAAACGGAAGGTGAAGCGACATATTGTTTGAAAACAACAAGCGGTCTTTACGCAAAACTAGGTGGATTCACACATCAGTTAACTGAGTGCCCCGATGCACTGTGTACTATGGGCGTGAGAGGTAGTGTGAAGCTTGGAGTGTGGCCACGATAATAAGTGAGCATTGCCGAGTGAACGAGTAATTGTGCTGTAAAGTCGACATCTTTATAAATAAACCCATAAATTGCAAAGTCATGGAACAAGGAAAATCATGCACAAGTTGTAAGCGACAGATAGCAAACATAGCACGAAGTACAAGCTTCAAATGTCCAAGCTGTACAAAAACAGATATCGTCCGTTGTGGCCAATGTCGAGAGCTTGGAACAAAATACGTATGCTCTTCATGTAATTTTGAAGGCCCAAACTAATGGCACGAATTGTTGTAACATTACGCATCATGCCCACTTCTCCGGAGATTGACTTTTCACAGATAGAAGAAAAATCAAAAAAGTTTATCACAGATTTCGCAGCAACAAATACATTTAAAGTAGAACAAAAAGAAGTCGCGTTCGGATTAAAATCGCTCAACATTTCGTTCATGATGGACGAGAATAAAGGCACAACAGAACCATTGGACCAGAAAATTGCAACCGTTATCGGTGTTAATTCTGTCGAAGTTACTGATGTGCGACGAACGATTGGATAAGTTTCTCAAACTGAGCAAGTGAAGCGTTCGTTTTAACTGCATGAGACGAAAAATGTGTTCTCAGTGCAATATACCCATGCTCACGAAGGAGAAAGAGTGCCTGCTCGGTTTTTAACGGCTCTGTCTTTGTACGTGCAGCAACCCGATGCAAATCGAAGAAGCCAACGATGTTTTCTTTAGATTCTTCGGCAAGTGCGTGAATAAAAGAGTCATCGGTTAACTTGTCCATTTTCTTAAGCAAACTTTTCTGCTGCAATTGTCCGCACCATAAAGGCCCAACATCTGCGAAAGTATGCGAACAATGTTCAACAGTAACAGAGCATCGAGAACAGTAATAAACAAGATGATGCGGTTTCAAAATCGAATCACAAGCTTCTTTGCTTTTCTCTGCGCGAAAGAAAACGCGATAATAATGGTCTTTGGAATACGAACATACAGGAAGCAATGCTTTGTCAAATTGTGCGCCGACCAGTTGGACTTTTCTAATCAAGATGCGCAATCCGATTTCATGCATTAGTTCATTACGTAAAGGGATTGCCCAATACTTTCTGCGACAGGCAGCTGGCGCAGTGCCCGCAAGCGCAGCTGTATCAGTAGCAGTCACCGCAAGAATTCCATCGCGTGCTATCCTTTTGACTGCAGCGTCTAAAAACGGGTTAGGAGTCCCAAAAGGGTCGATATCAATGTAATCAAATCCCGTGCTGTTCAGCAAAAAAAGTGTTGCATCGTCACGATGAAAAGTTACATTCCTGACCGACAGCTTGTTCAGTTTGAAATTTTTTTTAATTGCACTGACAGAACTGTAATCGTTAACTGCAATGCTCTCAACGACATCAGGAAGTTCCTGAAGAAATCGAACAGCACGAACACCGCTTCCCGCAAGAGGGTCAGCAACATGCAGATTTTTCTTTCCTAGCGCGCGAAGCAATAAAATACTAACATCACGATTAAACTTCATGACTGGATTGTAAAACACCGGAAGTTTTTTCGACAGTTTCCCTTCAGAAACATGAATTTTCGCGTTTGATTCAGTAATTATTCCCATGGGACACCTAAAGGTTTGCAAGTCTCATGGAACAAAATTTCCCAAATACTTTTAAATCTATCATGGAAATGTACAATGTATGATACGCCAGCCGATTATCACCGTTGTAGGGCATGTTGACCACGGAAAAACAAGCCTATTAGACAAAATAAGAGGGACAGCTGTAACTGCAACAGAGGCAGGCAAGATTACACAGGCGATTGGCGCGAGCATCATTCCCGCGAGCGCATTAAAAAAGATATGCGGACCATTGCTTGATAAAATCAAATTGCAGGTCAACATTCCCGGACTGTTGTTCATCGACACACCCGGACATGCAGCGTTTATCAACCTGAGAAAACGTGGCGGTGCTTTGGCAGACATCGCGGTTCTCGTTATTGACATCAACGAAGGATTGATGCCACAAACCATTGAGAGCATCGATATCCTGAAGAATGATAAAACACCATTCATCATTGCAGCAAACAAGATAGATAAGATTCCTGCATGGAGCAGCAGCGAAAAGACATTGCTTGAAAGTATCCAGCAGCAGTCACAACGAACACAGGAAGAACTTGATAAAAAACTGTACGAAATGGTCGGCAAGCTTTTCGAGTTAGGATTAAACGCAGACCGATTTGATAGAGTATCTGATTATACGAAACAGTTTGCAATCGTTCCAGTGTCTGCTCTTTCAGGTGAAGGCGTCCCTGAACTTCTGATGGTCATCACAGGCATGGCACAGAAGTATCTCGAAGCTCAGCTCAATGTACAGGTATCAGGTGACGCAAAAGGCACCGTATTGGAAGTAAAAGAAGAAAAAGGTCTTGGAACAACGATTGACGCAATTATCTACGAAGGCTGCATGAAAACAAATGATACGCTCGTCATTGCCGGTATGGAAGAGCCTATCATAACAAAAATTCGCATCCTCCTGCAACCAGAGCCGTTGGCAGAAATGCGCCTGAAAAAATCAAAATTTCAGAATGTAAAACAGGTCTATGCTGCAACGGGTGTAAAGATATCCGCGCCCGATATCGACAATGTAATTGCAGGCATGCCGTTGCGTACTTGTACAGCACATGCAGAAAAAATTGCAAACGAACTGCAAAAAGAAGTTGAGCAAGTATTTCTCGATACAGACGATGAAGGTGTCATTGTAAAAGCAGATACGTTGGGCAGTCTTGAAGCGCTGATGCTTATTTTGCGTGAAAAGCAGATTCAGATAAAGTTCGCGTCCATTGGAAAGATTAACAAGAAAGACATCGCCGATGCAGAAGCCGAAGGAAACAAAAATCCATTCCATGGAGTAATCATCGCATTTAACACAGAGATGTTACCAGATGCCGACACAAAAAATATCAAGGTCATGATGCACGACGTTATTTATCATATCGTTGACGAGTACACGAAATGGAAAGAAGAAAAGACAAAGACGATGGAAGCAGCACAGCTCGACAGTCTTGTTCGCGGCGGAAAGTTTCGCATTTTGACAGGATATATTTTCAGACAGAGTAATCCCGCAGTCGTCGGCATTGAAGTGTTAGCTGGTCGGATTAAAGCAGGAGAGAAGATTATGACAGCGCAGGGCAAATCATTAACAACAATAAAAACAATTGAAGAAGAAAAAAAGCCAATTCCAGTGGCAGAAGCAGGAAAGCACATTGCATTGTCCATGGACAATATTACGGTTGGACGACAAGTGCATGAAGGCGACATTTTATTTATCGAAATTCCTGAAGAAGATTTTAGAAAAATGAAAGAGCTCAGGCATTATCTGAATAAAAGTGACGTTGAAGTTCTCAAAGAGACTGCGGAAATCAAAAGAAAAGACAATCCGGTGTGGGGAATATGAAACTGAAGATATTAAACACGCGTGAAATAAAGGACATTCTCAAAAAAATAAAAGACTTGTATGGTTTTACACCAAAAATTGATGACGCATTTCTAATGGATGCGAAGCAAAAAATTTATCTGATAAGTAAAAAAATTAATCTGATTGATTTTGAGCAGCTGCACATCAATTCGATGGGTTTGTATTTTGCAGACATTAACAAGTACGACGAATTGAGGTTAAGCATTGAAGGAAGCCAGATTGTTGGCCCGCATGCAGAGAAGAACATTCTCGAACTGAACGAGGAGCAGGTTAGAGCATACTTTCGAAGCGAAGAAATACCCATGGATGAAAAAGATACACCGTTCGTTCTATTGAAATACAATGCAGACTTTTTCGGCGCATCAAAGATAAAAGAAGGAAAATTGCTGAATTATCTGCCGAAAGCGCATCGAACGAAAGAGCTTATTCTGTAATGTGTATGTGAGTAATAAAACATCTGGAAAGATTGTATTCACGAAGAAATCGGACGAATTAAACTTTAAAGAGGACAAAACATTTTAATAGCTCCCCTCACGTTACACGTTAAAATGCCAACATGGAACTTTATAGACGGTTTGAAAAAAGAGCCTATCGATTCTGTTAATCCACGATGGACATCAGCGTTAGAAGCTGCTCTACAATCTCAAGCTACTCCTCTTCAATCAGGATATCATGTAAACGTAGGTGCCGTTACAATGAAAGGCAATGTTGTTTCGGGCTCTAATCATGAGATGGCCATCACTGATACAATAACACATGGCGAAGAAGCTGTGATTGCTGCTGCGTTAGAAAAGTATGGAAAGGATGACCCAATTCAGGCTATTGCTTTTGCAGGATTAGGTGGTGCAGATATCGCCAGTCCCTGTGGTAATTGCAGAGACGCCATACGGCAATACACTGATTTAGATAATTTAGTGCTCATAAATGCTCCAAGAGATGGAGGAAAAGCAGTGCTTGTTCCAGGAAAAGCATATTTCAAAGATGTTTTTCATTCGCTTGAAGTACCGGAGGGAATACAGCTGTTGTATTCTTCTGTCGGTCGCTTTACCATGTCTCGTCTTGACAACCGGATGATTTTCAAATTAATGCATGGAGAAGAAAAAACAAGACCGCCTCACGTGGATGGCGTGCGTGAAGCTTTGCGAGCTGAAAAAAACGCATATGACATTTATGTAACCTCATCGAGTCCACGAATTTACGGAGCAGCAGTTGTTTGCTGGAATGGTCTTGTTTTCAGAGGCAGTTATAGAGGAGATGTAGCTTATCATCCCGAATTACCAATTTCTGCCGCCATTGGCAATTTTAGGGATGGAAGTGATGATACGAACAGAAGAAAAGTAAAAGAGATTATAGTTGCTGCCACAGGAAGTATCCCTGATGTCATGTACAAAGATAGACAACATGCTCTAGAATTTGCAGAAGCAATTCGATCATTAAGTGGCAACCCTGGAACACCATTGCCAGTGTATTTGGTCAATCTCAAAAGTGATGGTCAGCGTACAGAGATATTTAAGACTGATACCAATGAATGGTTGCCACTGAGATTTTCCCCAAAACATTTGGGACTGGAAAAAGCAATGGCAAGCGGATATGAAAAGCTGTTCAGGACGTTATAATGCAGGTTCAAACAGTGTATGTGCAAGGTGTGAAAGATGTTAATGAAGATGAGTTATTAGTAGGCAAAGATATTTTTGGAGTTTTTGATGGTGCTACAGGTCTTGTTCCGTACAGAAATGGAATTGACGAGACGGGTGGACAAATTGCTGCGCGGATAGCAAAAAAAGTATTTGCATCATCCAGTGAGCCACTTGAAAAACTGGCAATCAAGGCAAACACTGAAATTGCGTATGCAATGACTCAAAATGGAATAGATACATCGAACGCAGTACATCGTTGGTCAACAACGGCGGCAGTTGTACGGGTGAGAGAGGATGTGCTTGAGTTTACAGCCATAGGCGACTCGTGTATTCTGGGAATCCTGTCTGATGGTGGATATCGCCTTCTTGTGCCGTACCAAAATCAGGACGCGCCCCTTTTGCAGGTGAGGAAATCGTTAACAAGTGAAGAAAAACGTGAGCGTCTCATGAGCCTCCGAAAAGAAGCAAACGTTACATATGGTTGTCTTAACGGTGATGCACGTGCAGAACGCTTTTTGCACACGGGAAGATACGAAAAAGCACTATTTGATTCTGTTCTGATTTTCACTGATGGTTTAATGCTTCCGAAAAGGGATGCGCTTGGGGACGAGGATTGGAACACTTTTGTCGAATTACATAGGGCAGGCGGTCTCCAAAACATAGTCAAGTATGTCCGTACGCAGGAAAAAGCAGATTCGTCATGCGAAAGATTTCCTCGATTCAAAATACACGATGATGTTGCAGCGATAGCAATCAATTTTTAGGTGTACCTTGGCTTTTTCACTGTTTGTCCACAGTCAACGACAAGCATCTGTCCCGTCATCGCGGTAAGTAAATGCGTGGTTGCGTACACTGCGTTTGCAACTTCTTCAGGTGTTGTAAGACGGTTCAGCGCAGAGGTTTTGAGAAGCGTTTCAAAATCTTTTGGTTCTTTGCGCGTGCGCGGCGTTGGAACTGTACCAGGTAATATCGCATTGACGCGAATTCCTTTGACTCCAAGCTCGGTTGTTGTCGCATAAACAAGCCCTAAAAGTCCCGCCTTTGCGGCGCTGTACGCAGGCAATTCCCAGTCCTGAATTGCATTAATCGAAGAAACAAGCGTTATGCTCCTGTCACCTTTGTCATCCATGAGCGGGACAAACGCACGCATAAGATACAGGTGGGATGTAAGGTTGAGTTTGATTGATTCATCGATAAGATCAGTAGGAACTTCTGCTATTCCCTTGCCAAACTCGTTGCGTGCACCCCCAGCCAAACTTATGAAGTGTGTAATGCCAAGATAATTCAAGTGATGAGCAAGTTTATCTACCGACTCTGGCTTGGTCACATCAACATGATAGTGTTTTGGCCTTGAGTTATCATAGGCAATATCCGCAGACAACACATTTGCTCCTTGCCGGGAATATTTTTCAACAATGGCAGAACCGATCCCGCCAGCTCCACCAACAACAAGAATATTTTCAGCCATATGCTCAAAATGAATGCTCTGATTTAAAAATCTATGCTTGTTTTATCGACGATAATTTTTGTATCTTGAATAGTTTATTTTGTAAAGCTCACTTCACTCGTCGTATTCCTAACTTAGCCAAATCAAATTCTGGCGTTTTGATAGTCTTCGCTTTTTCCGCAGCTTTGCCAACGTAAACCGTCACAGCAACCGCAATCAGCGTGACAACCAGTGCATATAGAAACATTGCACCGACGGAACTGTGTTCGCCAAAAATTTTCTTAAAGATAGCCGTAACTGTTTCGTTCCACGCAAGCGCTGCGACTAATCCAAAGGCTGCAGTTACTAATGTCGCCATTTTTTCGATGACTTCAGTTTTCATGTGATAGTTACAGTGACAACAGTCTCAGGACGACAAAGCAGTGACTTAAAATCTTTGCGTAATCCAACGGCACTTTTTGTTGCATAAACCGCAAATGTACGCTCAGACAGGAAGCCTGTCGTTCGGATGACCATCTCTTTGTCGCTCATAAACCCAAGATTAGGCACAGCAATAATTTCTTCTTCCATACCATCTGTACGAATTATTATTTTAATTTTTTCTTTTGTAAGAAACGGTTTCAAATGCTGAAGCTCAAATGTAGCACAAACCCCAATGATACAATCACCCGTAAGAGTCACATCCTCTTCTTTTGTAAATTCAAGTGTGGTACGATGCGTCGCACGAATGTTTTTATGCCCATATGCCTGAAACGTATAAGAATTCATCACTTTAATAAATCTTCAATCGGCTTTTTCTTCTTTGCCTGTTGTGCCAGTTTTTCTAAATCAACGCCCAACGATTTTAATTCTTTGATGTGCATCTGCATCAGCTGTTCGACAATTGTCAGAATTTTGAGCATTTCCTCGCGTTCTTTCGACAACGTTGCTAAAGCACCTTTATGAAAGCCAACCTGTTCATCATTGCTTGCCTTTGCTACCATAAGGGAAGATAAGCTGGAACATTTTTAAACCTTTGCCACCAAAAAAAAGATTATGGAGCTCTGGAGTGGAAAAAACGACAATCTTGTGTCAAAACAGGAGTGGGAACAACGTATTGACACACTGAGAGAAGAATCGACAAAAAAATGCAACAAAGAAGAAGTAAAACAGGCACTCATCAACGCAGTCAAACAAAGAATACCACAACACAAGTACGGCATTTTTCTTTCGGGGGGCGTAGATAGTTCGCTTATTTCAGTTCTCGCAGACAAAAACGCGATATTCTATACCGTAGGATACGAAAGCACCATCGAAGCACGCGACGTGACAGCATCACGAACACTTGTCCAAAAGTATAACCTGTCGTGGAGATTAACGATTCTCACACTCAAAGAAGTGGAAAAATATATCACACAAGCAATTCATATTCTATCCGCTGTCAATCTCATCGATTCAGTAACAATAGGCATAGCGATTGTCATCATAGCAGCGACAGAACAGGCAAAAAAAGAGAATATAACAACATTTCTCGGTGGATTAGGCGCAGAAGAGATTTTTGCAGGCTACAAGCGCCATCTTGATGTTACCGACGTTAACGAAGAATGCTGGCGAGGTTTGCATGCAATGTGGAGCAGAGATTTGGTGCGAGATGCAACGCTCGCGAGTGCTTTAAAGATAGACGTGCGAACACCTTTTCTTGACGAACAGCTAATCAAATCAGCGATGCAAATCCCAGGAAACCGAAAAATTAAGGATGGGCAAAGAAAAATAATATTGCGAGAAATTGCTGAAGAGATAGGCATTCCAAAAGAGATTGCATGGCGTAACAAGCAGGCAGCGCAGTACGGCAGCAGCATCGACAAGGCAATCGCAAAGCTCGCAAAAATAAATGGATATAATGATAAAGGAGTTTATCTGAGACACATATCAAAAAGTTTATAAATTATATATAAAGTGCAGATGAACATGAGCACAAGTAGGATTATTGCGTATTTTGACAGAATAGACAGTAGAGCAGGACACTATCCGGGTAAAATACTGAAAGTTACTGAGTTTGGAGAATTTTCTCCTGCGCCTCTTGGTCCGCTCGAATTACGAATTGAAGAACTGCGAAAAGAACGTGCAATTCCTGAGAGTGGCATCTTTTTTGACGGAGGTTCAGGAGATGGCCGAGTCACATACCTAATGAGTAAGAAAGGGTATGATGCATATGGCATGGAAGGTGATCATGAACTCGCATGTCAAGGAAGAATCAACGGCGTACGCCTCTTGGAGCTCGGGCAGCGACGCACTGACAGAGCAGTTGTTCTTGGACATGGAAATTTTGTCAATACAAGAGAATACGAACAGCAGTTAGGAATTCTTATAGGGGAAATCAAGCTATTTTTTAATTATCAGTCAAATGGCAAAACACTCGCAGAATTAATTGCAGCAGAATCACCCGTAGGGACAAAATATCTTTATTTATCACATGATGCACGAACACCCACTTTTGTGAGTGCTCCTGAACTGGAACACAAGAGGACAAAAAAGCTTGATACTGAAAGACCAATGTACCTTCGTGTGTATGAAAAAGTACGTTGTCGGCAGAACCCCACGCCCTCACGAAAGCACGCCCACATACCGTGGGCAACTGTTGCATAAACCATATCACCGCAAATGCATTTCAACAACATCGCCGTCTTTAACAACATGATTCAATGAAAATTTTTGTCCTGCAAACTTTGCTGATGGTCCTGTTACTTTCACAAACTTGAATTTCTTGACAAAATCACGATGAAGCTTGTCGCAGACATCTTTGATGTTCGCTCCCGTACGCAATATCATCGGTTCGCTCATATCTGCTTTTTTGCCTGCTTCTTTGGTGAAAATCCTGATAAGTCGAAGCCGCTGAAAAATGAGTTCTTTTAGTTCATCGATATGCTTTCCTGTAACGCCGGACACTGCGATGTCTGCGCTTGTCTGCTTCATGACATCGTCGAGCTGCTTGGACAACGCAAGGTCTAGTTTATTCATAACAACGATACCCGGAACATATTTCTTGTTTTTTTCAATCGCATCAATCAATTGGTCGGAATTAATATTCTCCCTGATGACAACTTGAGCGTTTGATATGCGCATTTCGCGAAAGATTGCTTCAATCGTTTCTTTGTCAATGTTCGTTAATCGAACCGTTGTACCTATATCAAGTCCGCCACGTGGTCGTTTGCTGATGCCCACATCAGGCGCTGTTTGATTTAATCGGACATCAGTGGCATAAACTTCTTCATGCAACACTGGTAAATGCTCAGGATGAAACACATCAAGAAGCAAGATAACTAAGTCAGCATTTCTTATCATTTGCAAAACTTCTTTTCCTCTGCCTCGTCCGCTTGCAGCACCCTCGACGATGCCCGGAACATCAAGAATCTGGATTTTCGCGCCTTTATATTTTAAAACACCGGGAATAACGGTAAGAGTGGTAAAAGCATACGCTGCGACTTCTGATTTTGAACCGGTGAGAATGTTGAGCAACGTAGATTTACCAACGGAAGGGAAGCCAACGAGAATGACGGTTGCATCACCGCTTTTAGAGACTGCGTACCCAGTCGTGTGTCCGCCGCCCCCGGAACGCTGTTTCTCGCGCATCTGCGCAAGCTTTGCTTTAAGAATGCCAACGGCTTTTTGAGTTCGTTTGTTATACTTTGTACCTTTGAGCTCTGTTTCAATTTCCCGAATTCTATCAATTGTTCCCATAGTTTTATAAATTTAATAATGATAAACTCCTCATGACACTGCTTGACAGAAGTATTGCATATTTAAATGAATTGTCTTCGGGGATAGTCGGCAAGTTAAGTACATCGCTTATTATTCTGCTTGTCGGCTTTGTTCTTGGAAGACTCGCCGGCAGGCTTCTCGGCCGCATGTTGCATGAAGTCGAGCTCGACAATATTCTGCAGAAGACAGGTTTTAAGATGCCCATCGAACACACACTCGCAACGCTCGCCGCGTACCTCATCTATTTCATTGCGATAATCATGGCACTGAACCAGCTTGGCTTAACAACTGCAGCGTTGTACATCATTGTTGGCGGCGCAGTCGTGATGATTATTATTGCCACTGCGTTGGGCATAAAAGATTTCATTCCAAATATGATTGCAGGAATATTCATTTACCGCCAGGGCATTATAAAAGAGAACCAGCGCATGATAATAAAGAATGTCGAAGGCAAAGTAAAAAAAATCAGCATCATTGAAACAGAGCTCGAGACCAAAAACGGAGATATTATTCTTGTGCCAAATTCATTAATCATAAAGTCAACCGTTATTGTGAAGAAGGGAAAGAATGAAAAATAAGAAAAGTAACCTTAAATCATTGTGAGCACATCAGTACGTAATTAGTCTGTTTTTTCTATCGTCGATAAATTTTCAAAATTGGTGAGGGCTCAAAGCTACTTTTTTTGTGTTATAGCCTCTGAAAGTTGAAATTTATCAACAATTAAGGGTTTGAATCGACTAATTACGTACGCACATCACTCTGTTTTTTATCGTTTTTGCTAATTTTGTTGATAAACTTCTTCCATACTCTGTTAGCCTAACTTCTGATTCAGAAATCGTGACAACACCAAAAAATATTAGTTCTTTACAGTGATTCCTAATGGTTTTCCAGTTGGTATTTACATGCCTCTCCAAGTCACCATACCTGTGTCCTTCTCCATCCTTCAAAACTTCAAGGATGCATTTTCTAATTTGAGCGTGCGTGCGCTTATCCTTTCGCTGCTTCAGAGAGACACTGGACATACCACAATATTGTAGAAATCTTTATATAGTAATATTCCACTATATTGTGGATATATGGTTGTTATTGGCGAACATAAAATCGAGGAGATTAAAAAATGAAATATAATTCAACGTTAGGGTATGCATTGAAAGGTATAGGATTAGGTACACTTGGTGTTACTTACTTAGGGGTTGGTGCAGCTACAACAATGTTTCCAGAATTAAAAGATTTAGGGAATTTTACAGACATTTTAAGTGATATATTATTAACTTCAACCGCTGTTTCTGTAGCTAGTTATTTTATAGGCAACTGTATTCATAAGGCAGAATCAGAAAGTCAAAACAAGAAATCTTTAGATTATTTAGTACATCATTTTGCAGGAATTAAAATGAAAAAAGAACTTAGAAAAGACAGGTTTGCAGACATAAAAAATCTTCCTAAACCGAGTTTACAATTAGAAAAAGAATTTTAATGATTTTTGGTATTTTGGAACCTAAGTCACGACGAGGTTATTCAAAGTTCTCTCTATGAGGGGAAGATAGAATGAATAGGGTGTGGGACAGTAAAGTGTTATTCTTTCTAAAATGAGTGCCAAAGTTACGTTTTCTGGATTTAGTTTTCCCACTCTCTCCTGTTTTAAAGCTGATGAGTGGCTTTTACGACGGAGAAGCCTGGTTTTACCCGTAACTTGCTGAATGAAAGAAGATAGAAAAGCTTATCTTTCTTTTGGCCATTACCTAATGTATGGAGAGCAAGAAAAAGGCAGCTGTTTTTCATCAACAAATCGAGAAATAGTGTTTCACTGTCCCACACTCGAATGAATAGATACTTTTATCAAACAAAACACAATTCACAAGCTTTCCAGCATACTCACAACACTATATATCTGCTGGCGGATATGCGGGTCCATATTGTTTCTATCTATCATCTCTTCAATTTCAGTAAGTGCCTTGTCTTTTCCAAGTTCAGGATCATTTTCAAGATGGGAGATAATAGTTTCGATATGAGTTTTCAAATTCTTATGAAGCCCTTGTTCATCGCGGATTTCTTTAAGCATATCAATAACATTATCCATTGGATTTCAACTCGGACACAAGCTGTTTTTGGAGCTCTTCAGATTTTTTGCGCAGACGTTCTTCCTGTGCATCGATATTTTTGAGACGCAACTCCATGCTTTCACGTTTTTCTTTTAAATCTTTTTCTAATTCTACCGCAGGTGTCTGCACCATGATGTTTCCGACGATTTTGTATGCCTGCGATGTTTGTTTCACTTCATGCTGCGCAGATTCAATTTCATTGAGCTGGAGCTGAAAATGCTGCTTCTGAACAAGCAATGCCTGCATATTTTGATGAAGCAACTGTAATTGTGCAAGTTTGGTTTTATCTGCCATGGATAATCTCCGCACATTTGATGAGTCGAAGCATTGACGTCACGATTGATTTCAATGCCCGTACATCCGCGGCTTTAACAATCACTTTTTTTCTGTCAACCCGAACAGAAAATCTCTTTGATTCAACTGCCTCAGGTTTAAACGCCTCATAAAAATCAGCGTGAGGCAATGGTAATACGGCAGTGTGCATGTTATCGTGCTTTTATATGAGCAAGAGCCTTGCGTTCTTTATAGAGGAGTTTGCTCCCACAGTAAGGACAACGCACTTTAGTGCGCAAATATTCGTCGCCAACTTTCTTTTCACAATGGAAGCATTTGTAGTTAGTCATATTTCTGTTTTAATGACAGTTTTTTCAACAGTATACGCACGACCAGTAAACTGAACATTGCATTTGTGGCATTTCCATACGCCATTGCTGACACGTTTGACGCCAGCATAAGCACAATGAGGGCATTTCTGATACGAACGCAATACACGTTCAATTTTATCTACTTGAACCTTGTTTCGCGGACCATACCGTGCGCCGAATCGACGCGTTGTTGTTAATTTTTGAACCGTTGCCATTGGAAAACTGGGGCTGCCCGGATTTTCATAAGCATACGCCCTTTGAACCGGGGTCTGTTGGTCCCAAACCAACGAGGATGGCCAAGCTACCCCACAGCCCCGTAATTCATCATGAAGATTGTAGGGTCTTTTTAAATGTGTCGGAGTTTTTCCGCTGGTTGGTGGTTCTTGATACTAAGAATTCCAAACCACTTTGAGCTCAAAAGTAAAGAGAGGTAAGACGATGTCGTTGGAGCAGAAGGATGCGAAAAAACACGTAACGTTTAATTTTTTTTTTCTTCATTTCGTAACGACAGTACGTTTATACTCTACCTGCTCGCCCTCCATAAAGATTTATAAACAATCTTCAGGTGAAGAGTTGTATGCCTGTCACCGATTTAACCGCACAACAGAAGTTCAAACTCCGACAGTTCGTCAATGAGCTGAAGGGCTATCGCGCAAACCATACAGAGATGGTGACAGTATACATTCCTGCAGGATACGAGCTGACAAAGATAACTGGACATCTTGCGGAAGAACAAGGAACCGCCTCAAACATTAAATCAACATCAACCCGAAAGAATGTGCAGGCTGCTCTTGAAAGAATGATTCAGCATCTTCGTTTGTATAAAAACACACCACAGAACGGATTGTGTGCTTTTTCAGGAAATATTGCAGCGCGCGAAGGACAACAGGATGTCCGTGTCTGGAGCATTGAGCCGCCAATACCCGTACAGATGCGTACGTATCGCTGTGACAAAACGTTTGTTCTGGACATTTTGGAAGACATGCTACAGGACAAAACTGTTTATGGGCTTGTGGTGATGGACAGGAGAGATGCGAACATTGCGTTGCTGAAAGGAAAAACAATTATTCCGTTAGCAAAAACACATTCGCAGGTGCCGGGAAAGTTTAAAGCGGGGGGTCAGTGTCTAGTTCCTGAGACATTGGTTGAAACTCACTCACAAACACCTCTTGCTGTACTGTCTGTAGGAGACGAATTAAAAACGTATAACTTTCTCACGAAAAAAGTCGAAAAAACAGTCATAACTGATAAATGGGAAGTAGAAAAAAGTAATATTTTGCACATTGAAACAGAAAACGAACATACAATAATATGTTCTGCTGACCACTTTATTTTTACCGAGAACAATAGTGAAAAAGCAGCGGATGAACTAAGAGTGGGAGATTCCGTTCTTGAGGTGAGTGGAGAAACATTAAGACCAGTTAAAATTGTATCAATTAAAAACAACAAAAAGAAAACGAAGTTAATAGACATTTCAGTCAAAAGTCAAAATTTCATCGCTAACGGCATTTTAGTCCATAACTCAGCACAACGTTTCCACCGCATCATTGAGGACGCTGCAAAAGAACATTACAGAAAAGTTGCTGAATATGTGAAAGAACAATTCCTGCCAATAAAAGAGCTCAAAGGTATTTTAGTCGGCGGTCCCGGTCCAACAAAACACGATTTCATTGAGCTTGGTCAGATAACCAATGAATTAAAAAAGAAGATTATTGCAGTCCGCGACTTAAGTTACACCGACGACTTCGGATTGCACGAATTAGTAGAGAAATGCGGCGATGTACTTGCATCCGAAGAAATCACAAAAGAGAAAAAAATCATGGAGCAGTTTTTCCAGACTTTGGCAAAAACACCCGAAAAAGCAACGTACGGAAAAGATGAGACGTTACGTGCAGTCCAAATGGGTGCAGTTGATACGTTGCTGCTCTCAGAAACACTTGATGAAAAGACAATTGAGTTTTTTACAGCAGAAGCAGAAAAAATGAAAAGCACCGTGACACTTGTTTCTGTAGCGACACGAGAGGGCGTGCAGCTGAAAGAGCTTGGAGCAATCGCAGCTATTCTAAGGTATGGGATAGGATAACTTTTTATTGCACGTCATTTCTCCAATAATATGAACATTCAACAAGCTTTTACAGAAGTATACCCAACCAAACAATTCAATTACACAACAGAAGTCACATTTTCAGGCAAGTTCAAGCCATACAATGCGCGCATTCGTTTAAGAAACAATCATCTTCACTTCAGTGTGAGCAATGAATGGAAAACCGTGGATGAAGACATTACCAAAGGGTTGGTTCAATCGCTGCTTCTGCGCTTGTTTGGAGGAAAGCAGGCGACGCTCAATATCCAGTTATACAACAGCTTTCTCAAGAAGCTGCCCAGCGTCACGGAAAGAAAGCAAAGTGAACCGATGTTAACAGAAAGCTTCCAGCGCGTCAACGAACAATACTTTTTTTCGACAATGGACCAGCCCACACTTGTCTGGGGACAAAAAAGCACGCGAACGCTGGCGCATTATAATTTGCATATCGATACCATAACAATGTCAACAATTTTTACCGATGCACCGATTCATTTGCGTGATTATGTGATGTATCATGAAATGCTGCATAAAAAACATCAGTTTTCAGGCTCTGCACGAAGACAGTTTCACACGCCTGCATTTCGCGCAGATGAAAGAATGTTTAAGAATGCAGAACAATGCGAAAAAGAACTGAATGCGTTCATCCGACCAAGACAGAGAAAGAGATGGTCGGGATGGTTTTGAATTATGCAGGTAAAATAGAGCAAGATTTTTAAATCGCTTGGTTAAAAATGCTTACCAATGGTAAAGATTGACCCGTTGCAAGACTTAGAATTTCTAAGAGAAATAGATAGTCGTGCATTGGGCAGGCTTCATGCGATGCATTCCGCAGTACGCAGCTTGTACGAAACTCTTCAGCGAGAAACGAGCCACGTCGCTCACTATCCAGAAACAGGAAAGGAATTTCATGCAAGCGCGACGTCGTTCTGCTCCGAGCTTGAAACCCAACTCAAAGAAGTCCTCGCGCGCTATATATCACCACAAACTATAGATAATTTTTATGCGAAGAGCAAAGTTCATTTTCATGCTGTTCCTGAGAGATATACGCGAGCCGGTATCGATGATATGCTCAGAGAAGACACGAGAAAGTTCATGACATCTTTTGACACTTATATGACAAATACGGTTGAGCCTGCTCTGAACATGGCACGAGAATTAGATAGACTGCAACCACGACTAGATCCTGCCGACGGTTTGGTAACGACCATAGTTGATGTTTATTTATTATTGTTGAAATACACGAAGGCAGTCATGAATACAGCCAAAAAAGCTTCGCAAGAGTTGGTGAATGCAGATTTCAAAGATGATGAAATTCTCGAGAAAAAGCTTGCAGGAGCCGCATCAGTAAAAGCGATAGCAAAAAGACTGCAAGAACGCGATTTTATATATTTTATAACAGAAAGCGGCAGAATAAGTTGGGGCCGTTTCATAGATCTCCAAGGGTGGTTTGGCAAGGAACTGCACTACAGCCCAGACCCTGTACCATCGTACGACTGCAGGGGGTACGGCTTTGAACGAAGAGTCCCACTGAAGAACATCTTTTTCTTGGAGCGAGTAAGCACGCGTGCTCAAACGCCCGTCCAAAAGCTTTAATAATATATCCATTTTCTGAAGCTTATTCTAGGTACAACAGATGGGAATAAAACAAACAAACGCAAGCAACGTTCATGAGGGCGACACCATTATGCTTGACGGCGCTCCCTGCCGCGTGATGAGTGTCAGTAAGTCGAAGCCAGGCAAACACGGCGCAGCAAAAGCACGTATAGTCGGCATCGGTATTTTGGACGAAAAAAAGCGTGATTTGGTTATGCCGGGTTCAGACCGCATTGACGTCCCATTAATCGAGAAAAAGAGCGCACAAGTCCTAAGCATCATCGAGAACAAGGCAAACGTTATGGATACTGAAACATATGAAACATTTGATTTAACAATTCCAGAAGAACTCAAAGGCAAAGTAAAAGATGGCATGCAGGTATTATACTGGGAAATCATGGGGAGCAAGATGATGAAGCAGATTAAGGGAGAACAATAATGGCAAAGTTTGAAGAAGCAATCAGTCGCATGTTTCGTGACGTATTTGTATGTCGAAAATGCACGCACAAGATACGTGCGTCAAGCATGAAAGTAAGCCAAGGCATGATAAAGTGCAGGAATTGTGGAAGTAAGATTTTACGCCCACGAAGACGCAAGTAAGGAAAAAAATGGTGATGGACTGGGTACTACAACATAAGTGGATTCTCTTTTTTTATATCGTATTGATTGCGATTCTGTTTATCAAAAGAAAAAACATCACGCGACAGGCGAAGATAATTATCATGTACCGGATGCAGTTCGGAATTAAGTTTATCGAGCGGATTGCAACGCGATGGAACAACATCGTCAGGCTTTTTGGATTGTCCGGCATCGGTTTTGGATTTGCAGGCATGATTGCGATGTCCGTGATGCTCGTGTTTGCCATCGTTCAGGCATTTACTGTTCCAGACCAGCCATCAAGCGTAACGCTTGTACTGCCGGGCATGGACATTCCGGGGTTGGGATTGCTTTCATTCTGGTACTGGCTTTTGGCGATTTTCATTATAGCAGTTGTCCATGAAGCTTCGCATGGCGTTGTTGCATACGCCCATGGATTACAGATAAAGTACACAGGAATAGTTCTTTTCGGTCCAATTTTAGGCGCTTTCGTCGAGCCTGACGAAAAAAAACTAACACAGGCCGATGATGTTGTACAGCACTCAGTCTATGCAGCAGGCGCGTTTTCAAATATCGTTCTCGCAGTCGTCGTGCTTTTGCTCACGACGGTAATTACAGTTCCTCTGCAAAGTTTGTTTGTACAACCATCAGGTTTTACGTTTGATAGTTATTTGAGTGAGAATTTACCATTCGCCAAGGCAGGAATAGAACCGGGAACGACCATCACAGGAATTAATGGCGAGAAGGTAACAAATTTTCAGCAATTGAATGACGAGCTGATTAGACACAGCCCGGGTGACAGCATCAGTATACAAACAGAGGATAAGAGTTATGTAATCACACTTGGAGAACACCCAGACGCTCCGAAGCGTGGGTATCTTGGTATTACAAAAATACGCAACACATACGAAAAAACATATACAAGTACAACTGCACACATCGGAAACACAATACTCGAATGGTTCAACGGCTTGCAGAACAACGGACGCGGCTTTCTATTTTGGGTGTACGTTCTTAGCTTAGGTATCGGATTGTTTAATCTTCTGCCACTGCCAATCGTGGACGGCGGACGAATGGTACAGATTGCACTGAAGCGCGCGTACGGCGAAGAAAAAGGGAATAACATCTTTGGAAAGGTATCAATCGCATTTTTCATTCTGTTAATAACAAGTATGGTTCTTCCAGCATTGATATAAAGAAACAATATGAAAACAAGAAGAAAAAATTGAAAAAAAAGAATTACCGTCTCTTTCTTCGTGAAGACCGAGATGAGCTTCGTGCTCGACTTCCTGACTTTGTCGAACTTCGCGAAGAACTTTTACGTCGCTTCGAACTTCGCGTACTCTTTGCGCGTGTCGAACGTTGTGCTTTCCGTTTTGCCATAGTATACCTCCTTTTTTAAAAACTTTAGATAAAAACATTTCACCGAAGTATTTAAAGCTTTGTGTAAACTAACGTAATCAGTACAACAATTCGAAAAAGAGAATAACATTCCGCGAAGTTAGTTCGCAATTGTTCGTTGTGGTCGTTGAAGCAGAAGGAAGGCGAAAAAATAAACTTTTTTTACGTAACTTTTTTTTCTTCCTTTCGTAACGACGACTAAACAACACTCATAACTAACAGCTTGTGACGAACATAGCGCACGTTGAGTGAAGATTATGTTATAAAATAGAGTTGGAAATGTATCTGTAAACCGAAACGCATAAAAGAACATTTCTCTTTGCTGAATAAGTGATAGACGTACAATACAACCTTGCTCGCGGCACATTAAAAGGCTTAGCCGACGAATCTTCTTTTCTTTTGTCAAACAATGCAGGTTCTTTTTTTTATCACGACTGGAAAACACGAAACGGCGGTTGGTTCGTTCACGACGAAGATACATTTCGAGTCATAGCAGAAATGCGAACTGCTTCACCGCAGGTAAGCGCAATTATTCACAGCGGCTCAAAAGTTGAAATGAAGAAAAATGGAATTCGCGAAATGTTTACGCTCCCCGAGGGAAAAAATGTGCTCGTCTACAAGACAAACACGCCATTGGATACAGACATTTTTCTCGACGTTAAAAAACTCAACGACAACCGACAATGGGGCCGCCACTACAACATCAAAGTCGAAGGTGGAAAAACTATCATCCATTTTGTGAAAAGTACCGACGCACGCGAGGATAAAACAAATGGGCAGCACGAGTATGATTTTTATATTGTGTTGGACAAGCCGGCGCGCGTAATCAAGAGATGGGAAGAGCGACTGTACACGGATGAAACGCACGATGCAGCGTCATATTCGCGATTGGTATTTCATACAGTGAGAGTTTGGGCAACATCGATGACGATAACCGCAGGCAGGAATCTGCAGCAGGCACTTGAAGCGCAGAAGGATGTGAGAATAAAACAAAGAGTCAATAACGAATCAGCGCTCACAGTTCAGGCACTGAAGAATTTTCTCGAACCATCAGGCGTAAAGTCAGCTTTTCCTGCACAATGGAGAGCACGGGACGAAATTATTGCAGCTGCTGCGCTTGCAAAAATAAGTTCTCAGCATACAAAAGAGATTATCATGAGAAATGCACGCGCAATAATGAACGATGGGCGATTAACAGAAACAATAACGTCAGAAACAAGAACAACTGATGGTACTGGCTGGCTCTTTAAGAGATGTCATGAAATGATTGACATGTTCTCGCCGGAAGAAAAAAAATATCTCGCAGATAAAGTAGTGGATATTATTGAAACGCTGCACGAACGGCACACGAAGGACGGCTTTGCATTTGATGTAATTGAGGATACACAAACAATCGATGCACAAGCATTGCGGCTTGCATTATACAAAAGTGCGTTTGGTTTGACAAAAAACGAGCTGTACAACGAGTTTGAAAAAAAACTGAAGAATAAGGTACGCGATGCATATTGGAATGGTGAGCAGCTTGCACAATCGAGAGGTAATTACAATCCACATCCGAGAATAGTTATTGCTGCCTATGTGTATCCCGACCTTCTAACAAAGGAAGAATGGTCGTCCTGTTTTACGCAAATGCTCAAAGGAACCTGGCTTGAGTGGGGCGGATTAAAGATAGAAGAAAAAAGTTTGTTTTGGATAAATAATATCGCTGCATTGTGCTTTTTGAGGACAAATAAAACGTTGTTTCACAACCACATTCAGAAAATAATGAACGCATCAAAACGTGAAATGCTCTGGCAGGGATGCTTGGGGATGCACGGTGAATCAAGCGCTGCTGCAACATTAAAAAGCAACGGAAGCTATGCTGACATTAAAAGTACAGCAACGTATATGGAATTGATGGATGAGTTGAAGAGACAAAAATAGAGTCAGGTTAGGGTTGTCTGACGATACTCCAGGAAGAAAAAAATCAAGACGAAAAAAGGTATGAAATACGAATGCTTTATCTCAAAACCCAAAGGGTTCATAGCCTCACTTAAAAAACTCCAGAGAGAGAATCTAATCGCTTCAAAATCATTAGAAAGATATTATTAGGTGCTACAAAATAGGTATAGACTTACAGCTTCTTGTGAACGACGAAGAAAGTTTAATTCGTTCATTTTTTTGAGGAATTCACCAAAAAGTTTATAAATATGTATCTATCAGTTATATATTGATATCTATGACACAACTGTTAGAGCATCCGAGAGAAGAACATAGTCCGACGTTGGACACGGTCCAGATGGTAGAGGAGACTATCCGTGAAGCAAAGCAAGTGATAAGCGTTGCCGAGCTAAAGCGGCAGTTACCAAGAAAAGTCAATCATAATACATTAAAAGTGATTCTTGTATATTTGCAAAAGAGTGGAAAAATAGAATTTACACTGGATGGTGTAGTCTGGATATTCATGCCGAAAGAGGATATTGCAGCAATTTTAAGAAGAGGCAGAACGTGGACTTAAAGGACAAGCAGAAAATTGTACAGGTCGTCGGCGCTGCTGAAACCGCTCTTGTAAAACTTGAAGAAAACATTCATGTATTACAAGCTCAGGGCAAAACACCTGCAAAAGCAGATACTCAATTGTTCAAAAGCATTGAGCGCGCTCTGAATAATCTCAAATCAAATCCGTTTGCTGGGGACAATGTAAAAAAGGATGTATGGCCAAAAGAATTTAGTAATTTGCCAAATTTGTTTCGCATGGAACTGTCCCAATTTTGGAGATTGTTATATTATGTTGTTGGTGATGAAGTAAAGGTTGTCAGCGTCGTATTCGAAATCTGTGAGCATGAACACTACGATAAGATTTTTGGTTATCGAAAAAAGTAAAGTACACAAAAATCATCCTTCCACAACTTTCCTCACCCTATCATCCCCAATCGGTTTCGCATGTTTTCCCAGTTTGTAATATGTTTTTTCAGCGACACTTCCCCAGCTGAAATCTCCTTGTTCACGTTCTACCCTGTCAATATCAAATTCACCCAGTGAAAGTCCTTTTTGTAGATGATAATAGATAACACGTCGTGTAACGGGCGGAAAAACACGAAGATAAAGTTTGCTCAGATTGTATCCATGAGCACTTCCAACACGATAGAGAATTTCAATCATATTCTGTCGCACAACACTCCCGCTCGGCCGTCCGCGTTTCATTTTCCTGCGACAATAAGACTGCTGGTCAAACGAACACCCGGATTTGAGCGGACATGGTCGATTACAAAAGTCGCTAATGATTCAGGACTTTCCGTTTCAATTTCAGAGATGACATCCCATTCACCAAAAAGTAAGTAGACGTTCTTGACTTCAGGAATTTCTTTAAGCTCATCAACGATGTCATGCACATCATTTCCAGTAATAGAAATCAACACAAACGCCCTCATACTATCTACGCGGTGCACATCATTTATATACATTGTCATTATAAAAAATATATGCTTATCTTCGTCGTGAACCGTGCACACAAAGAACTTGCAATTGCGGAGATTGAGTCATTAACAAGGGTGAAAGGAACGGAAACAGACGGGGTGTATAGGTTGGATGCGAAATGGAATAAAAAGTTGAATAGCCTCGCGTTCACGAAACAAATATGGCTTGATAATAAATTGGTGTGCGACATCAATAAAGTGAACAAATATCAGGAACGACGCGCACATCTTCTCCCTGCCCCACATCCAGCGATGGCACATCCCAAGATTGCACGGGTGATGGTGAACCTGAGCAAAGCGAAACAGATTCTTGACCCATGTTGTGGCGCCGGTGGGATTCTGATTGAAGCTGTATTGTGTGGAATAAAAGCAAAAGGATTTGATATTGACAAGCGAATGATTGAACGCGCGAAAATAAATCTGAAGCATTGCGAAATAGAGGGTGTTATACTCAAACAACAGGATGCAACAACATTCACAGAAACAATAGAAGCAGTCGTTACTGACTTGCCGTACGCAAAGAACACAAAAGTATCTGCTCCACTTGCTGAGTTATACGCAGCATTTTTCCACAATCTGGAAAGAAACAAAATAAAAAGAGCAGTGATTGGATTTCCGAATACCATCGACTACAGAAAGTTCACCAAAGGTTTTACGATAGAAAACGAGTTTACGTATTATCTTCACAAGAGTTTAAGCAAGAGGATTGTGGTTATTCGCCGCTCATAAGATGATACGTCATTTCATATCCATTGACAGTGATAACATCAGTTTTTCGCAATGGTCTATCATGATAAGTATAGGTCTGAAATTTATCACTCCACCCAAGCAGACAGATAGCATGTTCTGTTAGTTCTCTTGTTACAGGTTCCAAAAAATAGATGATAGCACCTACTTTCTTTGCAATGATATTACCAAAAGCAATATCAGAATGTAAGCGTGAATCTTTTTTGGGATTGACGAGTTGAACAAAAACATATTTTTCAGATAGTTCGAAGACTGGATGTCCAGAAAATTTTCTGAACCCGAGAACTGCTCGAGTGCCTGCGGTCACTTTAGGGACATTTTCACGCCTCGAACCAAACGGCCACAACCACCCCATCATCTCACCTTCTTCTCTACCGCAGCCACAACTTCCCGTACTTTATGCACTGCATCAGGGTTTGCAGAAATGCTATCAACGCCGTGCCGCACCAAAAACTCTGCCATCGCTTCTTTTGAGCCAGCCTGCCCGCAGATGCTCGTTTCAACGTTATGCTTTCGACACACATCAATCGCATGTCCAATAAGAGACAACACAGCAGGATGCAACTCATTGTAATGTTTTTGAATGCGATGATTGTTTCTGTCAACACCAAGAGAAAGCTGCGTTAAATCATTCGTCCCAAACGACACAAAATCAATGCCTTCTTTGCAGATGTCTTCAATAACTAAACAAGCCGCAGGAGTTTCAAGCATGACGCCAAATGCGACATCTTTTTGTGGTTCTAAGCCTACACTTCTACAAAGTTCTTTCGCCTTGCGTACTTCGTCAGGATGAATCACAAAAGGAATCATAATGCCGACGTTGCGATGGCCCTGCTCATGTAATTTTTTAATTGCGCGAAACTCAGCCTGAAGGATACGCGGCTCATCAAGACTGCGACGGATGCCATGCCATCCAATCATCGGGTCAGTTTCTTCCGGCTCTTTGTGACCACCTTTCAGGTTACGATATTCATCGCTGCGCAAATCACTTGTTCGTGCCCATATGGGTTTTCCTGCAAATGCGCGCGCTGCCATACCAATCTCGCGAACAAGAAGTTCTGTATATTCATCATCTTTGTTTTCTCGAATATAATGTGCTGGATGAATTCCATTACTCGCTATGACAAACTCAAGCCGTAACAATCCAACACCATCAGCATTTGTTTTCGCAATTCTTTCGGCATGAGACGGAAAATCCATGATGACTTTTACTTTTGTTTTGGTTTGCGATGAAGAAACAACAGGAGCATCGTCAACAGCTGAAGAGATGCGAACTTTGCCTGGATAAACAACGCCGCCATATCCATCGACCGTGACCGTCATGCCATCCTGAAGAACTTTTGTTGCGTTTGCTGTTCCAACAATGCAGGGGATGCCTAATTCGCGGCTCACAATTGCCGCATGGCTTGTTGCTCCGCCTTCATCGGTGACAATAGCTGCAGCTTTTTGAAGTGCAGGAACCATGTCCGGATTTGTCGTTCGGGTAACAAGAATATCGCCGTCCTTGACTTTTGCCAATTCGTGAGCGTGAGAGATGACACGAACCACGCCTTGTGCCTGACCACGACTTGCGGTATGCCCTTGGACAAGAACTTTACCCAAAGATTCCGAAGCAGCTTGCTTTTCTTGTTGAACTTCTTGGACTTGTTGGGCTTTTCCGAGTGTCGTAATAGGGCGCGTTTGAACAACATAAACCTGCTCTTTTTCAATAGCCCATTCGATATCCTGTGGCGACTGATAATGCTGCTCAATTTTTTTGCCGATGCGAATGAGCTCACCAATATGACGGTCAGTCAAAACACGCAGTTTGTCATCTGCAGGAAACAATTTCTGTTTGATTGTTTTTCCATCAGCATCGCGAGATAACTTGTAACCTTGAATTTTCGCTTCAGCTTTCTTAATATGTCCCGTCGATTTATCAATCAGATAGTAATCTGGTGTCACTGAACCACTGACAACACTTTCGCCTAAACCAAGAGCTGCTTCGATGACAATTTCTTGTGCGTCATGATTGACTGGATTTACCATAAACATGACGCCTGCTGCATCACTATTGACCATTTGTTGAACAACAACAGCAATAAGCGCATCAGCATAACCTTTTTTCGCGCGATAAAAGATAGCTCGTGATGTAAACAGTGACGCCCAGCACGCCTGAACCGCTTTGACAACATTTGAAGAACCGCGCACATTTAGATAGGTTGCTTGTTGACCTGCAAAGGAAGCGTCAGGCATATCTTCAGCAGTCGCAGAACTTCTGACCGCAACAAATTCACCGCTCCCCTGCATGAAGATATTTGCATCACTTTTATCATCTGCACCAAGAATATCATACGAATCAACGATAGCTTCTTTTATCTCATCAGGAATTGGTGTTCGGAGCATGAGTTGCTGAATTTGTTGAGCAACGAGTTGCAGCTTTTGAGTGTCATCAACATTTAATGTCTTGAGATGTTGTTCAATGGCATGTTTCAGCGCTTTTGAAAGAAACTGTGCGTATGCTTCAGTTGTGACAACAAAACCCGGCGGAACTGGAAAACGAGCACGCGTCATTTCCGCGAGATGAGCAGCCTTACCGCCAGCGATTGAAATACTGTTTTTGTCAATATCCTTAAACCAGACAATAGGCTTCATTTCATCCTCTTTCCAGCAACAACAGCCTGAGAGGATTTAAATGTTTTCTGATGGGCAAGTGGAGATGTTACGAAATAACTGGTCGTTTGAGCAGAAGGAAGGCGAAAAAATACGTAAAACGTTTTATTTTTTGCTTCCTGAAGTCATAGAAACTACAGCTTCCTAAAAATTCAGAAGAATATCTGAAACAGAAAGCAAGCTTCATAGTTTTTAGGACACAAAAAATCCAGTGATTATACTTTATAAATGGATTTTTTCGTGTAACGTCAGTGGCTGGGAGTCTACAGCCGTACAAAACTATCTCGCCGACAGGTTTAAAAGCCGTGTGATGCAAAAACGTCTCATGCCGTTTAAAATCATCCATGAGCGTCCAAAGTGCATTGCCTGCGGAAGCTGTGCTGCGGTTGCTCCAAAATACTGGGAAATGAGTGAGAAAGACGGGTTGGCAGACTTGAAAAAGTGTACCATGAATGGCGAAAATGAGGAACGCATTGTCAGCGATGAAGAAGCCCCGTTGAACCGTGAAGCTGCTGAAGTCTGTCCAGTCCAGATTATCCATGTGGAAGAAGTGAAGGATGAGAAGAATAAGAAGAAATAGATTTTTGAATTTTCGAGAAGATTTTTTAAATCGAATGTACTTTATCTTTATTAAATGACAGAACTTCATTATCCTACGATCGAACATATTATTGAATTTAACCATCTCGCACTGGCACTGATTAAAGCAAAGAAGGCAGACAGGCCCAGTGTGTTGAGTAGACAAAAATTGTCTGAGACTATTGAAGAATGCCAGAAGACAAAAGGCGACGTTTACGATAAAGCAACTGTTCTTTTGGTAGGTATTACCAGAAAACATCCTTTTGCGAGCGGCAATAGAAGAACTGCCTTTCTTGTCATGGTCGATTTTCTATATGATAATGGTGTGGGCTGCGCATTGAAGAATGAACCTGAAAACGCTCGTGTTTTACTCGGAATACGTGAAGATTTTTATACTCGTGAACATATCAAGGAGTGGATAAAACATGGCAAAATACATCCATTCCAAAGATAAGAAGGTCTATGAGGCAGTTATTGGTGAGTTGGAACACTTTCAAATGCTTGTGAAGAAATATGACAAACTGCTCCAAGCCATTGGCGAGCTTTGAGGAAATTATCAAAAACTATCGTGTTCCCTTCGAATGCCACTCAATAACAACAATCGTTCTTTTCGTTGTGTGCTTTTTAATATAATCAACGAGAGATTGTTCAGTTTTGTACAAAAGTTTTACGTTAGGACTTACGCCGTAAGAGGTTCCAGTCGTTACTTTTTCATATTCACCATAAACTTTCTTGAGCGCATCTTTAAGTGTCACAACGTGGATGCCATAATGTTGTGCGCCAAAATACGCGTGAGTTCTTCCTATGGCGACAGACACAGCAGACTTATTTGCTCTGCTATCATGCCTCCATCCATAAGACGCCTCTGCGAAACATCCGTGAAGGACATCAGCAATCTCTGTCACAAACATTGGTCCAGCTTCTACCATACGAGAAATGACAGTATAGGTTTCATCGAGCACTTGACGTACTGATGGTCGTCGTCCATCCTCGCGCAAAAAACCTTTCTCTTTCAGCAGTGCGTCCAGAGATGCGTTGTAATCTTTTTCCATTTACACACCGCCACCGTCGTTTAGCTTCTCTCCCCACAACGCATTGTATTTCTTCCAATTTTCGAGATAGGGAATGCTGTGTTGCATAACTCCAACGTAGCCGTGACTATGCCTCGCCGTAGCGTTTTATTTTTTGATATGCCCAAAATTTTATCTTTGCTTCCTGAATCATCCCCTGCTCCGAGCTTGCATGGATTTGTTCACCAAATATACGCTTAACTGCGCTAAAAATTCCTTCCGTTGCAGTCCATCGGTAACCATAACCATGTTCTCTTGACCAGAGGTCAAATCCACAGATATTTCGCTCGTGGGTGTTTTTATCGCGTTTACGACTGCCAGACGGAATTATAGCATTTTTATCTGGTTTGATAATCGATTCGATACCCTGAGAAAAAAGCCAGTTCCAAAGAGCAATTTCATCGTAAGATCCATCACCTCCAAAAGCAGTTATCTTGACGTCAGCGTCAAGAAGCTCTGCAAGCTGTCGTTTTGCGGAGTCAAGCTCTGAGTTCTGAATAATATTCACTTCAAAACTTACAGGTTCTTTGGTAACTGGATCGCCGAGGATTACCACCTGAATCCAACGACGATTCTTTTTACCGTACTTCTCACGCAAATATTCGCCGCCTTCCACGACCTGCAAACTGGTACCATCACTAAACAGCGTGAGACTATTGCTATTAGGCAAAACCAGTTGGCAAGCCAACCGATTTATGCGTCGGTTAACAGTCGAATAATCATTGTACTCGGGCAATCGCCCCATAACTGTCAATCGTCGACAGATTCCCTCAATCATTCGGCATGGGATTTTTTTTGCATGCCAAACAGCTTGTAATTCTATCAGTGAATTTGGGAACAAATAGGGTGCTCCACACTTCCCAAAATTCATATGAGATAACTCTTCGTTCCATTTTTCCACAAAGTCAAGGTCTAGGAGATATTCTCCTCGCTTAACGAGTTGCTCATTGGTCACAGGCCAATCACGTCTATCAAAATAACTATCGCCCCATCTTTTTGTTTTTGTCATAACGTACATGCTACAACATACAAATATTTAAGTATATCTATGGATATCCTAATAAAAATGAGACAAATAAAATTAATATCAGGCGATATGGTCATTAAAGAAAAAGTAAATGTGGTTTATGAAAAGGTAATTACACCGTTTGGAAATTCTGGAAAACTCGACGCACCAAAGAAGTATATAGGCAAAAGGGCCTATGTGGTAATTGTTGATTAATCATTTATGCAACACAGCACTATAATTTTTCTATTGTTGATATAACTTTGTTCTTGAACCCTAAGATATTAATGCCGATGAACACAACATTCTTTTCGCCTTCCATCAGCTCAAGTTCCCATCGTCCTGCAACATAATTGAGCAAGTGACTGCCTTCTTCTTCAATATCAAGAAATCCTTTAATGCGATAGATTTGTTCCGGCAAGCTCCGAAGAAAAGTTTCCATCCGGTCACGGCTTACTGGCCTTGGAAATGGAACTACAAATGATTCAAACTCCATGTGCTGATGTTTGATATGCTGTACTCGATGTTCTGCATCAATCCCAAAAAGCAGGTTGATATCGATAGTACAGTGGTCAGTTTCAAGGATTGGCGCTTTTTGGTTATATTTCCGAATAGCATTCTTCACATCAATGCGCTGCTTGGCATCGATAAGGTCAGTTTTATTTAAGATGATGATGTCGCCCATCTCAATCTGAACAGCTCCTGTTCTTCCAATCTGAGGAAATCTTACTAACGCATCACCATCTACTATTGTGACAACGGAGTCAAGTTTAACATCAAGACTTTCGATATCCACAACCAGTGCGTCAGGTTCTGCTACTCCGGTCGTTTCAACAATGATGAGTTCGGGATTATATTTCTCCTGCAATTCTTTGATGGCTTCTTCAAATTCGCCGGTTAATGAACAACAGACACAGCCGCCGGTCAGTTCTGCGATGTTGATGTTTTTTCCCTGAATGATTTGAGCATCGACGTTGATTTCACCAAACTCATTCATGATGATAGCGAATTTTCTGTCTAAGTTTTCGATTATGCGCTTGAGCAGTGTTGTTTTTCCTGCGCCGAGATAACCGGTAAGGATGCATAATGATGTCATTTGAGGCTCAAGGAAGGCGATAACTTAAAAAGCTGTTGGGTTGGTCAGTATCTCCGCATGGGTGTTACCTTTCTGGAGTCCTTACACATAACTACCTTTTTTGAGTGGCTAGAAAAGCCTTTATTTGATGAGATATTTCTCA
>Ga0209541_10001569_pt1 | contig 45096 bp, 46 predicted proteins | sample RifCSPlowO2_01_FD_184027 | JGI IMG/M metagenome (GOLD analysis project Ga0209541, IMG submission 184027) | Groundwater microbial communities from Rifle, Colorado - Rifle CSP2_plank lowO2_0.1 (SPAdes) (version 2) | ecosystem: Environmental > Aquatic > Deep subsurface > Groundwater | place...
GGTGTAGTAACATCAACTGTTGTTAACCTGGGTCCAAATGGAGAATCACCCCAGATACCAATTGAGCTGGTGCAAATGCACTTGGTTAGCGCCTCGCCAATCCCCATTCCATTAGCAACTGATCCAGGAAATTCATTAGGAGACAGTATAGACGGATATGGTTTTGTCAATTCTTTAATTGAAATAAAACTTTCCTCACTTAGATCTAGCCCAGGCCCTCAGTCACTAGGTTCTATGCAGCTGAAACTTGTAGATCCTACTCCACACCCAGGACCCAATGAAGTCAATTCAGGTGATACATTTCAAGTTGATAGCTTTTTTGATATCTTCTATGACATTACAATAACAGATGATGATATACGATCTGGGAGATACTTTGCAGGACAGAGTGATGGCGGAAGAATTACTTTACAAGACATTGGGCCAGTTCGTATGTCAGCTAATTATGAATGTGTCGCTGATGTTTCCTTACCAGTTATGGGTTGTCTACCTCAGCTAGCAAGCGAACAGTATTTTGGAAATTTACCATTATCGATTCCCCTTGGTGTAGATGTTAACGCAAATAGAGAAAATGATAAAATCAAAATAAATGAACAGAATCTTGGTCTTGGTTTATTTGCTGGATCGGAATTTGTAGCTGGAGATTACAAGGTTTCCTTTGAATCATTTAATCCTCCTGATCCCTTTAATGATAACCTTCATTCATTTTTTGACATCCGAGATGCAGCTGTATCTGATCAAAGTGCAGATCCTCCCTTTAGTGGAGTATTATACATGGAGGGTCTATCTGTGATTATTCTTGTCCCATCTCCTGGTGCATTGCCTCCACTTCCAGATTTTCCAGATGATAATGGCGGCCAAGTCATTGGCGGAGAAATAATTCCAATAGAAACAACAGCTCTATTGCTTGCAGGAGCTCAAAGCAGTTTGGTTTGGATTCTACCGTTACTACTATGTGGGGCAGGGCTAGCCGTATTTAGATTAAGAAACAACTAATTTAAAAAAAGACTAATTTAAAAAAAGACTAGCAATTTTCCTAAATCTACACACACCTCTTTATACATAATTTTACACTAAAACAAAACCAATGCAGTCAAGCTTAGAGGCACAATGCCAGATGTGTAGACAGAAAATAAACATTGGTGATGAGATAGTGCGAGTGGCAAGTGGCATCTGGATTCATGAGTACTGTAACGAAAAAACACCAGAGGCACAAAACAACCAAGATAACTTGCAGGATCTTAACAAAAAACTCTTAGAGTCTAAAACAGATAGACTCAAGTCTCTAAAATGCATCTATTGCGGCCAAGGCTCTTTTATGAAATCAAAGCTTGAAACTGCTGCTTTAGATGATGGAACAATAATTACAAAAAAATTGTATCCATGCTATACATGTGGCCATATAATGGAGTTTATTGAAAACATCAGTTCTTAAATTTCAACTAAAAATAATTCTCTGTTAAGGATTCCAATGACAATCGCAGTTACATCCTTTCTGACATTTCATTCTTTTACAATCTGAACAGACTTTTCTACGCCTATAGGATCCAGAACTCATGATATCATTTAGTACCTTTACCCTAATTAACCAACATTGTGGAATCTCTATAAGGAGTATTGATGTAATGCTGTCAGCGTAGTGGTGTGAGTTTGCATATCCCTATGGGAGGACTGAATTAACTACTCAGCTACGTTTGATAACTCATTTAATCTCAAATTCCTGTCTTTATATGTGGGCAAAAGCATGCCTCAGCATGTTCAAAAAACTAATTGCAAAACTTACACGTAAAGACGAAAAAACATCTGAGAACGTCAACGCGTTTAAAGAATCAGAAACCAAAAAACCAGAGTAAGAAAAGTAATGAAATGGGACTGCCCAGAGTGTAATTTTCATTGGGAAGGAACTGTTAATACTTTTGATAAGGTACGTGTCCATGAAAAGACACACAAAAAGAATACCAGGTGATTTGAAATGCCTGGTTTTCTTGGCGACAAACAAACCAATGTGGTACATCATCTAGCCAACATGAAAAAAGACTGTAAAATTTCTGGTGTGAAATTAAATGACAAGCAATACTTTGATCCAGATACTTTAGAAAATGCAAAAAGTAAGAATTTTTCTCCTTGCACATGGTGCATTGGTAATTAAGAAAAACGGAATTAACAAAATTTACTGGATTGCTTTGTGTGATTTTGCTACTTTTCCTCTATTACTAGGTTTTTTTGTATTTTGCATTCTTTTAGAAGAGCCTTTTCTTAATTTTGAAGGATTTTCAATTCTAATTTTTCCTTCTTCACGTTGCTCCTCTTTTTTCTCCTCAGATAATCTACGTGTCATATTTCTAGTACTTGGTTATATGGATAAAGTAGATGGTAAATTATCAAACATGAAAAACTCCCTTAAACCCCAACATAAAATCCCAAAAATATTACTTTAGTGTAGGCAAGTCTTTTCAGATTTCTTCTATATTACTGCCTAGTTACTGAATAACTCTAGTACTGGTTTTACAATATCTGAAAACCCTTGCAGTATTTTATCTATAATGCTAATCATTTCGTTTACTCAAACCTCCTTTTTTAACAAACCATTTCTCAATTCTAATCATTTCATACTGGATATCAAACTAGTTTAACAAATGATGATGTGGTTTTGATCCTCATCGGATTCTTATCGTATATTTAATTTAGAATTCCATTTTTCTCAAAAAATTTGAGTGTGTCAAGCAGCTCTCTTTGTGATATGGTTTCATCTATGACCCATTTTGCTACCTGGCTTTTCTTAAACCAAGATGGTATTTTAGTTCCTTCAAGTCCTAAATTTTTTAAAAAGTCTTCATCAGAAACAGCGTCTTCAGAAAAACCTGCCCACTGTTTTAACATAGGAATTGACAATAAAGGCTCTGGATCCATTTTTACTAAATCTGATTCTTGTTTAACTTCAGGTTGAAACTCTAGTTTTTCGCTCGGAGCTGATTCAGCTTGCTCAACTTTGATTGCATTTAGAAATATAGCATCTCTAGAGTTTCTGTTTGTATCCCATGCTCTAATAATAATGTCAGAAGAATCCATTGGTTTTGCAAACGTCAAAGAAAATACTGCCTCGACATTATTGTTTCGTTGTACAAAAGATACGTCAGCATCTGATAGGTATCCATTTTTATTTACAATTTTAATTGGCTTTCCTTTATCATACTGTACATAGGTATCGCTCTTATCAATGCGCTCTTTATCACGCAAGTTGGTGTATAGTGCAATGTGCTGTAATGCCGAAGTGCCAGAGTTTTCATACAAGAGTATTCTTAATTGGATTTCATTATCTGTCTCTATTATTGCAGTAGGCATTTTGTTTGTCAATTGTATTTCCTGGCTTAGAATTCCTCCAAAGCCAATAATTCCGTCTTCTTGCAGAGTTTTTGCTCCAGTAACAGAAAATGTATTAAATGTTGGAGCGGTATGGTCTCCACTACTTCCTCCACTACCTGTTTGAGGAGCTTGCGGTGCGTTTATGAAATAGATTGAAACTAGAGTGGCAGAATTTATGTTGATTGTGTTTATTATTCCATCATATGAAAAACTTGAAACAACTCCGTTTAGAGTAACGCCGTCTATCTTTGTTCCAGTAATGATTAGAGTTGCATCTGTTACCCCTAGAGTATCTATTGTAAAGTCTATCTTATCAGAGCCAAAACTGACTAGACTTATGTCGTATGGATTCATTGTACTAGGTCTAAAAAAGTTATAGTTTCGCTCTTCTGATACATCATCAAGTTTGAGAGTTATTCCATTATCTTGTACGAAAATATTAGATAAAATAATGGGGTTTGGAAAATTCCAAGTCACTTTATTTAGGTTAACACTTATTCCTTCTACGCTAATGTCTGCATATACCTCTGATTGAGAAATTATCAATGCAAAAATTCCAACTAAGATAAAAGCTGACAATTTTGATATGTATTTTACAAAAGAAAATCTTTCCATATCCCGTCAATTTATGGAATAGTGTGTAGTAATCCATTAGAGCCTGCTTTAACAGTCACTGGTGTAATTATAACTTCTGAAATGCCTCTAACTATCAATGTGCCACCAGTACCTCCAGTAACTAGTATTCCATCAATTGTTACATGATTTGATGTTGTAAATGGTGAAGTATTTCCTGTTGATATTACATTTACTGCATTTCGAGTGAAGATTGTTGACGCTGTTGCAGAAGTTGGCTGTTTTACAGTATATCCAATTTTATCTACAACACAACCATTACAATTAACCGAAAAACCAGCTCCTGTACCTGTTGGTGGACCTGCTAATGCGACATCATATAGTATATCAAAATTAAAATTGTAAACAGAGTTTGCTGTTACTGGAAAAGATAACCCAGTTATGTCTTGAATAACATCTGTAGTAATTACTACATCTGATGCAAGCCTTACCATACTTGGACCATCCACTATACTATCTAGCTGAGTCTGAACGTTTGATGTTATGCCATCAAGATAGTCAAATTCTGTATTGCCAATTGTTCCACTACTTAGCTTGGAAACATCAATGCCGGCACTATCCTTGACTTCATCATCATCTATATTGGATATGGTGTTATCCTCTGCATCAATTGTTTTTTGCAAGAGGGTTTGTGAGGTTTCTTCTAAAACCACTGTACCAGAAGAATCTGGAAAAACATATGTTCTCAGTGCATTTAGATTAGAACCTGAAAACCGAATGAATTGGTCGATTATGGCTTGTCCATCACTAAATACTTGAAATAACACACTACTGCTATCTGTAACTGTAAAAGGCGGAACCGTTTGACCTGGTGATTGCTCTATGTTAACCTGGGTATCGCCATATGCACTAGATACTCCAATTATACATGATACCATAATTAATGCAAATTCCTTTCTCATACGGATCCTATGGGAACGTTTGACGAGGTGATAATAAATCACCACGGAACACTTTTTTGAACCTACTTATACCAAAAATTCCACTTTTGCTTGTTTTCCCAATCTTAAGCGATGAAAAATTCCCTAAAAAATTGAATTGGATTAAGATACGTTTATCTGAATTTTAAACAAAATTGTAGGAGCTGCACATGGCGGTACCTCTTCTCTACAAGGAAGATCCCCTGCAGCAGATAATGTAGCACTGCCAGGCATTTTTGCCTCATAGAGTCCTTGAGCTCCTCTTATTACTGCAATATTTTTTACTCGACTTACAACATCGTCGTTATCAATTTCTACATTCCACATGTACTCTTCTCCAAGTTTTAGCAAGAATGTATCGCCTACGTTTAACTCAATTGCTTGATTGTTATTTTCCTGTGTAATTGTTGTAGGTTCATTTTGATTTGTTTCTTCTAATGCCCAACCTCTCTCAATGAGTTTTTCTCTAGTTTCTGGCTTTACACAGGCTGGAGAGCCATCATACTTTGTTATCAATACTAGCTCTGGTTTGCACGATATCTCTACGCCAAGTTTTACCTGCTTTAGTGGCGGAAGTATAGAAGTTTCTTCATTTTGAAGTTCCTCATACTTTGTAATTTTTATTGTTGCAGTATAATCTTCAGGCTGTATGTTTTTGGTGCTAATTGGATAAGGACTAAGGTCAACTAACTGAATCAAATATGCATTGAAAATTGATTCTTCAGGACTAGAATCTCCACCAATTGACAAGCTTACAGTGGACTCTTCTTCTCCTTTTTGCACGTCAAGCTCGATTCCTGCCTGACCCTGCCAAATACATGTCACATCAGATGGACATCGAGAGTCAGACGTAACATTCAAAAATGTTATCTTAATATCTTCAGATTTTATTTCTGCGCTTTGATTGAATTGAAGAACAAATTCAGAATCAAGATTAGCTTCAATGATAATAGGAGCAGAGCTTTGAGAAAATGACTCCTGTTCTAAATTTCCAAGTGTGATTACAAGAAATCCAAATACAATCAGAAATATTTGGGTGTTATTAGTCAAGATTTCTCAAAACGGTTCCATTTGCCCAACTCATAAAGCATTCTATTAAATCACGATTTAACCAAAATTAATTATGGATATGCACTAATGGGGTGAGAGTAAAAAGTATCAATTATCGTTCAATCTCAACAAAAATATGATTTTTGTTTGCATTTGGAAGAACTTCCATTATTTTTGTTTCAATCTTATCGGTAAGTGTTTCAATTTGATCTGTTTCAAGGCCGTCTACTAAATTCACTTGAATCCCAACTAAAACATCGTTTGGGCTAAGATGCATTGTTCTTAATGTGATTACCTTCTTTACCTCAGGAATTCCTTTTACAACTTTGACTAGTTTTTTGTATTGTCTGCTAGTGATTGATTCTCCTAATAACAAACCTTGATTCTCTTTTGCTAAAAAGAATGCAAATAACATTAAGATAATTCCAATTATTATAGAGCTAATTGCATCATACACAACATTTCCTGTAATCTCTGTCAAGAATATTCCTAGAGCAGCAACAAATATTCCAAGTAATGCAGCCGAGTCCTCAACAATTACAGTAAGAATGGTTGGATCTTTGCTTTCTTTGAATTCATTGGCAAGTGCTGAAAAGTTAACTTTCTTTCCTTGTTCTTTTATGCCCTTTTTGAACACATTGAATGCTACTCTTAAGGCATTTCCTTCAAAAACTGCGGCAATAGCTAAAATGATATAGTTAATTGTTGGGTCATCAACGGTATGACCTTTAGCTATTAACGAAGAAATTCCCTGTTCTAAAGCAAGAACTCCTGATATTCCAAAGATCATTGTTGCTACAATAAATGACCAAAAATATTGCGACTTGCCAAATCCAAACTGATGCGCATACGTAGCCTTTTTTGTACTAGCCTTGATTCCAACTAGAAGAAGAATTTGATTTACAGTATCAGATGAAGAGTGATATGCCTCTGCCCACATTGATACACTTCCAGTCATAATGGCTGCAACAAATTTTGATATTGCGATTCCTAGGTTTCCAAAAAGTGCTGCATAAACGGCTTTTTTTGAGCTTGTTACCACTTCATCTACTTATTCAAAGGATCTTAAAAGCGTGCATCTATGAAAAAGTTTCTTTAGATGTTTGTGACGTACCGGGGATACTATTGGGTTCTATGCTATGTTTAGAGGCCTTGAGGTTGCCATTGGAATCATGACTTTTGCCATTCTGGTTTTTGGAGAGATTTTGCCTAAAACCTACTGTAATGTAAATCCTGAAAAGGCAATTTACAAATGGAATTCTGAATTAAATGCCCAAGTTATATTATGAAGGATTGATAAAATTATCAGAGTAACTCCATGATATCATCAGATAAATATGGTTCAAATGATTTACAATTACCATTTAACAGTGTTACCGTTCTCAGACGAAGATATCTGCAAAGAGATGAAAAAGGTAAAACAAAAGAAACTCCTTCTGAACTTTTCAGAAGAGTTGCAAGAGCCATTGCAAAGGCAGAACTACGATATTCTAAGAAAGCTGATGTAGAATCAATTGAAAAAGAATTTTTCAAGGCCTTGTCAAATTTGGAATTTTTGCCAAACACTCCTACACTTATGAATGCTGGAACAAAATTGGGGCAGTTGTCTGCCTGTTTTGTACTTCCAATAGAGGACTCGTTGAAGGGAATCTTTGATGCAGCAAAATGGACTGCAATAATTCATCAAAGTGGCGGAGGAACCGGTTTTTCTTTTAGCAAACTTAGGCCTTTTGGAGATTACGTAAAATCCACTGACGGAGTTGCATCTGGACCGATCACATTTATGACTATTTTTGATCAAACAACTGAGGTTGTTAAACAAGGGGGTAAAAGACGCGGAGCAAATATGGGAATACTTAACGTAGATCATCCCGATATTATCAATTTCAGTAGTTGTAAGTCTAAAGAAGGTTTTCTCAAAAACTTCAACATCTCAGTAGCAGTAACAAGCAAATTCATGAAGGCAGTCGAAAAAGATGTTGATTTTGAACTCATAAACCCGCGTTCACAAACTTTAGTAGGAAAAATTAAAGCAAGAAAAATTTTTGAAACAATAGCCGAAAATGATTGGCGATCTGGAGAACCTGGAATTATATTTATTGACGAAATTAACAGACACAATCCGACTCCAACCTTAGGCAAAATTGAAGCTACAAATCCTTGTGGAGAGCAACCACTATTACCTTGGGAGTCTTGTAATTTAGGTTCAATTAATTTATCCAAAGTTGTTAATGGTGGTACAATAGATTGGAATAAATTAAAAAAACTAGTTCAATTAGGTGTCAGATTTTTAGACAATATTATTGATATCAACAAATATCCAAATCTAGAGATACAAAAAATTACAAAAGCAAACAGGAAGATTGGATTGGGTGTAATGGGATTTGCAGAAGCCTTAATCAAATTAGGAGTTCCATACAATTCAAACGACGCCTTGCAAATTGGCGAAAAAATCATGAAATTTATTGAAAAGGAAGGCCACAAGACATCTCAGCTATTAGGAAAAGAAAGAGGTAGTTTTCCTAATTTCACACAAAGTGTTTGGAAACAAAAGAAACATTACAAATTTATGAGAAATGCAACTGTAACTACTATTGCACCTACTGGAACAATATCTATAATCGCAGGTTGTTCATCTGGAATTGAACCCCTCTTTGCAATAAGCTTTGTTAGAAATGTTATGGAAGGAACCGAATTATTTGAAACAAATCCAATATTCTTAAGAACTTCAAAAGAGCGTAATTTTTTCTCTGAAGATCTTTTAAAACAGATTTCTAAAATGGGAACTATACAAAACATCTCAACAATTCCTGATGATGTCAAAAAAGTGTTTGTTACTGCCTTTGACATCTCTCCAGAATGGCATGTCAAAATGCAAGCCGTCTTTCAAAAACATACAGATAATGCTGTCAGTAAAACTGTTAATTTGCCAATGAATGCTACAGTAAGCGATGTGAAAAAAGTCTACCTGATGGCATACCGCCTCAAATGTAAAGGAATAACTGTATATCGTTATGGTTCTAAATCAGATCAGGTGTTAACAATACGAAGTAATAAATCAGGAAAAAATATTGTTGCTGATTCAGAATTTTCTGGAGGATGTGCGGGAATAGTCTGTCCCCATTAATACTTTGAACTACTTTCTTTGAGAGACTTTTAATTATCAACTTTAGAAATTATCTGATTTTTTTATATGATCAATCAGCATAATTTTAGATACTTGCTCTTTAAAATACAACCCAAACCAGTTTGGTCTGACCCTTTACTCCAAGAAAATCTTTCATGGTATTATGGTGTGTTAAGGGAACTAAAACCAGCAAAGTACTTGATTTGTAAAAGCAACAAAACAGAATTAGATCTTAAAAATACATCATTTGTAAACGGCTATGAGAAAAGTAAAACCAATGTGACGTACCGGGGGTGGGTTTCGAACCCACGACCTCCAGATTATGAGTATTGCCCTTTATGTGGACTGGCACTCTAGACCAGGCTGAGCTACCCCGGCACAAATTACGCGTATTATTTTGTTCAATTAAATGATTCTAAACTGTAATTAGATAATTTCCTAAATGGCCATATGTTTTTTGACAAAAATTCCTCATTACTTTAATATCAATTCAATCCATGTAATACATGAAATTTGCAATACTGCTTTTGGCCATATTTGTAGTGTCAATTGCAACCGTTGTGTATGTGTATGCAGAATCCAATCCCCCTGGTCAAATATTGCCAAAAGATGAACCTAATTTCAAACCAACAATTACAAAAGGAACGTTTAACGGAAAAGACGTAGAAATAATCGAGTTCAAAAGTAAGCTAGGAAAATAATCAAGTTTTTTCTTATTTAATTCCAACAAATCATAACTATGCAATCTTTTTCCAATCGGCATCTACATTTTTTACCCAAAGGAATTTTTTTTGCAGAGCAGCAGTGTATAGTTTTTCCCAGTCTGCCTTTACTTCATCAGTCCACGCCTTGAAGACTCGCGGGTCTATATAATTTCGAAGCGAGGTTCCCAAGTTATAATCACGAGTTTTTCCAGCAAGGTCAATTGCGAGTCTTATCTTTTCTTTTCTTTCTTTTAGCGTTTCCTTTTGTTTTTCAGTCTTTGGTTGTGTGCTATCTAATTTTTTTAGCATCTCTTTCTTTTTTTGTAATGCATCCTCAAATGTCTTAGGAATGGTTCTTTTATGATTGCACATCATTGCTGCCTCCAAATTTGCAAGCTTTGCATGATACAGTTTTTCATTTTCTGATTTTGACTTGATATTATCATGCTTTTTCAAGTATTCTTTTACCACATTTGTAGCAAGATATGTCCTAAACACCTTTGCAGTTAATCCATTAACTATTCCTGAAAAAAAGGCGTTTACATGCCTTGAGGTAATTCCATGAAAAATCTCATCTTTTGGTTTTTTGTTTTTAATCAACTCTTTTAGATTATCATAAAATTGCTTGTCATCGCCAACAGCAGGAACGGTTTCTTGCCATCTGACACTATCTTTTCCCAAGAAATCAAACTCTATTGCATCTTTTGTTAGCTTTATGTGTTCAGTTCGAAGCGTTGTTGCGCCAACAGTGTCTGCCTCATCAGGATCCTTTTCATCACCAACCCTCATTGCAGTTCTATAAATCAAGTAACACGCAGTAGCAATCCTTCTAATTTTAGGATCATTACTTTTTAGATTCTTTACCATCTTTTCTTTTATTTTTTCAATCTCTTTTGCAAGCTTGACTGCTTTATCGTATTTTTCTTGATCTCTTTCTTGTTTGAGGCCTGCAGTATCTGCAAGCCAAACGTATTTGCGCTTTTGAGTTAAAACATCCATCCAACTTGCAAGCCACATAAAATCTTGATTATGAATAATTGTTCCCCAATTACCTGGAGGAACCTTGGCGTCTTTTCCAAGATTCAAAGTAACATCTTTTGGAGTAACCCTTGGCTTCCATCTGCCTCTGATTGGATGATCCCCTCTTCCAATAAAAATTCCAGGAGGTTCAGCCATATAGTTTGCAACCTCAACTTCTTTTCCATCCATGATTGCCTTTCCGTATTTTTCTTTCATATCCTCGCGAAGTTTTTTTCTTTTGGTAGCTAACGATTTTTTTGCCTCTTTAGTCATGCCTTCTCTGGCATCTTTTTCTTTGTCAACTATCTTGTAAGCGTCTGAAAAATCAATATCAGAATATGAAATTTGTTTAAATTTTGCTGGCAAGGTTTTAGCAAAGTCTGAAATAAAATTTTTCTGAAAAACCTTGTCTTGAACATACGGCGTGTCTTTTTTCTTTGCCCACTGGTAGACCATCTCCTCTTGAAGCAAATCAAGATCTATTTTTTCTCCCTTGATCTTGATTTTGATTCCTTGTGACTCAAAAGGAGGAGGAAATAGGATTCCATTATGTTCTAGAGTTTTCCATTTCATATCATATCATCATTTTCCAGCAAATTGCGGACTTTGATAAAAACCGTACTCAGGCGTATATCAATTTAACGTAGAATTAGTCACTGAATAGCTCTTTTTTTATGTAATTTTCAAACTCTAGGTCTGTCTTCATCTTTTTTGCCTCCAAGAACATGGATGCATCACTACCTACCACATACCTTGGTAGAGGCTCGGCTGTCTTTATTGCCTTCATTATGGTTTTTGCCACCTCTACTGGCGGAGTTCCCATCTCGGCCATCATTTTTACACCATTCATTACCTTCTCAGTAATCTCCTTGTAAGGAGAACCAGGTTTTCCATATGCAACCTTCATAGAGGAAAAAAAGTTTGTCTGGATAACTCCTGGCTCAATTATTATCGTCTTTATACCAAATGGAGATAACTCGTATCTCATACATTCGCTTAATCCTTCTAATGCAAACTTTGAGCTAATGTATGCCGGAGTTCCAGGAAAACCAATCCTGCCAGCTACTGAGCTAATATTTACTATAATTCCAGAACCTTGCTTTCGCATAATTGGGGCAATCTCTTGAATTAAACTAACTATTCCAAAGAAATTTGTCTGAAATTGCGCTTTAAGCTCATCCATGGTAATATCTTCTATACATCCAAACAAGCCATAACCCGCATTATTTACTAAAACATCAATTCTACCTTTTTGTTCTTGAATTTTTTTTACTGCAGATTTTATAGAATCTTCTTTATCTACGTCTAGCTCTATTACTTTTAAATTTAGATTCTCTTTTTTTGCAATTTCTTGAATTTTCCCAGCTTTGCTTGTGTTTCGCATTGAAGCATATGTAAAATAATTTTCTCTTGCCAAGGCAAGGGCAGTCTCAAATCCAATCCCACTTGAACTGCCAGTTACAAGTGCAACTTTTTCCATTATTAGAGTTGTAAAGTGGTACTAATAATTCATAGCGGCCAAAATTTTGATCAAGGCAAAACTCCCCATCCTACAGATACTAATTTTGAGGCAGTGGGAGGAAAAACACAAGCAGGATTGCCTGTAGTGGATTTTAGAATCAACTCAAACCCTGTCTTGCAAGATACATCAGGTGGTAAAATTCCAGTCTTTATTTGTTTTAGTGGAGACAAGGAACTATCACCAACTTTTTTCTCTTTAGAAATAATTGGTATGATCTTGAGTATTCTATCGTCATTTTCTGCAGGTGCACCTCTCCCATCTCTATTACTTGTCAAAAGGTAAAGATTCCCATCAGGACCAATACTTGCATCTCGTAATCTTCCATAGGTGTTTGAGAATAATGCCTCACTTGAGATGACTTGATTTTCTTCAAGATTCAAATCCAGCATTCTGAGATGAGCTCCTCTCAATGTAGCTACAAAATACTTGTTAGTCCATTCAGGTATGTTCTTAGAATCGTAAAATGTCGCACCAGAGGGAGCCCATGTATCTTCTCCCGTATGTATGATAGGATCGACAAATTCTGGGTCATGCTCTCCTCCAATTATTTTAGGCCACCCATAATTTTTTCCAGATTCCACAACATTGACCTCATCATGTGCAAATCCTCGTTCCCCAGATGGTCCGTGTTCTGTAGCAACCAATTTTCCAGTTACAGGATCCCAGTCAAGTCCTTGTGGATTTCTATGTCCGTAAGAAAATATCATCGAATTAGCAAATGGATTATCCGAAGGTATAGTGCCATCTGGATTAATTCTTAGAATTTTTCCTGACAAAGAATTTAGATCTTGTGCAGCACTAGAGTTTCCTGCATCCCCAGTTGTTATGTATAATTTTTCATCTGGACCAAACTTTAATCTCCCACCATCATGAATTTCTGCACCAGGAATTTTGTCAACTAAAATAAACTCATCTAAGAGAGAATTATCTTTTTCAGTAAACCTCACTACTTTGTTGTAAGTGAATGGGAATTCAAAATAAGTGTAATAAAGATAAAGAAAATGGTTTTGCTCAAAGTTAGGATCTAGTGCTAGTCCCAATAATCCTCCTTCAACCGTGCCAACATCAAGAATGGCAACAGGTTCTGGATTTAATTGACCATTTTCTATTACTCTTAAATTTCCAACTCTTTCAGTGAAAAAAATTCTTCCATCTGGAACAAATGCAATTTCCCAAGGAATCTCCAAATTTTCAGCAACAGTTACAACTTTGACGTTATAATTTTCAAACTCTTGCCCATAAGCAAACAAGAAAGAGCCACCTGAGAAAATTATTGCAATGAAAAAAATTATCAAAATTTGAAAACTGTACATTTTTTTACTCAAATTAAACAAGCGGTCTATCTCCTTCCCTTGGCTCTTCTAAAAGAGTTTGCTCTCCATCATTAATTTTCTGTAAAATTTCAAGTGAAGAGTGTTTGTGTAAAAATTCATTATTGTTACCACAGCGATAAGAAAAGGTACATCTTGGACATCCTGCCTCATTTTTACAGAGACATTCTTTAACAATATGCATACTACGTTCCAAGGCTTTTTCAAATCTATCATAAAGTGCCTTGCTAGCCCCATTACCGCCTATAGCCCCATCATAAATGAAAATCAAACCAGATGTACCAAGAGAAATTCCACCCAAATCCTGTGAAACCCCGCCAGTTATCATATTGCTCCCTTCAATTACTACATGTTCTGTTGCGTGGTATCCACTGGCTTCCACATATTCCTCATCTTCAGATCTTTCTATCTCTTTTAATGGTCGAGGGGCATGAAAAACAATCCCCTTTGTGATAAAGTCATAATCTAATGGTCTGCCTAGCAAAACCTTTTTGCCTTGGATTACCTCCTGTCCAAATTCAATATTTGCATAACCGTAAACTCTTTTTTGTATATGGAGTTTGCAAAATGCAACCTCAATTCCAATTACATTTCTTTTTTCAAAAATTGTTTCAATCGTTGGCCATTCCTCAGTTAGTGCTTTTGTATAATATGGGTAATCTCGTGGAATTCTCTCTAATTTTGCGTAATTTTTTTCTGGATATCCAAACTCTTTAACCTTGTATCTTGTACCTGCAAGAAAATAGATAGCAGACTCGTGTAGCTCCTCTAAAGCAATAGGTAGTACTCTATCCCCAAGCTTTCTATCATTGAAAAATATGTCAATTGATTTACCAATTCCCCTAATACTATATTCATTGAGAAGCGTCTTTACCTTTTCATAGTTAGGAACATATCGGTTTTCATGTAAAACAAGAGTGCCATCAGTTACATGCTTTTCAATTACACTTGCATGTTCTCTTAACTCGTGTTTGGCAATAGGTTTGTCACTTGCCATTGCAATTACTTGAAACTCTTCAACAAATGGATTTTTTGGATCAATATAGATTCGTTCAACATCATCAAAATAATCATCAGGGTGATTTTTGTAATATTGTGAGATTGGATCATTTCCAAGTGCCAAAAACGCATATCCTCGTTGACCCTTTCGAGCTGCACGACCAATTCTTTGCACAAGTCTGTTGACTGGGATTGTTGCAGATATTACGCCATCAACATTTCCAACATCAATTCCAAGCTCAAGGGTTGGTGTGCAAGATATTGCCATGAGATTGTTATCTTTGAAGGATTTTTCAACAGACTTTCGATAGTTTGCCATCAAGCCTGCTCTGTGAACTTTAATGTCAACTTTTTGTTTTCTTGCTTGCATTGCTACTAGTTCTGAATTTTTATGTGAATTGCTAAAAACCATTGTTTTGTGTTTTCTGGAGGTTAGTTTTTTTATCAAATCTACCATTAGTGCTCTCTGTGTTCTAAGAGAAGGGAAAAGCATCAGAAAATCAGTTTCTCCCTTTCTGCCAGAGCCATGTATTAGCTTCATTTTTTCGCCAAACAGGCTTTCACAAAATTCTACAGCATTTTCAAGTGTTGCAGATGAGGCAATAAATTGAATTTTGTTACAAATTCGTTTGAGACGCTTTATGATATAGTGTACATTTGACCCAAAAATACCAGAATAAACATGAACCTCATCGGTTATCAAAAATTTTACTGAATTTAACAAAGATGCAAATCGAGTTCTATGCCAGAGATGGTAGTGTAATACATCAAAATTAGTAATAACTAGTTGCGGAGGATTATCTAAAATTTCTTCCCGTTCTGATTGTTTAGTGTCTCCATCAAAAACGTTAACTGTAATTCCAACCCGTTTAGCAAATTCTAAAATTTTTGGATATTGATCCCTTGCAAGAGCTTTAGTAGGATATACAAATAACGCCAAAATTTTACCATGGTTATCATTTTTATCATTAATTTTTTGTAAAACTGGAATAAGAAAGGCCTCAGTTTTCCCTGATGCAGTAGGTGCTTCTATTACTACATTACTTCCATAGGCAATTTCTCTAATTGCATCTTCTTGAAATTTGTAAAATCTTTTGATATCGATTTTTTGTAAATAATCTGATATTTTCCCGTCTAAACCTAATTCATCTACCTTGGAACCCAACGTTGGAAGGGGATTTTTTAATGTCTTGAACTTTGAAATGTAATCTTTTTTTGAATACAAAACTGATTTAGTTAATTCATCAAGGGAATTATTTCCTATCATCTCTTTGATTTCTTTTTCATCTCTGATAATTCCATCCGCCTTTAAACCCAAACTCATTTGTTTTTTATCGGGAATCTTGCCTTCATCAAACTTTGTCAAAAAATCAAGATATGCCTCATCGATATTTTTAGCATATTCTAAAAGATCCTCAAGACTGCACTTGTCACACGAAATCATAATCTTATGGTTGAAGGTTTTTTGAATGGTTAGTCCTAATTTACACTTGGGGCAGGCATACTTCATCTTATATTGCCATAGATGAATCCCGATTTATTACTTGAGAACTATTCTGTTTTCATTCTTAGTGTAGATCTAGCGTCATTTAGGGGTGTTTAGCTGTCCTAGGGTTCCCCTGTTATATGGATGACCGGTTTGATGTTAGAGCAATTGATACGAAAAAGTTATCTATAGTATTTTTGATCGAAGATTACATGGCTAGCTATACCAACGAAGTAGCTAAAATCCACCGACAATTCAACACCGCTCTTAAGCGAGCAAAATCTAGGCAGACGGTTTTAAATGCATACTGGGCTCACAAGAAACAACATGAACGACTACTGCAAAAGCATCTAAGAGAAGAGATGGCCCAAGTAAATCGTATCAAAAATAGACTGGATTACAAATAGCTACAAAATAAAAAAGTGATATCGAATCTTGGTGGACTGGTAGTCCATCATTTTATTTTTGAATATAGTTTCATGACATTATTAAACTACGAACTAATTACAAATGATGAAATTGAAAAAAATTGAATTTAACAAAATTTACAATATGAACTGCATCACAGGAATGACATTAATTCCTGATAAAAAAATCGATCTAATTATAACTGATCCCCCATTTGCAATTGATTTTAAAGCAAAAAAGGAAAACTATAATCGAACTGCATCTAGGGTTATCGCAGGTTACAACGAAATAAAGGCTGCACAATATTATGATTTTTCATTTCAGTGGATGAGTGAGGCTTTTAGAATTTTAAAAGATTCTGGAAGCATGTATGTTTTTTCTGGATGGAACAATCTGAAAGACATTCTTCTTGCTTTAGATGATGCTGGATTTACTACAATTAACCACATCATATGGAAATATCAATTCGGTGTAGTAACTTCAAAAAAATTTGTCACGTCACACTACCATTGTCTATATGTATGTAAAAATCCAAAGAAAAGAAAATTTTATTCATTTACACGATTTAAAAAAAATTCTAAAACTCCTGATGGAAAAAGCTTACACTATCAAGATAAAGAAGACGTATGGTCAATTAAGCGTGAATATTGGACAGGGGATCAAAAAACTCCCACAAAACTTCCATCTGAACTAATTGAGAAGATTTTAGAATATTCAAGTCAAAAAAAGGATATTGTATTTGATCCCTTTTTAGGTTCAGGACAAGTAGCAGTTGTAAGTAAAAAGAAAGGTAGACAGTATTTGGGATTTGAAATTGTAAAAGAGTATTACAAGTTTGCAAAAAAAAGACTCGATAAGAACATGTATAGAATCAAAGAATCGAATTAATTCAAACTTTTAGAATTATTTTCAGAGCTTGTTTCTTGATTCTGTTTTCCAATCTTTCCAGAAATCAACTCTCGTAATTCTTCATCTGATTTATTTGTAGAGTCGATTCCAATAGTTTTTGCAATAGTATCTAGCTTTTCTCTTTCATTTTGAACAGGACCTAATACATTTAGATTGGAATTTGAAAAATCTTTGAATTGTTTTTGTATATCATTTTTTGCTTTGCTGTATTCTCCTACTACTTTACCTAATTTTTTAGTAACCTCTGGAAGCCTATTGGTCCCTAAAAGAACTATGAGTGCAACAAATATGATGATTATCCACTCGCTGCCCATAATGTTGAGCCAATAATCTAACACAAAACATCTAGAATAATTCTAAAATTAAAGATTTTGATTCCACTGAATCTGTAATTTTTTCCTGTTTAGAACTAATATCAAAGTCACAATTATTCCAATTACAAAAAAACCAAGATATGGTGCATCTTTTCCAAAGGCCTCTGCTACAATTCCTGCAAATAATGGTCCTGCAGCCCACCCAATTCCAAATGTTGCCTCATATGCCCCAATTAACCCCCCAGAAAATTTCTTCTGTGATTTTCGCATTATTATCTCAAAGGTTAATGGGAAATAGATTGTAAAACCAAAACCCATGATCAACATAGCTATAGTAAACATCTCAAAGGTAAACGAGTAAAATACAACCAACATTCCAGCTGCTATAGACAGTATAGTTGCAATCAAACTATGAAACGTCCTTCTTTGTAGAGGACCAACAAATGCCAGTGTAACTAGTCTTGATACTCCAAAGATAAAAAATAGCAGTTCTATGTTAGATTCTGAAATCGATCTATCATTCATAAAAGCAGGATATATGGTTAGAAAAGTTCCAAATGCAGTACTACAAAATATCAACATTATTACAATTACAGGAAATTTTGTGATCTGCTTTATTGAGCCAAAGGAGATTGTACTATGTTGCGTAGTTTTTCCATATTTTGAGAGTAACAAACTTGTGATAATTGCAATTGCAATTGCATATGTGGAGTATTGAAACAAAATTCTATAAGTTACATCCAGGTTTTCAAGCAAAAAGGTTCCAATTAGAGGACCAATCATTAGTCCTCCTACAAAAAATCCCATAAATCTTGCAATTGACTTTACTCGATTCTCTGGATCTTCAACTTGCGAAATAATTCTTTCACAGGGAGGCCAAAAAAACGCATGAGCCATACCTGTAAGTGCTCTAAAAAATGCAATTTCTGGAACTGACTGTGATATTGAAAGTAAATAGATAGATGCTGTGTTTAATGCAATTCCTGCAGATAATAGCAAACCATTGTTAAATTTGTCAAGTAAGATGCCAACAAAAAGTGGGATAAACATGTATGGAAGAAAATTTGTAAGGCCAATAATTCCCAATTCAAAATAGGATGCACCTATAACCTCTTTTGAGAAAACAGGAACTATTGGATTGTGCATTCCATAGGATAGTCCTACAATTAGCGCAGTAAGATAAACAAGAAGAATAGGTAGTTTCATGTCACTTATAGGCAGCTACCATAATTGCGCCACCCATTAGATCCTTCTCAAATTCCACTCTGGAAAACTTCTCAAGTAGCAATGACTCTAGTTTTTTGTTTTGAGGCCAACGCTTGTAAGTTCCATAAAGTGTTGCAAACTTTAATCCTAATCTTCCTCCAGCAATTAGAGCAATGATTGGCAAAATTACTCTAAGATAAAATGAAACTCCCAATCTAATTATTGCCTCATCTGGTTTTCCTAAATCGACAATTACGAATCTACCCCCTTTTTTTAAAACTCGATGAATTTCTGATATTGCAATTCTAAGGTTTATGGCATCCCGAAGTGAATACCCACACAACACTGCATCAAACTCATCATTTTGAAATGGAATGTGTTCAAAAACCCCTGATGTCAAGTTTGGTTTCTCATCAAAAAATTTACTTGTTTGTTGTAACATAGGTACAAGCGGATCATAAAGTGTAATGTGTATTTTACCACCTGAAACATCCATGGCAGTCTTTGACATATTGCCAAAACCTGAACCTGCATCAAGAACTAAATCTCCGCTTTTGACTCTACCTTTAATTCCTCTAATCCGATGAGCTTTATCTTTTCCCAAAGAGATGTATGAATTTACCTTATCATAAACTGGAATGATATCACGTAAAACATCTAAAACCTCTCCCCAGTAACTTCCTAAGCCCACAAGAAAACTTGAATTGCAGTATATTATATTTGATGGTAGTTAACACAGAAGAATTTACTTTGAGAATTTTTGGCTAGCATTTTTTGCAAATTTTTCAATTTCGCTTTCGGAAACTTTTTCAAATATTTGTTTATCGAGTTTAATCCAAGACATTTTGACGTGTTTTGCACCCTCCTTCTTTTCACTTTTTAGATTAATTGCTGCGGTAGCTAGTGCTGCCCCATCTACCAAAGTCATTTCTGGTTTGTAGTGTTTTTCCAAAAATTCAGTAACCTCTTCAGAGCTTGCCCCAATAGCTACTGCTGCATATGATACATAGGTTCCACTAGGATCAGTTACATAGATTGAACCTCCTTTCTTATCTACACCAGCTATAATCAAAGCAACTCCATATGGTCTGACACCAGAATATTGGGTAAATTGATGACACTGGTCTGCAAGATGTTTTGCAACCGTTTCAACCTCGGCAGGTTCGTCATAGGTTAACTTGCTACTCTGTGAGAAGAATCGAGCATTATCGACTTGAACTCTGGCATCTGGAATATAGCCAGCTGCAGCTACTCCTATGTGTTTATCGACTTGAAAAATCTTCTGAGTAATACTTGAAACCTGCAGTGCACGAGGATTTTCCTCTACTGCAATTATCACACCATCTTTACATTTTATCCCGATCGCAAGAGTCCCACGTTTTACTGTCTCAATTGCGTACTCTACTTGGTATATTCTTCCATCTGGAGAATACATAGTAGGCGTCATATCGTAGCCTCGTGATGCCATCAATTCAAGACGAGTTCTTTGATATTCAATTTAAGGGTTAGTTATTGAAAATCTAATTTATGATATCAATTTGTAATGAATTTAGAATAGAATTGGAAATATGGTTTTAATACATTTCTATAATTATGTGGTAAGTTCAGATATGATAGAAACTCAACTATTAGAATTCAAATCTCTGATAAACTCTAAATCAGAATCAGTAAATCGAAAGCCAGATCGTGCCACTAGAAAATTGTTACTGTATTTGTTTACTGGAACAAAGGGTGGATATACCAGACTGAAAATCATCATAAATTTAGAAGCAAGGCCATATAACACAAACCAATTATCAAAAGAGCTAGGACTGGATTACAAAGCAATTCAACATCACATGAAAATTTTAGAAAAAAACAACCTAGTTACAAAAGTTGGAGAAAAATATGGAGCGATTTTCTATCTTTCAAATTTTCTAGAGGTTAACATCACTGCTCTAGGTGAAGTAATAGAAAAATTAGAACGAAATATGAATTCTAAAAAGGTATACTATTAACTTTTTTTTTATTTAATTTTTGAAATAACTGAATCAACTCCTTCCTTGTATGAAGGATATTGAAAATTATATAATTTTAAAATTTTTTTATTTGATGCCTTAAGTGATGTTGTGAGTAGCTTAACAAAATCTCCTCCAAGAACAGCATTTGCTAAAAATGTTGGAATGCTTCCTGGATGTTTTACTCCAAGTTTGTCGCTGGTAAAATTTATGAAATCTTTGAACAAAACTGGATTTGAATCTGTAATTATAAACGATTCATCATGTACCTTATTCTCAGCTATTGCAATCAAGGAATTCACTACATCGTCTACATGTACAAGGCATCTATAGTATTCACCTGATTTAGGCATCCTAAAACTTCCATTTTTCAATCTATTGACTATCTGTGAGGTGAACCATCCCCCATTCCCATACACTTCACCAAGATATACAACTGATAAATGAATGGAATTATTTTTGCATTTAGTTTCCAAGTATTGCTGAGCTTCCAATCTTATCTTTGTATAATCTGTATGAGGATTCAGAGGAGTTTTTTCATCAATTACTATATTTCCTGGATCTCCGAAGACTCCTAGCCCAGAAACATAAACTAAAAAATTAGTTTTATCTTTTATCTGATTGAAAAGATTTACCGTGCCATCAAAATTTGTTTTCTTAATGGTTTTCTTATTTTTTTCCATTGGTGTAACCGCTGCTAAATGAAAAACAACATCAAATTTTTCATTTGGTATAGTAAAATTCGCATCTGTCAAATCTACTGAAATTGTTTCTATTGCTGGATTTTTGATTTTGTTATTATGTACTAATCCAATCACTGAATGACCCTTTTCAGTCAGCTTGGTTACTAACCTAGATCCTATGAATCCAGATGCACCTGTAATTAGAATTTTCAATGCTATAGAATAGGGATAAGGGATAAAAGATTTAAAATTTGTATGTGACGATTTGGGAATTAGCGGGTAATGAAAACCCTCTAGAGAAATCTAGCCAAACTTAAATATAATCTGAGGATCCTAATTTCGAAATCGTTGATCAAAAATGATCCTTTTGCAAACGCAACAAAACAACTTGATGATGCGTGTAAAATTTTAAAAATCGATCAAGGTACTCGTGACTATTTGGCCATGCCAAATAAAATAATTCGAGTAAAAATTCCAGTAAAAATGGATAACGGAAAAATTAGAGTTTTCACTGGTTTTAGAAGTCAACATAACAATGACAGAGGACCATACAAAGGAGGAATCCGTTACTTTAACCCAGAAGGTGGAGTTGAGTACATGGAAAGAGAAGTAATGGCACTGTCAGCTTGGATGACATGGAAATGTGCTGTAGTAGATATTCCAATGGGTGGTGGTAAGGGAGGAATCTACCTTAATCCAAAGACAGAAAAAATCAGTGATGGTGAGCTAGAAAGAATCACAAGGAGATTCGCATTTGCTATTTCTGAAATTATAGGACCGCAAAAGGATGTTCCAGCTCCTGATGTTTACACAACTGGTAGAGAAATGACACAGATTATGGATACTTATGAAAAATTGCATGGTGTTACGAATCAACCAGGAGTAATTACAGGAAAACCAATTCCTGTGGGTGGTTCACTAGCTAGAAACGTAGCAACCGGGCTTGGTGCTGCATACTGTGTCAAAGAAGCAGCAAAGGTAGTGAAACTCAAACTAAAGGGTGCAAAAGTAGTCCTACAGGGTTTTGGAAACGCTGCAACATTTACTGGTGAATATCTTGAGAAGATGGGTGCAAAAGTAATAGCTGCTAGTGACTCAAAGGGCTCTATAATTAATCCAAATGGCATTAAAACTAACAATCTACTAGAATACAAGCAAAAGAAGGGATCTCTAGTGGGGTATCCTGGTAGTAAGAAAATCTCTACTGAAGAATTACTCACTACAAAATGTGATATTCTAGTTCCCGCAGCACTTGAAAACCAAATTAATGCAAAGATTGCAAATAATTTAAAATGTAAAATTATTGCTGAAGCTGCAAATGGTCCAACGTTACCTGAAGCAGATCCTATTATCTACAAGAAGAAGATAATAGTTATTCCTGATATTTTGGCAAACTCTGGTGGAGTATGCATATCGTATCTTGAATGGGTACAAAATAACATGGGATACTATTGGACATTTAACGAGGTAGCAAAGAAAATGGAAGACCACATAACTCGAGGTTTCAGAGATACATACGCACTTTCAAAGAAACACCAAGTTGACATGCGTCGAGCAGCAATGGTGTTGGCTGTAAGTCGTGTGGTTGAAGCATTCAATCATAGAGGCCTCTGGCCTTAGAATTTATTTTATTACAAAAAAGATTTGTAACAACCAAGTTCTTCAATAAAACGTACTTTACCTTTTGTTATAGATACTAGTTTTCTCTTAAACGAAAGATCAATTTTTACTCTGCGTTCTAATTGCTTAACAATTTTTGTAGTAAGATATCTTCCCTTTCTATCTCTGTCTAAAAGAATTATCAAACTATTGTACTCTGAAACCAAGTCTACAAATTTCCTCAATCCGCGAAACTTGTGGAATTCTAGGACTCTCCCTGAAAATCCGAGCTTCTTTAATGCCTCAGAATCACGTTTTCCCTCTACAATTACAGCACTATCCAATTTTGAATTGAGTAAAACTATAAAATTTTTGAGATCCTGAATTTCTTGTTCTGAAACCATCATGACATTACCACCACTTTGACATATTAAGAAGTTTTAAGAAAATTAAGAAAATGACAGATATTTTAGTAATACAAAATTCAAAAATTGAAGGCATTGGAACTTTGGGCAATCTATTAGAATCTGACGGATTTAGGCTACGAACTGTTTATGCTAAACAAGGAAAAATTCCAACAGATGATTTTCCTCTACTTGTTGTATTAGGTGCTTCTGAAAGTGCAAATGACAATGTCTCTTATTTATTAGACGAGCAGAAGTTAATTAGAAAATTTGTACAAAATAAGATTCCTGTTTTAGGAATTTGTCTTGGTTCTCAATTAATAGCAAAAGCTTTTGGTGCCAAGGTGTTTACTGGGCATAAAAAAGAAATTGGATTCTATAATGACTTAATCCTTGATAACAATTCAAGCTTATTTTCTGGAATAAAAAGCCCCATGACAGTCTTTCATTGGCATGGTGATACATTTAGTCTTCCAGATAATTCAGTCAGAATTGCTCATTCACAAAATTATGAAAACCAAGCATTTCAATTAGAGAGCGCAGTTGGAGTCCAATTTCATTTAGAAGTAGATAAAACCATTGTTAAATTATGGTTAGACAAGGCACAAAAAGAACTCAAAGAGATATCATACATTAATCCTGATAACATTCGTCACGAGATAGATGAAAAAATTCCAATAGTTCAAAACAATATGGAGATTTTTTATAAAAATTTCAAATCAACATTCCATCTTTGACCAAAGTTTAATATATGATTTAGATTTTCTTCGATCTAATTATGAACTCTGTTTCTCAAATCTTTGATCAAACAATCAAAACAGATCATAAAGTTATCACAGAAGAACTCGCAAAATCAATTCTAAAAAATTATCACATCACAGTACCTGGTTATGCTTTAGTAAAATCATCTGAAGAAGCTGCAATGGCTGCAAAAAAACTTGGTTTTCCTTTAGTAATGAAAGTAGTTTCACCACAAATTCTTCACAAAACAGATGTAGGTGGAGTAAAAGTTGGTATTGATAACGTAAACGATGTGAAAAAAACCTTTAATGACATGTATGGACGTCTTTCTAAAAAGAAAGGAGTTCACGTCAAAGGAATCTTACTTGAAAAGATGGTTCCAAAAGGTGTAGAGCTAATAGTTGGATTGCAAAATGATCCTCAGTTTGGTCCTGTAATTATGGTAGGACTTGGCGGGGTGCTTACCGAAATTTTCAAAGATGTTGCTTTTAGAATGTTGCCAATTAGTTTATCGGATGCAAAATCTATGTTAAATGAGCTTAAAGGCTCCGAAATTCTCAAAGGATTTCGTGGTAGCAAACCAATTGACATTAACATGCTAGCAAAAGCTCTTGTTGGAATTGGAAAATTAGGAGTAGACAACGCAGGTCATTTTGATAGCATTGATTTTAATCCAATAGTAGTTTATCCCCAATCCTACTATGTAGTTGATGCAAAAATATTGCTTCGAAAAGAGTATAAGAAAAATGCTATTTCCAAAGTAAAACCTGATCCAAAGTATATGGAGCAATTTTTTACTCCAAAATCAGTAGCACTAGTTGGTGCCTCAGCCACTCCGGGCAAAATTGGCAATTCTGTTTTGGATAGTTTGGCAAACTATGATTACAAAGGGAAGGTATATCCAATAAATCCAAAACAAAAAAAGATTTTTAATTTAAAATGTTATCCATCTGTTTCTGCAATTCCAGGTAAAGTTGACTTGGTTGTTGTTTGTGTAGATCTCTCAATTACGGCACCTGTTCTAAAAGACTGTGCTAAGAAGGGAGTTCACAACGTTGTAATTGTTTCTGGTGGTGGCAAAGAGCTTGGTGGTGAAAGAGCAGATTATGAAGCTGAAGTCAAACGTTTAGCTCTCAAACATAAGATCAGAATCATTGGTCCCAACTGTATTGGAATGTTTAATGCTGCTAATCGACTTGATTGTGCTTTTCAAGGTCAAGAAAGAATGGTTAGAGCAAAACTTGGACCTGTTGCATTGTTATCCCAAAGTGGAACAATGGGAATTAGTTTCTTAGAATCCGCTGATTCATTTGGGCTATCAAAGATGGTTAGCTATGGCAATAGATCAGATGTAGACGAGGCTGATATGATATGGTATTTAGCAAATGATCCTCAAACCAAAGTAATTGCCTTGTATGTTGAGGGCTTTGGTGATGGAAGAAAATTTGTTAATACTGCAAAAAGAGTAATGAAAGAAAAGAAAAAACCAATATTAATTTGGAAAAGTGGAAGATCTGCTGCTGGCGCAAAGCAGGCAGCTTCTCATACAGGTTCACTAGGTGGTTCTAATGCCATAATTATGGGCGCATTCAAACAAGCGGGCATTATTTCAGTTGACAGCTATCAAGAACTTGTGGGTGTTGCAAAAGGACTTGCATGGCAACCTGCCGCAAAAGGAAATCGTGTAGGGACATGTAGTAACGGAGCAGGTCCAATGATTGGTGCAATTGATCATTTTGAAAGATTAGGACTTTCACTTGCAAAAGTTACAGAAAAAACACGACAGAAAATGGTAAAACATTTTCCGCCAACATATGTGGTTGGTAAAGGAAATCCTGCCGATGTAACTGGTGGTGCAAATGCAGATGATTATAGGTATACAATACAATGTTTTATGGATGATCCAAATGTAGACATCATTATGCCATGGTTCGTATTCCAAGATGATCCATTAGAAGAAACAATCATTGATTATCTGGCACAATTCTCTAAGATGAAAAAGAAACCAATTCTTGTAGGAGGAAATGGAGGACCATATACAGAAAAAATTTCTGCATTGATTGAGAAAAAGGGTGTTCCAGTATACGATGATCTTAGAACTTGGGTTGCCGTTGCATCAGCGTTGTCTCAATGGGGAAAAGTAAAAGGTTCTAGATAACATTTAAGTCCTGCAAAAATTCGAATAAGATCATGTCTCTTGTAACAACCTCAAAATCTGATGGCATTTGTACCGTCAAAATTAACAGACCTGATAAACTTAATGCAATGAATATGGATGTTGCAAAAGAACTCGTTAACATTTTCGAAAATCTTGGAAAAGACGACACTGTTAAGGTCATCATTTTAACTGGTGAAGGCGACAAAGCTTTTTCTGCAGGAGCGGATATAGAATACATGTCTAAAATATCTCCTGACGAATCAGAAGAATACGCTAAACTTGGTCAGCTAGTAACTGCAACAGTTGAAAACGTTAAACAACCAACAATTGCAGCTGTCAATGGATTTGCATTAGGTGGTGGATGCGAACTTGCAATGTCTTGTGACATTAGAATTGCAGCAAATACTGCAAAGATGGGTCAACCTGAAGTAACCATCGGAATACCCCCTGGATGGGGAGGTACCCAGAGATTAATGAGAATTGTTGGAATTGCAAAAGCAAAGGAGATGGTCTATACAGGGAAGATGATCAAAGCAGAAGAAGCCAGAGAAATCGGTTTGGTAAACCAAGTGGTAGAACTTTCAACTTTAATGGATGAAACAATGAAGATGGCAAAAACAATAGCTGGAAACTCAGCAATTGCTGTAAGAATGTCAAAAGCTGCAATCAACAAAGGTAGAAATGCAGACCTAGATACTGGTCTTGGAATAGAACTCTTGGCGTGGCGAAATTGTTTTACTCACCCAGATCGAGAAGAGCGAATGACCGCTTTTGTTAACAAATCAAAAAAGTAAGCTCTTCCTAATTCTCATCTTAATTTATTGAATTACTACTAGGTTGGGTGTGCAAAGCTTATTATAATTAGTAACGACATTTTGAATCAAATGGCAACTGAACAAACGGAGAAATTGGTGACAGTAACTCCAAAAGCAGCAGAGAAGATCCAGGAATTCATGAAAGAAGAATCCGAACACCCTGAATATCTTAGAGTGTATGTTCAAGGGGGGGGATGCTCCGGCCTTTCATATGGAATGGGTTTTGAAACAAAACCAGAAGAAGATGACACAGTCATAGAAGAAAATGGCGTAAAACTACTCATTGATAGTTACAGTCAAGATCATCTAAAGGGAGCTAACGTCGACTATATCGAAAGCCTAATGGGATCTGGATTTAAAATAAACAATCCAAACGTAAAAAAATCCTGCTCATGTGGTAGTTCATTTAGTACAGAATAAAATCGCAATTTTTTCAATTTTTGAATTTATCTAGTATGCACTATTTTTCTGCCCAAAAATTTTCTGTGCCCTATTATATGTATAATTTTTTCTGATAAGCACTTATATTCTTGAAAAAAAAATGAAAGATAGTTGATTATTAAGGAGAAAATGTATTGCCTCAATCAGGAATTGTCAAATATCACGTTAAACTATCCTTCGATGTTGATGGGCTCGTTGAAAGAGCAGATATAATCGGAGCTATCTTTGGCCAAACGGAAGGACTGTTAGGCCCAGAGATGAATCTAAACGAGCTTCAGAGAGTATCTAAAGTCGGTCGCATTGAAGTAAACACTTCTTCATCAACTAACACAACAAAAGGTAACGCTTTACTTCCTATGAGTACAGATATTGATACTTGTGCATTAATTGCTGCAGCTATAGAAAGTATAGATAAAGTCGGTCCGTTTGATTGTAAATTTACATTAGATTCAATCGATGATATTAGAGCATCAAAAAAAGAAGATATTGTAAAACGCGCTAAAGAAATCAAACAGAAGTGGTCAACAAAGTCAGTTAGTGAGGGTGATTCTATGCTAAAAGATGTACATGAAGGAGATAGAGGTAAGCTAACTACATATGGAAAAGAAAAATTAACGTGCAGTGATGGCATTTTTGATTCCCCATGGATTATTTTAGTAGAAGGAAGAGCAGATGTAATTAACCTACTTAGAGCTGGGTATGACAACGCTCTTGCAATTGAAGGTGCTAAAATTGATGAATCTATTAAAGAACTATGTGATAAGAAAGAAAAAGTAGTTGCATTTTTAGATGGAGATAGAGCAGGTGGATTTATTTTAAAAGAGCTAAAATCTCTTGTCCACATTGATGTAGAACATAGAGCACCTACAGGTGTAGAAGTAGAAGAGTTAACCCCTCAACAAATTGATGACATCCTCAAAGATACTGCCGCAGATATGAAAAAGGAAACATCAAAACCAACAATAAGTGATACTGATGATAAACCACTTGCAGAACTTGCAAACAAAGTTTATCCAGATTTGAACGAAAGCCTTGAAGCAATAGCTATAGACTCTAATCAAAAAGAAATTTTTAAAGTTCCGATAAGTGAAGTAGTTGACAAACTTTCAACTCAATCTGGAATAAAATATCTTGTTTTGGATGGCATTATAACACAACGATTACTTGATGGTGCAAAACAAGCAGGTGTTGAATGCGTTGTAGGTCATCGTGTTGCTAAACTGGTTAGTCGCGATGGAATGAAACTCAAAACATTTGCTGAACTTGGCATTGCCTAGAGTCTATGACAGATCTTAAGGTTCAGCACATACTAACGCTAACCCAATTAATTGCTCGAGGAGCTAGACATAACTTTGTACCCATAACTACTTCTTACCTTGGAAAAAGCATCAAAAAATCCCAACAATCTGCCTCAAAACATCTTCGAGAATTAGAGGAAGATGGATTCATAGAACGAATTATGAATGGAAGAAAATTTTCTGTAAAAATAACATCCAAAGGATATTCTGAGATGGTGAAGTTATCATCGATACTAAAATCAAGCTTGAATTCATTTCCATCTTTTGTTGAATTGAAAGGCACTCTTGTTAGTGGAATGGGGGAAGGCGCCTATTACATGTCGCTTAAAGGATATACTAAACAATTCAAATCTAAAATAAACTACATTCCATTTCCGGGCACACTCAATGTAAAGTTACACGAAAAAGAGTACATTGAAGCAGCACAACAATTTCGTACACTAAATGGAGTAACCATAAAGGGATTCTGTGACAGCAAGAGGACTTATGGTTGGGTGAAATGTTTCAAAGGTAAACTAAACAACTCAATTGACTGTGAATTAATAATTCTGGAACGTACTCATCATGATGATTCAATAATAGAGTTAATTTCAAAAACTAACATTAGAAAAACTGCAAAACTACGAGATAATTCTAAACTAACTATTAGAATCCCTATAAAGGGTTAACAAATTATTTTATTGGTAAATTTATTTCAAATATGGTTGGGTTATTTCTAAATGATATGTTACCTTCGTGTTGTTCTACTATGTTTTTACAGGTAACCAGACCTAGACCAGTTCCACTTGGTTTTGTAGTAAATAATGGAACAAAAATTTGTTCTATCTTGTCTTCAGGTATTCCTGGACCAGAATCTTCTATCTCAATTTTAACATATTTCTTATTCACTATGAACCTGACTTTAATCTCCCCAGAATTTTCCATAGCCTGAATAGCATTTGTAATAATATTGCTAAAAACTACTTCTAGATATTTACTGTCACACATTATTGATACATCATTATGGGGTTTTGTAATTTTTATCGATTTGGGAATAATCGATTTTAATGATGATTCTAATATCCTTGATAAGGAATTTTTTTCAAGTTGCAATGGTCTTGTTCTAACAAAGTCTAAAACATCACTAATCTGACGCAACATCCTTTCAGCAGCGTTTTTAATCATGCCTATTCGCTTTTGTAATTTTTCATCAGTATTATATATAGAAGAAATTTCAATTAACTCAACTGCATTTTTTATTATTCCAAGAGGATTCCTTAAATCATGAGCAACACGAGCTGATAATTCCCCAATTGCACTAAACCTCTGGGTTCGTATCAGTGATTCTGTTTTTGCTAAAGAAGTTTCCAAAATAAAATCACATTTTATTCCAATATCCTGATGATGTTTTTCAATTGATTCTTTGTTGGGAGCTTCTAGTATACAGAATAGCTTGTTTTCTTTTTCATTATAAAGAATTTCTTGATGGGTTACTCCGTGTTTATCTGGAGGATTATTTACAATTTTTTTTATTTGTTCAGCAGTTAATCCTTTCATGTTATGACCATCTATAAAAAAAGGCATACAATTAATTTATCATGATAATTTAAAAGTCTAATTACTTTATGCTAAAAAAGAATTATCTAAATGTCGTGAATGTTTTCCCCATATTTTTCTTCTATTTTGGAGCTTGATATTTCTGGATTTGGTGATTGCAATCGAGCAACTTTTACTTCTAAATTTAATTTACTACATCCATCTGTAATGAACTTCTCTTGATGGACTTGATCATACCCTAAAGCTATAATTTCTGGTCTAACCATCTCTACAGTCTTGAAAATATCTCCCTCATATCCAATCAAACAAAGATCAACCATTGACAAAGAGTTTACGAGCTTTTTTCTTTGTTCTTGATTATGAAGAGGAATTCTATTCTTCATTTTTTGTGTTGTCTTATCTGTAGCAACTACAACGATTAGTACATCTCCCAATGATTTTGCTGAATTGAGAGTGTATATGTGACCAGGGTGAATAATATCAAATACCCCTCCAGCTAATACAACTCTTAAAGATGTTCTTCCTACATCTGTTAGTGTTTTTTTGTCTGGTTCCACAAGCCCATTTTTAATAAGACGATCTATCCTTGAAATAATGTAATCCTCTGGCAAGAAATTTTTTTTCTTAACAATCTCTATTGCATTGCTATTGGTAAGAGATCCCACTAACATAGCTGATAAAATGGCATTGTCTAGTAAATCCAATTATTACTAAACCATTCTCTCTCTTTTTTAATTCATCGTTATAGACTACATTCTTGGTTCTAATCCCTTTGCAATTCGTAAAGCATCAACCAATCCATCTGCATATCCTATGCTTAATATTGCCACCTCGTCTTTGCCCTCTGCTAGGAATTTCTCTGCGTCTTTAATGTATAATTCAGCATTTTCTAGCACATCTTGGAATTCCTTTGAATTTTGGTAATGGGGAGCAATTTCCTCTAAAGCCTTTCTTACCATCGGAACATACTTTTCAAGCATTTGATTTGAAATTTTTTTTATATTTTTAGAATTATCAAAAGGAACATCAATACACTCTGCTAACACTTTGAGTGCGTCTGATTCTGTAAAATGAAGATTACCTGGTATTATTATGGTATGGGGGGGTTTTCCAAAACTTTTTTTCATTAGATTTGAAATCTTTCCAGCCGTAATGGCTTGATTTTTGAATCCAATACGAGAAGCGATAATTGCAAAAGTAGAAGGAGAAATAACTTTTCGTTTTTGTTCTTTTTCAGTTTCTATTAAATCTGAAAGCGCGTCAAGAGGCTCAAAAAAAAACTTTGCATCTTGATTATATTCCAAAAGTAGTATAGTATGGTATCCTGCTAAAGCGTTTTCATATATGACATAATATGGAGTTGTCATTGATTTTAGGTCATTCATCACAGTTACTATTCGTCCAACTTTGTAATAGTGAAGTCCACATTCTCCAACAAGGGCTGTTATTGAAGAAGCAGCATGAATTGTATTTGTTTTAATTTTATTTTGAATTGCTCTTGTTCGTAATTCAATATGCGTTGTAGCGATATAAGGGTCTCCATAGGTTAAGAGCAACACCTTTTTTTTCTTTGAATTATTTAGAATCTCTTTACCGTCTTCAACAATCCATCGTTTTGCAATTTTGAATTCACCTTTTACGATCTTTTTGATTTTAGCTAATTCAGATTTACTAATCGGACTAGTAAACTGTTCAAGGTATACAACATCTGCATTCTTTAACAGTTTTTGTGTTTCAATAGAAATTGATTCTATCCCTGATAAGCCAAGACCTACAAACCACAGCATTATTTTGCTCTATCATGTAGTCTTTTTAAATGCTGTAACGTCTTTTTGAGAACTTCAATTCCACGAAGGTATTCGTCAATGGATACTTTTTCATCGATGGTATGAGATGCATGTGGATCTCCAGGACCATAAGTCACTACAGGTATGTTAAGCTGATTGCCTATTACATTCATGTCACCAGTTCCTGTTTTACGAATTAGAGTCGGTCTAGAATGTTCAACGTCCATAACTCCCAAAGTAAATGCTCTAACTAGAGGAGAATTATGAGGAGCCTCAAATGGTTCGGTTTCATCCAGTATTGAATGGAACGCTTCAACCTTCCGTTTTTTTGAAATCTCTTGTACTAAAGTTGATATTTTTTCTTCAATCATTTTGCAATTCATATCCACTGGTATCCTAATGTCCATAATTACATCGCATTCCTTTGGAGTAACATTGTGACTTGTTCCACCATTTATTTCAGTAACAGTAGCTGTTAACAACATACCTTTTTTCTTGTTTTCTTGTCCCGATTCTAAAACTTTTTTTAATTCGGTGGTAAATATCAAAGATTCTTCAATTGCATTTTTTGAAAGCCATGGAGCACTTGCATGGGAGCTGTTTCCTACATTTATTTTTAGATTAATTGCAATACGTCCTTTATACGCAATAGTTACTTGTTTAATTCCACTTGGCTCTCCAAAAACTGCATAATCAATGTCTAGTTTACTTTTTACAAGATTTTTTATGCCAGTTGCATTTCCTTCTTCGTCAACAGCTCCTACAAAAATTACGGTTCCACTATTGTTTTGAATGGATGCTGCCGCAAATAACATTGCCATTAATGGGGCTTTAGCATCTGAAGCTCCACGCCCATATAGCCAATCACCTTCTTTTCTTACCTTAATTTTACCAGGCACTGTATCCATATGTCCACACAAAAGAATTCTTGGTAAACCAGAACCTTTTGTAGCAATCAAATTACCTACTTCATCAATACGTATATCGTCAAAGCTTAGATCATCACACTTGTCTGCAAGAAAATCTGCCATTGGCTTTTCGCCAAGTGAAGGCGTGTATAACCTAAGTGCCTTTTCTAGCATCTTTATGCAAAATCTGGGGGTGACTGTAAAAGAGGTGTTCATTTCTTACTTTGACAAATTTAATACATGGTCTATCATTAGTGCTGGAATATCTACTCCACAAACTCTAACTGTATTCTTGTACTCTGTTGTATTGTTTATTTCGTGAACTAGCAATCCTTTATCTTTACTTTCCATCAAATCTACTCCTACTATTTGTCCTTGAACTGCATTTTTTGCCTTAATACATATATCTTCCATCTCATTGGAAACTTTGCATTCCTTAGCGACCCCGCCTAGCGCCATGTTAGTTTTCCAAGAACCATTTCCAGAACTTCTGTAAATTGCAGCAACTACTTTATCCCCAACCACAATTGCTCTAATGTCTCGTGGAGGTCGTTGAACAAATTCTTCTAGATAATGAATTTGATAAATTGGATACATCTTTTCCCTAGTTTCAATAATTCCTTCTGCCGAATCACTGTCATTAATTTTAGAAACCATTCTGCCCCAACTCCCAACTGTTGGCTTTATTACTTGAGGATATCCATGTTTCTCTAATGTTTCAAGTGCAGCATCTTTAGAAAACGAAACAGTTGCAAATGGAGTAGCAATTCCATGTTTTTTTAAGAGCATATGTGTGAATAGTTTATTGCCAGCAAAAATTCCAGTGTTAAGACAATTTACGACATTTACTCCCATTCCCTCTAATCCAGCAGTGGAGTGTAAATTTCTGTAATAGCTTACACATCTTTGTAAAACTATTCCATAATCATCTGGTTTTTTGTCCAGATCTAACGATAATTTTTTACAATCTAACATCTGAAGACTCGTGTTCTTTTTTTTACCAGCTTCTAGGAGTGCCTTTTCTTCCCATCGGATGGTATCGTAAAGAACAGTAATTTCAGGGGTCACTGCCCCCAGTCCTCTCCAACCGTCTGAGCAGGTTTTAGATCAAATCCCTCTGCTCCCTTGGCTAGTTCAAAGCTTGCTCCACAATCGGGGCAGGTTATGATTTCTCCTTCCAGAGCATCGCCTGGAATAGAAATATTTGCATCACATTCAGGACATTTAGTCATCTTGTTTCCTCTACTCGTTTCCTTCTTTGTCATTAATTATCTTTCTTTCAAGCCTGTCTTCTAGCGGGATTTCAATTAGGTCTCCCATTCGAAGGTTTTTGAGGCCCAAGGCTACCTCTTTTGCACCGGCATCATCTTTTTTGAGACCTAAAAGAGACATAAGATAGGCGGCTCCAGTTTTTCCTGCTAATTCCCCAAAAACTATTCTTCGTCTATTTCCTACAACTTTTGGTGGAATAGGTTCGTATGCTGCAGGATTTTTTAGTATTGCTGCTAAGTGAGTACCTGCCTTGTGTTTGTATGCAGATGACCCAACTATTGGTTTAGAGTCATATGGTTTTATTGAAGTGTATTGTTCGATAAGTCTTGAAAGATCCATTAACATATCTAATCTAAAATCATTAGAAGATTTGTACAAATATGTAAGTGCTACTGCAGTTTCTGCAAGAGATGGAATCCCAGTCCTTTCTCCTATACCATCAATTGTTGTATGAATTTGATCTGCCCCTGCATCACAAGCAGCAAATGCATTAGCTAATGCAAAACCAATATCATTATGAACATGTGCATCTAGTGGCACATCAATTTCTTTGCGAACAGTTTGTACAAAATTATACATGCCAATAGGTCTCATTATTCCAACTGTATCAGGTAGACTAATTCTATCTACTCCTGCGTCTTTAATTGCTTTACAAACTTGAAGTAAAAACTTTGGTTCAGCTCTGCTACCGTCTTCCACGGTAAATCTAATTTTAAGACCATGTGACTTTGCATATTCGACAGTTTCTACTGCTCTTTTTAGTGCTTCTTGACGTGTAATTCTTAACTTATCTTTAAGATGTATATCAGAAATTCCTAGATAAGCTGCAGTCCATGTAGCGTCACATCTTAACGATACGTCAATGTCTTCTTTTAATGCCCTTCCATGTGAAACAATATCTGCTTTTAAGCCTTGTTTGATTATTGTTTTAGTAGATTCAAAGTGATCCTTTGATACCACCGGTGAAATTTCAATTTGATCAACTCCAAAATAATCAAGCATCCATGCTATCTGTATTCTTTGTTTGTTGGTAAAAGAAACACCTGGATGTTGTTCACCTTCACGTAACGTGCTATCTAAGATACGTATTTTTTTTGGTTTCTTGTCGTATGCATTGTATTGGTTTGCATAATAATTCGGATCATTCATTGCGAATTTAGGTGTAAAAAACATAGAATATAAACATATCCGTACTAAACTCGTCGAAATTTAAATTATTTGATCCTGTATTAGTTAATAATAAAAAATATTATCCGAATCTCGTTTTATGTGACTGTTCTAAGAATAATTACCGTATTGGTATCAGAAACACCAGGTATCTTTCGTAATGCATCAATACACCCGTTTATCTCAGTAATATTTGGAGCACTAATAACTACTGTAATGTCATATTGACCAGTTATTTCATAGACAGTTCTTACTCCAGGCAGTTTGGTAAGTTTTGAGGAAACTTTGGATGTATCCATTGAGGATTCCACTGAAATTAAAACAATCGCACTTGTGGCATTTCCTTCTCCAACCTCCACTGTAAATTTTTTTATCGTACCACTATCAACTAAATTTTTTACTCTTCTACGCACTGCAGACTCTGATAATTTTAGTTTTTTTCCAATATCTACAAATGATTCCCTAGAATCATTTTTCAAAAATTCTATTATTTTTTCATCAATATTATCTCTATACATGATTCCTTTTTTCCTCAGCACTAAATAATATATCTAATGTTTCTAAAACCTTCGTAATATCATCTTCTGATATAACTAGTGGAGGTAACAATCTGATAATATTTCGGCCTGAATATAACAGCAGTACGCCTTTTTCAATACCATCCATAAGAATATCTTTTACTTCGAACTTTAATTCTATTCCAATCATAAGGCCTTTGCCACGTATTTCCCGAATTATTTTATGCTTATCTTTTAGCAGTTCTAATCCATCTCGGAATTTTTTACCCATCTTTTCTGCATTCTGAATTAAACCATCTTGTGTTAGTGCTTGAATTGCAGCTGTTCCAGCTGCACATGACACAGGATTGCCACCAAAAGTAGATGAATGCTCTCCTTTTTTCATACAAGCAAGAATATCTGGTCTGACTAGTGTTGCACCCATTGGTATTCCTCCTGCAATTCCTTTTGCAAGACACATTATGTCTGGTGTTGTATTCCAGTGTTCTCCTGCCCACATTCGTCCTGTTCGACCAAATCCTGATTGAATTTCGTCAAAAATTAGAAGAATACCACGTTCATCACAAAGTTTTCTAACATCTTGTAAAAATCCATCTGGCGCTACATGAATACCGCTTTCCCCTTGGATTGGTTCTAAAATTACAAAACCTGTATCATCATCAATTTTAGAACGTAATGCATCAATATCTCCAAAAGGAGAAAACGAAACCTTCTCTACTAGTGGTTCAAACTCCTTCCTATACTTTGGATTAAAGGTAAGTGATAATGCCCCCATAGATTTTCCATGATATGAACCGTTCATTGCAATCATTCCCTTTTTCTGAGTAAATTTTCTTGCAAACTTTATTGCAGCTTCGATTGCTTCTGCACCGCTGTTGTTTAAATGAACTTGAGATAAACTCTTTGGAGCAATACTGATTAAATTTTCAAGGAACTTCTCTCTGGTTTTGTTGTACAGCGAGCTATGAACCGTAATTATTTTTTCAAGTTGTGATTTTATTGCATTAACAACACGTTCGTTTCGATGACCTACTAATGCCACTCCATATCCCCCCATACAATCTATGTACTCTTTACCATTTACATCCCAAACATGAGACCCCAATCCCCTCTCTATTGTAACTGGAAACCTCTGATACAGATTTCCAGTGAATTGCTCTTCCGTCATTTTTGAATTACCGTGCATTTATCATGAGCAATAGCTGCTGATATAGGATTTTCTCTTTGTCCATTTGCAATTAATGCCTCTTTTACTCCCATATCTAATGCTTCAGTAGCAGCTAGGATCTTTTTTTCCATTCCAAATCCAATCTTAGGTAAAATCGCTTTTGCTTCATCAAGAGTCAGACTCTTTACTAATTTTTCATCCATCAATAATCCATCAACATTTGTTAGGAACAAAACTTTGTCACTTTGAATCTTTCCTGCAACATAAGCTGCTGCCCTATCCCCATCTACATTAAGGAACTCAAATTCTTCACTTATTGCGATTGGAGATATTACTGGAGTATATCCTTGTTCAAGGAGTAATTTTAAAAGAGAAGCATTAACATTTGTTATCTTACCTGTATATCCGCCATCAATTGCTTGTTTTCTTCCCTTCTCGTTAACTATGAGGAGTTTCTTTTTTCTCTCTGCTTGAATTATCTTTCCATCAATACCTGAAAGTCCTATTGCATTAATTCCATTTTTTTGCAACATACAAACAATTGTTTTATTTATTTTGCCTGACATTACCATAGTAAAAATCTCTGCTGTTTCTTTGTCAGTATATCTACTCTTTATTCCACCAGGTGATACAACAAACTTTGGTTCTTTTCCTAGCTCTTTAGAAACTTTTGTAACTTCCTTTCCTCCACCATGAACTAATACTACTCCTTCTTGCTCTACAATTTTTTTAATATCTGAAATTGTTGTGGGATGTAGATTATCTACTACGCTCCCACCTATCTTAATTGTAATCATAGCTATACTGGAGTCAGTGGCGTGTACATAATTCCTTCTGTCTCATCAAAACCTGACATTACATTCATGTTTTGTATAGCAGAACCAGCTGCACCCTTCATCAAATTGTCTGATGCAGATAATGCAACAAGTCTGTTGTTGTCTGGGTCAAGATCAAACCCAATGTCACAAAAGTTTGAACCCACAACAAACTTGGGATCAGGGAATTTGTAAAATCCTTTCTTGTCACGAATTAATCGAATGAATTTTTCATTCTGGTATTTTTCACGATAAATCTTCCATACATCCTTCTCATCAAGTTTCTTTGTTAGAAAAGTATGGTTTGTACAAAGTATTCCTCTAACAATGTCAACTGCATGAGGACTCATTGACACTTTGATCTTTTTTCCAGCAACTTCGCTAAGCTCTTGTTCAATTTCTCCCGTGTGTCTGTGCTTTGCAGGTTTGTATGGTCTTATAACCCCAGATCTCATTGCGTGATGTGTTCCTGCACCAGCTCCAGCCCCAGCTCCTGATGAACCAATTTTTGAATCAACTATGATGTGTTCTGTATCTATGACATCATTTTCTATCAAGGGATACAGTGCAAGTAGTGAGGTCACTGCCATACATCCAGGACACGAAACGAGTTGTGCATTTTTGATTTGTTCCCTATGGATTTCTGGAACTCCAAATACTGATTTGGATAAATAATCAGGATGAGGATGTTCCCATCCATACCATTTTTGGTAATCATCTGGGTTGTGAAGTCTATAATCTGCACTAAGATCAATTATCTTCATTCCTCGGTCATACAATGTTTTTACAATCTCTGTTGCAGTTCCATGAGGAACTGCAGTAAATACTAAATCACATTTATCTGACATTTTTTCATAATCAAGCTCAGAAAATGTAAGATCTGTAAATCCTTTCAAACTTGGTTGTATCCTGTGTAAATATTCTCCAACATATTGTCTTGAAGTCACCATAGCTATCTCGACTTGAGGATGACTTACAAGTAGACGTAACACTTCACCGCCAACATAACCCGATGCACCTACAATTCCTACCTTCATGATATCATCTACGTAAATTGGTATAATTTATTTCCTAGCAGTAAGTTTTTTCTTTAATTCCTAGTTATAACAGAGAATTTTGTTTTATTGGCCAGCAATCAAATATACGCCAATACCCATTCCAACTACAACCCCAATTCCAAAGAACAAAAGGTCAAAGGAAACTACTTTTCTGAAAGACGCATGAACCATTGTATCCCATTTGCTTACCTTGGGTTTCTTCTCTTCCATAGATGCACTATTTTTTCGGGTTTGATATAGGTTATGGGACAGTGATTAAGCGATATTACTTTCTAACAGAATTTAAGGCATATTCTACCATTTCTTTTGGGATATTGCGTTTTGAAACTTTTGCCAATCCCTTAAACTCTACCGTATTATTTACTTCATGGACTACAAGGCCATTTTTCTCATCTTCCATCAAATCCACGCCTAAAATTCCCCCACCAACTGCCTGAGACGCCTTTGCGCAAACATCTTCGATATCTTTAGTAATTTCACATAGTTCAGGCTCTGCACCTAACGCAATGTTTGTTTTAAAACCACCAGATGACTTTCTGTACATGGCAGATATGGCACGATCACCTACAGTAATTACGCGAATGTCTCTTGGGGGTCGTTTAACTAACTCTTGAAGATAAAAAATTCTATCATGTGGATCATCACTTAACTCGCGTAGCTCAAACATAGCTTCTACTGTGTCTTTGTCTTTTAATGGCATGACCCCTCTACCCCAACTGCCAACAATCGGTTTTAACACTAAAGGATATCCAACTTTTTCAAGATTTTCTCTTGCAGCATCAGCTGAAAATGAAAAATACGTTTTGGGAGTTGGTACCCTGTTTTTTTTCAAAAGTAATGACGTGATAAGCTTATCCCCACAATTATTAGCTACATTAAATTTGTTAATTACAGGAACCCCTAAGAATTCAAGACAAGCTGTAAAATGAAGGCCTCTAAAGTAACTAATACACCGCTCTAAAACAACATCCCCAAAATCAAAATCATTTTTTTGACTATCAGTATTGAAATATGTAATTTTAGCATCAATCATAGTTGTATCGTGACCAAGCTCCATTGCTTGTTTTTCAAGCATCTTTTCTTCCAACCTGAGTCGGTCAAAAACGATACCGATTTTTGACAATTACTCTCCCCAATCTTCGCCAACAGTTTCTGCTTGTTTTAATTCGACCTTTGTGCCATCTTTTTTAGAGATCTCAAAGTCTGCTCCACAATCAGGACAGGAGACAATTTCTCCCACCGAGGCGTCGTCAGGGATGTTTAGACTTGCATCACATTCGGGACAGTTCATCGATTTCATTCACCGATTCTTATGTAATTTATTAGCTTCTGTTGACTGCATTCCCCACAATTCAACGAACCCTTTAGCTAATTTTTGATCGAAGGTAGAATCTTTTCCATAAGTTGCAATGTCACGGCTATACAATGAATACCTAGATTTTCGTCCTACTACGCGTAAACTTCCTTTATACATTTTGATTTTTACTGTCCCACTAACATATTTTTGAGTGTGATCGATAAATGAATCCAGATCCCTCTTTAATGGATCTTCCCACAATCCAGAATATACTAGCCATGACCATTCATCATCTACAATGGATTTGAATTTCGTTTCATGTTTGGTATGTACCATTTTTTCTAAATCAGAATGCGCTTCAATAAGACAAGTTGCTGCTGGAGTTTCGTAAACTTCACGTGATTTTATCCCAACTACTCTATCTTCTATATGATCTACAATTCCTATCCCAGAAGCTCCTGCTTTTTTGTTGATATACTCAATTAATTGAACCGGATCCTTGGGCTTTCCATCAACTGCTACTGGAACCCCTTTTTCAAATTTTATTTCAAGATAGCTTGGTTTTGCAGGTAAATTTTTTGTCTTGACCCAAATAAATGCATCATCAGGAGGTTCCTTGAATGCGTCTTCTAATACTCCACCTTCAATTGCCCTTCCCCATAGATTCTGATCTATGCTGAATTTTTTGGCTACAGTATCAATTTTTATTCCATGTTTTTTTGCAAACGCTAATTCTGTTGTTCGATCCAAATTCATATCCCTTATTGGTGCAATAATTGGAAGATTTGATCCAGCACGCATTGTAATGTCAAACCTAACTTGATCATTTCCTTTTCCAGAGCAACCATGTGCAAGAGCTGTTACTTTTTCTTTTTTTGCAATTTCAAGAACTTTATTTGCAATTAATGGTCGAGCAAGAGCTGTAGCAAGGCAATATTTTTTTTGATATAACGCATTAGCCTTTATTGAAGGAAAAATATATTTTGTAACAAATTCTTTTTTTGCATCAATGTTATAATGTTTTTTTACTCCAAGCTTTTTTGCCTTGGCAGCTATTGTATTTAGGTTATCTCCCTGTCCAACATCAACTGTAACGGTGACGACATCCATACCATGTTTTTCTTGGAGATACTTTACCACTACTGATGTGTCCAGTCCACCAGAGAATGCCAGTATAGCTTTTTGTGTCATAGGGCAGCTCAGTGACTGTATCTGTACTTTTATTTTTTGTGTTATCTTGCTTGAAATCATCAAAATACTAAGATTAGAATTAAAATTCATTTTTTGAACAAGAAAATTTCCTACTAGCTTGAGCTAAAATCCGAATATTTTTTATCTATCGATTATAACGGTGTTTTATGAACATTTTATGCTATACGCAGGAGATTTTCAATTGACGAAACTTGAGGCCAAAAACATCACAAAATACTTTCAACATGAAAATCATCGAATAAAGGCATTAGATGGAATTAATCTCAAAGTAGAAGCTGGGGAATTTGTATGCATAGTAGGACCATCAGGATGTGGCAAGTCTACATTTTTGAGGATCGTCTCTGGTTTAGAGACTAAAGAAGAAGGAGAAGTACTATTTGACGGAAAACCAGTTAATACAACTAGTCCTGAACGAATTTTGGTTTTTCAAGAGGGAGCATTGTTTCCATGGTTAACTGTATCTGACAATGTGGAGTTTGGACTAAAAATGGCAGGCGTTCCAAAGGATGAACGAAGAGAAATATCGTCAAGATATCTGGACATGATGCAACTTACAAAGTTTGCAAATTCTTACACGTACCAGCTTTCAACTGGTATGAAACAACGAGTGGCTATCGCAAGAGCATTAGCAATGGATCCTGACGTACTTTTAATGGATGAACCATTTGCAGCATTGGATGCACAAACAAGAGATTTGCTTTTAGTTGAAATGCAACTGATTTGGGAAAGAACCAAAAAAACAATAATTTTTGTTACACATAATGTAGCAGAAGCGGTTGTTCTAGGTACCAAAGTCGTAGTCTTTAGTAACAGACCTTCTGTTGTAAAAAAAGAGGTAGTTATTGATTACCGTCGACCTCGTCTTGTTGAAGATCAAAATTTAGCTAAATTTCAGCAAGATGTCATGAAGGAACTCAAACCAGAAGTTAAGGCGGGTAGCAAAAATAAACCATGAAAATAGATCTAGACGATGTTGCTAACGCAGTATTGTTTTTTGCAGTGTTTATTGGGATTTGGCAGCTTGTATTTGTCTTAGGTATTTGGCCAAAGGTATCTCTGCCATCTCCATATGCTGTTGCAGAATCTTTTGCAGAGGTTATTTTGAATTATACGCTATTCAAGGGCATAGGTATAACTTTAGGAAGACTAGTTATTGGATTTCTAATTTCTATTGCATTAGGAACTGTAATAGGACTTGCAATGATCAAATTCAAGGGATTTGGTAAGACGATGAGTTCATTTTCTGCTGGTCTTTTGTCTTTTCCGAGTATTGCATGGGTACCATTTTCAATTTTATTGATTGGATTTAATGATGCAGGAATCTTATTTGTGGTAATAATGAGTTCCATTTTCTCTATCACAATCTCAACTTATAGTAGTGTCAGAAACATTCCTCCCATCTACATAGATGCAGCAAGAAATATGGGCGCAAAGGGACTTTCACTTTTCTTGCACCTCACAATACCTGCTGCAACACCGTCACTAATTATAGGAATAAGACAGGGCTGGTCATTTGCTTGGCACGCAATTATAGGTGCTGAGATACTCATGTCGATAGTTGGGCTAGGACACATTTTGTCTGTTGGAAGAGAATTTCAAGACATGGGGCTAGTAATTGCTAGCATGATTACCATATTTACAATTGGGCTTTTAGTTGATAGGCTTTTGTTGTTTAAGCTAGAGGAAAAAGTAAGATCAAGATGGGGATTAAGTAGTGATAGATAATCTATGAATCCAAAAATAAAATTTGCAATAGCAGGAGCAATTATCGCTAGCGTAATAGCAGTTTCACTTGCTTCAAATTCAGAATCTCTTTTCTCGCTAAATGACACAACTACAACGGCAGATGTTGTAAGAATTGGATATTTTCCAAACATTAACCATGCCCAAGCAGTCATAGGACTGGGAAACGGAAATTTTCAAAAAGCATTGGGCAATGTGAAAGTTGAACCACAAATCTTTAACGCTGGCCCGTCAGCAATTGAGGCATTATTTGCAAATCAAATAGATGTTACTTACATAGGTCCTAACCCTGCCATAAACGGTTACATAAAATCTGACGGGGAATCTTTACGCATAATTTCAGGTGCGGCAAGCGGGGGGGCAGTTTTTGTTGTTAGAAATGATGCAGGAATAAATTCAGTTGAAGATTTTTCTGGCAAAAAATTTTCTTCTCCTCAACTTGGTAATACTCAGGATGTAGCACTGAGAGCATATTTACTCAAAAATGGATACAAAACTACTGAAAATGGTGGCAATGTAGAAGTAATTCCAGTAAAGAATGCGGACATTCTAACTTTAATGTTAAAAAAAGAAATTGATGGTGCATGGGTGCCAGAACCTTGGGGGGCAAAGATAATCAAAGAAGCAAATAGTAGAATTTTCGTTGATGAGAGGGACTTGTGGCCTCAAGGCAAGTTTGTAACTGCCCACATTGTAGTTAGCACAAAATATCTGCAAAACCATCCAGATGTAATAAAGAAATTACTTGTTGCACATGTAGACCAAACACAATGGATAAATCAAAATAAAGAGGAATCCTTCAAAGTTTTCAATGCAGAACTAGAAAAGATTACAAGTAAGACAATTCCTGAAGATGAATTACAAGAAGCATTTTCAAGAATGGAGATAACATACGATCCTGTAAAAGAATCTCTTTTCAAATCTGCCAGTGATGCCTTTGATATAGGATTCCTGGGAGATACTAGACCCGACATTTCAAAGATATATGATCTGAAACTACTTAACGAAGTTTTAGAAGAAAAAGGACTCGAACAGATACCATAAGAAATGAACTGAATAGGCGTTCACATGAACAAAACCCAAATTATTCCTTAATCTTCAATGAAATAAAAAATCCGCAAATAATTATAGCAATTGCAAAGTACATCACAGATACATATTCAAAATAAAAAGCAAGTGCTCCTGCAATTACTGGCCCTATGACAGTTGCAATAGAAAGAGTTGAGCTGAAAATACTAGTTGATGTTGATTTTGGATAATTTTCCATAAGGTAAAAGTTTCCACCTATGAAGAGAAATGCCCAGGTGGCGCCAACTAGTGCCATAAATGGTATGGCCATCCACCATTCCGTAATTAGCATCAGTCCAATGAAAACAAATGTCGTTAGCCCAATTCCAATTTTGAATTTTGTAATATTTCTAATTTTGATCCTGCTTGCCATCAAACTCATTATTACAAATGACGTCAGGGTGTTTGCAACATACACT
>Ga0209541_10001571_pt1 | contig 45082 bp, 49 predicted proteins | sample RifCSPlowO2_01_FD_184027 | JGI IMG/M metagenome (GOLD analysis project Ga0209541, IMG submission 184027) | Groundwater microbial communities from Rifle, Colorado - Rifle CSP2_plank lowO2_0.1 (SPAdes) (version 2) | ecosystem: Environmental > Aquatic > Deep subsurface > Groundwater | place...
TGTTTGGCACCTCGATGTCGGCTCATCTCATCCTGGAGGGGGAGCACCTTCCAAGGGTCGGGCTGTTCGCCCGTTAAAGAGGTACGTGAGCTGGGTTCAGAACGTAAATCATTGCGTCACTTTGGAGTAATTCAAAGAAGCAAACTAACTAAAATCGGAGAAATCCTATCTAGAGTTTATCGAACGCTCTAAAGGACAATTCCGAGGGTAAGTTCCGCCATTGGCGGAAATCCCGTAGAGACTGATCCCTAGGCTTGATTAGTCATCAAGCGTAAGGTGAGATCCGATGATCAGTCGGATCAAATGTTAGCTCCTTAGCTATTAAGACTTTGGCTAAGGATGAAGGTATAGTCCGTGCCAGTAGTAATATTGGATTAAACTGTTCTTTTTCTGAGGAAAAGGAGCAGCCCGACAAAATGTATTCCATTTTGCCGGCGCGATGAGGGAAAACCTTAGGTTGTCCCTCATGGTTGACACGCGTGAGACAGTTCGGTTTATATCCGCTGTGGACGTCAGGAAATTTGCGAGGAGTTAGGCGCAGTACGAGAGGACCCGCCTGAACGCACCGCTGGTGTACCAGTTGTTCTACCAAGGGCATAGCTGGGTAGCTATAGTGCGGCACGGATAAGCGCTGAAAGCATATTAAGCGCGAAGCCGACCTCAAGATTAGATTTCCCTATGAGGGCCCAGAGAGACTATCTGGTTGATAGGCGCAACGTGGAAGTGCCGTAAGGTATGGAGCGGAAGCGTACTAATCGCCCCATTGACTTTTTGTGACCAGAACAAACACGCCGCGATAGTAAAAACCTGGTAAAACCAGGCTTTGACAATCGCTGTGGCGCTGTGCAACGTTGCTGGCCTGCGGTTCGTACTCAGTGTATTTCGATACACTTCCGTGCGATCCTCGGCCGCGCCGTCACACAGCATCCACCGTGTCTGTCCTGGACAAGTGCATTTACCCCGTACTAAAACCCGAGCGGAGCAGTCTGTAATCAGATTACAAAACATCGAGTCTTTAGTGCGCGGGTTGACTAGCTATTGGTGGTCATCAACTAACTTTAAGAAGTTATTTGGCGATTATCGTCGTTTGCTTTACAACGTTCGTAGTTTTTATGCTGGTGTTCTTAGCGTGGGGGAAACACCTGTTCCCATCCCGAACACAGCAGTTAAGCCCCATGGCGGTTACAATACTTAGGTTTTAGCCTTGGGAAAATAGCAAAACGCCAGCATAAAGACTATGAGTGTAGAAAAACCGTCATTTCGAACGACTTTTCTATATTTTACTCCTCTGTTTTCTCTTAACCTGAGTTAATCAAAAGTCGAGTCCGTAAATAAATAAGCATAAGCAGTTGTATTAACTATTTTCAAAATGGATAATATTTTTCATGGCCTCACAAGAAAGATTACACCCTGTCGCATCCGACAGGGATAATTTCCTAGGATCCGTAATAATACCAACAAGAGTATCCGCCTCTGTTATCTCGGCTTTTGCCGAGGTTGATCGGGCGCAGTTTATGCCACGGGCTTTCAGAGACCAAGCCTATACGGATACAATCATCGACTTGACTTTAGAAGCGACTATCAGTCAGCCCAGTTATGTTGCGCGCATGCTTAATTTGCTTCGGCTAGAGGGTCGTGAAAAAGTGCTCGAGATAGGCACTGCCACTGGCTATCAGGCAGCGCTTCTTTCTCGTTTAGCCGATCACGTTGATACAGTAGAAATTGACCGATGCCTAGCTTATTGGGCAAGATCCAACTTAAAGCGCCTGCATTACCCGAATATAACCGTCCACACAGGCGACGGTGCTAAGGGTGTAGAAGAACGGGCGCCATTTGATGCGATTGTTGTCACTGCCGGTCTGAGAGAAGTTCCACAAGCCCTGATAGATCAATTAGCGGTTGGAGGCAGGTTGGTTGCACCGATTGGAGAGTTGCCAGAAAATAGCCGCATGGTGGTTTTAACTAAAATTTCAGAGTCGGAAATTAATAATGAAGATCATGGAGGATGCTGTTTTGTGCCCCTTTATAGCTCAGAAAATGGAGGCTGGACAACAGAAACACTGCAGGAAGTTCGCGATAAACGGAAACAAGAATTTGAAAATCAAGCATCAGCCCGCAGAAATAACTTCAAGAATTTAATAATCAAAGATCGTGGTGAACAAGGATATCGAGACTTTATTAGAGCCATTGGTCGTCCAGCCGCCAGCATTGTCGACAAAGATCTTACCGAAGGCCAAATACTAGACCTATTTGATTTTTTCGCCCGCATTTTCAAGCGAGATGAGGGAGAAGAACTCCAAGAAGAAACTGAGTCACAAACAGTCATGAGTAATGATGCCCATGATACCGATTTTATGTCTGAAACTGGAAAGATGGACTAAATCTGTTTTCTTTTAACCTGAGCTGTGTTTAAGGTAGAGTCCGCACTCTGTTTTTTCGTGTGTCCGAAGCTTTTTAGCCTAGACCCCGGACCAGGCGCCGCCGTCCGATGTTGCTGATATATCAACTTCTGCAACGGTAAAATTTGTACCCGGATTTGAGACATTCTCGACATAATAGACCCAACCCGTATCTGAGTTAAAGTTACCGCCGATGATTTTTCCAAATGCTCCACCTTCGTTCATTTTAAATACTACCCATAAACCCGGATTATATTTTGGTTCCTTCATATTTCCTCCTTAGATACATTATACTCCCTACGCTTTCTTTTAACCTGAGGCAATCAAGGTCGAGTCCGAATGGGAGTGCTCATGATTGCTTTTTATGGTAAATATAGTACAATAGCGCATCAGCATCCTGCTCTCTACGGAAAGAGGTGATACAAAAGTGAAGATGCTCACTTACCTCAGCGATCGGTTGTCCACGGTCAGTAAAGACTCGTGGCACTACCGGCTGACACGCTACGGCCTCGGCGACATCGGCGACCACATCAAGCGGGCCTGCCCGTACTGGGTGGTCCTGGTTCCGATAGCGGCGATCACCGGTACTACTCGCCAGACGGCGACCGTCCTGTTCAACGTTGCCCTCTACGTCGGTTACTACCCCTGGATGGCGTTCGTGTGGACATTCGGGTTCAAGCCACGCTACTGGCGCGGCTTGACAGCAGGGGTACTCGATGGAAAGCGTTCAGCGCTCATCCCAAAGGGTAACTACAGGGGCGCTGACCCAGTCTGGCACTGGTACGTACCGATTCTGATGGCTCCCGTCCTGACGATGGCTCCGATCATCGTCTACGTTTTCGACTTCGGTCACCAGCAGGCTGACGCAATCACGGCCCTGCCGGTCTACCTGATTGCCCTGGTCGCCTACGCCGGCTTGCTGGCGGTAATCGCCCTCGGAAACGGCTGGAAGCTCGGTGCTTGGCCACTGGTTCACAAGGCCTACTGCGCCGTCTGTCCTGAGCTGAAGGTCGTCGAGTCAGCGCCTTCGCGGTCGCAGACCGAGCCGGCAAGCTAGTCGACAAGAGTAGAGAAGAAGAGGAGCACCCGCTCCGCCCGGGAGAAGAGAGCTGGCATCTACAGCCCTTTTCCCGGGTCCGGCCCGCGCGTAAGCGCGGGCTATTTCATAACTTCTGTTTTTCAGACGCCTGCTGTGTAGTGAACTCCGTTCTACTACTGCAGCCCGGATCCATTAACTTCCCTCAGTTTTATCAAGGCCGATAAGAGCTCAGGCTTCACCCCTTGTATGTCGTAGTTGCTTATGCTTGTATTGAGATGAGAACGACTGTAATCTGTTAATGATTTAAAGAGTTAAGATGACTGGCACCTTCGAACATACTTTTAGTAAAAGATACCCGAAAACCCCAGAGCAACAAAGTTGGGGTAAGTTTCAAGGACAACCGCCACTTGGCGATATCGTCGATCAAGCCCTTTCTGAAATAAGTGAAGGTGAACAATTCAGGCGATTGCCGGAATGGAATCAGGGAATATTGCTGTCGATGGCCTGTTTTATGATCGACAAAGCTAATGACATTTATCATGCCGACTGGCGAGGTAATTACTGGGGACTCTATATTGTGGGATCAAGAGCCAGAGGCGATGCTACACCAGATAGTGATCTGGATCTTCTGAGTGTCGGCACGTTTTACCGTGACCTTGAATTTAGAGACCGCTACGACGATGAGGACGATGTTTTCGACAGGTGCGATGTGGTTCGACCTGACGAGTTACCCGACGAATATAACGTCGGAGAAGTTGACAGAAAATATTTGATACGAGCTGTGCCACGAGTCGAGGGCGCTTTACCGATCGATTTGAGCATAGTGGACCTAACTTTTACAGACGATACTTTGGATGATTTTAAGGATACTCTGGATGTGGACAGCAACGGCGAACCACTCCCAAGACTACCATTGGTCGAACTCATAATTCCCAACCAGTTGGAATTAAAGCCCTAAAAAATAGTTCAGGCCTCAGCTGATGCCCGGACATATCTTTAAGCTCAATGGGAGTAGCTAGCATGTAAATACTACGATTATTTACAAAATGTACTTGACAATCACATTTTAATTTGATACGCTAATAACTAGCGTAAATAATAAGTAAGGAGCCGAGATGGTTACGTACGAAGAAAAGGGAGAGAGGTTTCGTAGATTAGCGAGCCAGCGAACAAACAACGTTATAAAAGCAATTCAGGTACTTGGTAATTGTTCTAACAAGAGCACTTATAGCTATACGTCGGGAGAAATAAACAAAATTTTTGCTGAAATTGATAGGAAGTTAAAAGATACAAAAGCACAATTCAGAACGACTAACAAGAATAAGGAGTTCACTTTATAATGAGTGTTTTTAATACTATTGAAACCGAACAAATCGGTGCAGACTTATCTCAGGTTGTCGATCGCGTCACGAGGCAATATGAGGAATTCGCGCCGGCGTTTCAGAAAGAGTTTATACAAAATTCGTGGGATGCAAGAGAAGATAGGTTGCATGCAAATGATTGGAAGGCGTCCATAAGTATATTTCGCGAAGGGTTGAAGTTCCACATTGTCTTGGAGGATTGGGGCACAATCGGAATGGATACTAAAAGGTGGAATGCTTTTTTATCGCTATGGAAACCAGAGAAAAGTTATGAAGACGCCGGCGGTCAGGGCCAGGGAAAATTTCTGTTGATGCGCGCGTCAAAAGAACACACTCTTTTGGTTGAGAGTGTCAGTGACGAGCTTGGCTATACCTTCCGGTACTTAAAAAAGAATTTCAAAGATAAACAGGGCTCTGATTTATCAATAACAAAGTTCATACCTTCAGCCCAACCCCTTAGGCACAAAGGAACTAGAATATGGGTTTTTGATGCTACGCCTGAGGCTCAAAAAGTCGTTAATTCGCATGAGTTTAAAAATCAAATCCTAGAAAGCTGGTGGCAGCTTTTTGACGATCGTTACAATGCAAAGTTAACTGTTAATAGTATGCCAATCACGTTCCCTATAATTTCTGATTCTTCGGAGCAGAAAATTATTTATCAAAATCACAAATTCGGTAATTGGGGCCGCATAAAGCATTTTGTATTAGAATACCACGATGAAAAAATTCCCGAGTCGTTCCGAGGGGTAAGAATCCAGCGGTCCAATATGAGTGTGACCAAAATTAAGTTTGAAGTTCCAGAAAAAGATTTTGATGGAAAATTCTCTGGATACATTGAGTTCGATCAGGAGTTAGAAAAAGCGCTGAAATTAATTGAAAAAACAGACCATGGCGGATTTTTATATGAAAGTCCCTGGAGGGAGATAAAGAAAATAATTCAGCATGAAACACAGAAATTTGTTAAAGAAATTTTACCCACCAAAACTCTTAAACGACAATTTAGCTTCGATACATCAAAACTAATCCGAAAAGCTAATCAAATCATTAATGATCATTGCCCAGATATTCTAGGCACAGAAGGAACGGTCATGCCTCCCTTGCCGCCAAAAGAACTAGGCCCCATAAGAATTAAGTACCTAAATATCGGTAAGAGAGAACTCAAATATAATGACGTTGTAATACCGTCCTGCAAAATAATTAACCAAACCGAAAAATATAGGAAGCTAAATTTAGCTGTTGACCTAAAATACTCCGGCTCTAAGGTAGCCGAATGGGAATATCGCGTGGATTTAAAAGCCGGCAAAGACAAGCTAATTAATATGGCCGCAATTAGATTGCTGCAAGGTAATTATCGTAAGGGTAAATATACTTTTAGAATAACTCTGCGTGATGATAAGCACGACATCGATTCTAAATCGTCTAGTTTTTACCTTGAAGAAGTTCGCGAAGCGAGTAAAAAGGGATTTGTTAAGGATATATCTTTCTATGAATCTACAGAACCACTTAGAAACCAGCCAATAAGCAATGGCGTAATTGCTGTTAACTTTGGGCACCCTGAGATGCAGAACATATATACTGTTTTCGAAAAAAAGCCGAACATACAAAACAAACAAATCGGGTATTATATAGTCAAAATTTGTATAGATGAAGCAGTTTCGGAATACTCAAAAGCGAAGTTCCGAGATTTGAGAGGCATCGATATGGATGATGTTATGCACGAATTAGTTCTGATGCGTGATAGTATGTACTCCGATGTCTACAGGTAAAAATCGAGAAGAAAAATTCAAGCTTGGTAAGAGAACATCCGGAGGAGAGTATATTTATGATGCCAAAGTAAAGATGTCAGAGGATTTTACACTGCAAATTGAACGATTAGTAAAAGAAAAAAAAGTAAACCTAGAGCTCGAAAAAGCTCTTAGTAAAGTTAAGAAAGTACTTAGCAAATATCCGCCGACCACGCGGGAAAAAAATCTCGACTATTATCATTCGATGGGTAAAACCCTGGGATTTATCGACAAACAACCATTCATAGACTTTAAGCCATACAGTTTATACCGAAGAATTGCTGAAGAAACACCGGGCATCATACCGAGCACAGAATCAAAAGTTATTCAAAACCATATTGAGACTATGCATAAACTCGGCAAAATAGACCCGAGGTTATTAAAAAAGGGTACTTGGGATCAATGGTTTGAAATACTTAAATTCAGTAACCTTTATTTAAATAGAACTGCATTAAATAAGATTTTTTCTAAAACCAGACACGGGTCCGGCAAAAATTTGAGAGAAGAGATAAAAAGACTCACGAAGTAAAGCCTATCCCGACTATGCGAGCATAAACACCTCTGTTTTAATAGGTTTAGACTATAATGTTAATCATGAACAAATGTCCTGAATGCGGTGAAGAGGTTGAACAGACAGGGTCGTTTGATTGCCCTCACTGTGGCGAGAGAGTCTTCATACCCGTACCCGAAAAGAACGGCCCACCCAGTCCATAGCTATGGGCAGGGAATACTTAACAGGTTAAGTATTTTTGACTCTATAAGCAACCAAAAATTAAGCCAGCTCCCTTATTAATATATTCAGTACTTCAACTGCTATTTTTGCTTCTTCAGGCTCCACGTTGAGTTTACTTCGTAGTTCAACTCCTGGATGGATGAGGTTTCGATATTCTCGTACAGAATGGCTCAACTTTGCAGCACCCTTATTTACTAAGTCTGTTTCTACGGCAACTTCTATCAAGTCATCTAGATTCCATTTATCAAGATTAGGCTCTTGTGGAGCTTTTGAGGAAGTTTTAGCGGTCGTTTGATCCTTTTGTAATAAGTCTAAAAGTATTGCTTCAATTGATCCACCGCATAAAATTATTGCCGACTTCCAATTACCGGCTATAATACCTTTTTGTATTTCTTGATAGTCTCGCTCGAGAATTATTCTCAAGCTGTCATCACCTACAAAATGAAAGCTTTTTGCTTCAGTAACTGGAGTATTGACGGTATTATCTAGTTTGACTTTGAGGGCACCCAGATTGCGTGCAATATGGACCTTAATTCCCTCGACACGATAATAGCGAGTTTTACCTCCGACATGCGAGAAATAGTTTGTTTCATCAAAATCCTTCAATAGACCAGGAAGATCATTTTCCGCTTCTTCGATGAACTCTTCATATTCAGATATAAGACTCCCATCAATCACTCCAGTTTTAATTGCAGCATCCTCAAAAATTTTCTTTATTTCTGTCAGTGAGTGATAATGCTCTCTTATTTTTTCATAGTTATAGTTGGGCATAAACCGAATTATACGCGGGGAGGGCTTAGTCCAGCTACTAAAACCTGAGCGAAGTCGATGGCTCGAGTCCGAAATAAGTTAAAAAAGTAACAGCTTAAGCAAAATCAAGTGGTAAACTATGTGTATGGCTATAGATTGGACTCCTATATTCAAAAAATACAAGGGCAGATGGGTGGCTCTTAAAGATGATGAAGTAACCGTGATTGCCGATGCCCCGTCCGCTAAAACAGTGCTTTCTAAGGCTAAAAAACAAGGCTACGACAAACCAATCTTGTTAAGAGTACCTCTAAAAAATCTTCCTTTTATCGGATCATCATAAGTTTATGTCAGCGCTAACCTTCCATTACAAAATGGTGGATAGTTACTGGCGTCCTATAATTCTTATAGAGGTAATTTATAAAAGATCCTCAATCAAACACGAGGTTTTAATAGATTCTGGAGCGGATTATTGTATTTTCAATGCCGAAATCGGCGAAGTGCTTGGAATAGACATAGAAAAGGGCGACAGACTTCAGTTCAAAGGCATAGACGGAGTTGAACAGATAGGCTATTCGCACCGGATTGGCATTAATGTGAAAGGCATTACTTACAATGCCATAGCAGTTTTTTCATATGATATTGCCGATATGAGCTGTGGGATTGTCGGCCAGTTATATTTCTTCGACCATTTCAAGATAAACTTTGACTACCAAAAGGCATCAATAGTTCTTCGCCCAAAATAGAAACGGGGAGGGGCACAGCACCTAGATTCTAGGTCCTAGATAAACTTGTCCAGCCACATTGAAGATGGGCTGGGGTGGACAGTTCTGCGCGATTGCGCTCGTGCTTGCAGTTTGGTTTTAAAGTTCTACAATAAGTTCGAAGGAGTTTTATGGGAGAGATAATTAAGTTCGATAACTTAGAAGCTATGCTGGAAGCACACAGGCGAGTCCCAACACCCGAAGAAGTTGAGATAGAAGCGCGAGTTGCGCCGGTGCTTGATAAGATTTTTGCAGAAATTACCGAGGAAGAAAAGCGGGAAGCCGAGAATCCGCTCTATCCGCTGTTTCGCGGTGTCCAGCCGTATACAGCTGATACGCCGCCAGAAGGTGAAATGGCTTTTTTGCTGGAGCCTGTAACGCTCAAGCGTGACGATGGATTGGTGGTCAACTTGGAGCGGACACGGGACGGAGAAGTTACTTTAGCGATTGACCGTGTCTTCTCGTGGTATAGCTACGAAGATGTCAGCAAACTCGGTGACGGATGTTGGGATGTGGGCGTCTACCGATTAGCCTCCAGGGGTGTTTTTGGCGAGCCAACAGATTTTGGGAAGATTCGACCTTTCGGTGACGAGCTCCGAGCTGCTGCATAGAAAGCCAATCAACTGCAAGCATAAGGAATACGCTCTGGGGAGGAGCTGAACAGTTCTGCGCTACAATAAAGATAACAAGGAGGTTCTATGAAACGTGAAGATAATAGGTCGGCGATTTGGGGCGGAGCTACAGGTGGTCTGATAGTTGGTTTGATCTTAGGCTTCTTCGTCGGGAGTAGTTATTGGAAAACTGTTCTGTATGCGGTGGGTATTGGCGTACTTCTTGGGGTTGCTGCCAATCTTTTGGCCTGGCTCGGTGGAACATTGAAAAAATAGGCGAAAGAGAATAAAGCCCGCCGGCTTATTTTCTCTTGATTCTTAGAATCAGTCTTTGTATCAATCTTATGAGTCCCCACAGGATTATCAAATATAAGAGAAGGAATAACACTTTAGCGTATCCAGGATAGTGGATTTCGCTGTCAAACGGTCCTGCAAAGAAAAACGTTAGTTCCATAGTCTAAATTATACGCGGGGAAGGACCACAGCACCACCTGCGTTGGTGCTGGATAAACGGAGCCTTGCCCAGCCCTAAAACCTGAGCGGAGCAGTCGGTAATCGGATTGCGTAGCTTCAAGTTTTTAGTGCTGGGGAATAGAGCCAGGCTAGGGTTTCTTGAGGCTTTTTAATCTAGAGAATAATGTAATGGCCCACATTACGATAAGTCCAATGGCTGCGGGGAATAAGATAAACATAAAGTAAAAACCGAGACCTATGGGGTCCGGCTCCGGAGCCCTACTCATGTTTATTCCTAAAATCGTTAATAGTGCAAAAACAGCTGAAAAGAAAGATAATAATTTAATTGTCGCGGAAAAGGACTGTTTTCTAGCGACAACAAATGCCCTATGAATAGCCATAATTATAAAAGTAATAAAAGCTATCGATGCGATAAGAGCCAGATCATCCCAGATATAGGCTAATGGTAATACACAAATAGCCAGTATCAGTATCTTGATGGAATTCCAGTATTTACTCATAAATTAATTATACGCGGGGAGGGCTTGTCCAGCTACATCGAAGATGGGCTGGGGCGGAGCGAATAGAGCCCCACTTCATTAAAGTTTCGAGGGGCAGGCCCGCCGAGCTATTCTAGGGAGAGTTTGACGCCGGTTTCTTGGGCGATTTGGTGAATCCAACGTTCCAGCCGGTCAACTTTACTTCCTAGGGCTAGAAGCTCTTCGTGATAAGACTTGAGATTGGCCCCAAGATCAGCTACTGCACCAAGCAACTTATCAACTTGTGTTTTAGTTGCAGTTTCATCTAAACGCTTTTCTAAAGAGTCAAAGCGACTGTTCATGTGTTTAAATAACTTCGTAAACTCGTCCTGCGCCATATGTCCATTTTAACATCTTATGAAGCTTAGAATTGTTGTAAAAACAATACGCGGGGACCGCAGCACCATCACGCTGGTGCTAGGTAACGAAAGGGAATAACTTGTCCGCCATAGCTTTCTTGTCCTTCGTAGCTTCAGCGAAGGAGATACGGGGGGCCGGCCTGCTGGCGGATTAATTATTGTCGGGTTGTATTGAGCCGTCAAAGAGTGCGTTGTCTGGGCGCAGTTCATGTTGTTTAGTAGATCTGAATACAATAAATCCAAATTCGTCTGTTTCAGCTATGACATCTAATTCAGTTTCTGGTCCTGGTTTTACAATAAGTTCCATTGGCACCGCACTTACTCCAAAAGCTCCAAGAATTGCTTCAGGCCTAATGGATTTTTTTGGATAATCTTCCGCCATCACTATAATTATACGCTCGGAGACAGAAAGCTTATAACCCGTCCTATTTTTGGGGCGGTGAATACCTGCAAAGGGTGTGCATGGGAATAGAGCCCAAAGAGTATAATTAGGAATAGTTAGCGGAGGACAATATGGAAATTAAGCAAACGTACACATCAGGGAATTGGCTGGTTCAGGAGGGGCAGGAAGAAGAGTTCATCCGGCGCTGGAAAGAATTTGCCCAGTGGAGTGCAAAAAATATATCCGGTGGCGGTGACTTTTACCTCATTCAAGAAACTAATAATCCTCGCCATTTTTTATCGTTTGGCTCCTGGGAAAGCCCGGAAGCGGTCAATAACTGGCGACAGATGCCGCAGTTCAAAGACTTTATCAGTAAGTGCAAGGAACTTCTTGATGATTTCCAAGCCGGCGACTACGTTCTTAAGATTAGCTCTAAAGAGTAGGTAACTAGAATCAAGATGAACAGGATCCGCTGTCGGCGGAAAGCCCAGCGGTTTCTTGTATTATGTACGATGGAGATGTACAATTGAGTTGTACTATTAAGAATGGAGGTGGCAAATGAGCGCTAAAACAATCACAGCCAGCAATTTGCGCAGTAACTTGGCTGCAGCACTTAATTCGCTTAGTAAAAATGACGTACTAATCGTTACCCGTCGCGGTAAAAAAGAGCGGGCAATCGTCGATATAGATAAATATGAAGATTTGCTAGCAGCTAGTGATCCGCGGTACTTGGCGAGTATCAAAAAGGCGCGGGAGGAATATAAAAAGGGCGAGGTTGTTAGTTTCAATGACGCTTTTGGGAACCTCTAAACCATGTCATTTAAGGCCTACGTTGTTACTAAAACGGCGTACGAAGACATAAAAAAATTAGACAGCGCTACTAAAAAGAAGTTGAAAGACCGGCTGGAATTTCTACTAATATTGGATGATCCGCTATCGTGGGCTGTGAAACTACCGGATCCACGGCAAGGAACCTACCGCTGGACGATTGGCGACTATCGCGTAATTTTCGACGTTCACAAAAGAAAAGTTATTATTTTGCGCGTCCAGCACCGAGGTGAAATATATAAAAGTTGACATTAACACAATGAGGTGATAACATAAGCATAGTTTCGGGGGAAAGTGAGGGTCTTTTCACAGACCCTTTTCGTTTGTCCTGATAAGGTGGAAATATTAGCATTAACATTAAGGAGAAAAAGCATGGCTGGTACTAAAGATGGTGGCCAAAAGGCTGCCGCAACCAACAAGACCAAGTACGGCAAAGACTTTTACGCCCGCATTGGGGCTATGGGTGGTAAGATGGGCCACACTGGTGGCTTTTACGCTAACCGTGATTTGGCCCGCAAGGCTGGTGCCGTTGGTGGCCGCATTTCACGCCGCGGCAAAGCTAAAGTTGCTGCCTAAAGGCAAAGAACAAAGAGCAATGAGCAATGAACACTGGGCAGCAGAAGCTGCCCTTTGTTTTATAGTAAAAAACGCATGAAAAAGGATATATTACTGACAAAAGCTGACGATTATGCCCATCAGGTATATAAGTTGAGCATGTCGCTGCCAAAACACGAGCTTTTTGGTCTTACTTCACAAATGAGGCGAGCTGCTATATCAGTGCCACTAAATATAATTGAGGGCTTCGCGCGTCAATCAATTAAATCTCAGATACAATTTCTTCACGTATCTTACGGATCATTAAAAGAAAGCCAATATCTTATTGTTTTTGCTATGGATGAAAATCTAATTAATAAAGCAAATACAGAAACTGCCTATGATACCGGAGAAGAGATTGCTCGTATGTTATGGTCAAAGCTTAGAACGCTCAAAGAAAGAGTTGAGTAACGTGTTCTTTGTTCATTGTTCTCTGTTTTTTGTCAGCCGGTAGGGGCGGACGAAGCGGCCGCTGCTGACTTTCCAAGTTGTGCCGCAGTTATAACAGCGATAAGTTGAGGTGCTTTGCTGTAAAACATGCACACTGCATGACGGGCATTCACTGCGGTGGTGCAGCCAATCGCGGTAAGTGTCAAGACAGTTTTGGATGTGGTCCTCACTAATACTAACACCGTACTTAAGGCCAATTTTGGCAGCTAGATGCCAGGCCTCACTCTCCATTTTCAGTAATTCAAAATCGCTTAGATAGTTTATGTGTTTAAGCAAGCCATGAGCTAGTTCATGAAGCACGCCAAAACGGATACGTTCCGGAGTCTGGGTAGGATTAAAGGTTATAGTATTAGTTTTGGGCGACCAGTGTTCCTGTTTGCCGCGGGTGAACGTAAAGTCCGGGTAATCACGGCTTAGACGCTCGATAAATTTTTTAGTCGTAGTGCTTAGCTTTTCCGCCGGTATCTTTGGGCGTATTTTTTTGGGCAGAGCACTGGTTATTTTTTTGGTTATTGCCATGTCAGACTCCTAGTTTTTGGCGAAGGAAGACATAGCAGCCATAAATCACTGCTTCCTCTGGACGTTTGGCTTGAACGATCGGCGGTATAGGCACCATGGGACCCTCATGCCTCTTAAGCTCTGCCGTTAAAAAATCGCCGTATTTATTAAAATGAGCACCAACTCCGCCGCCGACAATAATAACTTCTGGCTGCATAATCGCTATCAGCTCGGTTAAACCCAAAGCCAGGTCGTTAGTGTATGCTTGCCAAATTCTAGGGTCATTAATTTCGCTGGCTTTTCGTCCGTAACGCTGCTTTAGCGCCCGCCCGGACGCCAAATCTTCCCAGCGCACCAGTTGCCCACCATGGTCTAGCAAAGTTTGACCGGCTTCGCTGTCAGCGAAACTCGGATCAATCACACCGTTTATGATTTCTGCATCGCCAATTCCGGTACCGATTGTTAAATACAGCACCTTTTTATACTGCTTATGATATAAAGATGCTTCATATAAACCCGCTAAATTGGCATCGTTTTCTACTGCTACGTCTATGCCCCCTAGCAGCCGGCTAATGTCGTCTTTGATTGGTGAATCATGCCACGCCAGGTTGCCATAAACCACGCCGACGCCGTTTTTGCGATCAACTTTGCCAGGAATAGCACAGCAGCAGGCCCGAATTTGATAATTTCTAAGTTCTTGCAGGGCCTTTTCTAGCTCTGTCAGAAAATCTTCATATTTTTGCGGGGTGGGAAATTTGAATTGCTGGAGAATTTGGCCGTTTTCGTCAAAGACGGCCAACAAGGTCTTAGTACCGCCCACATCAATCCCCAGAAACATATGCCTAGTTTAGCAACAAGGCATATGTTAGTCGACAGTTGAAAGTTATCAGTAGTTAGTTTCCTAAACTAACAGCTATCAACTAATTACTATTAACTACGCTGTTTACAAACAGCGTACACCCCTGTACAATAGTGCACAATCTGCTTTATTAACGAAAAAACATAAGGAACCCCTTCGCAGTTCCTTATCGCGCCGGGTGCGGAATTAATCCGCCACTCGGGCTATCTTCCGGAGAGCGGGGAAAAGGAGAATCTATTTAATGCCAAAAGTTGCTACTAAAAGGCTAACACGTCCGACGGCGCCAAAGCGCCGCTCGGTGCCAACCCCAAGTAATCCGCCAGCTGGCGGAAAGTCGAAGGGGTTAACTATGGACGAGCTTTTAGCCGGTAGCGACATAGCTCAAATTAAAGCTGGCGATGTGGTCGAGGGCATTGTTAGCTCGGTCAAAAAGCACGAGGTTTGGATGGACTTAGGCCCCAACGGCGTAGGAGTGATATTTCGGCGCGAAGTCGGCACCACACCGCTTAAAGAGGGCGAAACAATAACAGTGAGCGTGGTTGACCCGGAACTAGACGAAGGCTACGCCCTGTTGTCCATGAAGCGAGCCAGCAAAGACCGCGGCTGGAGCGAACTGCAAAGGATATTTGACGGCCAAGAAATTGTAGAAGTGTTACCTTATAGCGCTAATCGCGGCGGCTTGCTGATTGAACTGGAGGGCATCCGTGGTTTTATGCCGGTCAGTCAACTATCAGCCGAGCACTACCCGCGTGTTTCTGATGCCGACAAGGACGAGATTTTAAACAAACTGGCCGGCCTAGTCGGAAAGACCTTGCGCGTACGGATTTTGGACACAAACCGCAAAGATAACAAACTGATCTTTTCTGAAAAAGAAGCGGTGCGCGACGATATGCAATCAAGGCTGGCCAGCCTTAAAATCGGCGACGTTGTTGAGGGAGTTGTAACTGGTGTAATTGATTTTGGCGCCTTTGTTAATGTTAATGGTATCGAGGGGCTGGTTCATATCTCTGAAATATCGTGGGAACGTGTTGAGGACCCGCGTAAATATGTCAAAATCGGCGACCGGATCAAGGCTAAAATCATCGCTATCGACAAGGATCGCCTGAGCCTGTCTATCAAGCAGATGTCCGAAGACCCCTGGATGGCTGAAGTCAAGCAGTTCAGTAAAGGCGACATCGTGGAAGGCAAGATTACCAGGATTACGCCATTCGGCGCTTTTGTGCAGCTAAGCCCGGCAGTAGAGGCGCTGGTGCATGTATCTGAGATGAGTGACGATGACAGCATTGATCCGGAAAAGCTATTCAAGCTTAACGAGAAGAAGAAATTCAAGGTGCTGGAAATTGACACCGAAAACCGTAAAATCGCCCTGAGCCTCAAAGACGTAAAAGTCCGAAGCCTAAAGCCTGCCTCTATGAAGGCTACGGCGGACAGACCAAAAACTAAAGAAAAGTTATGAGCGGCTGGAGAATAAAAATATGGCAAATGAACCCACAGCTAAGACCATCGAAATCGGCGAACAAATCACTGTCGGCGCACTGGCTGAGCTTCTCGACCTGCCCGTATCCAAGTTAATCGGCGAGCTTTTTAAAAACGGCGTCATGGCGACCGTTAACGAAAAAATTGATTTCGATACAGCCCAAATTATCGTTGGCGAAATGGATCTGGATGCTGAACTTGTTAAAAAAGAGCCCGAAGTCACGGCTGCTCGTCCAAAGCGCGAAGTTAGCGACAAGGCCGCATCCCGCCCACCGGTAGTAGCTGTTATGGGTCATGTTGATCACGGCAAAACCAGCCTGCTTGATGCCATCCGGGAATCGGAAATAGTCAAAGACGAAGCTGGTAGCATTACCCAGCATTTAAGTGCCTACCAAGTCAAGCATAATGGCCGCTTATTGACATTTATTGATACGCCCGGGCACGAGGCCTTTGCCGCCCTGCGTGAACACGGCGCTCGCCTAACTGATTTGGTTATACTGGTAATTGCCGCTGACGAGGGGATTATGCCGCAAACTGTCGAAGCTATTCGCTTCGCGCGCAGCGCCGGCGTCAAAATTGTGGTGGCGGCTAACAAAATGGATAAACCGGGCGCTGACATTAACCGCTTAAAACAGCAACTGTCCGAAAACGATTTGATGCCCGAAGATTGGGGCGGCGAAACAATCGTTTTACCGGTTTCGGCTAAAACCCGCGAAGGACTGCCCCAGCTTCTGGACATGGTCGTTTTGGTGGCCGACGTGCAAGAGCTGAAAGCCGAGGCGACTGGCCCGGCGCAGGGCATAATTATTGAGTCGCATATGGAAAAGGGCCGCGGCCGGGTGGCTATTGCCTTGGTAGAACAGGGGCAACTTCAGCCCGGCGACTTTGTGGTAGCCGGCGCTACTTACGCCAAAATCCGCAATTTAGAATCAACAACCGGCCAGGCGCTCCAGACTGCCGGACCATCGACCCCTGTAATTATTACGGGGCTTAAGCAGTTGCCGGATTTTGGCGATGAATTTTTCGCTGTAGCCACGGAAAAAGAAGCTAAAGCTCGGGCGGCCGCGGCCACCGAGGCTAAAAGGGACAGCGGTGCGACAGCGGCCACCACCAGCGGCGAGCTGCTGCGTATTATTAGCCGGGCTCGGGATCTCACTCAACTAAACATCATCGTCAAAGCTGATGTCCAGGGTTCGCTAACCTCTGTAATCGACAGCCTAAAGGCCCTGGACACCGAGGAAGTAGCAGTTAAAGTTGTTAGCTCTGGTGTTGGCGTAATTGGCGAAAGCGATATCCACACCGCCGCCACTTCCAGCGCTATTATTTATGGTTTCCATATCAGTTTACCGCCGAGCTTGAAAAACCTGGCTCTGCGCGACCACGTATCCGTTAGAATCTTCAGTGTTATTTACGAGCTAATTGACGACGTTAAAAAAGAGCTGGAAACCTTGTTGGTGCCGGAGGTAGTCGAAGAAGAACTGGGCCGATTGATTGTAAAAGGTATATTCAAAACCACTAAAACCGCAACTATCACCGGCGGCGAGGTAACGAAAGGAAGACTGACGATTCCAGCGCTGGCTCGCGTTTATCATGATAAGGAGCTGATAGCCGACAACCTGGAAGTTACTAATCTCAAAAGCGGGCCGACTGACGTCAAAGAGGTCAACGAAGGCCAGCTGTGTGGCATAAGTCTTAAAACCGAAGAGAAGTTGAATCTGGCTGAGGGTGACCGAATCGAGTTATTTACCACCAAGACTGTTGCCAAAAAATTGTAGGCCGATGAAGCCTGTGTATAACTGCCAATAAATCCTTGTATTATTATTCGTCGAATGGTATTTTTAGCTCAAGCGTAATAAATAAAAAAGAAAAAAACTAAAAATGCCTGCCGAAACTGCGCCCAATGTCCCCGATGGACAACCAGAGTCCTCTGGTGTGAATCCTGGAGATTTCAGAACACCTCTTCCGTATGAGGTACAGGTTATTCAAGACGAGCCAACGCCAGTGACCCCCATCGAGGTACGCCACGAGACGTCGGAGTTGCCAGCCGAGCCCGAACCTGTATCTGCAGCATCCGGAGAATCTCCAATAGAAGTTGAACGTTCCGCTGAATATGAAAGATATGCTAGGGGTGTAAGGGATGCTGGCGTTCCACCTCCATCCTTTGAGACATGGCAAAGAGTACATCACCCTGAAGATGCTGTTGAGGAGTTGCCTCCGCCTGAGCCCGAACCAGGCGTGAGAATAGAACCAGTGCGAGACGAACCGGAGTCAGAACCAGTAGCACCCGAACCAGGGCCAGAACCGGCGCCTGAACCAACTCCTTTGCCTGAAACAATACCACCAGCTGGCGATGAGGAGTCGCCTGAATCGGACGAAGAGCCGCCCGAGGACTTAGCTCCAGAGCGCCGCAGTGGCTTTCGGGCTTTACCGGAACAAACCCGCAGTCGATTCGGTAACCTCTATCGCCGTCTCCAAGAAATGCCAGCCACCAGGCGGATCGTTGGCAAACTGGAAATTGCCTACCACCAACACTTCCTTGATAGGGATCAGGAACAATCGGTCGGGCTAAAGACTAGGCTGGATATCGTTGACGCCAGACTTGAAGGGCTGGAAGAGGCCAGACGGGAGATTGAAGCCGATATTGCTGATATACGGGTTAACGGTGACCCGGGCGCAGAAGCCCTACAAATGAGCCTGCAGAAGCTTGATAAAACCCGGGCTAAAATTATGGCTGAAAGGGATAAAGCTCAAACCGCTTTTGAAGCAGTTGACAACAAAGCCAAACTGCGGGCCACGAAACGTGATGCTGTGGCCGACAGGCTGATTACCACATACGATCAAGAGCTTTTGCCACTAGAAACTGAGCTCGAAGCCCTCCAAACTGCCCGTGACCAGATGGAATTAATAGTAGCCATCACCGAAGTTAAGCATGAAGAACTTACGGCGCGTGCCGAGCGGCTCCAGGAACGCCGCGACCATATTGCTGAATTGTTGCGTCGCAGCGGCGCCAGCGAGAAAGATATCCGTCAGGCGACGGCTAGCTTTGACGAACGTGTATTGGGAATTGCTGAGGAAATCAGTCGCGATCGCGAGTCAATCGCCACCAGGAAATTGGCAATTGACGAGCGGGTGGCCAGAGTTGACGCTGCTGCCAACCCTTATCGTGACAAGCGCGAAGAATTCGTGCGCGTTAAGAACAGCCGGCCAATTGACATCGAAGTGGCTACTCGAACCCGCGAAGCTGCCTTTGAAGGTAAAACGCCGACTATCGGTCACACCCGCAGGGATGCTGAAGGGGCTGCTGGTCCAGGCGCGGAAACTGGTCCTCCGACCACAGAATCTGACCCACGGCCGGATGTTTCTGCCTATGTCAGCCAATGGAACGAGCACCTAGCCTCTAAAGACACAGATGGCGCGGCCAGAGTGGAGGTGGCAGACCTCGCAAAAGCTGGTGTTCGCGAAGCCCAAAAGCTTAATCCAGCTGCCTTTAAAAAGATCCTAGCCGCTTATCTGAAGTTTAGAAAAGTGCCTCAAGAGCAGTACACTGAAGCATTAAAAGACTTTTTACCGGCAGGCTAATAAGGAGTAATCATGGACAACGATCAATCTTCAACTAACCAACCGCAAACCCAAGCTCAAATACCGGCCCAAGTTCAAGCCGACTTGGACGATTTAACCCAACAAGCCAAGCAGCTAGAAGAGGAAGTTAAGCAAACCGGCGCTGACGCCAATCGACAACTTGATGAAATTGACGTCCAAGTCAGTCAGGCGGAAGCCAGAGTTAAAGCGGCTACTGAGCGTATGGATACTGCCGATAAGGCCGCCAGCGACGAATTAGACGACATTATATTGGAAGAAGCCCAGGATTCGACCAAAGAACTAGGGTAAGGAGCTTATTATGAGTAGCCCCGATTCCCGACAGCCGGTAGAGTGGGTCGAGCATACTGATGCCAGCCAAGAACTCGGTGTTAAGATTGAACCTCACGAATACCGCATTTATGAAGATAAAGATAGCCCGATTCGTTATGCCAAGAATGCTATCGGTGCACACCTCTTACATCGGCTAGATTCCGATTCCGGCAAATGGGCTCCGATCAGCAGTGATAAATATCTAAAGGAGTGGGGTTACGAACCACAGCCATCGGAACCTAGACCATGGGAAAAGCCGCCCGGTATGGAGCCGACGCCAGGTGGTCTTGAGAACAGGCTGAAGACCCTGGAGGGTAAGCTCGATGGCTACGAGGCAGCCATCAGGGAGATTAAAGACGCTATCGGTGAAACCGATAACCGCTATAAAGACCGTTTTGATACCATAGACCGAAAACTGGACGAGCTTAAGTCTACTCGGGCTCCAGAGCCCGAACCCGGACAGCCCCCAGGCCAACAGCCCCCAGAGCAAGCTCCCAACCAACAACCCCAACCTCAAACACCTGAACAACAAGCTTTAGCTGCGGCCGAAATTGCCCTGAACGAAGCCAGAGATATCCTGGTCTGGATTACTATTCGTCGCAAGGGACGCACTACGTTTACGGAAATGGTTACATCCAGCGGCAGGGGCGACAGGGCGGCGTATATGCAAGCACTTAACCACTACCAACAAATGGTCAATAATTATCAAATTGCCCATCGTAATCTATTACAGGCTGACATGCAAAATCAAAATCTTACGCCAGAAGAATTGCGGTCAAGACTTGGCGATCAAATGATGCGAGACACGTATTTGGAAGAGATAAAACTTAATGATCGAGAGTTTGAGATAAATAACGAGCAGCTAGACCAAATAGGCTGGGTTGGAAGATTCCTTCGGCGCTATGCGAATCTGTCGACTAAAAAGAAAGTTTTTCTCGGCTTAACCGTAGGTGGTTTGACCGCTCTGGCTTCAGGACCGTTGGGTCTAGGCTTGGCCGGCGCCTTGGCGATTGGCATTCCTGCCAGATTCTCGCTTGGGTTGCTTAATAAACGCGTTAGCCTCCGTAACGTCAGCGAACGCAGCCGAAGCTCCATCCAACAGGCCATAGAGCAAAGACGCGACAGCGCCATAACCGGCTTTTCATTATTACACTTCAACACCGACCAACAGTTGGAAAATTTCCGACTGGTCAGGAGCAACGAGGTCCGCAGTTTCCATGAGGGAAACACCCAATGGGGGAGACGACGTCAGAATATAGGAGCCGTGGCTGTTGGCTTGAGCCTGGTCCCAATTGGCTACGGCGCTGCAAATCTTGCTGGGGCTGGATTACCGGATTTTCATATCTCTAGACCCTTCGGCTGGTTTGAGGGTGGTAATGAGGGGCCTGGCTTTCCTCGCGGCAGAGGCGGAGGCAGTTTGGAGAACCTGCCGGATAACTTTCATCCGGATAGTTTTCGAGGCAGTACAAGTGATGAAGCGGTTGCCAACGCCATGGATGTCTTTAGAAAAAATAATATAAATGTTGAAGGTTTAACCCCTGATAGGATTCACGCTATCAGCCAAGAGTTAGCAAATGGCGACTGGAAAATTGCCTCAGGTGTTGATGCCACCGGCAACCAGAACATTGTTGACTGGCCGGCGGGCCAGACGGCCAATGCCAACGCCTCTGCCATGCAAGGTTTTGAAAAAATTAACGGCTCATCAATAGGCAATTGGGAAAGATTTATGGACGCTGCCCGTAGGCATGGCATTAGATTCACGAGGGAGCAATAAAATGGATATGGATAACAACGGTAATTTACCCCTTCCAGTTGATGATAAATTTTTGCAAGAGATGGGTCTGTATGGCCTTGAGGGCGAAGAAAAGCGGAAATACATCGAAGGTTTAATGAGAGTCATAAATAGCAAAGTGGCAGAACGACTGGCTGAAATTATCACCGAAGAGCAAGCGAAGAAGTTTGAGAAATTCAGTGAAGACACTGATAATGAAGAGATCGCAAAGTGGTTTGAGAAAAATGTGCCCAACTACCATCAAATCCTGCTCGAAGAAACTGAAAAACTGCGAGATAAAGTGAAAGCAAGTGTCGATAAAGCCATGGAGTAGGTGTAAGTTGCCCAAACGAAAGCTGTAATATATAGTAATCAATAACAATTATGTTTCAACTTGATGACAATTTACTGCGCGAATTGGGCTTGGGTTCTTTGCCTCCGGCTGAGAAAAATAAAATGCTGGCCCATATATATGAAACGCTGGAACTACGCGTGGGTATGAAGCTGGCCGAACAGATGACCGACGCCCAGTTAGATGAGTTTGAAAAGTTTATCGATAACAATGACGAAGCCGGTGCCCTGAAGTGGCTGGAAACCAACTTCCCGAACTATAAGCAAGTTGTGGCTGACGAATTGGAAAAATTGAAGACCGAAATTAAAGACCAGGCTCCAATTATCCTGGAAGCAACGATGAAAGAGCTCGGCAGCCAGCAGCCGCCTCAGGCTGCTGCAGCCTAATTTTCAATTATCAATTTTGCAATTTATCCATCCTCCGTAGCGGTTGCGCCGCAACTGCGGAGGACGGGCAATCATTTTTCAATAATTTAATTTTCAAATGTTTGGCTATTGTTTCATTGTGTCTTGAATGAAAATTGGAAATAGTAGTTTTGTAAATTACTTCTTGTATCCATGCAAAAAGTCTTTGCCGCTCATGGTCCGGCCGCTCGGGGCTTTTAACTGCTGGATTTCCAGCCAGCTCCGACGTCCCGACTGAAACGTCGGGAGTCGGAGCCCCGACCCTTTGGCGTCGGGGCCATCGCCACATTCTAATACCAAATCACCGTCGTTTTTATCTTTGGCCACCCGCGTTTTTGTAATAATTACATCATGTCCAAAAATTTTGGCCTGGCTCTTAGGCCAGCCGGCATAAGCCCTGACTTCACGCTCTAGTTGACGGGCCGACTTACTCCAATCAATCAGCCCATCCTCTTTTTTCAGCTTGCGCGAATATGAAACTTTACGTTTGGTAACAGCCTGGAGTAGCGGCTGGAGCTGGCTAGCTAGGTATTTCGGTAAGGTCTCCCTCAACAGTGCATAACTTATTTTGATCAGCTCATCTGTTAAATGCGGTGTAGTTATGCTGTCGGGCATATCATGTTCGGCGTAAGCCAGCAGCGGACCCTCGTCCATTTTTTCAACCAGCAGCATCAGGCTGACACCGGTAGTTTTTTGGCCGCTGAGCACCGCAAAGGTAATCGGATCGGCGCCGCGCCACTGCGGCAAAATGGAAAAATGGCTGTTAACGATGCCGAGCGGAAAGTAATCTATAACTTTTTGCGAAACAATAATGCCAAAATCGACTAGAATTGCTGCCTTAGCTTCAAATTTATGCCTACCTAAAAGCTCATCCAGCTCTATTTTATTAGCGGCGGTATAAACTGGCAGTTTGAGCTCACGTGCAAGCTCTAAAACAGGCATATCGCCGCGGTGGCGCGGCGGCTTGGGTTTAGTGATAACTGCCTCAAAATCAAAGTCCGGCGCCAGTAGCCGCAGGCTGGTAGCCGCAACAGGGCCGCTACCGAAAAAGATCAGCTTCACATCTCCCACACCAGCCAGCCTGCCGCCCAGCGAAGCTGGCCGCACCGCTGGCCTCTTGACTATTTTCGGCTTGCTGCCTTGCGATGCGCTCTCTCCGTATTTCATATACGCCTCGCTTGCGCTTCACAGCGGCGCACCGAAACTAGCCTAAGTGCGGAAAATGTGAGATTTTGTAACATCTTCGTAGTCCATAGATATTAATTTTCCTTCTTCGCCTAACCTGTAGAAGGCCTCCTTTTTACCTTCTATGAGATCGACAAACAGTTTACCGTTAAGATGATCAACTTCGTGCTGGATAACACGGGCCAAAAAACCTTCAGCCCGCACGCGTACCGGCTGGCCGTTTTCGTTGAGCGCTTTCATTCGGACCCTAGAAAAACGAGGAACTTTGCCATAGATATCTTTGACGCTTAAACAGCCTTCAAAATCTTCCGAAACATCACCCTCGGCTTTTATAATTTGAGGATTGATAAAGACACTAAAAGTCCTGTTTTTTTTGTTGTCAAAATTATTTCGGATGGCGATGATTTTGTAAGGCTGGTCAATCTGAATGGCGGCCAAAGCTACGCCGACTTCGTGAGGACGGCTGGCTTCCCAGTCGAGGGTAGCGGCTTTCATATCCTTTATGACTTTACGGACTTCATCTGTAATGGCGCTAACCTTACGTGACTTGGCACGCAGACTTTCGCTTGGCAACGCAATAATCAGATCCTTCTTGCTCATAGTTCGAGAGTAGTATAACCTACCTCTGTTAAATTGGCCACAGCCGTTCACCCTTTACCATTTACCGTTCACCATACATTAACCGTTATCCATTCACGATGGAGGGCGGGTCAGGGAAACGCACAGAAAACAAAGAAATGTTAATAGTAAATAGATTTGACGGGAGTAAATATACGAATTGACAGTAAAACAGCAAAACAGTAAAATGGTAGTTAGAGGAGAAAAATTATGTCAAACACTAGAACTAAAGCCACGTTTTACCTTGACAGTGAATTATATAAGGCCTTTAAGGTTAAGGCCGCCCTGGCTGACAAAAAAATATCGGAACTGATGAACCAGACCTTGCGTAATGAGATTAGTGAGGACGAAGAAGACCTAAAGGCATTGCGTCGTCGGGCTGGTGGGACCACCGAAACTTACGCCGAGTTTCTGGAAGGCCTCAAGTCCGATGGCCTTATATAACCTGATTCTAAATAAACAGGTGCGTAAAAAAGATTTGCCCAAAGTGCCAACTAAAACTCGCCGTAAACTAATTGACACGATCGGTGATTTACGGACTAATCCCCGGCCGGCTGACTCCGTCAAGCTGACTAACCGCGAAGAGTACAAGTTGCGCAGCGGCAGCTACCGTATTCTTTACGTTGTTAATGACCGGCAGCAGCTGGTTGAGGTAAGAAAAGTCGGCCACCGCGGCCAAGTTTATAAGAACTGATTGGCTAAAGAAGGTTGATGGGGTCGAGGTCTGTTTGCCAGTCGGCAGGAACGGTTTTGGCTAAAGACACAAGGTAGTCGCGGTCTTTGCTTTTGCAAACCAGTTGGTAGTAGAAGTAGCGGCCGCGGCGGGCATAGAAACTGGGGGTTGGACCAATGATTTCTACCGGTATCCGCCGACTGGCGGATTTTGCGGCTAACTTCTTTTTAAGATTTTGCGCAGCCGTTTGCGCTCCATCTAGTGTGGCGCGTTTACATGTCAACTGCATCAGATAGCTAAACGGCGGAAAGCGATAGGCTTGGCGCTCGGCCAAAGCATGCTTATAAAACATTTGCCAGTTACGACTTATAGCACTTTTGACAACAATATTATCTGGATCCAGGCTTTGAATGATAATATGTCCGCGGGCGTGGCCGCGACCGACACGGCCAATAATCTGATAAAGCAGCTGAAAGGCCCGTTCCTCACTAGTATAGTCCGGCAGGGCAAGCGACGTTTCGGCTGACACAATACCAACCAGATTTAACTTTGGCAGGTCAAACCCCTTTGCAAGTAGTTGAGTACCGACTAAAATATCAATTTCACCGGCGCGCAGGCGGGCGTAAAGCTCATTTACGTGTTCACCCGCGACATTGTCGCTGTCGAAACGGGCTAGCCGATAGCGTGGAAACAGCTTGGTAATGTTATCAATCAGCGCCTTGGTGCCAATGCTGCGGTAAATAATATCGGGGTTGTGACATTTCGGGCACTCCATTGGCGGCATTTGCCTAAAGCCGCAGATGTGGCAACGAGCCTGGTGTTTATCCTGGTGATATACCAAAGGTACGTCACAGTGCGGGCAGAGTAATTGCCAGCCGCAGTTGTCGCACAGAATCAGGCGCGCCGAGCCGCGCCGGTTAAGATAAACCATAACTTGTTTTTTGGCCCCCAGCTCTTGATTTGCGGCCTCGATCAACTGGTTTGATAGATAGGGGTTGCGCGTAAAGTTCCGGCGGTCTTTAATGTCCACCACTTCGGCTAGCGGCTGGCCGTGGGTGTGCTTGATAGCCAATTTTTTCATCCGTATGACAGAATTGTGCTTTTGCGCGACGTAATAATCCATTACTGAAGGTGTGGCGGTGCCTAGGATAACTTTAGCCTGGCTGATTGCGCCCAATTGGCTGGCTACGCGCGGGGCATAGTAGCGCGGCGATTGTTCCTGTTTGTAAGACGGTTCGTGGGCTTCGTCAACCACTATCAAGCCTAGATTTTTAACAGGGGCGAAAATGGCCGATCGCGGCCCGACGATGACGACCGGTTCGGCGGCCTCCAGTATTTGGAACCACAGTTGTTTACGTTTGGCGTCCGATAGCTGTGAATGCAAAACGTAAGTTGGGTGCGGCAACAACTGTTCAACCGCAGCCGCCAGCTGGGTGGTTAGGGCAATTTCCGGCGTCAGTAGTATAACGCTGCGGCCGCCAGCTAGTACTTCACGGGCCAATTCCAGATAAACCCTGGTTTTACCAGTGCCAGTGTCGCCGTGCAGCAGAACTGTTGTGCTTTTTACTTTTAGGATGCCGGAAATTGCCTGTTTTTGGTCTTTGGTAAGAGGTAAATCAAACTCGATTTGCACGGCTGGCGTGGCCGTAATTGATTGGTCATGCTCCGGATGAGTACGTCTAATAGTTGGTTTTGTGGGCGCGAACTGGCGCATAGCATCACTAAGGTTGGTGCAGTAATAATCTGCCAGCCACTGCGCTAGCTTCAGGCAATGATCTGGCAGCGGCACAGCGCTCATCAAGGCTTTAATGAGCTTGGTCTTAAAGCCGGGCCTATCTACTTCGCGCATGACAAAGCCGCTGGCCATACGATTTTGCAAAGGTACGGTTACTACCGATAGCGCCTTGAGCTTTTGTTCGGAAGAGTAGGTCAGTGGGTGGCTGCTATGGTAATGGCTATCAGCCAAAAAGACCTCATAAAATCTCATCTCCTAATTCTACAAGGAAGATGAGATTAGTAACTAGTAGATAGTAAGCAGTAACTAGTAAAAAGTGAAAAGCCCGCCTTCGTCACCTCCTTCGTTAAAACTACGAAGGTCATGAAGGCTTTAGCGGGCAGGCAATAAGACAGAACAAGGCTTGTGATAGTGTGATAGGTTGAACCTATCACAGTAATGCTTAATACCTCAATAAGTACAAGATAGTATTGCTAGGTATTTTAATTCGTTTTTTGCCTGATCGGGCAGATTTTGAAACAAAATATTTAGATATGAAAAGACCCAGCACTAAGATCTTGATGTGCGAAATAGGGATATTCTCCCACATCTGCCTTCAGGATTTAATGCTGGGCGTGGGCGTCATGGCTCGGCCCATGGCGCGATAGGGCGGAGAGTCCAACTCGCTTCCGCCCAGAATTGGAAAACCCTAGAGCTCATCGTCGACGTAGCCTTCGTGGCCCTTCAGGCACAAGTCAATCTTGTCGTTGACCAGGTCCATGACCAGGCCGCGCCTCCGAGTCGGTAAGCGCCGCCAGATAGTCACGATGATATGACTACCGGCAACACCTTGGACGGGCACGGAAAAGCCCAGCAACTCACGAAGCTCGCTCGCAAGCTCTTCCATACACATCGCGCAAATCCCAATCGAACTGTCGATCTCCACCCGGTCCGTCGTGTGTTTGATTCTGAGCTTACCTACGACTCGTTGCGGCATCGCTTTCTCCTTCCGGATCGAGGATTATCGCAGCGCATTGAGTCTACGCCGAATCAGCCAACGCTCGCGTAAGAACACCACGACATAGATCGGGAAGACGAGCCAGGACAGGATTCCTCGTTCCTCGTCTGGGTACATCGCTTGCTCCTTTCGGGTTGTCAGATCAAAAAGGGCGGTCTTCAGCAGGTTTGCCGAGACCGCCGAAAACATAACAGTATTTTACAATAAAACAGCCAGTCCCTCAACCTACGGGTACGACCCTTAGGGTCAATAGAACTATCGACTATTAACTAACGACTATTTACTTGCCGCGTATGCGGCAAGTGATGTATACTTTACTTCGACTTAAAGTAAGTAAAAAGGCGGGTAAGTGTTAGATACGTTTATCACTTCGAGGGTGCGCAGAAAAATCATCGTGGTCTATGCCAAGTACCCCGATTTTAAGACGCACGTCAGGGGTTTGGCCAAGCTTATCAAAGAAGACGCCGGCAATATCCAGCGCGAGCTGAAGCGGATGGAAAAGATCGGTTTTTTAATTTCCGAGCGCCAGAGCAACACTAAAATTTACTACACTAATAAGCATTTCCCAATCTTCAAAGAATTACAAAGCATTGTTTTGAAGTCCCAGCGCGCCACCCAAAAGCGCCAACAACTCTAGCCTGTTTCGGTTTTCGGTTCTCAGTTCGCAGTTTTCAGTATGTTTTCGATGATCAGTTTTCAGTTTTCCATAGTAAACGGTAAACCGTAAACGCACCGTAAACTGTAAATGGTAAACCGTTAATTGCCATATTTCCTCTGTTACGGTACAATATGGCCGATGATACAAGTTACACGCAAAGACAATAAAGAATCCGTCGAAAATCTACTGCGCCGTTTCGGCCGCAAGGTACAGCAAGCTGGCGTACTGGCTGAAGCCAAGCAAAGCCAGTATTTTGAAAAACCGACAAGTAAACGTGACCGCCGTATTAAAGCGATAGCACGTGATCAACGCAAAGCGGCTAAGATTAAGAAGCTCAAACTCGGGCGATAGGCGCTGACGCTTATGAGACAAACCTACGGTTTTTCTCATCGCGCCGGGCGCGGAATAAATCCGACGCTCGGGCTGCCCTTTTCCCTGAGCTTAGAAGGAGATAGTTAGAATGCAAGAAAAGCTGGACAGAGACCTAAAAACTGCAATGCTGGCTGGTGATAGGGCTCGCGTGGAGGTGTTGCGCGGCATAAAAAATGCCCTACAGTACGAATCGGTCGCCCAAAAAACCGCCGATCGCCGGCTCAATGACGAGCAAATTCAGAAAGTCTTGACGCGTGAGGCCAAAAAGCGCCAGGAAGCGGCCGATATTTACCGCCAAGGCGGCTCTGCCGGGCGGGCCCAGACCGAATTGGCCGAAAAAAAGATAATCGAGGAATATTTACCTCAGCAGTTGAGCGAAGCGGCCATTGCAAAACTCGTCAAAGAAGAAATCGCTAAAATTGAGAACCCCACTATAGCTCAAATGGGCCAGATTATCGGTGCCGTGAAAGCCAAAACCGGCCCAAGCGCCGACGGTGCCACTGTTGCCAGGATTGTTAAAGATAACTTGTCTAAGTAATGATAATTATTTTTGGAAATGTTGGTTCGGGAAAGGGTACCCAGGCCCAGTTGTTAGCCGAAAGGTTAAAATGCCCGACGCTATCGACCGGCCAGCTGCTGCGTGATGGCACCGACCCTGGCATAAAAACCATCCTTGACTCCGGGAAACTGCTTGGGGACGATATTCTTTTACCTTTGGTGGAGGCAAAATTCAGAGAAATAGGCGCAGACAGAAATGAGTTTATTTTGGACGGCTTTCCTCGTAAGATTAGCCAAGCGAAGTGGTTGGCGGACAGGATAAAAAGCGGGGAGCTAAAGTTTACGGCCGCCTTGCGCCTGAATCTCTCGGATAAAATCGCATTTGAAAGATTGAAATTGCGTGCCCGCCATGACGACACACTCGCAGGAATTAAACAGCGCTTTGCAGAGTATGAAACGTCAGTTGTTCTAACAATTGAATATCTGCAGTCCCAGGGATTTAAAGTTATTGAAATTGACGGCAGCCGTTCAGTAGAGGAAGTTTCGGCCAGTATACAGAAAGTTCTGGGCTAAAAATGCGGGCTAAGACGCCAGACGAGATTGAAATTATGCGCAAGGGCGGCAAAAAACTGTCCCAAACGCTCCAGAAACTGGCTGCTAAAGTCCAGCCTGGCGTCACTGGGCGTCAGCTGGCCGACATTGCGCAGGAAGAAATTAAAAAAGCCGGCCTGCGGCCAATTTTAAAGGGCTATGAAGGCTTTCCAGACGTCATGTGTGTCTCGATCAACGATGCGATTGTGCACGGTATGCCGGGTAAAAAGCCGATAAAAGAGGGCGATGTAGTTAATCTGGACCTAACCGTCAGCTATAAAAACCTTATTTTAGACTCGGCCATTAGCGTTTACGCCGGCAAAACCCCTCCGGCGGACGTCAAACGCCTGCTGGAGGGCACTAAGCGGGCGCTGGAGGCCGGCGTTGACGCCATCAAAGGCGACGGTTCGCGGGTGGGCGACATTTCTACGGCGATCCAAAATACTTTGGATAGCTATAAATTGGGTGTTATCCGCGATTTGGTCGGCCACGCCGTTGGCGACAAAATTCACGAAGAACCAAGTATACCTAACTACGGCGTGGCCGGCACCGGACCGGTGCTGCCAGCCGGCATAACAATTGCCATTGAACCGATGGCTAGCTTAGGTGATTGGCATATAGATACGGCCAAAGATGGCTGGACAGTGGTGATGCGTGACGGCTCGGTGGGCGCCCACTTTGAACACACGGTGCTGGTTACGGAGGATGGAGCGGAAATTTTAACGGTTCCGTAACAAGCTGTTTGCTGTTTACAATTTACCGTTTACCGTGCGTCAAGCCTTTTGTTTTTCAAGTTTACTAACACGAGTACCAAGATCATCAGAAATATTGTCTACTTTATGTTCGACACGGTCTACTTTGTCATTCATTTCATCAAGCTGTCCAATAACTGTAGAAAATTGGTCACCTACAGCACCTAAAATGGTTGAAGTGGCTCCGTCAATCCTCTTAGTTACAATCCTGTCCACCACACCTTCTACAATTCGAGGCGTAATCTCACGGATGGCGTTTTCTACATCGGATTTGGTAGCCGGTTCGCCTCCAGGATTCATAAATGAATTGTAACACAGAGCACGAAGAAACTTGCATTTTTTGCATAAGTGTGATACTATGAGGCTAAGTTCGAAAAAATAAAAAAGGAAAATAAAAAATGAGACCTGAATGGAAAGGCCCTAAAAGCGAAAAGCAAAAAAAGTTGGAAAGTTTCGTTGGAGCCGTATCTATTGTAGGTGGTTTAGCCGGTGCTGGCACAATGATTGGGCTTGAGGCATCTGGTGTAGTGCATGCTAAAGGCTCCAATGATAAGCGTCCTATAGAACAACCGACCTCTAAGGTTAATCTGCCAGAAAATCATGTTAGTCAAAGAGTAAAATTGCCTTCCAGGAACGAAACTCTTGAACGAATGGCTAAACTACATAACGAATAAAATTATCATTCACTTTGAAGATACCGTCGGGAAGCCGGCGATATTTTATTTTTCTAAGCTATAGCAGTATACTGAAATTGGAGAAATCCAAAACAAACATGTCAGAAGAGAAATTTTCTTATTTTGTCGGCCTGGATATCGGCACCACCGCAGTTAGGTGTGTAGTTGGTGAGCTAGCCGGCGATGCCGCCCTGCCAAGCATTATCGCCTTTTCCCAGACGCCAAACGGCGGTATGCGCAAGGGCAACGTGGCTCATGTCGATGAAGTGGCCCAAGCTGTCATTGACGTCGTTACAGAAGCCGAGCGGGTCTCTGGCAAGGAAATAAAGGCTGTGACTATCAATGTCAACGGCGCGCATGTCCAAGGTATTAATGGCAAAGGCGTAATTGCCATTAGTTCGCCCGATCGTGAAATATCGGCGGATGACAGACTGCGCGCCGAAGAGGCTGCCACAATTGTCCAACTGCCGCCCAATAAGGACATAATTCAGGTTTTTGCTAAGAATTACCGTCTGGACGGGCAGGAGAATATCAAAGACCCCGTTGGCATGCACGGTGTGCGATTGGAAGTCGATACCCACATGCTGCTGGCTGGTACACCAGCCCTGAAACTGCTTGATCAGGTGCTGGCCCGGGCCGAGCTTCGGGCGTCGCATCGTAGTGTCAGCAGTCTGGCGGCCGCCGAAGCGGTACTGGACCGCAAGCAAAAAGAATCAGGCGTAGCGGTCGTTGATATCGGCGCGGCCACTACCAATGTCGTGGTTATAGAGGATGGTGAAGTCGAGCATATTGCCGTCATACCGATGGGCGGTAACCATATAACCAATGATCTGGCTATCGGTCTTAAAACTGACCTGGACGTCGCCGACCTTATAAAAGTCAAGCACGCCAGCTTAAGCAAAGCTGTCTCGGGCGAGGGCAGTTTTGTGCGCGGCGGCGAAGAAATACGCTATGAGCGCGAGATGATGCGCCTGATTGCCGGCGCCCGTGTAGAAGAAATACTGGAGTACGTTGACAAGGAGTTCAAAAAAATACATCGCAGTAAAAAACTGCCCGGTGGGGTAGTATTTGTCGGCGGCACGGCCCAACTGCCAGGACTGGCCGATTTTGCCAAAGACGTTTTAGAATTGCCGGCAAGAGTAGGCAACTGGCAGCAGATTCCCAAAGTCATTGATGGATTTGACGGGCCGCAATTTGCACCGGCGGTAGGGCTGATGCTGCTAGATATGTATCTCGGGCCGTCGAACGCGGGTTTATTTGATGAAATTCAAACCGGCTTTTTCAAGTCCGTGAAGGCGCCAATTGGCAGAGTATTTAACAGATTAAAAACCCGAAAATAAGTCGCAGTAAAAAATGTATACACAAAACGAAGCACGAAGCACGAAAAACGAAGCACGAAGCACAGATGCTCATTGCTCATTGAATGAAAATTGAACACTGAATATTGTCCATTGCAGCGGCGAATTATATTTTTGCTCGTAAATTTAGCTCGTCGCCGCGACTGAGTATCAATTGCATTCAAACCAGCTTTTTGCGTATAATCTAAAATAACTAAAACTAGAGGTGTTCCAAATAATACATTACGCAAAAAACCAGCCTAGAGTCCATAGCCTAGAGTCCATAGCCATTTTGCTCCCAGCTCTCAGCTCTAAGCTCTCGGCTGGCGCGACTGAAAGGAGCGATGTGTGCCTAAAGTAGAGCCAGCCATTGAAACTTTTGCACGTATCAAGGTAGTAGGCGTCGGCGGCGCTGGCGGCGCGGCCATCAATCGTATGGTAAACGCCGGAATAACTGGGGTAGATTTTGTAGCTATAAACACTGATGCCCAAGCACTGCATCACAGCAAAGCCAACCACAAAGTGCACATCGGCAAGGAAACCAGTCAGGGACTGGGCGTCGGTGCCGACCCGGTACTTGGTCAAAAAGCCGCCGAAGAATCAATGGCCGATATAGAAAAAGCTGTAGCTGGAGCTGATATGGTATTTGTGACCATTGGCGCTGGCGGCGGTACCGGCAGTGGTGCCGGCTATCTTGTCGCCAAAGCCGCCCAAGACGCTGGCGCACTGGTAGTTGGTTTTTCGACTAAACCGTTTGCTTTTGAGGGTGAAAAACGCCGCCGCAATGCCGAAATAGCCATTGAAAAACTCAGCCGCAACGTTGATACGCTGATTGTCATCCCCAATGATAAGCTATTGCAAACCATTGACCGCCGCACGCCACTACTGGAGGCTTTTAAAGTGGCTGATGACGTCCTGCGGCAAGGTGTCCAAGGTATTTCTGATCTCATTACCGTCCACGGCTTGGTTAATTTGGACTTCGCCGATGTTAAGACCGTTATGCAAAGTGCCGGCACCGCCTTAATGGGCATTGGCCGGGCTAGCGGTGAGAACCGCGCCATTGAAGCCGCTACCCAAGCTATTTCCTCGCCGCTGCTGGAAGTTTCGATCGATGGCGCCCGCGGTATCTTGTTTAATGTTATCGGCGGGACAGATATATCGATGCACGAAATTAACAGTGTGGCCGAGACTATCACTGCCGCCGCTGACGAAGAGGCTAATATTATCTTCGGTGCCACCATCAATCCAGACCTGGAGGGCGAATTGATTGTGACGGTAGTGGCAACCGGCTTTGACGACGCTTATTACGCCCGTCGCGACCAAACTACAGCCAGGCTACTTAAACGGGTCAGCGGTAGCGGCGCTCCGCTAACTCCGGCGGTACCGGTAGACGACGCCACCATGGCCGATATTGATATGGACCTTAAAAACCGTCCAGCCCAGACGCATGACTTTCATAGCGACGATGTGCCCAATATATGGACACTTTCCGATGAACAAAACATTAGCGAAGAAAGCCGCGAAACAGACGAATTTGCCGATAAAGAAATTGATAAACCATCTTTTTTACGGCGTTTCGGACTGGGCAAGATTAAAAAGTCACCCAAAGACGAAACTGCGGCCGCAGCCGATAAAGATAGCGCCGCAGCTGCTGACGACGACGTCGCAGTTGGTGACGACAGTGACACAGCTAAACCTAGCGACGAACCGGCCAAGCCGCCCAAGGCCGCTAATGAATATGGTGAAATAACTGATGACGAGCCACGATCGGGCAACGATACCAAAGAAACGGACCTGCCGGCCACCGGGCAGGACAAAAAGAAGCTTGAGAAACCCGATTCTGGTTAAACTAAAACTTAAGTTTGTGAAAACTACACCACAAAAAGCTTGCCCTGTAGTGAGCTTTCGAGAAACACCTTTGGCGTACAGGACTTTTCCGCAGGAAAAGCGCTCGAAAGTCTACTACAAGGCTTGCATTAGCGCTAGCCGTGGCGTTACTATATGTGCCACAGGCACTACATGTAGTAGTGATAGCACATTAAACAAAAACATATGGCTAACGCACCGCTTAAATCACAGCAGAGAGGTCATAAATTGAAGTGCGCACAGTGTAATTCAACTGACAATAAGGTAGTCGAATCTCGCGATGTAGCCGAAGGCGAGGCTATTCGACGCCGTCGGCAGTGTCTAAACTGCGGTTACCGCTTCACAACCTATGAACGAGTTGAGCGTCCTAATCTGGTCGTTATCAAACGCGACGGTACACGGGAACTATTTTCCCGCGACAAGCTGATGAGCGGCCTGCAGCACGCCAGTGAAAAAACTGCGTTGTCTAGCTTGCAGCTGGAAAATTTTGTGGCTAGTGTTGAGCGTGAGCTTTATGGCCGCGGCGAGCCCGAGGTTACCAGCACTGACATCGGTGAGCTGGTTATGACCGGTCTTTCCAAGCTCAACGAAGTAGCTTATGTGCGTTTTGCCAGCGTCTATCGCAAGTTCCGTGATATTTCCAGTTTCGAAAAAGAATTATCACGAATCCGCAAAGGGCGCTCGCACAATAAGTAAAACTGTGCGTTTCGCGCGGCATCGACTCCCGCTGAGCAGGTCAGTCGACTCCGGCTGCACTTCGCTGGACCCAGTTTTACTTACAGTACTCGCTTAACAACCATGAGCTGCAAAAAAAATGTATTGCGCGTGTGATTTTTGTGGGTTACCATAAAAAGTACTAAGGGAGCGCAGTCCGCGACAAAAAACGGGCTGGGTAAATAAAAATCTAAAAATAAACTAATCAAAGAGAAGGTAAAACCATGGCACAAGTTACCAAATTATCTGTTCGCCGGCTCTTCACCAAGCCGAAAAGCCAAGCTTACGACCAACTGCGGTGGGTCAAACGCGACAGCATCATCACTAATCCAGGTACCGGAAAACCGGTTTTCGAACAAAAAGACGTCAGCTTTCCTGAAGGCTGGAGTTTAAACGCCATTAATATTGTCGCCCAGAAGTATTTTACCGGCACACCAGGCAGCTCTTCTCGTGAGTCCTCACTAAAACAACTTATTAACCGTGTGGCAGACACCATTACTCGCGAGGGATTGCAAAGCAGTTATTTTGTCAACCAGGCCGAGGCCGAGGATTTTTGCGAGGAACTCAAATATATCCTGGCCACCCAGCGTGCCGCATTTAATTCGCCGGTTTGGTTTAATATTGGCGCTCGTAGCCGCTCCCAGCAGGCCAGCGCCTGCTTTATCTTGGCTGTTGATGACACCATGCCGGCCATTTTGAATTGGTACTTTGAAGAGGGCATGATTTTCAAGGGCGGCAGCGGCTCTGGTATTAATGTCAGCAGTCTTAGAAGCTCCTATGAACCGCTGGGCAAGAGCGCCGGTACGGCTTCTGGACCGCTTAGTTTTATGCGCGGCGCCGATGCCAGCGCTGGCGCTATCAAAAGCGGCGGTAAGACCCGCCGGGCGGCCAAAATGGTCATTTTGAACGTCGCGCACCCCGACGTCGAAGAATTTATCTGGTGTAAGGCGCTGGAAGAGCGCAAGGCCCGCGTGCTGGAACAAGCCGGCTTTGATATGAGCCTGGACGGCAAAGACAGTTTTTCTCTGCAGTATCAAAATGCCAATAACTCGGTGCGGGTGACCGATGATTTCATGCAGGCCGTGTGTAGCGACGACGACTGGGACTTAAAAGCTGTTACCACTGCTAAGACAATACAAACAGTTAAGGCCCGTTCAATCTTCCGTCAGATCGCCGAAGCAGCGTGGGAATGCGCCGACCCCGGCCTGCAGTTTGACACTACCGTTAACCGATGGCACACTACGCCCAACGCCGGCCGTATCAACGCCTCTAACCCCTGCAGCGAATATATGCATCTGGATAACTCGGCCTGTAACTTAGCCAGCATTAACCTGCTTAAATATTTGAAAGAGGACGGCAGTTTTGACATCGAGGCTTTCCGCCACACTGTTGAGCTGATATTCACTGCCCAGGAAATTTTAGTCGGCTATAGCGAATATCCAACCAAAAATATTTCAAAAAACGCTAAAACTTATCGCGAATTGGGCCTAGGTTATGCCAACTTAGGCGCACTATTAATGGCCCAGGGCTTGCCCTATGACAGTGACGAGGGTCGTGCCCAGGCCGCCGCCATCACGGCCCTTATGACCGGGCATGCTTATGCTACCAGTGCCCGGATTGCCGAGCGCATTGGTACCTTCGGCGGCTATGAAAAAGACCAAGAGGGCATAAACCAAGTGCTCAGCATGCACCGCGACGAAGTTAAGAAAATTGACCCGTCGATGGTCAGTGAAGAATTGCTATCGGCTGCCGCCAGCGCCTGGGACGAGGCCGTCGAGCTGGCCCAATTGCATGGCGTGCGCAACAGCCAAGCGACACTGCTAGCACCGACCGGCACCATCGGTTTGATGATGGACTGCGATACCACCGGCATCGAACCGGATTTGGGCCTGGTGAAGGTTAAGAAACTAGTTGGCGGCGGCACCATGCACATTGTGAACCAGACTGTGCCAAGAGCCCTGAAGGCGCTGGGCTACAACCGTAGTCAAATTGACGACATAGTCAACTTCATTGATATCGAAAAGACCATTTTGGGCGCGCCGCATCTTAAAAAAGATCACCAGCCGGTGTTTGCCTGCAGTATGGGCGATAACGCCATTCACTACCGCGGCCACGTCAAGATGATGGCGGCTGTCCAGCCGTTTTTATCCGGCGCTATTTCCAAGACCGTCAATATGCCCGAGGACGTCACGGTTGGAGATGTCGAGCAACTGCACATGGACGCCTGGAAGATGGGCCTAAAGGCCGTGGCGATTTACCGTGACAACTGTAAAGTTGCCCAGCCGCTGTCGATGGCCAAGAAAGCAGGTAGTGAAGAAAAAACAGCGGCAACCGCGCTCAGCCCGGCTCAAGCCGTAACCGAAGCTGTCCGGACAGTAATCGAATCTGCCGGTCCGGGCTTGCCCACCGACTTATCCGTCGTAGCTTCAGCGAAGGTGGAAGCCTTGACGGAGGCGGGGCACCCGCCAAAGAATATTGTCCGCCATCAACTGCGTCGAGTGCGTAACGCCAAGAATTTTAAATTTACGGTCGCCGGCATCCGTGGCTATTTCATAGTCGGCGAATATGACGACGGTACGCCCGGTGAACTGTTTGTTAGTATTGCCAAGCAAGGCTCGACCTTGCGCGGCGTGATGGATGCCTTTGCCGTATCAGTAAGCTATGGGTTACAGTATGGAGTACCATTGAAGAAATTCGTCCGTTCATTTACTAACACAAGCTTTACGCCCGCCGGTATCACCGATGATCCGGAAATACGCACTGCCAGCTCAATAATTGATTACATCTTCCGCCGTCTGGGTAAAACCTATCTGACCTTTGACGAACGTTTGGAAGTCGGTTTGGCTTCCGTAGATGACCAACCAGCAGGGCAAACCAGTTTGCTGACTGATGCGGCGCCTCAAGACGTGATTGTAGAGCAAGCGCTGGAAACGGTAGCCGCCGCCGAGGCGGCTATCACCGAAGCCGTTACGACCGTGGCGGCCAGCACCGCTCCGACGCCCCAATTGAAAGATTGGGAATCGCAGCTTCAACCGCCCGCTTCGATCGAAACGTCGGAGCCGGCGTCGGAGCAGACCCTATCTAATAATGCGCTATCTGATGCCGCCGCGCCGCTGTGCTACAACTGCGGTAATCAAACTATGCGCTCCGGCTCCTGCTACGTATGTACTGCCTGTGGATCAACCACCGGCTGCAGCTAGAGCACTGTATCGCATTGGCCTGCCGCCTGGCACAGCCAGCCGTGCCGCCAATGCTCGCGGGCCGCTGCGGTGTCAGAAACTGCGTTGCTCAATCGCTGTACCTCTTGTACAGCTTTTTCCGCTACTCGTTTCTTCCTAGCATCGCCTCCGCGTACAGCACTCTAGTTTTTTTACTGCATCCAAGCCTGAAGCCCTAGCTAACTGAATTATCCTATAAAGAAGTTGAAGGACAGAAGTACGACGGGTTGTAGCTAACTATAACCCTCTAACCCTATAGCCCTACAACCCTGTATAATGTGCTTATGAAAGTTATAGTGCTTTACCACAAACAGAGTGATCATATTGGGATAGTTGAAGAGTTTATCCGCGACTATAAGCGTTTCAAAGGCAAAGACCTGGAGCTTGTCAGTATGGAAACCCAGCAAGGCGCTGATTACGCCAACCTTTACGGTATTACGCAGTACCCGGCCTTTTTAGCCATCGCTGAGGGTGGTACTATGCAGCGGATGTGGCAGGGCATACCGCTGCCACTGATGGACGAACTTGACTATTATACCCGCGACCAAGACCTTCATGATTACAGTGGGGCCAGCAGCCATCGCCTGCGCGTCATCCAACCCCTGACCGCCTGATTTACAAGGAGGCTTCTTGTAAATGAAGAAAATATGTTGTGGTATGTTATCTCTGTTATTTATGCCTTTCTTCCGTTAAAATTATGATTAATGAATAAAGTGAAAAAGTCGGCTACAGCATTGGCCGAAGAGGCAATGCTGAAACTGTGGGCCAAAGAAAAAATCTTTGAAAAAAGCCTAAAGTTACGCCAAAAAGCTCCGTACTTTAGCTTCTATGACGGGCCGCCATTTGCCAACGGCCTACCTCATTATGGTCACGTTGTGCCATCGACCATCAAAGATGCTATTGCCCGTTATAAAACCATGCGCGGTTACTATGTCCCACGGGTGGCAGGCTGGGATACACACGGCCTGCCAGTGGAATATGACGTTGAGAAACAGCTTGGTTTGTCTGGTAAAAAACAGATCCTGGAAATGGGCGTCGATAAGTTTAACCGAGCCTGCCGGGACTCAGTCTTCCTCTACAAAAGCGAGTTCGAGGACTTTATCCGCCGGCTGGGCCGCTGGGTAGATCTGGATAACGCCTACGCCACACTAGATGATAGCTACATTGAGAGCGTCTGGTGGGTCTTTGCCGAAATTTATAAAAAAGGCTTGGTTTACAAGGGTTTCCGCAGTATGCCGTATTGCCCGCGCTGCGCCACGCCGCTGTCAAACTTTGAGTTGAACCAGGGCTATCAGGACGATGTTGAAGATCCCAGCGTCTTTGCTACCTTCCCGTTGGCCAAAAATCCCGAAGTAAAACTATTGGCTTGGACTACGACGCCGTGGACATTGCCGGCCAATGCCGCTCTGGCGGTCGATGCCAAGGCTGATTATGCCTATGCTCAGCTTAAAGAGGACGGCTCAGCTCTCGTTCTAGCCAAAAAACGCTTAGACCTATTAGACCTGCGCAAAAACGACTACAGGGTCATAAAAACGGTCAAAGGCAAGGAGTTGGTCGGACTAAAATACCAGCCATTGTATCCGCTGCCCAAAAACCGTAAGTTTACTCCCCAACAAACAGAAAAAGTCTGGCATATTTATGCTGATGAGAACGTTAGCTTAGAAGACGGAACAGGTATCTTGCATGTAGCACCGCGTTACGGAGAAACTGACCTCACGCTTGGCCTAAAAGAAAACTTGCCATTGTTGGAAAGCGTTGATGGCAATGGATTAATGATTCAGCCGAAGGAAGTAGAGGGCCAGTTCTTCAAAAAAGCTGACGAACATATTATTGCCGAGCTTACAAAAGCCGGCCGCATATTTGCTGCCGAAACCGCCAAGCACACCTATCCGTTTTGCTGGCGTTGCGACACGCCGCTGATGTATTTCGCTACCCCGTCTTGGTTCGTTAAAGTGACTGCGATCAGGGATGATCTGGTGAAAAATAACCAAAAAATAAACTGGGTGCCTAAACATATTCGTGATGGGCGGTTTGGCAACTGGCTGGCCGATGTCCGTGATTGGGGCATCTCACGCAGCCGTTTCTGGGGCTCGCCGCTGCCGGTCTGGCTGTGCGATAAAGAGCACGTAACGGCGGTCAGCAGTATAGATGAGTTGAAAGAAAAAGCCATAAAACTACCGAAAGAACTGGACTTACACCGTCCCGGGATAGATAAAATCGAGCTGAAGTGCGATGAGTGTGGCGAACCGGCAAAACGAATAGAAGAAGTGTTCGACTGCTGGTTTGAATCGGGCGCTATGCCATACGCCTCCATTCATTACCCTTTTGAAAACCAAGAAGAGTTTAAAAAAAGCTTTCCAGCGGAGTTTATTTCTGAAGGATTAGACCAAACCCGGGGCTGGTTTTACACCCTGCATGTATTGGGAACGGCCCTATTTAACGAGCGCGTCTACCAAAATGTTGTCTGCCACGGTATTGTAGTAGCCGGCGACGGTAAGAAACTTAGTAAGCGCCTAAACAACTATCCGCCGCTGGATGAAGTATTTAACACCTACGGTTCTGACGTCCTTCGCCTCTTCATGCTTAATTCACCAGTGGTGGCGGGTGAAGAGGTGCGTTTTTCCGCCGAACATCTGCGCGACACTCAGCGCAATGTCTTTATGACACTGCAAAACAGCTTTAACTTCTTCAAGACTTATGCCGATGTCGATAACTGGCACCCTAAGGGTACGACCCTTAGACTTAAGGGTCGTACCCTTAGAGACGGTATAGAAGAGCCAAAAACCAATAACCTGTTGGATAAATGGGTATTAGCGAGGCTAAACCAGACAATTTTCGAGGTAACAGCTGGTGCAGATTCTTATCAGATCAATAAAGCTACTCGCCCGATTATTGAACTGCTGGAAGATCTGTCTAACTGGTATATCCGTAGGAGCAGGCGACGTTTCTGGAAATCAGAAAACGATAAGGATAAAAACCAAGCCTATACGACTCTACACTATGCTCTGACCATAATTAGTCAACTTTTAGCTCCTTGGGCGCCGTTCATAGCCGATGAACTATGGCGGGAACTGACCAAAGATACGAAAAGACCGCAATCAGTGCATTTGAGTGACTGGCCCACCCCTGCAAAAGAGCCGGATAATGCTAGTCTTAAACTGCTAGAAGATATGCAAAAAGTGCGGGATTTGGTTATTAATGAAGGTTTGTCACAGCGTGCTGCCGCCGGTATTAAGGTTCGCCAGCCATTAGCATCAGTTACTATAAACTTGGAAGTGAATAACAGGAAAGAACTTGATCCGATAATTGCCGAAGAACTGAACGTCAAGAATGTTAAATGGGTAAAAAGCGGTAAAAAAGTAAAAGTGGACACTAAAATTACGCCAGATCTCAAAGCCGAAGGTGTTATGAGAGAACTAGTGCGCCATATCCAAAATGCCCGCAAAAAAGCCGGTCTGAATGTGGACCACCGTATGAAACTGCGTGTAGAAAGCAATTCTAAAGAAGTTAATGAAGCTATCAAACTGTTCAAAGAAACGATTTTTGCCGAAACTTTGGCTACCGGTGATCTGGACGGTGAAGGGGATTATAACGAAGCCGTCAAAGTGGAAGGCCGAGAAGTGACTATTCGACTCAGTAGAGTCGAATAAGGGGCTAGGGGATAGGTTCTAGGGGCTAGCGAGACCCTAAACCCTCAACCCCAGACCCTGTTCTTAATCGGTGTGATTATTACCATATAAGCTTCCTCAATTTAAGAGTATAATTTTAGGTAAATAACAGGGATAAATATGGCAAATCAACTTACTGTAAATTCAGTTCGACAAATCGTTCGAGAAGAGGTGGCCGAGATCAAAGAAGAACAGAGAAAGCAAGGGGTTTTGCTAGAGGATCTGACATCTAAGTTCGACAAAAACATTGATCTATTGACGGCCCAGATGGACGTTAAGAAAAAAGTGAATAGCCATGAAGAGCGCATTGGAGGACTGGAAGCGGGCCAAAAAACAATAAAAAAGGTGGTTCAGCTGCACTCAGAGCAGCTAGCTGGCAGATAAAAAGAGGTGAACATGATAGTAAATCGTTGCGACAATTGTAAGAAGATTATTAAAGACCATCGGCGAGATTATCTTGAAATTAGGATGAATTATCAGTGGCTGGAAATTTGCCGGGGTTGCGCCGAGCCTATAGTGCAAGCTTTAGAGAAAAATAAATTACTGCCAAAAAAGTTATTAAAAAATTTGCAGCTTACTAACCCCTAGCCACTAGACCCTAAACCCTTTTTCCATCTCCTAGCGACTAATGACTACCAACTGATGACTAGGCGCTTGTCTAAAGCGTCTCTATCTGTTAAGCTCTAATCTGACTAATTTTATTATTGAGAGAAGAAAATGGCAGAAAAAAAAGCCAAACCCAGTAGTGAGCTTTCGCGACTATCCGCTGAGGCGGATACTGGCGAAGCCACGCGAAAGTCTACTACTGGGAAAAAGGCAGTAATTTCCACTGGCGGACATCAATATATCGTATCTGAAGGGCAGGAGCTAGAAGTAGAGAAGCTGGATGGCGGCAGGAAACCCGAATTTGAAGCCTTGCTGGTAATTAACGGAGAAGACGTCAGCATAGGCAAGCCGGCTGTTGAAGGTGTGAAAGTTGGCGCCGAAATCATCGAACCAGAGGTTAAAGCCGATAAAGTTGTAGCTATCCGCTATAAAGCCAAAAAACGCGTGCATAAACGCCGCGGCCATCGCCAAAAACTAACCCGAATTAAAATTACAAAAATAGGGACAGTCAAGCCGTAAATTGACCCAAGTACTCCTGGGAAGGTCCGTCGTTGTAAAAAATAGGTAAAACCTAGTAGTTTTTACTAAGAAACCCTTTACTTTTTGCAAGGACGGACCTATGTAAGGTAGTTTGAAACTAGCTTAATTTTTGTCCTGCGAAAAAACAGGACAAAAAAACGTTCCGTAACACTTGACAGCGGGACGCTTATGCTTAATACTGGAAAGCGTACTCACACATATATACGCACGCGTATATAAAATCAAAAAGTACCCGTCGAAATTTAAAATAAATTTTTGCGGGCAAGGCAAAACAAAGAAATGGCTCTGCAAAACAAAATATGTGTAGGTTGTAGCAAGCAATTCGAAGGCCGTCCTAACGCCAAGGCCTGTTCTTCGAAATGCCGTAAGCGTTTTTTTAGAGCTCGCCAGGCCGTTAAGCAAGAAGTAGAAAAATTGGCACAGCTGCGCGATGAAATAAAACAGGATATCCACGGCAGCCTGTCACTGCCGCAAATGGTTCCGGTAGCGGCAGATGATGATACAGGGAACAGCGGACTAGAAAATTTCGTAGACGACCAGCCGGAGTTTATGGACAGCCTAAATTCTTCAGAGGTTGTTACTGAAGCGCCGGTTGAAGAGCCAATTTATTCCCAGCCGCCAATAATTCCACTGGAACCGCTGCCGCCCGCTCCGGACAAATGGGAACAATTGCAAAATTCCTGGCAAACCCCGCCGGCTGCTCCGGCACCTGCCCAAACCGCACCGGAACAAGTGCCAGCTCCAAAAACTATGCCCGTTCAGACGTTATCGCCCCTTGAAAGCCTACCAGCTGCGGCGCCCGCTCTTTTGGAAACCACGCCGTATGAGGCACCGACTCTTGAAAACGCGCCAATGATGCCCATAAACTCCCTTGAAACAACTACTGCGGCGCCAAAAAGCCCGATACTAGCTAACTGGTTTAAAAATAAACCGTTTGCGGTTACCCTAGCCTTTGTTGTACTGATCAGCCTAGCATCGGGCATTTTCGCAATAACTGGACTGATGCGCCAATCTCCAGCTGGCGAAGACGGTTTAAGCTTACAGCAAGATACCACCGATGATAGTTTGCTTAACGTCAAAGACGCTAAGCTGACACTAAACCTCGATACTACGATAGTCACTAAACTGGGTATTGGCATCGTGCCGACCGGTGATGCCAGTCTGCAAGTGACCGGCGACATCCAATCCACTGCCACTATTTTTGCCAGCGGCGGCGGCTCTTCGCTCAATAATGCCGGCTTGACCATCAACAATGTAGTAGTTTGTACGGCTGCCGGCTGCGCCAGCAACGTAGCCGGCGCGACTGTTTTATTACAAAACGCGGTACTTGGCACCCGGCAAGTTGGCAACATTTATATTTCTGGAACGGTCACAGCCGGCAGCTTTTCGGGCAGCGGCACCGGGTTAACCGGAGTTAACGCTGCTAAATTAGAAGGCAACACCGCCAGTTTCTTTACCAACGCCAGTAATTTAAGCTCCGGCACGCTGTCTGACGCTCGTCTTAGCTCCAATGTCTCGCTGCTTGGGCAAACAATTGATTCAGGTGAAATATTGGACGGCACGATTACCAACATAGACATTGCGGCCGGTGCGGCAATTGCTTATGCCAAACTAAACTTAGCTAGCTCGATTGTCAGCGCCGATATAACTGATGGTACGCTGGTGAACGCCGATATTGGCGCCACCGCCGCTATTGATTGGAGTAAAATCAGCAAAGCCGGTTCTTCTCTTGCCGACCTAACTACCCGTTCGGCGTCCGATCTGACTTCTGGCACTTTGGCTATTGCCCGCGGCGGGACAGGCGCCGGTACGGCCCAGGCCGCCATAGATAATCTTTCCGGGCTAACCACTACCGGCGATTTACTTTATTATGACGGGGCCAACTCTACACGCTTAGCCCGGGGCGCCAATGGTAACTGCTTACAAAGCAGCGCGGTCAGTATTGCTTGGGTAGCTTGTGCTGGCCTGATCAATCTCCAAAACGCCTACGATAACGGCAACACCATTACCACTTCTGATGCCCGGAACATTACCTTAACTTATGCCGATACGGCCACTGATTCCAACC
>Ga0209541_10001572_pt1 | contig 45077 bp, 53 predicted proteins | sample RifCSPlowO2_01_FD_184027 | JGI IMG/M metagenome (GOLD analysis project Ga0209541, IMG submission 184027) | Groundwater microbial communities from Rifle, Colorado - Rifle CSP2_plank lowO2_0.1 (SPAdes) (version 2) | ecosystem: Environmental > Aquatic > Deep subsurface > Groundwater | place...
TTTCTAAGATTTTTTTTAATTCATGATATGTTTCTGAAACTAATTGTGTTGCCTCTTCAAATGAATTAACTTTGATTGGAGCTATCATAAACTCTTGAAATTTTAATTTTGAGAATGAATGTTTTCCACCATTGATAATATTTGCAAAGGGAATTGGTAAATATTTTGGATTACCTAAATATTTATACAACGGTTTATTCTTAATCAAAGCAGAACATCTTGCACAAGCCAGTGAAATAGATAGGACAGTATTAGAACCCAATCTAGATTTATCTTTTGTTCCATCTAATTTTATTAGAAAATTATCAATTTTTTCCTGATTTAAAACATCAAAATTAGATAATTTTTTATCTAAATATGTATTAATTATATATACTGATCTTTGAACTGATTTACCAAAATAATCTTTTTTATTGTCTCTTAACTCTTTTGCTTCATATTTACCAGTTGAAGCTCCCGAAGGAACAATAGCAGATCCTTTATGCATCTTAGTAAAAACTTCAGTTTCTACTGTTGGATTCCCTCTTGAATCTAAAATTTGACGAGCATATATCTTAGTTATTTTAAACATATTAAAGAATTAATTATTTTAGTTTATAATGTTTTTTATTATAAAAAAATAAAAATTTATCTTCTTTTTTTCTTAGATGCTTTTTTCTTTTTAGCAACCATGTTATTTCACACCCCCTTTTCATAAATATTATTTTATGACATATATTTAAGTGTAATTTTATTTAAAAAAGTTTTGGTTTTAGAAAAAAGAAATTTATTTTTTTATTAATTTTAATTCTATGGTAGAAACCCTTACTTGTTTTCCTTCTTTATTTTGAAATTCTTCTGAATCTGTTTTTATTTCTACTATTTCTGCAGTTTTATCTAAGAATCTTTTTGTTGATACCTCAGCTATATCCACGGCTTTTGAAATAAATTTACCTCTCGCTTTAATAATTACTTCTTTTGCACCTTGTGTAGTAAATTGCATAACAACACCAGTCACATAATTCATAAATGGTTTTGAACCTATAAACACAACATGATCATCTGTTCTATCTTTTTTTTCTGTCATTTTTTATCCTCCTTTAGTTCTTCTTGTTTTTTTAATTTTGTTATATATCCAGCTATTGTATTTCTTAATTTTTTTGAGGGTATATCAGCAAATTTAATAACCTCTTGTTTATTGTATTCAAAGTCATTATTAAAGTTAGTTGGATGTTTTAACTTAAGTTCTGTAGCCCTTTTCTTAATTAATGTTGTCTTTATTCTTCCCATATTTGGTTGGTAAAAGAAAGAGAATCTATTTAAAGTTATTGTTTCTTAAATTTTTGTAGAATTAATATGCATTTTTATTTCTTTTTTAATCTTTTTTAATGAGTCGTATGTGTTATTCCTATCAGAATTGATTTTAATCATAGGTATATTAAAGCCGACAGCAAAATTAGTATCAAATAAAAAATCATTAACATCTAAAATAAGATTTACATATTTTTTTCTCATTTCCTCAATTTCTAGTTTACTAATGAATTTTGATTTTATCAAAAAACAATTTTTGTCTGAAATTAAACATTTATAACCAATTTTTTCAAACAATAAATTATACATGTCAAAATCATTTTCAATAAAAACATTTTCAATATATCCAATATTGTAATAATCAACTAAATCAATAATGGACTTTAAATAATCACTTTTATCTAATCTTTTATTTAAGTACAAATATCCATTATCGTATCTAACATTTATATTTAAGCCCAATTTTATATTAAAATCAATAAAATTTTTATTTATGTCTATAATTTCTTTAAAAATATCTAATATTTTAATATCATCAAATTCATTTCTTTTATCTTTTTTAATAAAAAAACCAACATTTGTAATTTTCTTCTTAACTAGATTTAAAATCATATTATTTATAAATTTTAATTCTTCTAAATCATTAACATCTGAAGATAAAACCATAAACTCACTAAATCCATTTTCTTTTTTTAAACATACCTCTATAGTTCTAGGTAAGCTATTACTCAATGTATTTATAAAATTCCAAAAATTTCCTTTCATAAATTTTCTTATAATCAATTCTTTTTTTTCAAAAGAAAGATCCATTTTATTAATCGCTATAAATAAATCTTCATAGTTAGCAATAGAATCTAAATCTTTAATATTACTATTTTCTTGTTCTGATAGAAATTCAAACATATTATGTTGCTTCGCCAACACGAGGTCTTTTTATGGCTATAGGTAATATTCCTTTTTGAAACTCCAATTTAGCAATCTCTATTGGGCTATAAGATATTTTTTCTAAGTCTTCTTCTTTTAAATCAACCAACAAAGGGCAGCCCATAGAAATTTGTAACGCCCTTGCGCCTATTAATCTAGTTTTTTCATATTTTGTCAATTTCATTTTATTATTTCTCTTAGTTCTTTAGTTTTTTTCATAGCCAAATCTACCATTTTATCAATCTCTTCTGCAGTCAAAGGTGTCATTCCCCCCTTTTGTAGTGCACAGATTACATTATCCTCTGTAATACCTATAGTTAACCTGGCATCTATAAAATTTTCTTCGTCTGAATCAGGATCAATAATTATATTTTCTTCACAAATAAAGACTGTACATGATAAGGGTATTTTTTTTGATAATGGAAGAGATTCATCTGATAAATTCTTATATTCAATTCTATCATTCTTTATATGAGGAAACTTAGCATCTCTTAACGCAAGTAAAGATGCCAATATACTAGCATCAAATAGATTACCAGCATCATTTATTGGGTAAATATCTATAAAAACTATCCAAACCCTTTTTCCTTCTTCAATACATAATTTCTTTAAATCTAAATATTTACCCTCTCTTATTACCCGATCTACTAACCTTGATAATTCTATAGCATTGATTCCAGGTGGACCGCTATCATATTTCCATGAAGAAAAAGGTTTTAATTCAGCATTAACAATAATTCCGCCCTCATCCAATCTATCTGGAAATGGCTCCCCTATCTCCATTTTTATACCAACTACAACCTCAGTCATTCCTATTTTTACTCTAGCAGACCCCTCAGCAGATTGATTAGAAATTCCAGTTTCATAAGATATTTCTCGGTATTCATCTAATTTTCTACCATCTATATGAAAACCAGTACTGAAGAGATTTAATGCATGATCTTTGAAACTGTCATTCATCCTTAATTACCTCGAATTTAGCCTTTAAAGCCTTAATTTGTACATCTCTTATTTTCTCACATCCTATTTTTGCTAATTTTATAGCATCCTGCAATTCATCTCTACCAAGATCACCATCAGATTGTAATAATGTGATCTTATTTAGTCTTAAAGAGTAAGCTATAGCAATGTCTGCCATTCCATTTTCATAATCTTCTTCTTTTTTTGTTACATCTAAAGCAATTTTATTTTCTATTCTACCAATTGCCACCGCACTAATCAGATCATTCATTGGTATTCCAGCATCAGCTAATGCTAAAGATGCTGCGCATATACCAGCGCACCTCGTACCAGCATCAGTCTGGATTAATTCTATATAAACATCAACAGCACAATTTGAGTATTCCTTTAGATTTAAAACAGGTAATAATGCCTTTTCAGTAACCATTGATATCTCTTTGCTCCTCCTGCTAGGTCCAGGCCTTACCCTTTCTCCAGATCCTGAAAAAGACATCAAATTATATTCACATCTTAAAACACCCTTTTCATCGTCTTGTAAAAACTGAGGAAATAATAGTTTAGGGGCATATACAGCAGCTATAGCTACAGTTTTACCCATTTGAAATATAGCACTGCCAGAAGAGTTTGGAACAACACCAATCCTTGCACTCATTGGTCTTAATTCATCAAATTTTCTTCCATCATATCTCTTTTCATAACCCATTTTTAATCCCAACCTCACCCTCTAAATATTCTTTAATTCTATCTGTTAAACCAGAGATATGACTTTCATCCTCTATTTTTTTAATTACTTTAATAGCCAACAATTCATCTTCAATATTATTCCCTGATAACCATATAAAGCCATTTTGTCCAACCAATAGCCTACAATTTGTATATTCCTTAATCATTTGAATCATACTTCCTTGTTTACCAATAACCCTAGGAACCTTTGCAGGACAAATTTTTAATATCCTCCCAGGACCTAATTTTCTTAAACCTGTACCTTTCATACTTATATCAATTATTTTATTACCCATAATATTGGTAATTAAAGTTATTATATAATCTCCATAATTATAATATTTAGTTAAATCTTCATCTTTTTCTATAAATCTATCAAAACAATCCCTTACAGATAAACCAGCATCATAAGCCCATCCAAAATTAACCCTCCAGCCCATAGAACTTATAGAACTTATTCTTCCAATAACCATATCCCCTTTTTTAGGACTATATCCCCCAACAAGAGGAATAACCTTTAAAAGTCTATTACTAACATTAACTAGACCCAATTTAACAGATATTAGTTTTTCTCCCTCTCTTATGATGTTTCCACCCGGTAAATAATCCATCCCCTCAGCTAATTCTTGACCAGGTATAACAACTTCTTTATCTTCTATTAATAGTCTACCTGCCATCTATTTTTTCTCCATTACACACATCTCTATTTGACCATGTGCCAAATTATTTAAAGTTATCTCAAATTCTTCTTGCATACCAGCAGGAATTTCTATAATAAAGTCTATGCTTCCATCATTATTCCATTCTTCCTTTAAAATTTTACCATATTTTTTTATAGTATTATAAGAACTGCCAGCATATTTAGCCCCTATTCTTATAGATAATTGTCTTAATTCAAATTTTATAGGAAGTATGGTTTGTAATTGTTTAATGATATTTTGGATTTGCACCTCAGCAGGTTTGTTTTCATCAATATTTATCTTAACATCATTTAGAGCATTTTCAATCCTTTGTGGGGGGTGTGGCCTTCCCGTTTTAACATCTATGCAGTTTTTGTGTAGTAAATCAATAATCCGCTTTCTAATTTGCTCTCTTATTTTAGTTTTATATTCTGTTGTCAATTGTATGTCTCCTTTTTTTACAATTTTGTCAGCTATTTTCCAGAAATCTAAAGTACCAAAGATTTGAGTCAAAACATTATCGGAGCTCCTTATCCCCTTTTTTACATCATCAAAAATATTTTGAACAAAAACAAGGCTTGAAATATCTACCTTTTCACCCTTTTTATACGCCATTGCTTTCTCACAATCAACTAAAATCTCAAAGATATGATTCTTATCTTTGTATCTTGCTATAACAGAATCCCCTAGATCAACCATATTTTCACTTCCTTATTATTTTTTTTAGATTTTCACTTTTAAATCTCATAATACCATTAGTTTTATGTATATATATACAATCAAGTTTATCAATGTCAAAATCACCACTAAAAACCGTTTTTAAAGCATTTAAAGACATCTTTAAACCATCCTCCATTGTCATATTATCTTGATACTCTTTATCTAAAATCTCTTTTACTTGTTGATAGTTTTCTCCCACAGCAGTAGCTTTATATTCAAAATACATTCCAGTTACATCCGTAACAAATAATTGCGGACCCTCATCATCAACACCACCAAACATTATAGAAACACCAAAAGGCCTTGATCCACCGTATTGGGTATATGCCTGTTTAATATTTGCGATTTCTTTAACTAAAGATAAAATATCTACTTCAGTGTCATAAGTTATTTTATGCTGTTGTGCCATTAGCTGTGCTCTTTCAATTAATACCCTTCCATCCATTAGATATCCTGTAGCAACAGCAACAACATGGTCATCTATTTTAAAGACCTTTTCTATACTCTTTGATACAACTAATTTATCTAATAATCTTTTATCCCCAATTAATAACACACCATCTTTACAGACAACTCCAACAGAAATTGTTCCTTGTCTAACAGCTTTTTTAGCATATTCTACTTGTAGTAGCCTCCCATCTGGACTAAACATAGTACTACTTCTATCATAACCCATAATCTGATGATTCATAGTTGGTTGCATTTTTATCTCCCCCTAAATATAATTTTGCTTTTTTTAATATACCCGTAGTATAAACACTCCTTATTATAACCTTTTCTTTTTTAATGTTACTAATTCTAAGAAATGTGCTTTTTAAGAAATCAGCATATTTAATATTAACTTTAATTATTCCTTTTTCGTTTCTCCATTCATCTAGAATAATTATTCCAGCATTAGCACTACCATACTCGCCAATAAAATCCTTTAATGCATTTAATATATTATGTTTTGCATCAGTAAAATTTATCTTAGCCCCAATAATTTCAAAAACAATATATCTTTTTTTTTCTTTTAAAACAGGTAAAAACTTCATATATTTAAAAAAATAAATTAATATTTAAACTTATTTCTTTAGTCATCAAAAATAGTTTCGCTTGAATCTCCTTTTATACCGCCTTTTTTAACCTCTAGCCCCTTTTTTTCAATAAAATTAGGTTTTTTAAAAAATCTGATATTTATCTTATGTCTAAAAATAACTAAAGCAACAGTTCCTATGGTTAATATTATACCAAAAGACCATAAAAAAACCTTCCATTTCTGTGATAATTCACTATTATGCAGATTTAATTCATTATTTAATTTATTTTCTTTTGTGCTTATAGCAAATGTTGTGAATTTATTAAAACTGGATTCAAATTGTAAATAATTCCCATCTTCTCCTAAATATTTTGTATCAACAGGAACCCATTCTTCATTATCATAAGCCCATAATGAGATATCATCAATTTGTAGATTATTTCCATCTAACCAGACCCTTTCAACATTGAATGTAAATCTTAAATCCCCATTAATAGTTGTACCCTCCAAATCAAAATATTTATAGACCAAATCTGTTGGTAAAACAACACCATATATATTTTGTGTTAGTTCTTTTATAATTATATCACTAATATCCTTACCATCAATTATTACATTTTCTACCAATTTCTTTATTTCTTTATCTGGTACGCCTTCTTGAACACTTTCTTCTACATTTTCTTGTTTATCCTCATCTAATAGATCAAATTCACCATCATCAGTTTGTCCTTGATTATTAGATATTGCTTCTCCCCCAGAGCCCCCATCACTATTTTCTGATTCTATTAAAAAATTCCATTTTAAAGAATTTCCAAAATTTCCAACAACATCTTCACATTTAATATAACATTCATAAGTACCAGCATTTGTTACATTAAAATAATTCCATGTATCTTTTGTAACTAAATTTTGCCTCATTATTTCTACTTCAGCACACATCAGCATACATTTTGCAATAACATTAGCATCACTTACTTTATATCCAAGATTAAAATTACTATCTAAGATTGTGTTATTAGCGCCAATATCCTTTAATTCAAGAATTGGTTTAGTGGTATCAATTGTAAAAGTAAGATTTAAAGATGAAAAATTTTTAGTATTATCAAAATTTGATGCTAAACAATTCCAATAGTAAAAATTATCACTTAAATTTAAAGTAAATACTGCATTAGTATTTGTAGTAGTTGAATAATAGTTCATAGTTTGATTTATAATGCCATAATACAAACTTAAATTAGATAAATTATATCCTACAGCATTACATTTTAATGTTAAATTAGAAACCGAAAAGATATAGCCATTTGTCGGCTCATTGAGATTTACATATATACTCCCATTTAAATAATGTATAGTTCTGTTGACAAAAGCATAATTACCACTTGTATCATTAGCATAAACATCTAATATATAGACCCCATAATCTTGTAAAGTGATCGTTGCATTTCCATTTAAAATTGTTTTATTTCCATTTAAAAGATAATAAACCTCAGTTAAATTATTATCTGTAGCATAATATTCCAGTTCAAATGTTTTATTTACGTATTCGTTATTTAATGGTTTATAAACAATTAATAGGGGCGTGGTAGTATCTATTGTATTATTTTCTTCAGTAGTATTCTCTGTTATATTTAATAAGGAAGCATAAATATTCAATCTAGCAAAGGTTAAGCCAGAAGCCAAATCTTGAATTTGTACCCCATTATCAAATAAAATTTGCTTAATAGTTGTCTTATCTAAAGAGCTATTGTATTGTTTTAGTATTAAAATACCCCCGCTTACATGTGGTGCTGCTTGTGATGTTCCTGAGAAAACAGTAGTTCCACCAGTGTTACTTAGTGACGTAATAGAACCACCAGGAGCAAGAATGCTTACTATATTATTTCTATTGCTAAAACTTGAAATTGTATCATCTTTATTTGTAGAAGACACAGCAATTACATCATTTAAACAGGCTGGTGAAGCAATGCTAGTTTTACTTCCTGAATTGCCTGTTGAAGCAACAAATATTATTCCTTTATTTACACCATTTTCAATTTCATTTTCTATTAAACTTATATCACAGCTTATTAAACCATCACAATAGCCAGTATACATTCCACAGCCCAAACTCATACTTACTACACTAATATTATATAAAGAAGAATTTGAAACACAAAACTGTATTGCTTTAACTAAATCACTACTCACACCAGCACCTGTAGAATTTAAAATTCTTATAGCAACTATATTAGCGCCAGGCGCCATTCCAATAACTGAGCCATTAGCAGCTATAATACCCGCAACATGTGTACCATGTCCATGTAAATCACCAATTACTCCACTATATTGCTCATTCAATCCATTAGCACAACAACCAGAATTTATTCCCTCAGGTTCAGTACAAAAACAAGCCTCTTTAATTATTCTTCCATTTAAATAAGGATGATTATTGACACCAGTATCTATAACACAAGCCGTAAAACCACGACCATCCATTAAAGCATTATTTTTTGTTATTGAATTGGTTATATCTGCTTTTACTATTCCCCTAGATTCTGTTAGCAATAAATTAATAGGGTAGTCATAATATACCTCTTTAATATTGTTTTTTAATAGATTTTTTAGTCCATCTTCAGTTATATCGGCACTAAATCCACCAGCAAAATTAGTTTTTATTACAACCCCATCTAATTCTTCATCTATATTACCTATAACAACAACCCCCACAACCTCGTTTTTTTCAAATAATTCATATAGATAAGGATCTATTCTAACACCTGCAAGATCAATACTATGCCCTGTTATTAAGTTATATCCTTCATATCCCAAACCAAAGACAATTAATATAAAAAATACAGCCACAGTAAATAAAATAAAAGAATATTCATTCCTATGGAAATAAGATCTTATTGGATGTTTTTTGCAACAATATTTCTTTCTCATTATTACCTCTTTTATTTAATAAATATTAAAAATACCATATTTAAAAAGTTTACTTAATTAAATCATTTTATTTAATAATATATTAATATTTAGTAAAGAGTTTTTTGCCATTAAGCCATCCATACCCAAAACCCTACAAAAGGCCATAATATCATGAATACCCCTTAAACTAAATTTATCTTTTGCAAAAGTAAAGAAACATACACTATTCTTGTATTTTTTGCATAATTTAATATTTTGCATTACTCTTCCCAATTCTATACTATCTCTTATTTTATCTAGACTAAACCCAATAAAAATATCATTTTCCTTTGCTAGTTTACATATTATATGATTTAATCCAGAATATCTATAATGTAAATTATCCTTTTTATTCAATAAATCATGTGGATTAAGCAAAATAGTTGCTTTATTGTATCTAATAGATTTGATTTCTAGATTGCCATAAATAATGTTTAATTTTTCAAATTCTTCCTTAAAAATCAATCTGTTAAAACCAAATTTATTAGCTAATTTAATTGCTTCACCATCTTTATTAAATAAAACCACATCAAAGTACATACAAAACTTAAGAACACAACACATTTAAATATTGCCCAATATTCATAAAATTTGAAATGTACCCCAAACACATAGGAATAATATTAGATGGAAATAGAAGATATGGTAAAAAACACCTTTCAGATCAATTGAAAGGCCATAATAAGGGTGCAGAGGTAGTAGAACAATTATTCGAATGGATACAAGAATTCAATATTCCGCAAATAACATTATATGTCTTTTCAATAGAAAACTTTCAAAGATCTAAACTCGAAGTTAATACATTAATGAATATTCTAAAAAATTATTTTCAAAAATTAATATCCCACAAAAAATTATATCAATATAAAATAAAAATATTAGGAAAAAAAGAATTGTTTCCTAAAGAAATTCAAGAAATTATGAATAAATTAGAAAAAAAAACAATTAATAATAAACCATACATTGTTAATTTTTGCATGGGTTACAGCGGAAGATTAGAGATTATAGATGCTGTAAAAAAAATAATAAAGAATAAACATAAAGAAGAAGATATAACAGAAAACTTATTAACAAAAAATATGTATTTTCAAGGAGAACCAGATTTGATTATAAGACCATCGGAACAGAGATTATCTGGTTTCTTAACATGGCATTCAGTTTATTCAGAAATACTATTTTTACAAGACATATTCTGGCCGGAATTTACTAAAGAAACATTTAAATCTTGTCTTGAGGAATATTCAAATAGGCAGAGAAGATTTGGGAAATAGTTAAAACAATGAAAAAACATAATTTAACAAACCATTCAAATAATTATACCTATCTTTTTGATTATTCTCAGTATTTAGATTATCTTTTGAATAAAAAATATATTCTCTCATTCTAACCTGTAACAAAAGATTCTCAAGGTGAAATTTTTCGCTTTCTTTTAAAACCATTTTTAGTATATAGATCTAGAATAATCCTACTTTAATAAACCCATAATTTTGGCTATTCATATATATTTTTTTTAAAAAACAAGTATTTAAACCTTTCGGTTTGTAATCACTTATAAGTAACTACCTTATGTTTTCTTTCAACAGCTTCTATGTAACAAACATCAAAAATCTCAGCATCTAAATTTTCCCTAATCTTCTGCTTAGAATAGCCCCTTTTAACTAATCTTTTTTTTAATTCTTTCAAATCACATTTACAAACAATACAAAGGTTAACGTATTTTTTAGGCAAATAATGAGCAAGATGCGAATCAATAAATAAATTATTTTTACTCTTTGTAATCAAAGCAATCAATAATTTATTCATTTTTTTAACATCAACATCATAAGTTTTAGCTTTAAAATCATAATTAATTAGTAAATTATTTTTTTTTAACAATTTTTTCACATCAATATATTGATAATTTAAATATCTGGCTAATTTTTTTGCTAAGTATGTTTTGCCTGTTCCTGGTGTTCCTATAACAATAATTATCATTTTATCCCCATTTTAAATCTAGTACTATTAAAAAAGGATAAAGAGCCCAATATACCCAAAATAACATTTGTATAGTTATAATATTTTTCATCAAAAATTATTACATTCAATTTTTCATATTTAATTATTTCTCCATTTTTAAGTGGAATAGTAAATTCAAAGATTTCTTTAAATTTAGTTTTTTTTTCAAAAAAGCTAAAGATAACACCAAAAGATTTTGTAAAATTATCTATTAAAGAATCATCACCAAAAAACCTAAAATTTAGATAAAAGTTCTCTTCTTTAATTTTTCTTTCATTAATTAAATAATCATATATTTGTCGTTCTATTGCCTTTATCATCAAAAAACCGCTAGTAAAATTATAATCAACTCTAAATGCATTCTCATCGGTTATAATAAATTTTTTTCCGTTCCAGATCTCATAAATTACAATCATTTTATTGTAGTACCAAAAAACCTCATTCCATTCAAGCAATTATCTAAATTTTTTAAATTATTACTTAAGATTATTGTTTTAATCTTTTTCTTACATACTAAATTAGCAGCATATTGATCAAAAACAAAATGTTGTCCTGGTTTATATTTTATCTTAGAAATCATTTTTAAAAAATCTTTAAAAGAAATAGAATTAATAAATTTAGCATCTTTAACTCTTTTAGGATCTTTATCATATAAACCCCTAACATTTGTCATGTTAATAAAAAAATTAGCTTTTAAATAATCAGCAATTTGAGCAGCATCACCATCACTTGTCATTTTAGGTTGAAAACCCAATGCACCCACACAAACAATATTATTTTTTAATAGATTATCTTTGACTTCCAATAAACTATCCGGAACCAAATTAAAGCTATCAAAATAAGAGGCAACTAAAGCAGAATTTAATTTCGTGCTTTCAATTCCAACCAAACTTTCAAAATCATATTTACTCTTCTTAACACCCTTAATATATTTTCTAGCCGTAGAGCCCCCACCACAAACAACAATCACTTTATTTCCATTGTTAACAAAATTCTTAACAAAAGTAGAAAATTTTCTCAAATAATTAACATTAATTTTATCAGGAACTATTAAGCTACCCCCTAAAGAAATTACAACCATCATAAATATATTAATAAATAATCTATTTTAAAGGTTTCTTTTATAAAAATAAAAAATTATTTTTTACAACAAATAGCAGCAACCAAATATCTTTCATCATTGAAATCACCAAGGTATGGTTCAGATGATGTTTTTGTATTTGTTTTACAAACAGCACCCATAGGTCTTATATCACATTCTTCCATAAAAATATCTCTTCCTATCATTTGAGTAGAACCCATACAAGTACCATCATTACTACTAAAATAGGTTTGTATATTTGAGTACTCGCCAGCAAAACATTTAGAATAACCCTTTGTAGCTAATCTTTTACATACATCATTAGCACTCAAAGTAATTCCTTTAGACTCAGCAGCAATCCCGAGCTTGGTTAATTCAGCTAATCCCAAGTATTCGCATGCACTGGAAATACCAAATGGTTCGTTTATACCTGCTGGTTCGCTCATCTCTAGATTCTGCATTCCTGTATATCCAAGACTAGTTGAATTAGTAACAAGATAGACAACAAATAGAAAAACAATTGCCAAAACAGAAATAATAGTTATAATATTGAATTTGTCCATAAATATCACCCCATATTTTTATATTTAAAAATACTTTATAAATATTCTTATTTTACTTAGAAATATTACATAATTTTAATTGATTCTATTAAAATAGTTTATTCCCATTTATAGGTTCATATCCTTTAATATTTTGATATTTTTCTAATCCAACTAAAAAAGAATTTATACCATCATATGAATCTCTTACTTTATAAATAAGCCTTGCAGAAGTACCACTATGTAAAATTCTACCCAGTTCTATTAATAAAAGGCTTAAATCACTTGGCAAATTTTTAATTGTTTCATTAGAATAGGTATTATCAATCTCATGGAAAGATAATAAAAGGTGATCTATTTCTGTAGAAAAGTTATCTAAATCATTATTTTGTTCTTCTATAGCCATCCAAACAGAGTTTATATCAGTATGAAAATCTGGATCTATGTCTTCAACATATATTGGAATACCATCATCTTCTATGTTAACCATAAAGTAATAAAAAAGAAAAATTATTTAAAATTAACTGATATATAATTAAATGGCATAAACACAAATTATGCCATTTACTATAATATAATCAAAGAAAGATTTTGGCTTTAACAAGCCCGATTATCTGCCTCCCATAAACCAATACAGTTTCCACTTGGATCCAGACAAACAACAAAATAACCCATAGTAGGCACTGCAGTCTTCCCCATAACAACCTTACCACCTAAACTTTGACACTTATTAGCATATTCATCAACATTTGGCACCAAAATATAATTTACTGGAACATGTTCAGGCATAATCTTCTTCATTAGACCACCCTTTAAATCATCGCCAGTATCTATAAAAAAATACTCTTTTTCATCACCCATAGGCATTCTTTCAATTTTCCAACCAAAAAGTTTTTCATAAAAAGTCTTAGCTTTTTCAACATTATCTACTGGTATTTCAAAATGACAGATTTTACATCCCATTTAATACACCTCCAAGATGTAAAATATAGAAACAGTTTATAAAATTTATTTCAAAACAAACAACTGATCATCATTATCAACATCAAAAATACCCAACCTAACACCAGCATCTAACCAGCCATGAGCATAATTTAAGGCTGCAAAAGCAGTATCTTTATCTCCCTTTTCATAAAAATGTCTAGCATCATCAAAGTATCTTTGTGCCATATCTAAAAAATCCTCAGCTGTTTTTTTAGAATTTATTTCAAAATTCTCATCAATTATTTTTATTTTTTTTAATGCCTTGGATGTTATGCTAAAATACTTTTGTAACCTATCTTCTCTAACCATTAGCTTCTGCTATAATAAAAAAATTTATAAGTTTTGTTTAAATTAAAAATATATGAAAATCACAATAATACTAATTTTTTTGCTATCCATTATTCCAGTAACAGCATCATTAGAGGAAACAATGAAAGATGCAATAAACAAAAATCAAATTCAAATACCAGAATACGCAAAAAGAATATTACCTGTAACTGGAAGAATTATTACAACAGACACAGGGGAAAGAATATATTTAAAACTGGATATTAATGATTTAACGATCATTGAACCTGTAGAAGAATACGATATAGAATTAAAAACAACATTAAAACTGATTCAAGAAACCATGCCCTTAAACAGTCAAGAAGAAATAAAACTCAAAATCCAACAAAATTACGAAAATATAGAGTTAAAAAGTAAAACTTGGAAAGGAGAAATTTTTATTAGTGCAGCAGAAGAAATAACAGGATTAGAACTATCAAAAGATAAAACAATTAAAGGAAAATTAATCCAAAGAGCAGTAGCCTTGGGAAACATAATAAGATCTTGGTTTGGTTATCAATATTTTTAACCTAATTTTTTCAACTTATCTATACATTCAATAAGTATTTTCACATCATTTAAATCATTATATAAATAAACAGAAGCCCTAACACTTCCTTTAATATTGTGTTTATTGAACCAGCTATGAACACAATGTGCACCTGATCTTACACAAATATTTTCCATTTGATCTAACATTATAGCAACTTCATGGCTATCTCTATTTTTTAAATTAAAATTAAAAATACTTGAATTTAATGCATAATTATTAACGCCTACATGTTCAACATCTAAATTATCATATAAATATTTAATTAATTTTTTTTCATGAGATTCAAGATCATCTAAATACTTACCCAAATACCTAATTGCTTCAGAAAGCCCAATTATTCCAGAATAATCCTGCAGACCAGCCTCAAATCGCTTAGGAATATCTTCCAGTTTATATGAAGCATAGGTAGAATCATAGACTGTTCCCCCGCCTAAAATTAAAGGTTTCATTTTATTTAATAAATCCTTTTTTCCATATAATATTCCAGTACCGGTAGGCCCCAACATCTTATGTCCAGAAAATACTAAAAAATCTACATCTAATCCATTTACATTTACTTCTCGATGCGGAACAGCTTGAGCAGCATCTAACATCACTAAACTATCATTTTCATGTGCAATCTTAATAATTTCTTTTACAGGTAAAGAATACCCATCTAAATTACTTGTCCAAACAAAACTAACCAACTTAACTCCTTTAACCTTAGATTGAAAAGCTTCAAAATCAAAAGTAAAATCCTTTTTGCTGTTAACAATAATTTTATTTTTCCATGGAATTAAGTTACTATTGTGTTCTCTATCAGTTATTAAAACATTATCAAAATTTTTAGCTATTAAATTAATTCCCTCTGTAGTATTTCTATTAAAAATAATCTCTTCTTCATATTTTGCATTAATAAATTTTTTAACTAGTCTTCTAGTTTCTTCTACATTCCAAGTAACATCCTTAGCCAATTTATAATTGCTCCTTCCACCACAAGTAGGGTAATTAGCATAATATTCAATAATTTTATTAACAACCAATATAGGTTTCAAAGACATACAAGCCGAGTCTAAATAAACATAAGGTTTTCCATTTATTTTTTTATTTAAAATATTAAAATCTTCTTTAATCTTATTAATATTCATATAAAATTAGAAAAGAGATTATTATAAAAACTTAACGTTAACTAAAGGTCTAAACCAAAAGTTTCATACAATATTGCTCTTGGTTCTTCTTCGAAAAAATATTTAAATTCACTGCCGAAAGCTCTATTTTTTACATGTTTTAACTCATGCCTAAGAACAGATCTGTGAGCTTGCCCATAATTAATATGAACCCGACACAGCCCACTCTTAGTTAAGCTTACCTGACTATCATCTTCAGTAAATCTTGTTAAAATTAATTCTCGTAAACCCAACCTTCTACTCTCCTCTAAACACATTTCAGAGAGATGCTCTTCATCTCTAATTCTCTCAGAAAAATTCATAACTAAGTCATCTAAATAGCTAAAATAAGTTAGCCATCCAGCATAAGATATTATTAAATCCTTCAAAAATCTATATGTTTTCATAATCAAATATATTAATATACTCTTTATAAATCTTTCTATTTGTAACTATTGAACAGTAATTAATCTATCTAATTCATAATTAACAATGGTGATACAATGAGAAGCAAAATACATCTTTTCTCCCAAACTAATCCTTTTAGCGCCTAATCTATCTAAAAGGCTTTCAGTTTTTCTAGGCATTCCAATATAATCTCCAAAAACAAATACATAATCCTTAGAAAATTTAACTTCCCGAAGATCTTTTCCTTTAGTGTGTAAATAATAAATATTTTTTCTCTCCCTGATTAAAGCCTCAAAGCTTTTCTTAGAAATTTTTACACCATCTTGAACATCTCTTTCTTCACCTAACTTTAAGCCTTTTCCAATATATAAGGCATTCTTCAAAATAATAGCAATACTTTTTTCATCCAAACCTAACCTTTTTATTGTTTCTCCAAAAAAACTGACAGTTCTTGGAGGATCACCACTCCCTTCTAAAACAATATGTATTACAACATCCCTACGAACATTATTAGAAACAAACAAAGAATTAGAGATACATCTACAAACTAAATCTATTCTGCCTTCAATCAAATTATTTAAATTCAGCTCTAAAGTTTTTCCTTTTAATGCTCTTAAAATAAATTCTCTCACAAAAGGATTAGAATAACTAAATATAAAAGCTTTAGCTATTACTTGACACCCATATAATTCAGAATAGAATGTATTTATCCCTCTATGAAATCTCTTTTTATTGTACCAAATTAAAACATTAGATTTCGTTTTAATAATATTTAAAACCAGCCTCTTTAAATTTATGAGATTTAAAATTATCAAAATCTTCCTTTAAATAATTTAACATTTTAATAAAAACACTAGGTTCTTTGAATTTCTCACCAACTAAAGCAGCAGCTAATCTACCATACTCTAGAGAAACACTATTATTTTTGTTATATAATACAATAGGTTTCATATTAGCTAGAGCTTCATGTACGCTTAAATTGTCTTTAATTATGCCAATAACAGGCGTATTAGTATAATTCTCTATATCTTTAATACTTATCTCATAATTCTTTCCTTTTTGTTTATTTAAAATTATACCAGTAATATGAACATTCTTTTTCTTCGCCATTTTAACAGCCCTAACAGTCATCAACAGGGTTTGATAATCAGGATTTGTAATAACAAATAATTCATCACTCACTGTCATTACAGCCTCTAATTCTCGATTTACTGTAGGGGAAGAATCAATTAATATTACATCAAAATATCGTCTTAATTCTATCAAATGGTTTTTTAGCTTCATGGGGTTTGTTTCCTCTAAAAGAAGTGAAGAGGGTATAATAGAGAAACCATATTCATGTTCATAAATCGCTTCACTTATAGAGGCCTTATTATTTAGCACATGATGCAACGTAACATTAGGGTTTACAACACCTATTTGTAAGCCAAGATTAGCATTCGAAAGGTTTCCATCCACTAATAATACCTTTTTGCCATAGGTATTTGCTAAAGACACACCCAAATTAACCACAGCAGTTGTTTTACCAACACCGCCCTTAATAGAAATTATTCCTATAATTTTAGCCTTTTTTACCAAAACAATACACCCCTTTCAATTTCCGTATTACATCATCTCTTTCTTTATTTGAAAAATTTACTACTTTTTTAATTTTTATATTTCTTTGTTTATATAGTTTTCCATCAAACATTGATCCTCTTTTTTAACAAATCGTTCTAATTCTCTTTTCTCTATTAATTTAACCCCTTCACAACCAATTTTTGTTAAATCAAAGATCCTAATATATTCAGTACTACAAACCTCTTCAACTAATCCCTTACCTACTAAAAAAGTCAAATGCTTTTCAACACTTTTCCAATTTACACCAGTATTAATAGAAATCTCATTTATTGATTTTTTTTTAGAATATAAAGAAATTAATATTCTTTCTCTGATCTCATTAAATGTTCTTTTAGTCTCTTTTATTGTTTCTTTATAATCTTTTATTGTTTCTTTTATCTCCTTTAATTCCTGTATAAAGTAACAAAAATAACCAATATTATTGATATTTATTTTAAAAACAATAATAAATAAATTATTTTTAACATATTTTTTATTATCAGACTCTATTTTTTCTAAAAAGTCCACATTCATATATTTTTTTGCACCTACACTAGAAGCTATTAAATTATAATTAAAGTCATATATTACGTAAGCTTCATTTAGTCCCTCTATAAAAGAAAATACCTCTTTTGTCATATTTATGATAACCGTAAAAACTATATAAATATTTTTATTCTTCTAAAAATCATTTTGGTTTAAGCACCTTTAAAATCCCACAGATCCGTTCTATACTTCTAAAACACATAATATTATTTTTTTCCAAGAATTCAGCTGCTTTATCAATAGATTTTTTGCCCATAAAACAACAAATAACAGCTTTCTTATTCCTTTTGAAATAATTTATAACTATTTTTGCAACCTTATATTCGTCAATCATTTCTTGAGGAGTTAAAACAACCAGCAAAATATCAAAAATATCATCAGGTAATCTTCTTAAAACCTCTTCATATTTTAAATGATCAGCATCACCTATAATATCAATAGGATTATTTTTACTCCATCTTCCAGGCAAATTAAAATTTTTAGGTAACTTTACTATAACATAACCAAAACCCTCTAGAATATCACTTAATAATACACCAGGCCCCCCAGCGTTTGTAACAATAACTATTCTTTTGCCTATTAAACCTTTTTGTAAAGAAAGAAATTTAGCAGAATCTATTGCTTCAAATAAAGATTCAGCAAAATACCCACCAAACTGCATGATTGTACTTTTATAAATATCATAACTTCCAGCTAGACTTCCTGTATGGGATAATGTTGCCTTTGCTCCACTTTGTGTTTTTCCACCCTTTAAAACAACAATAGGTTTTTTACTATTTTCAATTAAGTTTAATAATCTTGTACCATCTTTTAAACCCTCAATATACAATAAAATAACACTGCTCATTTTATCTTTAATAGAATATTCTAAAATATCATTAAAATCTATATCAAACATATCACCCAAACTAACAAATTTAGAAAACCCAATATTTTCTTCTAAAGAATAAGATGCAATAGAACTCCATAACGCACCACTTTGAGAGATAAAATCAATTTTACCTTTAATTGGAAAATCCTTAGCAAAAGTACAATCAAAATTATTCATAGTATTTACAATACCAAAACAATTCGGTCCAAGTATTCTCAAATTATTATATAGCTCTAGTTTTACTCCAGCAGTTATTATAATAGCATTTTTTATTCCATTATATTCTGCCTCCTTTAATATATCATTTACAAATACCGGAGGTATAGCAATAATAATTAAATCTATTTTATCATTAATTTCACTTAAATCTTTATAGCATTTTTTTCCCAATATATTTTTTCTTTTATTATTAACAAAAAAAACATAATTATTATTTTTAAATTTTTTAGCTAAGACATAACCAACCTTTTTCTTGTTTTCACTAACACCTATAATAACAATCTTTTTAGGTTCAAAAAAATTTTTCATATCTCTAAATTGCATAGTTAATTTATAAAATTAATTAAACAAATTAAACATACCTTCTTGATTATTATAGTTTACCATTCGCTTATCCTTCATCTCTTGATCTCTTATTTGTTTAATAATTCTTTCTCTAAAATCCTTCCTATCTTCTTCTGTTGCTACCCCATATTTTTCTTTCTTTTTAACAGTAGGTTCTTTAGAGCTATACACCCTTTCTACATAATCATTCCTTTTTTCTGCAACTGCCAAATCTATATATTTTTCATTTTTTTCTTTAGTTATTTTTTTCTTAGGTCTTAGTAAATAAGCTAAACAGACCAAAATCATTATTCCAATTAGAATATAAAATATGTCTTGTCCTCCAGAATCTGAAGAAACAGCATACCCAGTTATTGCACTAAACACACTTCCAAAAAGATTTTTATCAGTTTTAATTTCAACTTCAAATGGTTTATCATTTACAAAAATTTGATATTTCCCCTTTTCTAATAGATTATATAAGGGAATATCTTTAGTTTCATTTACACCCAAACTGATTTTTCTCTCAATAGTATCATTCTTGCTTTTTATTATAACATCATCATTATATTTTATATTACCAATATTAGAAACAACAAGAAATTCACCATTCACATTAAAATCAACCTGTTTATTCTCTAAAATATTAAATTCTTTTTCAATAAATAATATATCTTCTTGAACATTTATTTTACAAACACCAGGTTTAACATAATATGGTATCTCTATAAATTCTTGTTTATTTGTCCATATTAAAATCTCTTGTTTATAATCTTCACAATCAGTTTTAACCAATAATTGCTTATTTATTTTATCATCTGCTTGATCAAATAGCTCAAGAATTATACCTGAACTTTGACCAGATATCAATTCTACGCTATCAAGTAAAAGATCTAATCTCGTACTAATGGGCAGAATATTTAAACTTAGTTCTTGTTCAGCATAATTTCCATTTATATCCTCTACAATAACCTTAAATGTGTGTAAACCAGATTTTATATTCTTAATTAATTTATAACTAAATTCAAAATTATTATTATTCATTTCATATTCAAATTGTGCATCATCTGTAAATCTCAATAAAACCCTTCCATCTTCTAAATTAAAATTATCAGCTAGATTTCCCTTTATATTTAATAATTCACCAGGTAAGTAATCTTTTTTATCCGTAACAACATTTAAGTTTAGAGAATCACTGACCGTAAACCCTATATCCCCATTCAAAGCCAATTTATTCCCAAATAAATCATTAATTTCAATATCCAAATCATATTTCCCAGCAGCCAAGTTTTTTAGTAATAATTCATAATAAACATTACCATTATTCACATTAAAATGATCTATAAAAAGCACATCATTATTTTTAATAAAATAAATCTTTCCTAAGCCAGTAATATTTTCAGTATTAAAACCCTTAATAATCCCACTTACAATCAATCCCTCACCTAATTGAAAAACCTCTTTGTTTAGAACAACATTACCATCCAATTCTCTAGAAATTACAATATTACCAATCTCTTTTTCAATACTTGTTCCTTTTAAAACAACATTACAAGGGCCTTCAATCTGAGAAGGTATTTTAATTGTTTGCTCAAATTCTGTATTTGCATTTTCCTTTAAATTCAGTTTAAAAAAACCAACACTTACCCCTTTATCTTGACATATCAAATAAATATTAATATCTTCTCTTTTATCAATCCCACTAATGTAATCGCCCTTTATAATTAATATATCACCATAATTATAATTTCCTTCAATTTCTATAGTTTCTAATTCATCAGCAACAACTTCTATTAAAAACAATACAAAAACCAATAACACCCATTTTTTCATGATAACTAAAAAAATTAAGAATTTATAAAATTTATCTCATTTTTTAAGCATAAGTTTAAATAATATATAAAAAACCAAGTAAATATGGCTTTAGAGACCTTAAGACATTCAACAGCACATTTAATGGCTGCAGCTATAAATAAAATATATCATGATGCAAAATTTGGAATAGGCCCAGCTATTGAGGATGGTTTTTATTATGATATTGATATAATATTACATGAGGAAGATTTTAAAAAAATAGAAGAAGAAATGTACATTTTAGCTAAACAAAATCTTAAATTTGAAAAAGAAGAGATTAATTACAAGAGAGCAAAAGAAATTTTTAAAAAACAGCCCTATAAATTAGAATTAATTGAAGAATTAAGGAATGAAAAGATTATTATCTATTCATTGGGCTCTTTTGTAGATCTATGTAAGGGTCCACATTTAGAATCTACTAAAGAGATTAAATATTTTAAATTATTAAAATTAGCAGGAGCATATTGGAAAGGAGATTCTAAGAATAAAATGCTTACTAGAATATATGGCATTGCTTTTGAAACAAAAGAAGAATTAAAAAATTATTTAAATCTAATAGAAGAAGCCAAAAAACGAGATCATAGGGTACTAGGAAAAAAATTAGATCTATTTTCATTCCACGAAGAAGCCCCAGGCTTTCCATTCTTTCATAATAAAGGATTAATTATCTGGGAAGAATTATTAAAATTTTGGAGAGAAGAACACAAAAAAGCAAATTATTTAGAAATAAAAACACCCATACTCCTTAACAAACAACTTTGGGAAACATCTGGACATTGGGAGAATTACAGAGAAAATATGTATACTCTGAAAATAGAAAAAGAAGATTTTGCAATAAAACCAATGAATTGCCCAGGTGGAATGTTAGTATATAAAGAAAAAATACACTCCTATAAAGAATTTCCATTAAGGGTTGGAGAGATTGGATTAGTTCACAGGCATGAATTAAGTGGTGTTTTATCTGGTTTATTTAGGGTAAGGGCATTTCATCAAGATGATGCTCATATATTTATGACAGAAATACAAATAAAAGATGAAATTATTAATGTTTTAAATCTAATAGACAAATTCTATAGCACATTCAATCTTAGTTATCATTTAGAATTATCAACAAGACCTAAAAAATCAATAGGAACAGAACAGGCATGGAATACTGCAATAAAGGGTCTTAAAGACGCTTTAGACATGATTAAAAAAGAATATAAAATCAATGAAGGAGAGGGTGCATTTTATGGACCAAAAATAGACATACATGTAAAAGATGCACTCGGAAGAAATTGGCAATGCGGAACAATACAATTAGATATGAATCTTCCGGAAAGATTTGATTTATATTATGAAGGTCCAGATGGAAAAAAACATAGACCTGTAATGATTCATAGAGTAGTATATGGAGCTATTGAAAGATTTATGGGAATAATAATAGAACACTACGCAGGCAAATTTCCTGTATGGCTATCTCCAACACAGGTTGTTATTTTAACAGTTTCAGATAAACATAAAAAATATGCTAATCAACTAAAAAAAGAACTAGAAAGGCATAATATAAGAACAGAATTAGACGAAAGAGTAGAATCTATACCTAAAAAAGTAAGAGACAATCAACAACAATATATACCATTTATAATAATTGTTGGGGATAAAGAGATTGAAACAAACAATTTGGCAATAAGAACTAGAGATAACAAGATACAAGAATATACAAAAGAAAAATTTATAAAAGAAATTTTAGAGATAATTAAAAATAAAACATGCTAAACATTCTTTTATTTTTTCCAAAGCATTGGTTAACAGAATTTCATAAACCCACTCAAGCCCCATTTGGTTTAATGATGATTTCTCATTTATTAACAGAAAATGGTTATAAGATAAAAATATTTGATGAAAGATTAGAACAAAACACTGAAGAATTATTAAAAAAAGAATTAAAAAATACTGATATTTTAGGTATTAGTGCACAATCTGGTCCACAGATAAACAATGGTTTAAAAGCAGCAAAATTAACTAGAGAAATTAATTCTAATATTAAGATAATATGGGGTGGAGTTCATGCAACCCTATTACCAGAACAAACATTAAAAAATAAATATGTAGATATAATTGTTTATGGTGAAGGAGAAGAAACATTTTTAGAATTAATTCAAGCCATAGACAAAGGTTTATCATTAAAAAATATAAAAGGAATAGGATACAAAGAGAGTAATAAAATTATTTTAAATGAAAAAAGAGAATTAATAGAAAACATAGATAAAATAAATTTAAGATGGGATTTAGTTAACCCAAAAGATTATATTCATAATTTTGAAAAAAAGAAATCAATATCAACTATAACCTCTCGTGGATGTTATTTTAGATGTTCATTTTGTTATAATCAAACATTTTTTGGAGCAAGGTATTTTAGAGGATTTTCGCCAGAAAAGGTTTTAGAAGAAATAAAATTTTTATTAGATTTGAAAGTAGAAACAATAAAATTTGAAGATGATAATTTTTTAGTAGATAAAAACAGAACAAAAGAAATCTGTAATTTAATTAAACAAGAAAAATTAGATTTTACATGGTCAGCACCAATAAGAGCGCATTATTTCACTGAAGAATTTACAAAAGAAATAACTAGCGTAGGTTATAAATATTGTAATATTGGAGCAGAATCTGGCTCAGAAAGAATTTTAAAACTAATGAAAAAAGATACAATATCCCAACATTATATAGATGCGGCTAGAATAGCAAAAAAGTATAATATATCTACATCTTATCATTGGATGTTAGGCTACCCAACAGAAACGCAGGAAGATATTAATGATACAATTTCAACAATCAACAAAATAGAAGAAATCTATCCAAATTCATATCATATTTTAAACATATTTACACCATATCCTGGAACTGAAGCTTATGATTTAGCTATTGAACATGGCTTTAATCCACCAAATAATTTAGAAAACTGGACAAAAAATTTCAGAGAAGAATGTTCTAATCTAGTGTATATTCAAAACAAAAAATTATTAGAAAATATAAGATTAACTGGTATTTTAAAAACATTGGGAAAAAGACCAAATTGGTACAGACCATTATTTAGACCTGGAATAAAAATATTTAGTTCTATAGCAAAAAAACGTTGGGAAAAACAAAACTTTAATTACCCTTATGATCTAAAACTAATTAAATTATTAAAAGAAAAATATATGGAATAATTATCTAGAAAATATTTCTATTAATTTATTCTGAATTTACAAATCCTTCCATGCTTCCTCATCCTCTTCAGATAACCAACTTTCAGCTAATGCTTCTTTGCTTGCTAACATACAAAATTCTACATCATTCATTTTTAAACCTCTACATAACTATTAAAAAAGAGATATTAAACCCTTAGTTTTGAATAGTAAAGTAATGATCTATTAGATAGAATATTCATCTTTATGCCTTAAATAATAAAATGCTTTTCTTCCTTCTTCTCCCATGGTCTCCATTACAAACTTATAAGTATCATCCAGCCATCTTATTTTTTCTTCGATAGTTAATTTAGAAAATGCATCTATTCTTTCTATTTCCTCAGAAGTCAATCCAAAGTCATTCATCTTGCCACCTTCTATATCTTATTAATTCCAAAGCTTTCATATCAGATAAATCCTGAGACCTTCCAGCCACTTTCTTACAAAGCAAAAGATCATCAAGAGATAAAATAGAAATTTGAATTGAACCATAAGACCTAGACTCACATTTTTTAATAGCTGATTCATAAGTAACAGGTACACCGATTAAAATATCAATTTCAGGATTGCACCAGAGCCCGAATACAAAGACATATAATTAGTAAATTATCTAAAATAATAGTGTTAGAGATAAAAGAAGCTTATCAAAAATTAAAAGAATCTGAAGAATTTAAAAAAGAAAAGGGATTTTTATATCTAGCTTTCTCATTATTAGATCAATTAGAATTAGAAAACAATTTCTGGCAATTAGATTTCTATAATAAAAAAAGGGTTAATTCTTATAATATCACACAAAATGAAATAAAACTAGTAAAAGAAAATGAAGAAGTTGAATGTAAAAATAAAATAGAAGAACTTAACTTAGATAAATTTAATTTAGATTATAAAGAATTATTAAGTTTAATAAAAGAAAAATTAGAATTCTATAAGTTTAGACCACAAAAATATATCCTAATCTTACAAGATAATTACTGGAATGCTTCAATTATTTCTACTGATTTTTTTATCTTAAAACTAAAAGTAAATGCAGAAAATAAAAAAATAGAAGAATGCTCAACAGATCATATCCTAAACTTTCAAAAAAGATTATAAAACTTGAATATATTTAATCTTAGATTTTAAACCAGATTTAATTACAACCATCCTCTTCAATAGTTTAGATAAAAATCTAACAATCTCTTTGTTTGCTTCGTTTTCAATAGGTTTAGCATTTATCTCTAAAACATAAGCTTGTTTTTCTTGATCGAATCCCATTAATTTGTTCTGATTTTTATTGGTTTTAACATAAATTTTAAATTTAGATTCTTTAATCATTTCAATAATTAAACCTTCTTTCATAAGTTTTATGATCAAACCATTCAAGTATGGCAGAAATTAATTCAACTTCATTATCTGTAGTTACAGTATAAATTAATCTCCATCCACGAGGTAAATCATACTTCCATAAATTATTAACTTGATATTTTTGTATATATTCTCTCGGGATTAATTTCTTAGGAAGTTGTATCCCAGCAAAAGCATTTTCTCTTAAATCAGATATTGCTCGAATAATGCATTTCTTAATCGGATCGTCTTCTTTTAATTCATTAAAATCCTTCTCTAGATCATCCGAAATAAAAAAAACCTTAGAAGGTTTTATCATACCTTGACCTCCTTTCTTAATCTAAGTTTTTGAGTCAAATTTGGATTCCATATGTATGCTATTTTATCTTCTCGATCAAATGCAATTTTATTTATCGTTTGAAGATAATCTAAAACAACTAAAAAGGTCTGCCACATTACTTTTTTTGGTAAATTGTTCCATAATTCAGTACGATTATATTCACCGCTATGTTCCTCTATAGTCCTTTCTATCATTAATACTGTACTTAATGTAGGAGATCTCGCTAAAGAGTTAATTTGTTTTTGCATAACATTTAGTATATCAATTGATATATAAATCTTTTTATTACAAAAAATACTCTCAATAGATTTAAATACAAAAATTCAACAAAGAATATATAGATTATAGACTTGATTTTAAAACTAAAATACATTTTATAATCATTAAGATAGATATACTAAATAAAAACGTATTTAATGAACAAGAATTTAAACCATAAAAGATAACTAACCAACAAAAAGCTTTTAAAGAAATTTAAAACAAAAAAAACTATGAAAATTTTATTAGTAAATCCATCTCATCAAGAAGTATACAAAAAAGTTCCAACTGTGGCTGGTTTATCACAACCAATGGGATTATTATGTATAGCGGCTTATATGAGAGAAAATGGATTTAAAGAGATTGAGATCCTAGACATTCAAGCTGAACAATTAAATAAAGATGAAATAAAAAATCGTATTTCTAAAGATATAAATATTATTGGTTGCGGCTCCTTAACTCCAAATCTAAAAAACGCTGTAGAAGTTTTTAGGATTGCAAAATCAATAAACCCAAAAATAATTACAGTATTGGGTGGAGACCATATTACCGCCTTGCCAAAAGAAACAATTGAAACATTCAAAGAGATTGATTTTGGAGTAATTGGAGAAGGAGAGATTACGTTTCATGAATTATGTTCATATATAGAAAAAAATAGAAAAGATTATGAAAATATTAATGGATTAACATTTAGAAGAGATAATGAAGTAAATGTAAATCAATTAAGGGGATTAATAGAAGACATAAATATTTTGCCAATTCCTGCTTATGATCTGGTGCCTATGAAAAAATATTCTCCTCCCGCACACCACACTAGTTTTGGCGGAAATGTTAAACTAAAACCATTTACAATATTTTTTTCTTTGAGGGGGTGTCCTTATAGATGTACTTATTGTGCTTCTAAAGTTATGTGGCAAAGAAAAGTAAGATATAGATCTATTGAAAATGTAAAAAAAGAAATAGATTATTTAATAAAAAATTATAACATAAAATGTTTGGAATTTAATGATGAGAATTTTATAATAAATAAGGATAGACTTAACAAATTATTAGATTTGTTACAAGATTATCATGATAAAAATGGATTATCTTGGAATTGTTTAACAAGAGTAGATTCAGTAGAAGAAGATATTTTAATAAGAATGAAAAAAGCTGGTTGTTATTTTATTCGGTTTGGGGTTGAATCCGGATCACAAACAATTCTTAATGCTATGAAAAAAGATATTACAGTTCAACAGGTTAAAGATGCATTTAAACTGGTAAATAAAGTAGGAATCCCATCTTCTGCTTCATTTATTTTAGGCTATCCTGGAGAAACCAAAGAAACATTACAAGAAACATTAGATTTAGCAAAAGAAATAGATCCAATAATGGCCTTCTTTTTTATAGCTATACCTATTGTAGGTACAGAATTATACAATGAGACTAAACAAAAAAATTTACTTCTTAATTCCAATTGGACTGATTGGGTTCAAATGGCTGAAACACCAATGATTAAAACTGAGAATTTATCTTCAGAGAATTTAATGGAATTCAGAAAAAAGGCTTATAAAGAATTTTATTTTAGACCAAAATATATTTGGAAGTTAGCTAAAGGAATAAGAACTAAAGAACAAATTAAATTTTATATTAAAGGTGCTTTAGGCGCCTTGAGTTTATCTAAAGAAAAATAAAAATGATTTAGTAAAGAATAAAAACCAACCTAGAAAAAGTTAAATATTAACTGAATTTCAAAATATATATGTATAAAAAGAAAAAAATTTCATTAGTGATTCCCGCTTATAATGAACAAAAATTAATTAAACCTACATTAGAAAATGTTCCTTTAACTATTGATAAAGTATATGTTGTTGATGATTGTTCTACAGATAACATGGCTAATGTTGTAAGAGAATGTACTAAAAAAGATCCTAGAATAGAATTAATTCAACATAAAAGGAATATGGGGGTTGGGCAGGGAATTATTACAGGTTATCAAAAGTCTACAAAAGAGGGGTATGATATTACTGTAGTTATTGGTGGAGATAATCAAATGAATTTAGCAGATTTGGATGTATTTTTAGAACCATTAGTAAATAACGAAGCAGATTATACAAAAGGAAATAGATTCATATACGCAAAAGGAAGACCGGATGTAATGCCTTTTAAGAGATTGTTGGGTAATAGTATATTATCTATGATGGTCAAATTTGCTTCAGGTTACTATAAAATATTTGACACCCAAGACGGTTATACAGCAATAACAAAAGAAATGATAGAAAGAGTAAACTGGGATAAAGATGCATGGAAGGGCTATGGTTATCCTGGAGATTTTTTAATTGTTTTGAATGTATATGGAGCAAGAGTAAAAGATGTTCCTAGGAGAGCTATCTATTTATCTGGCGAAAGACAATCACAAATCAAAATATTTAAATATATTTTAAAAGTTGCACCATTGTATTGGAAAAAATTTCATTGGAGATTATGGAAAAAATATTTCTTATCAGACTTCAACCCATTAGTATTTTTTTATATATTTAGTTTTATTGTTATACCTATTGGTGTAATTCTAGGAGTAAGAGTATTTTATTTTGCATGGATAGGAGCAGCACCAACAAATGAAACTATATTAAGTGTATTTTTATTATTAGCTGGATTTCAATCATTATTCTTTGCAATGCTATTTGATATGAGGGCTAACGAGAAACTACAGCCTTGAAACTTTCAACAACATATTTCATTTCTTCTTCTGTCATCCCTTGATAAATAGGAATACATAAAACATTCTTACATAAAAATTCAGAATTAACAAAATCATGTTCTTTATGTTCTAAAAAATCAAAAGCAGGTTGTAAATGCAAAGGTATTGGATAATGAACACCACATTGAATGTTTTTCTCATTCATCTTTCTCATAATCTCATCCCTGTTTTCATCTAAAACAACATACATATAATAAACAGAATTATCTTGATTCAGATTATTTAGACTCAACTCTTTTTTATAAAATTTAGCTATATTTCTTCGTTCATCTATCCATTTATCTAAATATTTTAATTTCAAAGATAACACGCCCGCTTGTAAAGGCATTAATCTATGATTAGAAGCTATAAATTCATGTTTGTATTTTTCATTTTTTACCCTTCCAGCATTCCTATAGGCATATAATTTTTCTGATATTTCTTCTTTATCTGTAATAACACAACCAGCATCACCTATTCCACCCAAGATTTTAGCTGGAAAAAAACTAAAAGAACCAATATCTCCAAAAGTTCCAACCTTTTTTTCCTCAAATTCTGCACCATGTGCTTGTGCACAATCTTCAATTAGAAAAAAACCATAATCTTGTTTTAATTTTAATAATTTATTCATATCACATACATTTCCATACAAATGAACAGGAATAACCGCCTTAATATCCTCCTTTTCTAATAATTCTTTTAATTGTTCCATATTAATTAAAGCATCATTTTTATTTGAATCAACAAAAACAGGATCAGCATCAACATTAACTATAGAAGAAGCAGTTGCAATAAATGTATTTGTCACTGTAGCAATTTTATCTCCCTCCCCCAAACCCAAAGCCCTTAAACCCAATTCTAAAGCAGCTGTACCAGAATTTAATCCAACACAATATTTAGAATTCAAATAATTTTTAAAATCATTTTCAAAATTATTAACATATTCTCCTAAAACAAAATTATTTTTGTCCAAAACATCATTAAATAAATTATTCAAATCTTCTCTTAATAAATCATGTTGTTTTCTTAAATCAACTAAAGGTATTTTCATCTCTTAAAATTCATTAATGTTTCTTATAAAATTTATCCAAATTATAGAGATAATATTCACAAAATATATAATTAAAGATTATTATTATAATAAAGCAATATGTTTAAATATTAGAAAATAATAAATATATAAAAATAATTTTTGAAGGTAAATTAAATGACACAAGTATATTATTTACCAGCATTTGATTCTGAAAGACCATATGGAAAATCAGGTGAAACATTAAATGGAATGAAGCAAAGATTAGAAAATTTAGGTGTTGTTGCAGCATTAAACGAATATTGTGGAACAAATAAAATTCCAAGAACTTTTTTTGTATTAGGATCTATGTTAGAACAAGCAGAGAGACAAGGAATTGATTCTAAAGCATTAAGACAGATTTATAATATAGAAGATTCACTGGTGGAAATAGCAAACCATTCATATTCTCATCCCACAATTGCTAGATTAGAAAGAAGACCTGATAAAACACCAATAACACCAGATAAACTCAAAGAAGAAATAGCTCAAACGAAGAATATTGTATCTAGTATTTTGAATAGAACAACTGAAGGATTTAGAACACCTTTGGGTTATGCAAAAGGTTTACAAAGTGCGGATCCAAGAGTTTTAGAAATATTGGCATCAGAAGGAATATTATATATTAGTTCAGATCTAAGAGACGAAAATGAAGGATTAATGGCACCCCTAAGGAATAAAGATGGTTCATTAAGACAACCATATAGATATAGGAACAATTTAGTAGAAATACCATCTCATGGTTGGCAAGATTCTTCATATTTGGATACATCAAGAACTGTTGGTACTGTTGACTTTCCACGAACATTAGATACAAGAGTTGCACACATAAGAGATTTATTTGTTGAAGCAAAACAAATTGCAGAAACAACCGAAAGAGATATTTATCTTAGTAACTGTAATCATCCATGGGCAATAGCAGGTTATGATGGAACATCAATACAAACATTTAAAGGTATAATAGAAGCAACAAATAAATTAGGAATTAAATGTTTAACACACAAACAAGCCTATGAACAACTAAAAGGAAAACTATAAATTCTTATTTTATTCTCTTTTTTTATGATAAACATCCATCCTTCAGCAAAAATCTCTAATCTAGCTATTATAGGATTTATCCCTGAAAATTTTAAAGATGAGAGAGAATTCGATACAACCATTGATGAAAATTGTGTAATTGAACCCTTTGTAATAGTTTACGCAGGTTCATATATTAAAAAAAATACTATTGTAAAATCCGGAGCTCAGATTGGAGTAACACCAAAAATAAAACCAGAATTAATCGGCGCAAAAATTGGGGAGAATTCACATATTTTATCTAATGCAATAATTGAAGCTGACGTTGAAACAGGAGAAAAATTTACAGCCGATCAAAATTCATTTGTACAATTTGGATGTAGATTTGGTGATTTTGTTGGTATAGGACAGTCTGCTGTAATTCTATCTTATGCAAAAATTGGGTCAAAAGTAAGAATTCATACCTTAACAATGATAGGGGACTATGTGACAATTGGAAACAATTGTTTTATTGGGCCAAACTGCAATTTAACTAATGCTCCCCATCCAAAATGCCCACAAATAAAAATTTGTGAAAAAGACTATGCTGTAAAATTAAAAGATAACATTAGAATTGGAGCTAATGCAACCATATTACCCGGGGTAATAATAAATAACAATGTAATCGTAGGTTCTGGTTCTGTTGTGACAAAAACCGTTGAAGAAGGAATAGTTATCATAGGTAACCCAGCAAAAATAATTAAAGAAACAAAAGATTTAATTTGTTGGGATAAGGAAAAATACAATATAGAGAGACCATATTAATCTAATAAAGGTAAAAATACCTCTTCATTTAATTCAGATGATTTAAATATAGCTTGAATTATTTCAATGGATTTTCTTCCATCTCTACCGTCAGTGGCTATTTCTTTACAAATACCACTTAAACAGTCAACAACATTTTGAATAACCATATCATGATTGCTACTAGTTCCCTGATAGCCAGGATAAATATTCGGTGGCGCACATCTCTCAAAGTTATTAATATCTAATGGATAACCCTCAACATTCCAATATTCTATCTTATTAACATATTGTCCCCCAATTTTAACACTGCCTTTTGTACCTAAAACAGTCAATGTTCCCTCCATATTGCTATTATATACACAAGTAGTATAACTTAAAACACCAGTACCACCATTTTCAAATTTAAATATGACAACACCAGTATCCTCAATCTTTATTGAAGGATGATTAAAATTAAAGAGATTAGCCTTTATAGATTTTATTGGTCCGCCAATCCATTGTATTAAATCTATAAAATGGCTAAATTGGGTTAAAAGTGCACCACCATCCATTTCTTTTGTTCCTCTCCATTCTTCTTCTTGATAGTACTCATTTCTTCTGTTCCACATAACACTACAATTAATCATATATAACTTACCAAGCATCCCCCTAGAAACAGCATCCTTCAAAACAACGATCTGTGGATTAAATCTATTTTGTTTTACAACAAATAAATGTACTTTATTTTTTTCACACTCTAATATCATTTCATCAGCTTCCTTTATTGTTATTGCCATTGGTTTTTCACACAGAATATGTTTGCCATTCTTAGCAGAAAAAATAGTAACATCTTTATGTAAACCATTTGGTACACAAATATTTATTACATCTATTCCTTTTTTAACAATTAATTCTTTATAATCCAAAAAGAAAGGACATTCAAATTTTTTAGAAAAGTATAAGGCTCTATCCTCTTTAATATCACAAACAGCCACTAAATCTGCATCTGACATATTTTTGATTATAGAGCAATGTCTATCCCCTATTTTTCCACATCCCACAACTGCGAATTTTATCATGAAATATCTCAAAAAGATCAATATATAAAAATTATGTAAAATAAATAATTATATAAGCGAATTAAAAACAAAATTTATATGAAGGTATCATTCATATCATTAAACACATTCGAACCCATAGATACTCCTTTAGGTATTGCATCCATAGTAGCATATTGTAAAAGATATATTCAAGTAGAATTTAGATTATTTGATGCTAATTTTCATAATGTTTTAGAAGAGACAACAAGATTTAATCCTGAAATTATTGGAATAACATCTATGACTAATGACTATAAAAAAGTAATAGATTTTGCAAAAGAAATAAAACTATCTTTAAATGCAAGAATTATTCTGGGTGGTGTCCATATATCTACCCTTCCAGAATCATTTCAAGATTGTTTTGACATAGCAGTAATTGGAGAAGGAGAAGAAACATTTTTAGAGATTTTGCAAAATAAACCATTAAAAGATATCAAAGGAATCTTATATTGGGAAAATGGTAAAATAAAAAAAACAGAGCAAAGACCCCTATTAAATATAAATTCTCTTCCAATACCAGATAGATCAATTTTTCATAAAAATTATTTTAAACCAAGGCCTTTGCCAACAAACAAATTAGGAATAAGAGGAACAATCATATCCTCACGGGGCTGTCCATTTAAGTGTTCATTTTGTTCAACATCGAATTTTTGGAAAAAACCAAGATATTCTTCTCCAGAACGAACTGTAATGGAGATAGAAGATTTAATAAAAAATTACAATGTAGAGTATATTTATATTTGGGATGATTTATTTACCTTAAACAAAGAAAAATTAAAAGAAACAATAAATTTAATTAAAAAAAAAGGTTTAAAATTTCAGGCACAAGTACAATTAAGAGCTGACAGTATAGATGAAGAATTATTAGAACTACTTAAAGAATTAAACGTGGTAGAAGTAAGTTTTGGTTTAGAATCTGGTTCACAAAAGATTTTAAATCATTTAAAATCAAATACAACAACAGTAGAACAAAATAAAAATGCCATTTTATTATGTAAAAAGCATGGATTTAAAACCTCTGCTGCAATAATATTTGGTTCACCCTATGAAAAGATTGAAGACTTAAAAGAAACAATAAAGTTAATAGAATTCTTATATAAAAATGGAGTACATGATATTTCTCCCTTTGTATTAACTCCCTTTCCAGGAACAAAAATGTGGGAATTGGCAAAGGAAAGAAAAAAAGTCTCCAATAACTTAAATTGGGATTTATTAGACTTGTATTCAAGTAATAATGCTTATAATCCATTACTTCTCGATGAAGATGTAGATAAAAAAGAATTTAGAAAATTAATTAAAAAGATAGGGAGATTACAAAAAAAATTTAAAACTAGGATTTTATTAGAAGAAATAAAATCAAATCCACTAGATATTGCAAAAAGAATTATTAAAAAACCAAAAACAGCCATTAAATTTTTAATAAAAAGAAGTATTTATAGATTATGACTGAAGAATTAAATAAAATAGTTAAGGGTGCAGGGATTATTTTAATTGGTTTAATCATATCTAAGATAGCTGGTTATATCTATCGAATAATTATTTCAAAGACAGGCGTAGAAGAATATGGTTTAATTAGTTTAGCACTAGCAATTATATTTGGAATTACAGTTATAGTTAGATTTGGTCTAGATAAAGGTGTTTTGAGATATACTTCAATCTATAAAAGTAAAAACGAATATGGTAAAATTAAGTATTTACTAAACACCGCAATAAAATTAATACTAATATTTAGTGTTATAGGCATTTTTTTAGTATTTTTAACAAAAAACTATTTATGGATTTTGTTTAAAAATGAGAGGTTACCTTTGTTGATTTCTATTTTAATTTTTGCAGTGCCATTTGATGCTATAAAATCAATTTATGCAAATACAATTAAAGGTTTAGGACAAGTAAAATATTTAGTTTATTCAGAAAATATTGGAGAAAATATAATTAAAATTTTAGGGACTATTATCTTACTTTATTTTGGTTTAGGGCTTATAGGTGCGTCAGTAGCATATGTATTATCAATGATATTTAGTTTTATAGTATTGTTATATTTTACAAATAAATTATTAAAAAAATATAAAATAGAAAAAGAAAATAAATTAATGGATAAAATTATTAAATATTCTTGGCCATTAGTCCTAACAGATATAATCCTTATTTTTACCCTATGGACAGACACCTTAATGTTGGGCTTTTTTAAAACAACAAGAGAGGTTGGTCTATATAACGCAGCTGGTCCAACAGCCTTAATTTCCTATATTTTCCCATTAGCAATAATAACATTATTTTTACCGGTTTGGGCAACATCTTACGTAAAAAATAATAAAGACGATATGAAAAAAATCTATCAAGCAATTACAAAATGGATTTTTTTAATTAATCTGTTCGTTCTTACAATTTTTTTGTTATTTTCAAAAGAAATAATTACAATGATTTTTGGAAAGGAGTATTATGCTTCATATCTAGCATTTGCAATCTTAAGCATTGGTTATTTTATAACATATTTGTCTCTAACATCCAGAGATATATTAATGGTTTTAAAAAAAACAAAATTAATATTTATTAATACATTATTAATTGGTTTATCTAATGTAATTTTGAATTTTATTCTAATACCAAAATATGGAATAGTGGGTGCAGCATTTGCAACTGCTATTTCATTTTTAATTGGTTCTATCTTAATGATAACAGAAGCAATATATATAATAAAAATTTTCCCATTTAATAAACATTTTATAAAAATAATTCTAATTAATATTTTAATATTTATTATAATAAAAGAGATCCCATTGAATTTTAATAATTATTATATATTTTCTTTAACTTGTATAATCCTAAGTATATTGTATTTAATATTATTATTTATTACAAAATCATTTGAAAATTCAGATTTAGATCTAATTAATACAATAGAAAAGAAATTAAATATAAAATTATTAAGAAAGATATTAGATAGGCTAGAAAGATGAAAACAAAAATATTTAGAATCATAGAAATGTACAAATCCCAGTTAGAAAGTGCTAAAAAGAATCCAGAATTAGCTAAAAAATATCTTAATACAAAAATCCAGGTTAAAAAAGCCAGATTGCTTTCAAAAATAAATTATACGCCAAAGATAACAGGTATTGTTTCAGCAAAATTAGAGGTAACACAAAATTGTAATTCTAAATGCGTCACATGTAACTTTTGGAAAATAAATACCTTAATGAATGAAGAACCAATAGATCAGGAAAAATTATCTTTTGAAGAATTTAAGAAAGTCATCGATCAATTAAATGAATTAAAATGTCAATCCCTGCAATTAATAGGGGGAGAAACACTCCTATATAAAAGAATTACAGAACTCATAGAATATGCAACAAAAAAAGGAATGAAATCTAACATAGTTACTAATGGGCTATTAATGACAGAAGAAACTGCAGAAAAAATAGTAAATTCTGGTCTACATTCTATAGTTTTTTCAATAGATGCTAAAGATCCTGAACTTAATAATAAAATAAGAGGTGTATCTAAAGCATTTGAATTACAAACAAAAGCTATACAGTTGATCAATAAATATGATAAAAATAATAAAATCCATAAAAGTATAAATTGTACAGTATCTGTTCATAATGCACATGTTTTAAATGAAATAATAGATATAGCACATGAATTAAATATTAAAGAGGTAAGTTATATATTTTTAAGTACCTATAGTAAAGAAATTAAGAATTTAACTGATAAAATGTTTGGAAAACCAACAGGTTCTTTGGAATTTATGACATCTCCTAGTTTAATACCTAAAGATATAAAAAAATTAAAGGAACAAAAAGAATTGATTCTAAAAAAAGCAAAAAAATATAATATTAATATAAAAGGACAATTTTTAACAGGAAAGATATACGACTTAGTTAATGCAGTAAAGCGAGATAAAAATTTATTTTGTATGCTACCATTTAAATTTATTTTAGTTGATGTTTATGGCTACGCATATCCATGTGACATGCTGCGATATAAATTGGGAAATATTAGAGAAAAATCATTAAAAAAAATGTTTTTATCAAACGAATTTAAAGAATTTTCTAAGATTTATATAAATAATTATAAATATATAGAAATCTGTAAATATTGTCCACTATATTGTCCTGTATAAGTTTAGGTTTTCTCCCAAAAATAAATCGTTAATTGCTTATAAAACTCACCCGCTACAACATCTTCTTCTTGCTCAGTTACATCCTTTACTGTAACGAACAATGTTTTTGCATAAATATTTCTATCTATTGGAAGGGTCTTCATAAAATTATCATCTTGATCATCACCTATTAGTTCTTCTGTCTCATCAGGATCAAAGGGGTGACTATTAAAATAATAATAATCATTTTCATCACATGGAGGCTCACTTTCAATCTCTGTTAGCATGCATTTTACTGAGAAGGCATAATCCCATTGTGCAAATATTGGAAGAATTTCATTTAAGGTATCCGTTACAGCAGTTTTTATATTATTATTATTATTATCAACAGCATTATCAACAGCAGTAAGTAAAATATTAACTCTTCGCTCATTATTCTCTTGGAGCACCTTTATTACAGCATCAATAGTTGTTTTTAATTCTAAAGGCATTTTTGATGTATCTTCTTTAATCTTTGATCTTGGAATCATTACTACTAAAAAACTAAATACCACAATTAAAGCAATAATAGCCTCTAATATCTTTAAATAACCTTTTTTATTATTTAACATTGTTTTAATTTAAGAATCTTAATTTATAAAATTATTGTGAAATTACCAAATTCGCATACTTACTGTAACAGGTATTTTAAGACCATCCTCTGAAAGAATAAATGTATTAAAATATCTTGAGTAGACATTTGTTTCTAAAGGCGGTTTTAATTTTTGTGGAAAATCTAAATATTCATCTTGGTTTGCTGGATTATAAACAACAATTTTGAATTCCTTTGATTCTGGAAAACCCCATATTTCTTTAACAGCTTCATAATAATCTAATTCACTATAATCATTTGAAATTAAACCTCTTTCTGTAAGAAAAGGACTCGTTGGACTAGTATAAGCATAAAGCCGTAAAAACTTAGAAACACTTATTCCATCTAAAAAAATTGTATCTCCTATTTCATATAGTGCTTGATACACCGTTTGGGGACATGTATCAAAAATTATATTATTACTATCACAGACTATATCATTAATTTCACATAAATTTGTTTCAAGTAAATTAGCGGTTATAAATTCTGTAGGATTGGGATAAATATAGTCACTATCCAATGGATAATTATTCAATTTTTCTTTAGATTGAATTATTGTATAAATATCTTTATTAATTTCTGTTGGTGTAGTTGGTGGAGTGACTCCAAGAGCAGAACATTGAACTCCTTTGAAAATATCACTAGAATCAAAAGTATCATCACATGTATCTACAGTTGGAGGATTTATAATTGTTTTGAATATTAAATTATTACTCTCAACAGAGAAATCAATAATATTTGGTCTAATCAATTCACCAAGAGGCAAATCATTTATTGCAAACTCAATATTTACTTCTTCAGGCATTAATATTAAGATACCCCATATTTCACTTAAGATATCAGTTCTACCATCAACATCAATACCAACTTCTTCATTAGTAACACTAAATATCTTTGTTTTTTCATGTGAATCACTGTCTAGAAATGGAAGATTAGGAAATAAATCAGTTAATTGAATATCTTTACTCTCTCCCGATAATGGTCCAGTACAAATACAAACTGGTGGATCATCTTCAGTACATAAGTAATATTGAACAGAATAAATAAACAAAGGAGTTTTAGAAACTGTCCAAAAAACATCTTGTCTTAAATTATCCTCAACTATATTTAACAATGTATCTGGATTAACCATAGGATTCACTCCTGGTTTAAAGAATGTTAATATTATTGTTAAATAAACAAAAAATATTCCTAAAGCAACAATCCAATCAACATGCTCAGCTATTCCTCTTTTATCCATTTTTTTAAATTAAATTTTAAGTTTAATAAATATTCTTATATTTTTTCTAAATTTAATAAAAATTACATGAATAATTATTTTAATTTTTTCCCTTTAAAAGTTTATATGGTATCAAAAATAATAAAGCTGCTTTTGTAGTAACTTCTTCTGGTGCAAATATTCCAGTTATTGTTGCCATTAATAAATAACCTATTATTGCCATAATTAATGAATGCTTTACACCATTCTTAAACTTACCCTCTGAAAATTTTCCTATCATTAATCCTGCAAACAGCCCTTGTACAAATATTGCTCCAATAAATATTCCCTTTAAATCAGTTGCACTGCTAGTATTTGGTGCCATTGTTGTCATTCCCCCAAGGCCCTGTGCCAAATCCCCACTTATATCTGTCAATTTAGGAATTAAATATATCTGTAAAACTAACATTATAACAATAAATACAAAGAAAATAATATAGCCTTGAATTACCTGGCCATATGCCTGTGATTTTTGCTCTTCTTTTACCTTTTTTATCTCCCAAACAGATTGAGATACAGCCTCTAGAACAGCAGCCATATCCCCCCCAGATTTCTCTGCTTGAATAACTATAGCCACAGATCTTTTTATAACCATATTTTTTGTATCATCTGCAAATATATTTAATGCATCATGTAATGGATAGCCCCATTCTAATTGATGTGCTAATTTAACAATATAGGGATTTAAAGCACCATAATCAACAGTTGCAACCTGTTGGATTGCCCTTGGTATAGAAACGCCAGAACGAACATTCTCTACTAAGTTTCTAACAAACTCTAAAAATTTTAATTCTATTTCTTTTTGTCTTTTATTTTCAGCAAAAAAATCAATCAAAAATGAACTTCCTGAAACTAAAACAGCTATAACAATAAGCGGATTAAAAACCCATGTTTTTGGTCCAATTGGCGAACTAAAACTAAATAAAAAGATAAAATCTAATAATATTATTAGAAATCCAACCCCAATGCTGATATAATTCTTTGTTTTTAACTCAAAAACCATTTTACATGCCCTTCTGTGATGAATTTAGGAACATCATAAATCCTATATTTAAAACCGGCAGAACAACAATAACTGATACCCAACCAATTACTTTTATACTCATTCCCCCAATATTTCCCCCAACAACATTTAATATTGCTAAGGAAATCATCATTAACAAGGGAGCAGCAATTAGAATTGCTGTATACACCTCAGAATATGTTCCTAGAGCATCAACTTGTTTTTTTCTATCTAACTTATATGTGTTTAAGGCCTCTTCAGATTTTTCCTTTAAATAACCCTTAAGATCACCACCTGTTTCTATTGTTGATGTCATTCCATTTAGAAGATCTTTTAATTCCTTTGATGGTGTTGTTTCTGCTACCCTTCTTAACGAAGTAGAAAGATTATAACCAAAAAGATTTACATAATTTAAAATAGTTTTTATCTCTTTTTTAAGCTCTGGATATTCTGAAGAATTTACTAATAACTCAAATATAGAGATTGGATTAGCACCAGAGCCAGCAACAGCATTCATATGAACTAAAGCAAAGGGTAGCTCATTTTTAATATTTCTTTGTCTTTCACTTAACAAACTATAAGGGTAAAGATAAAAAGATACCCCAGTCAAAATAGTTCCGAATATTCCTAACGGTAAAATTAATATTGGAGAATAACCAAAAAATAACATAAAGATTGCAGCAAGAATAATTCCTGCAGGAAAAGATAACACAGTGCAGAATATCATTAAACTTAAATAAGATGTTGACAGCATAGGCATATTCACCCTTAAAAACTGGTCAAAGAGTGGTTTTACTAATTCAGGATGTTTTTTTCTCAAAGAATCAGCATATTTTTTTGCATATTTGTTAGCTAATGATGTATATTTATTTGGCTGATATAATGTATAATTCTCTCTTTTAATCTCTCTTTTATCTTTTTTTGTTTTTTCTTTAAAAATCTTTAATTCTTCCTTTTTAACACCCAATCTCTGCATTAAAGATTTTTTTTCTTTTAGAGTTAATGAACTAATTACTTTTGCTTTAGATGATTCTGATTTTTCTTGATTCATTTGATTAAGCCTAATTTCTTAAGAACTATTTGCGGGGATTTATAATATTCGTGTATTACTTTTTGTACCTCTTTAAAGCCAATAATCCCATTCTTATACATTGTATTTAAAATCATAGTTCTTATTTTAAATTCTTGCATTACTTGTTCTTGTGTTAAACCATAATGAATTCCTATTTTATGAAAAATATAACTTCTTGGATTAAATCTGAATGTATCTGTTCCAGGGTCCCAGATAAAAACAGGATTTAAGGTTTGTCCTTGTAAATTCTCTTTTACTTCTATAATTTCATCAACATGACTTATTCTCCTCACCTCCTGCCCCTTTACCCTTGTTTGAGAAATAACAACAACTGCAGCAACAGACATAACTAAAGAACCAGATAAATTTATAGGCGGGGTTTCTAATCTTCTAATCATTGTTTCTACATTCTCTGCGTGCATGGTTGCCATTGATGGGTGTCCTGATGCCATTGCTTGAAATAAAATATAAGCCTCTTGTCCCCTGATCTCTCCAACAATTATATAGTCTGGTCTTTGTCTAAATGAAGCCTTTAATAAATCAAACAAAGAAACTTCACCATATTTTTGGCCAGAAATATTTGCTAAACCAACACCAGCTCTAGACACACTTGGTAACCAGTTTTCATGTTCTAATTTAAGTTCTCTTGTATTATGTACAAAAATATTATTACATAGGAATTTTTCATATTTTGGAATACTTAAATCAAACACTTCAATTTCATCAGATGAAACCTTTTTTATCTTTACTACTTTATCCCAAAGAATATCATTATGAGATAGATCATTAAATTCTGAACCTGGTGGTGCAATTCTTTGCAAATAATCTCTTCCTAAATTGTTTATTTGGGATTTATATTGCCATTGTAATCTGTTATTTATTAGATTATTTAATCTGTCTAATTGTGGTTTAGTTAAAGGAATTATATCTGAACAATTATGTTTTGCTGGCTTATTATAAGCGTTTAATTTTATGTTTTTTCTTTTTTGTAAAAATCCTATTTCTTTGAATTTTTGTATGTTTTGGTTAGAAGAAATTGCCATATCGATACATCTATCTTGTCTTGTATGTTTGTTTATCCTAGCTATAATTCCTTGTCTTAATAATAAAGTTTGTAAATCTTCTAATAATTCATAACTTTGAGAAGCACAACAAATTTCATTTTTTCTGATCCAACCATCAGCGCTAAAATATCCCTTAATAAAATGCTTAATTTGATCATTAGATAGATTAAAAATAAATTCTGGAATTTTTTTAGTGTTAGAATAACCCTTAAGTTCAAGCACTTCTTTCATAAATCTATAAAAAATACGGTTATGAATCCTTATTGAAACCCCATTATCTGTCATTATAGAATAATTAGAACCCAAATTATTTGCTATATCTTTAATTAAATCTCTACATTCTTTATCTGTATTTGAAATTATAACTACATTTTTATTATAATTATCATAGCATCCATCACCCAACCATAACCCAGAATATTGTAAAAACTCTGGTGTAATTTTAAAGATTATTGGTATTGATACTTTATTTTTTGTTTTTATCTTGATTTCTTTTAATTCTTTAGTTGAAAAATTAATATTTATTCTTAAGAAATTGTCTATTCTTATTAGATTATTATTTTTCCACCATTTATACTTTGATCTACTAACCTTTAAATCTTTTAAAGTATATTTTTGAAATATTTTTTTGATTGGTTCTCCACTTAGGAAAAATTCTTTAAATTTATTTAAATGATCAATTAAGTTTATTTCTTCTATTGGTTTGGTATCGATAGGTAAACTTCTTGGAACTGCTATAAATGAATTATTTTCTTTTAGTTCTGTAGGTTTCACTTCTTTTAGTCCTTTTCCCCCCGCACTAAATAAAGAATGATCCTTTGTAACTTTTATTTTTCTTCCTGTGGCAGTTGTTATCTCATAAACGTCTTTTTTGATTTTATGTTTAATATATTTAGAGGGTTTTGTAAAGATAATTCTTCCTTTATCATTTAAAGTCAAAACTTGTGCATTTAATTCTTTGTCAACCAACTCTTTTATTGTTGTAATTCTTATTTTATTATTTTGTTTTATTATTATTTTTGAATCTCCGGTTACACTATCTTCAATTGATACTACTCTTGATTGTGCTGGAATGAAAAAAGCTACACAGTTTAAAAAAGATGTCTTACCTGAACCAGTTCCACCAATAACCATTACTGAATTTTCATATTCTATGAGCATCCAGATATATGCTAAAACCTCTGCACTAACAGTTCTTTTTTGCATTAAGACTAAAGGAGACCACGGTTCTTTTACAAATTTTCTAATTGTTATCGTTGGTCCTTTAGAAGAGATATCTTTTGTATAGGTAGCATTAACTCTAGAATTATCTGGTAAACTTCCATCAAGTAATGGTTCAGCATAAGATACATATTTTCCACATTTTTGTGCTAATTTTTCTACAAAAGAAGCCATTTTAGGAATGTCATTATAAATTAAAGAAGTTTTAATATTTCTATATTTTCTATGAACGATATATACTGGAGAATTAACACCATTACATTCAATATCTTCTATAAAATAATCATTCATTAATGGCTCTAATTCATTCAAGCCAACAAAATCCCTATATATATAATACATTATCTTTAAGAAAGCATCAAGAGTTACTTTTATAGATAATTCTGAAAGCAAAATTTTAATATTCTTTTCTAAATATAAAATTAAAACATCTGAATCAGAAACAGATATAAAAGATAGATTAATTATTTCTTTAATGCCTTCTTCTAATGTATCCAATAAATTCTTTTCTTGCTGACTCAAAAGTGGTTCTTCTATTTTATAAATTAATTCTATATCATTTTTATCCCAATAAATATGGGCGTATGCATATGGTTCTATTAACGGATAGCGAACATCAATTAATATTGGGTTATCCAAACCAGGAATATTTGGAATCCCCTCTTGTAGTTTTATTTGAAACAGTGGTTTATCTGGTTGTTTAATCTGTTGTTGAGGTGGTTTCAGAGGCACTTTTTGAGGTATTGGCTGCGCTGGAGCAGCACCAATTTCTAAAAGATACATCTCAAATGGAATCAATGATTTAAATAATTTTTTCATCTTACCTCTTTTATTTTAATAAATTTTATTAGTTTATAAAGATAATCTTTAGATAGGCTCTTTCTTAAATCTCTTTAAATTTACTGAATAGTTTATGATTTAACAATCTCAAAAAAATAACAACCTTTATTATATTTAAAAAAATAACTAGAATATGAACAAAAGAGGTCAAATATTTATTACTATAGCAATTATTGTTATTATATTTGTATACATTGGTTTAAAAAAATATAATACTATGAAGATAGATAAATGACAAGAGGAATATACTTATTTGAAAGAGAATTATAACACTGAATTAACTTATGTGAAAAATAAATGCATAGCAAATGGAAAGGATCCTGATGTTTGTGCTCAAAAGTTTACTGATGTTTTCTTGGAGTTATATGCAAAGAAAATAGATC
>Ga0209541_10001574_pt1 | contig 45033 bp, 42 predicted proteins | sample RifCSPlowO2_01_FD_184027 | JGI IMG/M metagenome (GOLD analysis project Ga0209541, IMG submission 184027) | Groundwater microbial communities from Rifle, Colorado - Rifle CSP2_plank lowO2_0.1 (SPAdes) (version 2) | ecosystem: Environmental > Aquatic > Deep subsurface > Groundwater | place...
ATACAGTACAATAACATTGTGCGGGCGTAGTTTACCGGTAAAATGCTTCCTTGCCAAGGAAGAGACAGTGGGTCCAATTCCCATCGCCCGCTCCATTGGGGGATCGTCTAACGGTAGGACTACTGGTTTTGGGCCAGTCTATCGGGGTTCGAATCCCTGTCCCCCAGCCAAGCCGAAGTGCTGAAATTGGCATACAGGGCAGACTTAAAATCTGCTGATCGCAAGGTCGTGAGGGTTCGAGTCCCTCCTTCGGCACTCTGCGGGGACTAGCTCAGTTGGTAGAGCGCACGGTTTGGGACCGTGAGGTCGGCAGTTCGAGACTGCCGTCCCCGACCAATAAACATTTGCTCCTTGAAATTGAATAGCTGTATATGTTCTGATAGTATCATATACAGAGGTTCTAAATATGAGATTAGTTTGGTTAAGAGAGAAGGCAATTTATTACAGGAGATTGGGCTACTCCTACAGCATGGTCGGAAAGAGATTAGGGTTATCAAAAAGCACTCTTAGTTATTGGCTTAAGGATATTCCCTATAAACCTAATAGAGAGACATTACTGAGGATTAAGAATGGTGCTGAAAAATCTGCCAGGACAGTGCATAGGCGCAAGGTACTTGCTATCAAATCTATGAAAGCGTTGGCAAGGAAAGAACTTGGTAAGTTATCTAGGCGTGACATATGGATTTTAGGTATGGGTTTGTATAATGGAAAACTTCAGTATCAGAATTCATATGTATCCGGATAATGACTTAATTAAGACAATAAATTATTGGTCCAAGGTGGCTAGTATTCCAAGGAGGCAGTTTAAGAAATCTTACGTGGATAGAAGAATTAATAAAAAGATCGGCAATAGGGGTAAGTTGCCTTACGGTACTGCTCATCTGATGGTGAAAGCTATGGGTAAAAAGGAGTTTGGGGTACAATTACATAGGAGAATTATGGGGTGGATAGAAGCTACTGTTAAGCAGATGAATGCGGGTGTGGTTCAATGGTAGAATAACTCTCTTCCAAGGAGTAGACGGCGGTTCGATTCCGCTCACCCGCTCATAAGGTAGAATATAAGAGGAGCTCCCGTAGCTCAATGGACAGAGCAGTTCCCTTCTAAGGAAAAGGTTTGGGTGTTCGACTCACCCCGGGAGCGCATGGAGGCGTTGGTGTAATGGCAGCACTACAGGTTGTGGACCTGTTAGAGGGGGTTCGAGTCCCCTACGTCTCCCCTACGTTAAACGTAGCAAGCACAAGCGCCAGTAGCTCAGCGGATCAGAGCACTTCGCTTCGGACGAAGGGGTCGGGGGTTCAAGTCCCTCCTGGCGCACCTCGCTAGGCTTTGGTGTAAACGTGGGCCGTTAGCTCAGCGGTTAGAGCACCTGCCTCTTAAGCAGGGTGTCGCTGGTTCGAATCCAGCACGGCTCACCATGATATAGTTAAATTATGAAGAGATATTGGTCTAGTTTGATAAACCTTCCTCTTATTGTTGTTTTCAGCTTATATGTCATTAATCCTATTAAAGCGGTTGAAAATAGTACTGTGACTTATGTTGCTGCAACAGGCGCCGATATTATCGGTAATGGTTCTGTTGATAAACCTTTTAAAACAATTCAATATGCACTTAATCTTGCCCAACCAGGAACTACTATTTTTGTAAAACCTGGAATATATAAAGAGCATTTAGTGACAAAAACCGATGGGACAGCCCAAGCCCCAATTATTTTACAAGCACAAGGTAAAGTAGTATTAAAAGGAGCTGACAATACACGTTTATTTGATCTGTTTCATGATTACTACATTTTAGAAGGATTTGAATTTGACGGAGGGTATAACGATACTAAAAGCGTCGATCAAACTATTGATAAACTATTATGGGTAGAAACAGCTAATTTCAATAAAATACGGTATAACTATTTTCATCATGCTCAAGGAGAGTGCATTAGAAATTTGTTTTTTTCAGAAGGAAATGTATATGAATATAATACGATTGAAAATTGTGGATTAAGAGATTTTGTCCAGTATAGGGGTGAAAGCTACAAAAACGGAGAGGGGATATATATCGGTATTTCTCCAGGACAAATAGATCCAGCAAAATGCAAATCAGACCAATGTAAAGCTTTAATTGCGGAAAAAGGTTTAAAACAATATGGCAGAGAAACTTATACTAAAAACATAACCGTAAAACATAACTTCGTTGATACTCACGGGAACGAGTGTGTTGATATAAAAGAAGGTTCAAGTGGAAATATTATTGTTGATAACGCCTGCATTAGCCAGTACGATCCTGATAGCGCTGCTTTTGATACACGCGGTCCAAGTAATAGCTTCATTCATAATACTATTGGATATTCTGATGACTACAGTCAATATGTGACATTCGGTGACCATACCAGTAGCGTACGAGAGACTGGTCATAAGATATTAGGCGCTGCTTTTAGAGCTGGAGGCAGTGCAATAAATGATGCTATAAATAATAATTTTGTAAAAAATAAGGTAATCCAATATCAGGGAAAATCAAATGTAGTCATAAAAGTTTCAACAGATGATACACAAAATGTTGTATGTCAAAATGAGGTAGCTTACCTTTTAAGCGGTGGTTGGTCAGATAGCAGTGGTGTGGTGAATGCTGCGGATTGCCCATCTGACTATAAAACCCCTGATGCAGCGGGTGCTCGTGGATGCGTGGGGTACCTATGCCAACCACAATCTTCGAGTCCGACCCCCACACTAACTCCTTCACCAACGATTACTCCAACCCTTGCTCCTACACCTACACTTACACCTACGCCTACAGCTTCAGTGTCTAAACCAGCTTCACCACAAAATCTTACTGCAGTATCTCCATCTGACAGTCGAGTGAATTTAAGTTGGGAGGCAGTACCTCAAGCTGCAAAATATAAACTATATTGGACATATTCAGGTTGGGGCGGTATTTTCAGATACAAAAAAGCAACATCTTTAACAAAAACGAGTGTGACCGATGCTCGAAGCGCACAAGTCTACTCTTTTTACGTTACTGCAGTGGCAGCCAATGGAGTAGAATCACCAAAAAGTAATGTTGCGAGTATTCTTGTGAAATAGCTATTGTAAAATAAATCATAATGAGACAAATTTTTGCCTTAGTAAAATTTTTAAAATCAGCCATAGCGGGAGATGAAGAAATTTCACATATCAGAGGAAGCCTGATGGAAGCAAGGATTACTGTAAACGAAGAAGCAAAGTTAGGACTTCAAAAATTGGATTCTCCCTGGACAGAACAAAAACTGAAGGTATTTGTTAAAAATATCTTAAAAGATAGGGTTATTTTTATGGTATCCAACAGAGAGCCATATATTCACACAAAAAAAGGAAAGAATATAAGCTACTATGTTCCTGCGAGTGGTATGGTAACCGCAATTGAGCCAATTATGCAGGCCTGCGGAGGGATGTGGATTGCTTATGGGAGTGGCGATGCTGATAAGCTAACAGTTGATCAAAACGATAAGTTAAAAGTGCCTCCTGATGAACCTAAGTATACCCTTAAAAGAATCTGGCTTAGCGAAAAAGAAGAAGCAGGATATTATTACGGCTTTTCCAATGAAGGTTTGTGGCCGCTATGCCATATAGCCTATACCCGGCCTACTTTTAAAAAAGAAGATTGGGAGGAGTATAAAAAGGTAAACGGCAAATTTGCGCAAACTATTTTGTCTGAAATAAAAAATATTGAGCGGCCCATTGTTTTAATTCAGGATTTTCATCTTGCCTTAGTACCCAGAATGATCAAAAATAGCAGACCTGATGCCAGCGTTGGAATTTTCTGGCATATTCCCTGGCCCAACTCTGAATCTTTCAGTGTCTGCCCCTGGAAAAAGGAGATTATAGATGGAATGTTGGGGGCGGATTTGATTGGTTTTCAGACTCAACTGCACTGCAATAATTTTGTTGAAACTGTCAGCAGAGAAATCGAATCTCTTTTTGATTTTGAACAACTGACAATCACCAGACAGGATCATACTTCTTATGTTAAACCCTTTCCAGTCAGTATTGCTTTCCCTAATCCTTCTAAAAATAGAGATACTAATTTTGACCCGAAAAAGCTTTTAAAAAGCTTAAGTGTTAAAACAAAATATATTGGTTTGGGGGTGGATAGACTGGATTATACTAAAGGTATCCTGGAGAGGTTAAAGGCAATAGAGATCTTTCTTAGAAAGTATCCTGGGTATGTAGCTAATTTTACCTTTATACAAATTGCTGCACCTTCAAGAAGCAAAATAAAACAATATCAGAAATTCACTGAAGATGTAGAAAAGGAAGTAGAAAGAATTAATAATATTTTTAGAAAAAACGGCTGGAAACCGATACTCTTTTTCAAAAGATACCATACTCGTTGGGAAATTGACCGATTATATAGGTTGGCAAATGTTTGCCTTGTGACATCACTACATGACGGGATGAATTTAGTTGCGAAAGAATTTGTGGCAGCCAGAAGTGATAATAAAGGGGTGCTTCTCTTAAGTCAATTCACAGGAGCATCAAGAGAACTTAAAGACGCATTGATTATAAACCCTTACAACGGAGAACAAACGGCAGATGCTATAAAAGTAGGCTTAGAACTATCACCTTCGGAACAAACTAAGAAAATGAGGAGGATGAGAGAAGTAGTTAAAAACTATAATATCTACAGGTGGTCAGCCGAGCTTTTAAAAACAATTATTAATATATGAAAATTGCCATCATCTGCTCTAATTTTGTCAGTATTACTAAGGATGTTAAGAAAGGAACAGAGATATTTGACTATATTTTGATTAATAATTTGGCTAAAGTTGATAAAAATCTGGATATTACTACATTTGCCTCAGGAGACTCCAATTTACCGATTAAAATTGAAAGCATAGATTATCATCCTGCCATTTCAGATAAAAGTATTACCCAAAACGACAAGCATATCATCTTTGAGCTGGCACTTATTTCCAAGGCTTTTTCAATGCAGGATAATTTTGATTTGTATCATATCAATATCGGAGACGGGGATATTGCTCTTCCGTTTGCGCCCTTTGTTAAAAAACCGATATTAATTACACTCCACTATACGCAAGAGGCAGAGTATATTAATAAATATTTTTCCCTGTTTAGACGTCTAAATAATGTTTCTTTTGTTTCAATCAGCAAGGCTCAGAGGAAATTTTTTCCAGACTTAAACTACGCAGGGACAATCTATCACGGCATTGAGACAGAAAAATTTAAGCTTGATCAAAAGGGTGGGGAAAGTATGATGTGGGCTGGCAGAGGCGTACCCGATAAAGGATTAGAAACGATTTTGGAAGTATTAAAGGAAACCAAAAGAAAAGTAAAGTTATTTCCTCTCAAAAGAGCAGAACATCTTGAATGGCTTAATAAACGACTTACAGAGTTAAAAGATTTAATGCCTTCTCAAGATATTTTTATTGAATTTGATAAAGATAGATTTGAATTGGTTAATCACTACCAATCAAGCAAACTGTTTCTCTTCCCAATACAGTGGGAGGAGCCGTTTGGATTAGTACTTATTGAATCAATGGCTTGCGGTACTCCCGTGGTGGCGTTTGCCAGAGGTTCTGTACCTGAAATCATCAAAGACGGGAAAACAGGATTTATAGTCAACCCATCAGATAACGATATACGAGGAGATTGGATAGTTAAGAAAACCGATATTGATGGGTTGTGCGAGGCAATAGATAAAATTTATTCAATGCCGGAAAAGAAATACCAAGAAATGCGCAGCAATTGCCGTAGTCTTGTAGAAGAATCATTTTCAGCCAGTAGGATGGTTGAAGAATATTTAAAAGTATATAAAAATCTAGTCACTTTCTGCTAACAGTGAAGGTAGTGGGGTGGAAGAGGAAGGCGGCGGGAGTGTCTTCGACCAGGAAGCGCTGGAAATCCTGGTAGATGGCTTTGCGCTGGACGGGGTCAAGTTCGCGGCGGCCGTCCTCGAGGAGCTTGTCGGCTTTGGGGCTGTTGTAGCCGGTGATATTAGAGGGTTGGCTGGAGTGCCACAGAGTGTATTGGTCCGGGTCGGGAGGAATTTGGTGAGTGACTAACAGGGCTTGGAACTGGTCGGGGACGTGGGTGATGACTTTGACGCTGGTAGTAATACCTAAACTTTCCCAATTGGCCTTGATGGCTTCGGCTAGGGGCAAGTAGATTAAAGACGTGGATAACTCGATGGTAGGCAAGGTGTCGGATTGGGACTCTTCCTGGGATTTCTGGAGTAATTCCCGGGCGGTGTCCAAATCGGTCAAGTAGGGTTTGACTTGAGGGTTGTAAGCCCAAGACCCCGGCGAGAAGGGGCTTAAAGACCGAGTGTCATCACCTGGCTTTTGGGGAATAGCGTAAGTTAAGGCTTGACGCAGGGTTTTATCCTGCAGCTCCCCGTCTTTGGTGTTGAAGAAGACGGCGGTGTAGCGGTCGAAGTGAAGTTCCGGGGTAAGTCTCACATTGGGCCAGCGGGCTAACTTGGCCGGTTCGTTGATGTCTTCCAGGATGTCGACTTCACCCAATTTGAAACCGGTCAAAGCCGCATCCTCGGTGGGATAGAAAGTGTAGCGGTAGGTGTTGGTAGCTGACTCGATACTGAGTTTGGAGATGAACTGGTTTAATAATTTAAGTTCTCTGATGCGATACGGCCCTATGGTTAGGGGCAAGCGGGCGCGTGGGGGAGAGTAGAAAATGGGTTGGCTGACAACCAAAGGGAAAGGGGCGTAAGGTTCCTGAAGCCGGAATTGAATCGTGGCGGGATCGGGGTAAGTAACAGAGACGTTGGCGACGGAATAAGCCACCTGTGAAGAGGTGATAGGCTGGTCGTTGCTCCAGCGGGCTCTTTGGTTAAGGTAAAAAGTATAGGTAGTACCGTCGGCTGACTGATCCCACTTGAGAGCTAGAGAGGGAGTGGCTTGCTGATCAGGGGTTAAGGCGGTTAAGCCTTGGCTTAAGCGATTGAGGATATCCGGCGGCAGGGTGCGCAGGGTAAATTTGCCGACGCGGCCGATGCGGCGGGGGGGTTCCGGTTGAGGCAGCAAGGGAGCCAGTTTACCCCAAGCTATGAAGGCTATAAAACCCAAAGGTAGGGCGAGTAAGATAATGCCTAGGTGCTTGCGCAGGAAAGCGGCGATTAACCAGTAACTAACCAGAAGGCTTTTGAGCATGATTTAGACCAGGGCGCTGACTAGAGATAGAAGTAAGAACAGCAGACTCAAGACCAGGGTGGCGGAAAAAAGAAATTTTTCCGCTCCCCGTTTGGTGCGCCAACCAGCGGAGCCGGCACCACCCCAAGCGGTGCTGGACAAACCGGTGCCGCGGGCTTGGAGGAGGATGGCGGTGGCCAGAAGTAGACTAGTAATGGCCTGGAGAATAATTAATACCATAGGTTAAATTTTACCACAGCCAACGCAGGGCGGATTGGGACAGGCTTAATAGGAAAGAAGCAAAAATGAGCGTCCACAAGGCGGAGAAGTGCCACTGATTAAAAGTGAAGCTGGTGATGGCCAGATCGGGAGACAGCCAGGCGACCAAAGAGAGAGTCAGGGTGTGAGTCACCCAGCGGAATAGGCCTAAGGTCATGAGATTGATGGGTAGCATGACCAGGTTAATCAGGGGTTTGACGAGTTTGGTGACTAAAGTTAAAATTGCGGCGGTGACGGCTAGACTTTTGAGGCCGCCGGATAGAATGAAGCCGGGAAGAATTAGGCTGACTAAGTAGACAGATAGGCCGGTGATGATTAGGTTGCGAAGCAGCCAGCGCATTAGTTTATTTTATCACGAAGTTTCCGGTGGTAAGAGTGGGCGAAGCGGTGAGCTTCATCGCGCAGGTGTTGGAGGAGACGGAGGACGGATGAAGTACGAGGTAATTTAATTGGCCCTTGGTGAGTAAAAATAATTTCTTCACGCTTAGCTAAGGTAATTAAAGGGATGGAGGTAAGTGGGAGAATAGCAGAAAGCTGAGGTTTGCCGCCGTCGACCAAAATTAAGTCTGGTGTCCCCCACTCCAGGTGACGCAGGCGGCGGTTCACTACCTCGGCCAGCATAGCCGGGTCGTTGATGCCGGCTACAGATTTGATTTTGAAGCGGCGGTACTGGGCGGTATCGGGGTGGTCGTGAGTAAAAACCACCATAGAACCGGTAGCTTTTTGGCCGGAGAGGTGAGAGATGTCATAAGCTTCGATGCGGCGTAAACTTGGGGGTAAATGGGGGAAGTGGGGCAATAACAGTTGGCGTAACTCCAGTGAGGCGTTGACGTGGAGAGAGTTGAAGGGAGCCAGGAAGGTTCTCAAGGAGCGGAGCCGGCGGCGGTATTGGCCGGGAGTGATAATGCCGGCGCAGACTCCGGGGCAAAGTTGGAGGTGGTAGTAGAAGCAAGGGCGGGAAGAAACGCGGCCGGCGTTACAAAAGGGGAAGATGGTGCGGAGAGCGTGAAGTAATTTTTTGGTTTGATACGCAGATTGGAAGGGACCATAGCAACTTTCAATTTTCAATTTAAAATTTTCAATTTGGGGTCGGCGGAGAGTTAAGACCCGGGGGTAGGGTTCGCGGGTGATGGCGATGTAGATGAGACTCTTGTCGTCTTTGAGGCGGACGTTGTAAGGTGGTTGGAAAGCTTTGATATAAGCGGCTTCGAGAAGAAGGGCGGCTAATTCCGAGTCAGTGGTAAGCCAGTTGACGGTAGAGATTTTGGAAACTAAGGCTTTGGTTTTGGGATCGATAGTTTGCCGGTAAGACCGGAGGCGGCGGTTAAGGTTTTTGGCTTTGCCGACGTAGAGGACGGAGCCTTTTGAATCCTTGAACCAGTAGACGCCCGAGGATAAGGGTAATTGCCGCCAAAGCTCCGCCGAGGACCAGGGGTAGGATGGGGGGGTTGAGGCGGATGGTAAAGGTTTGGCTGGTGTCATTGACGGTAGCGGTCAGAGTGGTGGTTCTAGCCACCAGAAGTTGGGGTTGAAATTTAACCGGCAGACTAACTTGGCCATAGGGCGGAATAGTAATATTGGAGTTGATTGTATCAGAGGTGATGTCGGGAGAAGACAGGCTGATTTTAGGTTGGTGGATAGCGGTGTTGCCGTGGTTTTTAATCACCAGATTGGGCCAGGTGAATTCGAGAGCCAGCTCAAATCGGGACTGCGGCAGGGTGGCGGCAAAATCGATGTTGACATCTTTGCCGGTAGTATCGGCCAGTTTGTAGGCACCGGCCGGGTAGGGTTGAGTCGAATTTAGGCCGTGGATGACAAAAGTGAAGTGGTTTAGGTCCAGGCGGGAAAAATAGTCAATGCCTTGAGTAGTGTTACCCCAAGTGGGGTCAATCGGAACCCAGGTTTGGTGCTCGCGATCATAGTATTCCGGCCAAGCGTGGAGGACGTCTTTTTGCAAAGACAAGGGGCGGAGTTTGGGGTTGGCGGTGAAAGCAAAACCGTTGGCCTCGCGGGCAGGAATGCCGGCAGCCCGGGCAATGGCTATAAATAAATCTGTGAATTCGGTGCAGAGGGCATCGTCGGGATTATTTAAAGCGGCAAGCGCGCCGAGCCTGGTAAAATCGGCGTTGACCCGGTCGTAATTATATTTGAGCGTGGTGACGACATAGTTGTAGATAGTTTCGGGAGTGGTGAATTTTTGGGCCAGGGCTTGGATTTGAGGATTGTCAATCGGCCAGAAGGGTTGAGGTTGAAGATAGGTAGTGAGATCTGTCGGGGGAGGGGGAACTGTAATGGTGGGTTCAAGGTAGAGCAGGGCGTTGCCGGAGGCGGTAACCTCCAGAGTGGTTTGGGGTTTAAGCTGGTATCGGGCTAACCAGTTGCCGTCGGCATCGGCAGTGACGGCCAGGGGCACAGGGTTTAAGGCGGAATAAACAACTTGCTGGTAGGCGGTGTCGGGCGGGAGGGCGATAGTAGCCAGGGCCGGAGATAACCCCGGGTTGTTAAGGCTGTAGCGGAGGTTAAATTGGAAATTTTGGTAAGCGCCAAACAGGGCGGAGATGCCGCGGGAACCGACCTGATCTTTGGAAAAAGTCAAAACGCGATGGGTGGCAGTGGTGGTGTGCTGGTCCGGTTGAGGGGTGATGAGGGTCGGCTCGTCGAAGACAGTAGGTACTAGCAGGGTGACAGTATAGTTGTCGATAGTGTCGCTGTTGGCTAGTTTAGGGATGTTGACCTCTAGAACCCGGCCTAATTTGTTGGCAATGTCGGCGTTTTGGTAGGTGATGGTAAAAGATAAGGTTTGATCTTTACCGACAACTTTGTCAGAGTCAGGAAAATTGATGGTGATGGTGGTGGCATTGTCAGTTTGAGTGATGCTTAGAGGGAGAACCTTGGTGGGGGTGGTGGCGGTAACGGAGGTGATTTGGGTGGAGCCGATAGTTAAGGCGTATTGGGAAGCGTAAATATTACTTAGCTTATTAGTCAAGGTAATATCTTGGGTAACTGTGGTTGACCCTGCCGGGTTGACGACGTAGGTGGCGTTAAAAACAGTAGTGAATTCCTGCGCAGCCTGTGCCGGAGTGGCTAGGAGTAGCAAGAAACAAGAAACAAGAAACAAGAAACAAACGATATGGCGCATGAAATTAGTGTAATAGTTTCTTAAGAAACTGGCCAGTGTAAGATTGTTTGATTTTAGCTACGTGGCGGGGGGTGCCGGCGGTAACGATGTCCCCTCCCCTATCGCCGCCTTCGAGCCCCAGGTCGATAATCCAGTCGGCGGACTTAATGATATCGAGATTGTGTTCGATCAAAATAATGGTGTTGCCTTGGTTGACTAGGGCCTTAAGCACGTAAAGGAGTTGGTTTAAATCTTCAAAGTGCAGCCCCGTGGTAGGTTCGTCGAGAAGATAAAGGGTGTGGCCGGCGGATTTGATGCTTAGCTCCTTGGCGAGTTTAATCCGCTGAGCTTCACCGCCGGACAGAGTGGGGGCGGATTGGCCGAGCTTAATGTAACCCAAACCGACGAGCTTTAGGGTGATGAGCTTGTGGTGGAGAGTGGTGTGACTAGAGAAGAAGTTGACGGCTTCGGCAACGGTGAGATTCAAAATGTCGGCCACGGTTTTACCCTTGTAAGTGACTTCTAGGGTAGCTTGATTATAACGCCGGCCTTGGCAGACCTCGCAGGCAACGTAAACGTCGGGCAGAAACTGCATGGTAATTTTGATCTGACCTTCACCCTGGCAAGCTTCGCAGCGGCCGCCTTTAACATTAAAACTGAAGCGGCCGGGACCAAAACCTTGAATTCGGGCAGTTTTGGTTTGAGCCAGTAAATGCCTGATATAATCAAAGGCTTTGGTGTAGGTGACCGGATTAGACCGGGGGGTGCGACCGATGGGACTTTGGTCAATTAAACTAACCCGGGTAATATATTCCGTTCCCTTTAATTGACTGAATTGTCCCGGAGTTTCATGGGTCATCCGCCCAAAGTGCTGGAGCAGGGCGTAGTAGAGAGTGGTGTGGATGAGAGTGGATTTACCGGAGCCGGAAACGCCGGTGACGCAGATGAGTTTGCCTAGGGGGAAATCAACGGTGATGTTTTTCAGATTGTGTTGGGAACAGTCGGTAATAGTTAGTATATGGTCATTCATAGTTATATGATGGTCATTTTTGACTACTATTTTCTTTTTGCCGCTAAGATACTGGCCGGTGAGAGATTTGGGGTTGGCTTTGATTTGGGCCGGGGTGCCTTGGGCGACGATTTGGCCACCCTCCTGGCCGGCCCGGGGACCAAAGTCCAGAATATGATCGGCAGACCCGATCGTAGCCCGGTCGTGCTCGACGACGATGACAGAGTTGCCTAAATCGCGCAGGTGCTTGAGGGTAGCAATGAGTTTGAGATTGTCGCGTTGATGCAGGCCGATGGTGGGTTCATCTAAGACATAAAGGACGCCGGTTAAACCGGTGCCGATTTGGGAAGCCAGGCGGATGCGCTGGGCCTCCCCTCCGGATAAACTGGCGGCTTCGCGGGATAGGGTCAGGTAGTCCAGGCCGACGTCGTTTAAGAAATTGAAGCGGGTGGTTAGCTCTTTGATGATGAGATTGGCGATGGCCAGTTCTCTCGCGGTCAAGTTAGAGGCGAGGTGGGTGACCCAAGCAAAAGCTGCGGTGATAGATTGGTCGGTAACTTGGGCGATGTTGAGGTGATGCACAGTTACGGCCAGGCTTGAGGGTGTGAGGCGTTTACCTTGGCAGGCGGGGCAAGTGATTTTGCGCATGAAGCGTTCGAGTTCCCGGCGCATCAAGTCAGAGGTGGTGGTGTGGTAGCGGTACTCCAAACTTCGAATCATGCCGGAGTTTAAGCCGAGGCGAGCGACGGCTTCGGGGTTGACTCTTAAGAGTGAACCTAAGCCATGACAAGTGGGACAAGCGCCATGGGGAGAGTTAAAAGAGAAGTTGCGGGGTTCCAATGGCGGGAGGGACAGATTGCAGTCGGGACAAGCCAAGTGTTCGGAGAAAAGAGTGTCAGTCATGCTTTTTGGTTTATCGGGAAACTGGAGGTCAGCGTCGGCGACTTGAGTCAGAATTAAATTACCGCCGGCTAAGTCTAGACCAGTTTCAACGGCATGGGTGAGACGGGAACGGTCAGGTAAGTTTTTCTTAGTCACGGAAAAACGGTCAATAATCACCTCGATAGTATGGTGATTGTTTTTTAGGAGTAAGATGTCTGTGTTAAGATCATAAACTTGATGATCGATACGCACCCGCTGGAAGCCTTTTTGGGTGAGATTGGCAAACAAGGAAGTGAACTCACCCTTGCGGTCTTTGACGACGGGCGAGAGGAGCATGAATCTGGCAGGTTGCGGGTAGCGCGTGGCTTGGAGCATATGGTCAAAAATAGTGTCGGTGATGGTTTGGGCAGACTGGGGGGAAATTTCCCGGCCGCAGTTGGGGCAGTGAGGATGGCCGACGCGGGCGAAGAGGAGGCGGAGATAGTCGTAAATTTCGGTGACGGTGCCGACGGTGGAGCGGGGGTTATGAGAAGTAGCTTTTTGGTCGATGGAGATGGCCGGGGATAAACCGGCGATAGAATCAACCTCCGGTTTGTGGAGGCCACCTAAAAATTGGCGGGCGTAAGCGGAGAGGGATTCGAGGTAGCGGCGCTGGCCCTCGGCGTAGATGGTGTCAAAAGCCAGTGAGCTTTTGCCGGAACCAGACATGCCGGTGAAAACTACCAGCCGGTTTTTGGGAATTGACACAGTGATGTTTTTGAGGTTGTGCTCGCGGGCGCCGTGGACAACCAGATAGTCCTGTTTCATGTCTTGAGCTTCTCGATGGTGTTGCGAAGGGAGGCGGCGGTGGCGAAGTTTAGGTCGCGGGCGGCGAGGGCCATTTGGCGAGTGAGTTGGCGGATTAAAGTTTTTTTGTCCGGGAAAGTTAAGCTGTCCAGGTCAATATTTTCCGGGAGGGGTGGGTCTGCCGGGGCTTGTCTGTCAATTAACTTGGCTCTGATGGGCTTAGTAATAGATTGGGGAGTGATGTGATGGCGGCGGTTGTAGGCCAGTTGGACGCGGCGGCGGTGAGCGACTTCGTCAATGGCAGCTTGCATCGAGCCAGTAACAGTATCGGCGTACATGATGATTTGGCCATCCATGTGGCGGGCGGCCCGGCCCATGGTTTGAATGAGAGAAGTTTTAGAACGCAGAAAGCCTTCTTTGTCGGCATCCAAAATCGCCACCAGGGAGACTTCGGGTAGGTCTAAGCCTTCGCGGAGCAGATTAATGCCGACGATGACGTCCGAGTCGCCTGTGCGCAGCGAATCGAGGATGTCGGAGCGGTCAAGGGTGTGGATGTCCGAATGCAGGTAGTCAACTTTGATGCCTTGGGCTTTAAGATGGTCTGTTAAAGCTTCGGCCATGCGTTTAGTCAGAGTAGTCACCAGGACCCGCTGGCCTAAAGCGACCCGGGTATTAATGGCGGTGATTAAATCGGGAATTTGGTTAGACGTGGGACGAATGGTCACCGGTGGGTCTAATAGGCCAGTAGGCCTAATTAGCTGTTCTACTACCCCCGAGGTGGATTTAGCCATGTTGACTTCCCAATCGTCGGGAGTGGCGGAGGTATAGATAATTTGGGGGGCGCGGGCTAGAAATTCGGTGAACTTTAAGGGGCGGTTATCTAAAGCTGAAGGCAGGCGAAAGCCATAGTTGACCAGAGTTTGCTTGCGGGACCGGTCGCCCTGATACATACCGCGAATTTGGGGGATGGTGATGTGGGATTCATCGATGATAGTTAGATAATTTGAGGGGAAATAGTCAAGGAGAGTAAAAGGCGGTTGGCCGGGGGTGCGACCGTCAAAATAGCGGGAGTAGTTTTCGATGCCGTTGACAGAACCGACCTCTTGGATCATTTCCAGATCGTAATTAACCCGCTGCTTAAGGCGGTGGGCCTCTAAATCCCGGTGGTGAGAGCGCAAGAATTTAAGTTGGTGGTTTAAATCAGCCCGGATTTTGGTAAAAGCGGATTGCCTGGTAACGGGATCGGTGAGGTAATGTTTGGCAGGATAGATAACGAAAGAATTTCTAATTTCTAATGACGAATTTCTAATTATTTGTTTGCTGACTGGGTGAATATAGTCAATGCTTTTGATGGTGTTGTCAAGGAATTGGAGTCTTAAAGCATGGTCTACGTAGGCGGGCCAGATTTCCAGGGTATCCCCCTGTAATCGGAAACTGCCCCGATACAGGTCGGTTGGGGAGCGATCGTATTGCAGATCGAGGAGACGGGATGAAATTGATGAGCGAGAAATTACTTGGCCGGGAGTGATGGCTAAAATATATTTACTGTATTCCACCGGCGAGCCTAAGTTATAAATGCAGGAGACCGAAGCCACAACGATGACATCTTTTCGGGTAAGTAGATGTGTAGTTGTAGCTAGCCTGAGTTTATCAATCTCTTGATTAATGTCGGTTTCTTTGGCGATGTAAGTGTCGGTTTGGGGGATGTAGGCTTCGGGCTGGTAGTAATCGTAGTAAGACACGAAATAAGACACGGCATTATCGGGGAAAAAATCGCGGAATTCCTGGTAGAGTTGGGCGGCCAGGGTTTTGTTGTGAGAAATGACCAGGGTGGGTCGATTTAAAGCGGCAATGACGTTAGCTAAAGTGAAAGTTTTGCCGGAACCGGTAACGCCCAATAATACCTGATGGGGGGTACCATGCGATACCCCCTGAATGAGAGTTTTGATGGCCTGTGGTTGGTCGCCGGTGGGCTGGAAATTAGTTTTGAGCTTAAAAATCATAGTGACATTGTACCTAAATCCATAGCTTGGGATTAGATGTTGGTTTTGATATGAAAAGATGTGGTTGACAGTAGGTAAATGTTGGGGCAAGATGAGGGTGTGCCAGTAACTTTATATAAACGCCAGCGGCAGATTATAGACTTTTTAGTCCAATATATTCAACGGAATGGTTACTCCCCGACCTTGCAGGATATTGCCACGGCGATTGGAGTGTCGTCGCTGGCGACGGTGCACGAGCATTTGGCGGCTTTGGAGAAAAAGGGGGTAATCAAAAAATACGAAGGGTCGGTGCGAGGGATTGAGTTGGTGGGCCGGAGTGTGCCCCGGGAAGTTCAAGGAATGGATCTGCCGATCATGGGTTATATCGCTGCAGGGCGGCCGATCGAGCCGTATTTGGAACCGGAGGCGAGTTATCAAGTAGCGCCGACGATGGTTTCGGGGAAGAAGCGGGCTTATGTATTGCAGGTACGGGGTGAAAGCATGGTAGAGGAAGGGATTTTGGACGGGGATTTTGTGGTGGTAGAGGAAGAAGCGGAAGTTAGAGATGGAGACATTGTAGTGGCCTTGCTGGATAACGGATTAGCGACGTTGAAGCGATTTTTCAAAGAGGCGACGCGGGTGCGCTTGGAGCCAGCGAATTCGAAGATGAGCCCGATTTATGCGACTAAAGTTCAGATTCAAGGCCGGATCGTGGGCCTGATCCGTCGCTACAGCCGAAGGGTGAATTAAATAATCATGGGAGTGAGGCCGGGGAGGGATTTGCCGGCGAGGAATTCCAGGGCGGCGCCGCCGGCGGCGGAAACGTAGTCGTAGCGATCTTGAAGGCCGAATTGGTGAATGGCAGTGAGGGTATCCCCTCCTCCTAAGACCGATAAAGCTTGGCTTTTAGCGATAGCCGAAGCGATCTTGAGGGTGCCGGTGGCGAAAGGTGGCTTTTCAAACACCCCCATAGGACCATTCCAAAATACAGTTTCGGCCTGGAGGATAATTTCCCGGTAAAGCTTGATGGTATTGGGGCCAATGTCCAGATACATAAGTTTAGGATTAAGCTTAGTGAAACTTAAGGGATTAATCAGGTTGACGACAATGGTTTTACCGGAATGGTTGATAGAAGTAGCGGCAACCACGTCCAAGGGGTAAATGATTTTGCCGTGGTTGGTAGATAAGAGCTTATGGGCCAGCTTGATAAAGTCGATACGGCGCTTGGTTTCATCAACAATAACATCTTCCAAGTAAGAGTTAAACACAGGCTTGCCCTCGGCTGCCAAGAAATTATTGGCCACTCCCCCGCCGACTAAGATGACATCGGCGATTTTGCCCAAATGCTCGACCACGGCGACTTTGTCGGAAACTTTAGCGCCGCCGATAATGACCACAAAAGGCTTTTTGGGATTTTTGAGCAGGTGGGAGAGCATTTTGACCTCTTTTTCCAAATGCAGGCCGGCAATCATGGGTTTGTATCTGGCAACGCCGGATACGGAAGCGTGGGCGCGGTGGGAGGCGGAGAAAGCGTCGTTGACGATGATATCGGCCAGAGAGGCCAGGAATTTAGCTAAGGCAGGATCATTGTCGGTTTCGCCGGCACAGAAGCGAATATTCTCCAGTAATAAAATCTCCCTGGGTTTCAGGGAGGCGACGGCTTGAATAACGGCAGATCCTTGGCAGTGGGCGATGGCTTGGACCGGATGGCGGAGGAGTTGGGATAGGCGTTTAGCAATGGGCTCGAGGCGTAAACTCTTGACTACTCGGCCGTCAGGGCGGCCGTTATGGGAGACGAGAATGATGCGGCAGTCGCGATCCAGGAGATATTGAATGGTAGGCAGGGAAAAGCGAATCCGGCTGTCGTCAGCTACTACGAATTTGTGGTTGATTTTGGAAAAGGGAACGTTGTAGTCAACTCGAACCAGAACTGTTTTACCCTTGATGTTGGTGGCGATAAGAGAACTTAACCTCATAATGAGAGGCCGGCCTGGTTACTCTAGCAGCCAGATGGGGGTTTGTCAAGGCTATTTAACCCGGTAGTACTTTTTGGAGCCCCAATTAGTTCTGGCTGATAAGGTATCAGACCAAAACCCGTTTCTACAGTCGTTGACGGCTTGGACCCTAAAGTAGTATCGAGTATTGGGCTGGAGATAGTCAATCTTAAAACTGATGACTCCGTCAGAGGGGCCAGAAGGGAAGAAGACGCCAAAGCGGTCGTCGCCCCGATAGTGGCCATAAGCAATCAGGTAGCCGGTAACAGCATTATTGACCGGGGTAAAAAATAGACTGGCTGAATCTATAGTCATGTCAATTTGAAACAGATCAGGGGCGTGATCTGGTTTTTCAACCGGGCACCTGGTATCAGCCGACACCGGTGTGGCTAAGATGAAATATAATCCCCACAAGAGGCAGGTGAATACGAGTCTGATGGCTATTTTCATAAGTGAGTAATTATAGCATTATAAACAGTCACTTCTCCGTAGTTATCGGCATGACAAAGTTGAGCAGAGCCTTCTGTATCGCAGTTTGATTGAGTGTAGGCGCCGGCTTTAAAATAGGCATCATCATAGTCTAGGGAAAGAGTATATGACGGGTTTGGGCCTCGATTGTAATAGACTTGTGTCTGTCCGTTGTTGACTACAAACTTGACAGTAAATCGCTTTCCTAACGTATAGCGGTTATCTAGCGTATAAACATTCTTTCCATCAACGTTGACATAGAGACTGGGCAGTTCAAGCCGGATGACAATAATATCATCGTTGTCGTCATGAATTTGGCCGGCAACTATGTCTGGTTTTATCTGGGGGACAGCGGTAATGGCCTGATCTAAAAACAGGGTATGGGTACCTGCTGTAGACGACCAGCTGGCTTTATCTTGGCCATTATTGGTCATTTCCCGAAGTTCAGAACGGGCATATTTTGTCCCGCCAGTTGTGGGCGCATTGACGGGCGCTCTAAAACGGACTGCCTGGTCATCCGGAGTCAGAGTAAACCACGGGTCTATCTTATAAGTAGCTAAATCGGGTTGGCGTATTTCCAGCGGACTGGATAATTTTTTGGGCTTTCCGATAGGGAGGGTTATTTTCCAATTGGTAAGATTAAGTACTTGCGACGGATAAGGCCTTTCGGTGGACGGTGTAGACTGTAATGTGGGCAAAGGAGACGGTGAATTTACAGGTGGTTTACTAGATTTTGGTATCAGAAGCCCTATCACTAACATAATAAGAGCAAGGCTTAAAAGATGTTTCATATCCTACCCTATTGTACTATGGTAACTCGGCGGCAACCAAATCTTTCCTATTTCTCCAAATCGTGTTATTATCTTCAACGAAATTCAAGAAACCGGTGGACATTTTGGCATAAACTCCATAGCTGCCACTATAAATAATTTTGTTGTGGGCGAGTCTATTTTGGGAAGCTTGGCCTAAAAAGTAGATGCCGACTTTATTTTTATCCAGAATATTATTTAAGGCTTGGTTATGATTACTTTTAATGTAGAGAGCATTGGCGTTGTTGGTTAAGGTATTATTTTGGATCAGATTACCTTCGGAGTTGCCATACAGGTAGACCCCATATTGGGCGCTGCCGCTGATTTGGTTGTTGGCAATCAGATTGTCTAGGGAGCCTTTGTTGGTCCGGACCCCTCTTTTATTGTTGGAGATAGTGTTGCCGCGGATGACGTTTTGGCTGGAGTGATCCAGGGCAATGCCATCGGCGTTGTCATAAATCTGATTATTTTCAATAACATTTTTGTCGGACAGCTCATGAAGCATAATCCCATGGGATTTATTGCCATAAGAGATATTATTGCGAATGACATTGTTGATACATCGTTTAGAAAAAATTAATCCGTGCGAGTCGTTGTGGTGAAAGACGTTATTTTCCACCAAGAAGCCGTTGGAATCATCATGGGGGTCAAGGCCGTAACGGATGTTGGCGTAGAATTCGTTGCCCCTCCAGGTCATACCGGTGGCTCCAAAGGTATAAGCCCCAAAGTAGTTATGATGGAATTTGGAGTTTATTACCTCTCCGGTGAGGAAAAATTTCCCTAAGTTGCCAGTACTCATACGCCAGGAGATACCGTAAGATGAATAGGGCGAGTCTGGGGGTCGAGCATATCCCAGATAGGCTATTTCAGAATCAACCACATCCATGCGGGAGCCGTCTTTTACCAGGATGAAGCTGCGGCCATCGGCGATGTTGGTATCAAAGTCATTGAGGGTTTCATCCCAAGACGTGACTTTAATCCCCTTCATAAATATGTCAGAGTTATAGGCCAGTATGGAGACGAACTTACCCTTATTGCTTGTTAGGCGCAGCCACTTGACCTCTTCTGGGTTAAGCTTTAAAGTAATACCGGAGCGTAGATAAAGATTGGCTTTAAGGTTCCAGATGCCTGGCTCTACCTGTTCCAAATATTCTGGGCCGACGCTATTGGCGATATCGCTCAAGTTAATCAGCGAACCCCGGCCCGAAACGATGACGGTTTTAGATTGAGGATCATAGAGAATTCTTAGAGGATCAGAGTAAAGGCGTTGGTAGTTAAACTTGCGGTAAGGGATGAGTCGGTAATCTGGGGGAGGAATGGTAAAAACCAATCCGGGCGGGATATTATTCAAATTGGTGATTTTACTGCCGTTTACCTGTAATAAACTAGCTAGGGAGATATTATATGCTTTAGCTAGGGTAGATAGAGAATCGGTGGCTTTAAATTCGTGACTTTGGGAAAGCAGGTTTGGTATAGCAGCGTCGGATACACCCAAAACCGCAGGGCTACCAGCGGCGGCGATGACCGATGTGTTTTGGAGTAGAACTCTGGCCACTAATTGTTTTTGGCTGGCTTGAGGGATGTAGAAGGTTTGGTATTTATGGAGATATACCCCACCAGCTACAAATAAAATGATTGCCACTGTAGCTGTATGATGGATGGTTGATTGTAAAGTAGCTAATTGGGCTAGTCTGGATTTGTGCCAGCGAGTAATCCAGCCTTGAGTATTTAAGCTGAAAAGGGTGTAGATGCGAATGTAAGCTGAGACGAAGTTGAAGATAATGTATACTGGGACAAGAAGAATGTCTCCGGGATATTTTTTGAGATGGGGATACATTTTTATGGATCGAGTGATCAGCCACCAGATCAGAATGGTAAATACCGGGATCCATAATCTAAAATAAAGGGAAATAACAAAATAGATTGGACTGATTAATAAAGTGAAGGGTTGAATGGTCCGGTCGATGAGATAAAAAGCAAACACCGGATATTTGAATACCCAACCTTGGTAGAGAGCTCTAAGATCGTTGCGCCAACTATTTCTGGTCCAGCGAATTTGTTGTTTAATAAACGTGGATAAGTTGGTTTCGCCGATAGTCATGACTTGGGCAGTACTTTGATAGGTGGTTTTCCATCCGGCTGCCTCGACTAGGTAGGTCAGGCGTTTGTCATCACCGCTGATTACCTTAGCCCCCATGAACTTCTCGTTGACTAAATCGGGCAAAAAAGGCAAAATCACGGATTTTCTATAAAAAGCGGTTCGGCCGGAAAGACAGACGATTTGATGGCCGGATTTGGCCAAAAAGGGAAAATCGTCCCAATAACGGAGTTCCAGCCTGATGCTGAACAGTTTTTGAGCCAAAGTTGAGGGTTTTTCCAAGCTTTGTTTGGTAGCTACACCGGCAATGCGTTTGTCTTTAAATGGGGCAATGCCGTGAGATAGGGTGCCATGGTTCCAGATAGTATCGCTATCAACCAGGGCTACGATCTCACCCTTGGCAAGCTTAATTCCGTCGGCTAAAGCTTCCCGTTTGCCGGGGATTTTGGTAATCACCAGTTTGGCAAAAAGCTTGCCTTGGGCAAAAGCCTTAAAAACTTTAATACAGGCTGAATCGGTGTAGTCAATCACGGCGATGATTTGTTGAGGCTGGTTTTTGGCCCAGGAAGTTAGAGCCCTGAAAAAGGTTTGGGGATTTTCGTTGTAGACTGGAGTAACTACGGAAACTGAAGCCTTATACCCTGGTGGCAAGGGTTGATAAAAAGAGCCGACAATTTTTTTAGTCAGCCAAACGCTCCAGCGCCAGATGCCAATTACGCCCAGGGGGATAAACAAAGGATAAAAGTCTAAGTAGCGAAAGAGGAGGAAAATAGCGTCTTTGAGCATATATTTATAAATATACCCCGATTTGGGTGGGTTTTCTTTCCCCATTTGTTTTGAGGAGGGCATCGTTGACCTTAACTACTGTGGCCACAAACTGGGCCTTGAGGCCGTTTTCTTGAGCCCAGGCTAAAAAGGCCAGGGTGTCTTTGGGCAGACAGCTGCCCTGAAAGGGACCTAAATCTTTGATGCCATATTGGGGATTCCACATGCCCTCGGCACTGGCAGCCGTGACTTGGAACAATTTTTTTGTATCGATACCAATTTGTTTTCCAATCTGTCTGATTTCGTTAAAAAAGGTAATTTTGGCAGCATTGAACAGATTGTGAACGTACTTTTGCATTTCTGCTTCTATGAGCTGGCAGCGAACAACGGGGCAAGTGAAACCCTGGCAGACAGAGGCCAAGACATCGCCTGACTTTTTATCGTATTCTCCAATCAAAATAAGCCAAGGTTTTCGAGCGTCATCCAGGGCAGTTTCTTCTCTTAAATATTCAGGATTCATGCAGACACCAAAATCTGGGCCGACTATTAATTTTGAATATTTAGCAACTGTCGGGATAACTAATTTTTCGGTAGTGCCCGGAGGGACGGTGCTTTTGACTACCACTAGATGATATTTTTTGGGGCTTAGTGCCAAGCGTTTGCCTAGATCAATCGAGGCTGATTCTAGCGGCCCAAAATCAATCTTACCGTTAATAGTCGGAGTCGGTACAGTCAGCATGCTGATGTCAAAATCGTAGCTACCGTCAAACAGATCGGTGCGGCCATAGGCGACGTACCCATCTTGAATCAGCCGGGAGGTTTTTTCTTCGTTTCCGCCTAAGAACGCGGTTTTAAAACCATGTTCTACAAAAACTTTACCTTGCGCCTGACCTACGACTCCTGGGCCAATAATGCAAATGGATGGTTTTTGAACTGCCATAATATACTTACTATAAATAGTAGGGTATTGTTTGGGATAAGAGCGGATTATAAATTAAAACCCATGAAAAATCAAGTGTTGCTAAAGGAGCGACCGGCCGGTCATTTGAGAGGGTTGAGGCAAGTGGAGAAGTTTCAGAATAGTCGGGGCGACGTCGGCCAAAATGCCGCTTTGGAGAGTTTGGGGGGCGGTTACGGTCCGACTGACTAAGATAAAGGGGACGGGGTTACTGGAATGTTCGGTGTCGACTGCACCGGTACGCAAATTGATTAATTCTTCGGCGTTACCGTGATCGGCGGTGATGAGGGTGTGGCCGCCCAAGCTTAAAACCCGATCGGTAATCTGACCCAAGGCAGTGTCGACTGTGGCGCAAGCTTTGATGGTGGCGGTGAGATTGCCGGTATGGGCGACCATGTCGGGGCTGGGGAAGTTGACGATGATGACAGGGTAGTCGCGGAGGTGATCAGACAGGGTTTGGGTGAGGGTGGCGGTAGCCATTTCCGGCTGCAGGTCATAAGTGGCGACCGGAGGGGAGGGAATGATGAGGCGGTCTTCACCGGGGAAAGGCTGTTCCCGCTGGCCGTTAAAATAATAGGTGACGAAGCGCTCTTTTTCGGTTTCGGTGAGGCGCAGTTGGCTTAAATTAGCTTCACTTATAACCCGGCCTAAGGGGTTTTCGATTACTTGCGGCGGAAAGGCGACGGCGACGGGCAACCCCTGCTCGTACTCGGTCATGGTGGCGAAAAATAAATGGTGGAGCACTTTTTGGCGGTGGAAGGGGGTGAGAACAGGGGCTTGTTTCAAATGAGATTTGAAATATTTAACGGCATAGGGATCAAAAGCCAGGGATCTGGCGGCGGAGGTTTCAAAATCGGGGAGAACGAAGGCTTTGGTAAGCTGGCGGGGGCGGTCGATGCGGTAGTTGAAGAAAATGACGGCGTCATTATCCCGGATTACCCCGTCGGGGATAATGGTAGTCGGTTGAATGAATTCATCGGTTTCCTGGCGGGTATAAGCTGCCGTAATGGCTGTGGGGGCATCGGGGGCGGTGAGATGGGAACCTTCCGTTAGAGCCAGATAACTTGCTTGGGTTCTATCCCAGCGGTGATCCCGATCCATGGCATAATAGCGGCCGGTGAGGCTGGCGATTTGGCCTAAGCCCAAGGCATGGCAGTTAGCTTCGACTTGATCGATAAAGGCGAGGGCCGAGTTGGGAGGAGAATCGCGGCCGTCGGTAAATAAATGCAAGTAGACAGTTGGCAGTTGCCAAGTTTTAGCCAATCGGAGCAGGGCGAAGATATGGTCCAGGTTGGAGTGGACGGTGCCCAGGCCGACTAAACCCATCAGGTGCAGACGACTGGAGCGGGTTTTGGCGTGATTGATGGCGGATAAGAAGGCGGGGTTGTTAAAAAAGTTGCCGTCGGCGATGGATAAATTGATGCGGGGCAGGTCTTGGTAAACGATGTGGCCGGCGCCCAAATTTAAGTGGCCGGTTTCAGTGTTGCCGTTTTCGTGAGGGGGCAGGCCGACGGCTTCGCCGGAGGCAGCCAACTGGGTGTGGGGGAAGCTGTTCCAGAAGCGATTGAAGTTAGGGATTTGGCTTAAAGTGATGGCATTACCGGGCCCCGGAGCGGCGATGCCCCAGCCGTCTAGGATGATTAAGATTAGGGGAGAAGTGGTATTCATGGGTTAATTTGAGATTCGATAGCTAAGAGGCGGTTGTACTTGGCAACCCTTTCGCCCCGGACCGGCGCGCCGAATTTGGTGTAATCAGCTTCCAAGCCGACGGCAAAATCGGCAATAAAGTCGTCGGTGGTTTCGCCGGAGCGGTGGGAAATGATGACTTTGAAATTGGTTTGCCGAGCTAGATTAATTACCTCGACAGTTTCGGAGATGGTGCCGATTTGGTTGGGCTTGACCAGAATGGCGGTACAGGCTTGCTTGGTGATGGCTTGGCGCAAGCGGTTTTTGTTGGTAGCCAGAAGATCGTCACCGACAATCAGAGTAGTTTGGCCGATGAGTTGGGTCAAAGCTTGCCAGCCGGACCAGTCGTCTTCCTGGAGCGGGTCTTCCAACGAGAACAGGTGGTAGGTTTTGTCCAGTTCTTCATAGTAGCTTAAAAATTCTTCGGGGGAAAAGGGTTGAGCTCTGTCTTTGATAGTATAGCGGCCGGACTGGAAAAAGCTACTGGCGGCTACGTCAAGGCCCAAGAAAACGTCTTTAGCAAACTGATAGGGGGTGGCGCGAATGGTGGCCATGAGAGCTTCCAGGGCGTCAAGGTTAGTTAATAAGTTGGGGGCGAAACCGCCTTCAACCCCGACCGAATGAATGGCACCTCGGTCGATGAGGACTTTTTCCAGGGTTTGATAGATTTCTGCGCCGATTTGCAGGCTTTGGGGAAAAGTTTTGGTAGTAGCCGGAATCAAGTGGAATTCCTGGAAGTCCAGGTTGCCGGCGCCGTGCTTGCCGCCGTTGATGAGGTTGAAGATGGGAGTGGGCAAGTGATCAACTTTATCTTTACCCCGATATTTCCAGATTAGATAGAGATAAGTCGGCAGGTTCAAGGAGGCGGCGGCCACTTCGCAAACGGCCTGGGAGACTGACAGGGTGGCGTTGGCACCCAAGCGAGCTTTATTGTTGGTGCCGTCGAGATTGATGAGCAGTTGATCGATCTCGATTTGGCTCTGGGGATCGCGACCCACCAATTGAGGCGCAATGACGGTATTGACGTTGGCGGCGGCCTTGAGCACGCCTTTGCCGTTGAAGCGGGTGGAATCACTGTCTCTTAATTCCACGGCTTCGTATTTGCCGGTAGAGGTGCCGGAAGGAATGGAGGCAATGGCGGAATGGCCGGAATCGAGCCAGATTTCGGTTTCCAGGGTGGGAATGCCGCGGGAATCTAGAATTTCACGCGCCTTTAAGGCTTGAATTTTCGGCATAATAGATATACTCGCGGGTGCGAGCGATGGCGTCGGGATTGACCGAGATGCTGGTAACCCCGAGTTGGACTAACTTAGTGACTAAGTTGGGATGATCGGAGGGAGCCTGGCCGCAAACGCTGGTAGTGATATCAAACCGGTGGGCAGTTTTAATCGTGGCTTCGATTAGCTGTAACACTGCCGGGTGAGTATCATCGAAGGCTGGCGCCACGGCTGAATTATCCCGATCAACGCCCAGCGTTAACATGGTTAGATCATTGGTACCGATGGAGACGCCGTCGATGCCGACCTGGATAAAATCTGCCAGTAGCAGAGCATTGCTGGGAATTTCGACCATCATCCAGAGTTTAAACGACGGGCTCCTGATCAACCCGGCGGTAGTGATCAATTTTTTGACTTGACGCAGTTCCTCGGGTGTGTGCACAAAAGGAATCATCAGCCAGAGATTTTTGTAGCCGGCTGTATCCCTGACTTGTCTGATAGCCGCCAATTCCAGGTCAAACACCTGGGGATCGGCGATATAGCGGAAGGCACCCCTAAACCCCAGCATGGGGTTGGGCTCCTCGGGCTCATAAGGCTTACCGCCGATTAAGTGGGAGTACTCGTTGGTTTTAAAATCAGTCGCCCGATAGACTACGGGGCGAGGGTTAAAAGCGGCACAGAAAGTTTCCAGGCCTTCGGCCAGCTGACTGACGAAGAAAGACTTTTTACCATCATGAATCAGTTTTTTGGGGTGGGTGCCGATTTGGGCAAGCATGAATTCGGCCCGGAGCAACCCCACGCCGTCAACGTTGAGTTTAGCTATTTGCGCCGCCCGGTCAGGTTCGGCTAAATTGACGTATAGATGAGTCGCAGTAGTGAGATTGAGGCTGGCCGGGGTAGTCATGATGGGGTGATCCTTGATGAGCTTGACTATGTCCGGGCGAGGAGCGCCCTTAAAGATTTGGCCGGTAGAACCATTGACGGTGATAACGGAGCCGGTTTTGAGCAGCTTGGTGGCTGAAGCGGCGCCGACGATGCAGGGAATACCCAGTTCGCGAGAGACGATGGCGGCATGGGAGGTTTGGCCGCCTTTGTTGGTGACTACGGCGGCGGCTTGGCGCATAGCCGGGACGAAGTCGGGCGAGGTCATGTCGGTGACTAAAATTTCTCCGGCTTTAAGCTGATGGATGTGTTGGGGAGAAGAGATAAATCTGGCTGGGCCGGTAGCCAGCCCAGGTGAAGCCGGGCTGCCGGTGATCAGCAGTGGTAAGTCAAAGTTGACCGGAACATGCGGTTGAGCTGATTTGGGGCTTTGGAGGGTAGTAATAGGGCGGGTTTGTAAGATGTAGAGTTGGTTGCCCTCCAGAGCCCACTCGATATCTTGAGGAAAGAAGTAGTGTTGATGGAGTTTAATGCCGAGCTCGGCCAAACGGGTGATTTGGGGGTCGGAAAGTTTAGGCAGTTGGCGGCGGGATTTAGGTACGGCCACGACTTGGTTTTGGCCGCGGCGTTTGATTAATTGCTTGTCTTGGGGACTGACGACTTTGTGAACAATACTTAAATCTGACTTGTTGATTTTGTAGTGGTCGGGGGTGACTGACCCCTGGACAATCAGTTCGCCCAAGCCCCAAACGGCTTCAATGACGAGCGTGGTTTTGTCATTAGTGATGGGGTCAACGGTGAACATGACGCCGGAAACGTCGGATTGAACCATGAGCTGGACCGGAGTGGCTAAACCAACTTTAAAATGGTCGAATTTTTTTTGGGCGCGATAAAAAATGGCCCGGGGAGTAAACAAAGAGGCCCAGGATTGGCGGACGGCCTGGATCAGGTTAGCTTCGCCCTGGATATTAAGATAAGTTTCTTGCTGGCCGGCAAAAGAGGCGTCGGGTAAGTCTTCGGCGGTGGCGGAGGAGCGGACGGCGACCAGGGCATGGGATAAGCGGGGAGAGAGCTTAGAGTAAGCTTGGAGGATTTGGAAGCTTAGATCTTTGGGAACTTCGGCGCGAACGATGACCTGGCGAACTTGGTGAGAGATACGATCTAACTCCTGGGGCTTATTAACATCAAGGCCAGATAATAGATCATGAACTTTGGGTCTTAGATGATTAGACTCCAGCAGGTAAAAATAGGCAGCAGCAGTAATAATAAAACCGTTGGGGACGGGGAAACCGGCGCGAGTCATTTCACCCAAGTTAGCGCCCTTGCCGCCTACCAGGGGAATGTCTTCTTTAGTGACGTCTTTGAACCAAACGACGTGGGGCAGGGGCATATAAATTTCTAATTTCTAATTTCTAATTGACCTAAATCTTGCTTAATAATTCTTTTATAGAGTTTATTCCTTACCAGAGTAGGATGGCCGTTGTCTTCAACTATAAAATAAGCAAAACCGTGCATGCGTTTGACCAGATTGTAGTCGGCGTGGCCGGGGAGGGAAACCGGATCTTTATCCTCAAAGTCGACCGGACTGTCGTCGGCGGTGACCAAGTAGGTAGTGCCGGTGTTGACGACCAGGTGACCGTAACCTGCGGGCATATAAACGGAGTCGCCGGCTGAAACTGGAATTATTTTTAGATCTTCGACTACATCGGGAATCATCTGTCCAGCACTGTTTAGGGCCAGTTTTTGCAACATGGCTATCCCTTGCCCCAGTAAAATCCAATAAGTTTCGTCCAAGTCGCCGACGTGATAGTGGCCGTAAGTTTTGATGTATTCGCCGGAAACGGTGCCGGGTTCCCAGATGGTGACGTTGCGCTGGTCTTTACCGCCTCTAATCATGTAATAGTGCACCGCCGGCCCAACGCCGTCAGGATCCATTAAAACTTCGCGCATTTTTTCATGCGTTCTGGCAGCGTAGTGCTTAGGCACGTGGGTGAAGTCCATGCCATAATCTTAGCACACTTTAGGGGTTAAGAAGGCGGAGAAGTTGGGAGTGGAGATCCTCGTTGGAGGCGAGTAGGTCGGTGGTTTTTTGGCCGGTGTAGGGTTGACCAGTAATGTCTGAGGTTTGGCCGCTGGCTTGTTCGACTAGGAATTTGCCGGGTTCGATGTCGCCGGGGTCGCTGCCTTGGTAGAGATTGATGTAGGCGTCAAAAGCGCCAATGGCGGTTAAGGCTAAACCAATGGGGCCAGACCCAAAAGCGCGGATACGGTAGCAGTTACGAGTAAGGATATTGAAAAGTTTGAGGTTGTGGTCGAGTTGTTCTTTTGGAGTAGGTCTTTTGGCCCAGGGAGTAGGCAGTTCGGCGTAGATAAAGGCGTTTTTAAGACTGTTGGTTGATGACACTTGGGTTTTTTGGCCGTTAAGATAAGTGCCTTTGCCTTTTAAGGCGTGAACAGTCATGTTCCAAGTGTGGATGGCTACAGCGGCAAAGACAGTTTGTTCTTGATATTGGCAGGAAAGTGATGTGGAAATGAGAGGAATCCCCCTCTTTAAGTTCTTGGTGCCATCAAGAGGGTCAATGATCCAGATGTAATCGGCTTGAGAGTTAATTTTGCCGGCCTCTTCGGAATCAAAGCCATGATGGGGAAATTTATCTTGGATAGTCTGAAGAATTACCTTTTCCATGGCTAAATCGGTATTAGTAACAATATCTTGACTATGAGATTTATGTTTGACAATGTGAGCACTGTGGGAGTGGTGGAAGATGTCGCCGGCTTGTTTAGCCGCTGTTAAACCAATAATTTCGATGGTGTCAAGAGGAAGAGCTAGATCCATCCGAGTTTTCCTGTATGGGAAGTAACGTGTTGGCGGTCAAGTTTGTCTTCAATTTCGGAATATTTTTCCAGTTGATCGGCCAAAATATTTTTGATTTTGATGACTTCGGCTTCAGTATCCGCTTCAACCCTGATAGTAAGATAGGGACTGGTGTTGGAGGCGCGAATCAGGCCCCAGCTAGTAGAGCTAAAGAGAATCCGAACCCCATCAATGGTAATGGTTTTATAATTTTTGGAAAAATAATCGGCGGCATCTTGGACAACTCGGTGTTTGATCTGATCTTGGCAAGGCAACTTTAGTTCTGGAGTCATGACGGTTTGAGGGAATTGCTTAAACAGAGAGGAAAATGGCTGATCGGTTTGGCTGGCAAGAGCCAGGAGGTTAGCAGCAGCAAAGATGCCATCATCGATGCGGAAATAATTATCAACAAAGAAGAAATGTCCGGAAACTTCCCCGCCAAAGATGATATTCGGGTCATCTCGTAAGGTTTGTTTAATGGGAGCATGGCCGGTTTTGTGCATCAGGGGGATACCACCGAACTGAGGAATTAATTCTTCCATTAGCCGAGTACATTTAATATCGTAAAGGATTTTTTTACCAGGATGATGTTTAAGGATATTTTTAACCAGAAGCAGAATCATCCGGTCGGCAGAGATAAACTCGCCGGTTTCGTCAACGGCGCCCATCCGGTCGCCGTCGGCGTCCAGGCCAATGCCCAAGTCTGCTTTTTCGGCGACAACCCGGGCAGATAAATCTTTCATTAAGTGAGGATCTTCGGGGTCAGGGGTGTGGTTAGGAAAAGTAGCATCGGGTTCGGTGTAAAGGCCGATAACTTGACAACCCAATTTTTGAAAAATTTGAGGAGCAAAAATGCCAGGACTACCGTTGCCACAGTCAACCACAATTTTTAGCGGCCGGGATAACTTAATGTGGTCCAGAATGTACTTTTTATAGTCAGGAAATACGTCTTGTTTGGTGTAGGAACCGGGTTGGTCCTGAACGAATTTTTCTTGAGTGATAATGTCTTTAAACTGGAGTAGCTCCGAACCGAAAATGGGATAGACGTCTTTGGCCATCATCTTGAAACCATTGAAGAAATAGACGTTGTGGCTGCCGGTAACGCTAACGCCACCATCGAGGTGGTAAAAGGCTGTGGCAAAATAGATGATAGGGGTGAGAGATTGTCCGGCGTCGACGACTGAGCAGCCGGTAGAGAGAACTCCTTGAATAAAGCTTAATTTCATTTCTTCGCCAAAGGGGCGAATTTCATGGCCAACGATGATTTTACGGCCGCCACGGTTTCTGATATTACCCCCGTAGGCTTTACCGATGGCCTCGGCCACTTGAGGAGTAATGGTAATGCCGGGAAACTTACCGTACCATTTTTCGTATTCTTCGAGGGCTTTTTGAGAGAATTTAGTACCGGCAATACCGCGAACGTCGTAATCCCGAAAGATGTTGGGGTCGACTTTCATTGAGGATATTTTAGAGATTTAATAGGAAGAGTTCAAGGGTGCGGTCTAGGGGAAGGAAGTTGCGGCCGGTTTTAACCGCTTCGTCTATAGTTAAAAGTTTAGAGTGCAAAGTTAAAAGTTGGTCAAGGGGGAAGCCTTTAGCTTGAGTCACGAGGCGGGATTTTTGCCAGCCGGCGAGTTTGAGGCTTTGGGGGGTGTCTTTGGCTTGGATAAGCTGGGAAATGCGGCGGTGAAGCATATAGAAGATTTGCTCCGGGGCACCGGTGGTAAGAGCTTGATGAAATGTAGAGATGTTTAACTGGTCGAGGAAGTTAAAGATGGCGGCGGGGATTTTGAAAAGCTGGGATTTGAAATGAGATAGTTTTTTGAGTTGAGTTGGGGTTAGGGGTTTGTCGTGCCAGATAAAAACCGGAGTATTACCTTGGTACTGGGTGAGAATATCCAGAAGCTTGACCGGTAATTTATCGATAACCACGAGCTTTTCTTGGCCGAATAGAGACTGGCTTTCCAGGGCTTGGTGTAAGTCGGTGGCGGTAATTCTAGTGCCGTCAAGCCTGACCACTTCCCCACCCCGCTCGGCTTTGATGGCTTGATTTAAAGCTTGTCTTGAAGCAGAAGTATGGTCTCCGTGAAAAATGAAATTCATATTGACTTAAATTTTTGGAATAGGGATTCGACGGTGCGGTGATCGATGCGATAGTGGCGGCCGTGACGGTGAGATAGGAGGGCGCCGGAGAAGTTTTTGGGAATGTGCATGAGTTCATGGACTAGAACCCGGATTTGATCGTCAGCGGATAAGTTGTCGAAGTAGTGAGAAATAACTTCGATGACATAGTGGGGTTTGAGGTTAAGCCCCAGTTGCCAAACGCGGGGCAGACTCCAGATGCGGGCCCGGGCGCGAGAAGTCGAGCCGTGGGAACGAAAGCAAACTAATCTGTTCGGGTCTATGTGCTTAAGATCTAGTTTCTTGGTGATTAAACGTAGTTGTTTATGTATATCCGGAGCGGGTAAAAAATCCATAATTTTAGCTTCGCAAGGGGTGGCCTTGCAAGGAGTGGCAGAGGGCGACGGCGAGGGCGTCGGCGGCGTGTTGAGGCCGGGGTACGGTTTTGAGGCGGAGTAATTGCCTGACTTTTTCCTGGAGAGCGGATTTTTCGGCCTTACCGTCGCCGGCGATGAGGCGTTTGACCTGTAGGGGTGAGTATTTGAATACCGGCATGCCGGCTTGAGCGGCAGCCAGCATGACCACCCCCATGGCTTGGCCGACGGCCATGACGGTTTTGGCGTTGGTAGCGAAAAATAAGCTTTCCATAGCTAGGACTTCCGGTTGATGAGTTTTGATGATACCGGTTAATTGCTGCCAGATTTGGTTTAAGCGGGTTTCGGGGAAATCGGTTTTAGGAGTAGTGATGCAAGCGTGAAAAACCAGCTTGGCTTTAGGCGTAGTCGAAATAATGCCTAAACCCGTTTCAGCGGTGCCCGGGTCAATTCCTAGGATTAGCATAAGTTTTGTGTTTGCGGGCAACCTGGAGTTCGACCAGAGCCCGGCGGAGTTGGGCTTCGGCCAGCCTGAACTCGCGTTCGCTGACACTACTGGCTTGTTTCATGGTAACTTCGGCGCGGTGTTTGGCGGCTTCGGCTTCCGCCAGACTAATGTCTTCAGCTTTAATAGCCGTGTCGGCTAAGATACTAAGATTATTGTCGGCTTCCATGGTCGCAAACCCCCCCCCGATGGCTACCAGCGTGTCCTGACGCTGGCGACGGATGGTGACTACTCCGGCTTGGAGCTTGGTAATGAGGGGAATATGATCAGGCAAGATACCCAGTTGGCCGTTGACACCAGGAATGAGTACCAGATCGGCTAAGGTATCTAGTAAGGGTTTTTCTTGACTAATGACCTGAACTTTGAGTTGCTTCATCGATAGAGCCGATCATATAAAAAGCTGACTCGGATACAGCATCGTGTTTGCCTTCGAGAATTTCTTTGAAACCCTTGACCGTGTCGCTTGTGGTGACATATTTGCCGGAACGGCCGGAGAATTCTTCGGCTACGAAAAAGGGTTGAGTTAAGAAACGTTGGATTTTGCGGGCCCGGGATACTGTTAACTTATCCTCATCCGAAAGTTCGTCTACGCCGAGGATGGCGATGATGTCCTGAAGATCTTTGTAGCGCTGGAGGACTTGCTGTACCCTCCGGGCGACTTGGTAGTGTTCTTCCCCGACGATTTGCGGAGTTAAAATTTTGGAATTTGAGGCAAGAGGATCGACAGCCGGGTATAAACCTTGTTCTGATAAAGACCGCTCCAGGGCCAGGGTTGAGTCCAAGTGGGCAAAGGTAGTTACTGGGGCCGGATCGGTGTAGTCGTCGGCAGGAACATAGACGGCTTGGAACGAGGTAATCGAACCCCGGGTGGTGGAGGTGATTCTTTCCTGGAGGGCAGCCATTTCCGAAGCTAGCGTGGGTTGGTAACCCACGGCGGAGGGGACGCGGCCGAGCAGAGCGGAAACTTCGGCGCCGGCCTGGGAGAAGCGAAAGATATTATCAATAAACAGGAGGACGTCTTCGCCAGCCTCATCGCGGAAGTATTCGGCGAAAGTGAGGGCAGTTAAAGCCACGCGCAGCCTGGCTCCAGGCGGTTCGTTCATTTGGCCAAAAGCCATGACGGTGCTGGCCAGAACTTTGGCCCGGGTCATTTCCAGATACAAGTCATTACCTTCTCTGGTTCTCTCCCCCACCCCGGCAAAAACGGCGTGGCCGGAGTGAACCTCGGCAATGTTTCTGATGAGTTCTTGGATGATGACTGTTTTACCCACGCCGGCGCCGCCAAAGGCTGCCACCTTGCCGCCTTTGGCAAACGGGGCGATCAAGTCAATGACTTTGATGCCGGTTTCCAAAACCTGGCGCTGCGGGTTTAAGGCGGTTAGAGGCGGAGCAGATTTATGGATGGGTGAAAATTGGGTGGCCTTGACCGGACCGAGGTTGTCGACGGGTTGACCTAAAACGTTAAAAATTCTCCCCAAAGTAGGCAAGCCGATGGGCACGGTAATGGGCTTACCGGTGGCGGTAACCGCCAGGCCGCGGGTGAGACCATCGGTTGAGCCCATGGCAACGGTGCGGACTTCCCGTTCGCCTAAGTGAGATTGAACTTCTAAAACCAGGGTGCCGCCGCCGGGCTTGACTATCTCCAGGGCTTCGTAGATAGCCGGCAGATAGCGGTCAAATTCAACATCGATGACGACGGAAACGATTTGAGTGATGGTACCCTGATTGTGGGTCATGTTAGTCTCCTAAGGCGGTTCTGGCGGTAATAACGTCAAGTAAGTCGCCGGTGATTTTAGTTTGGCGGGCCCGGTTGTAGTCCAGAGTGAGGTCGGCGACAATGTCGGTGGCGTTGTCATGGGCGGATTTCATGGTGATCATCCGGGCCGAGTGCTCCGAGGCATGGGCGTTTAAGACCGCCTGGTAGATGAGCAATTCGACGTAGTAAGGCAGCAGCCAGTCTAAGATTTCCCGGGCGGAAGGTTCCAGGAGGTATTGACTGGTGCCGGAAGCGGCGGGGGTAGAGGCGGAAGGAACAAATAATTGGGTGATCGGTAAAACTTGAGTAAATTGGGGCTGCTGCGATAAAGTGTTAACAAAGCGCATGAACCCTAGGTAAACAGCTTTGATATCGTGCTTCAAGAAACCATCCAGGGCCAGTTGAGAGATGGCCAGAGTATCTTCGTAGGCGAAGCGGTCGGGGAGGCTTGGAAACTGGGCTGCCAGGTCCCGCCCGGTTTTGGCGATATAACTGCCGCCCTTTTTACCGATGGTGACAAAGCGCAGGTCAATGCTTTTGGTATCAGCTACCCAGGTTTCCAGAGACCGGAACAGGTTGGTATTATAGGGGCCGCATAAACCTTTGTCGGTGGTGAGCAGAATCACTAAAGTTTTGCCCGCGGATTTAGCCTGGAGCAGAGGATGGAGTTGCGGGTCGATCCTGCCCTCCAGGTGGTTTATAATTTGGTGGAGGCGGTCGGTGTAGGGGCGGGAAGACAAGGCGCGATCTTGGGCCCGGCGCATTTTGGACGCGGCCACCATTTCCATAGCTTTGGTAATTTGACTGATATTGGAGGCGGTTTTGATCCGCCGAGTGATAGATTTAAGGTTGGCCATAGATTAAGTTAAATTTAGTGACGGCTTTGGTTAAAGCGGCGATAGTGGATTTAACCAGCTGTTTGTCGGAGGCGATAGTAAGCAATAAATCTTCGGCTTGGGTGTGAATGTAGGTGCGCAATTTATCCTGCCAATCGGGAATTTGGTCTAGGGGAATTTGATCGGCGTGGCCCGAAGTGACAGCCCAAATGAGTAAAATTTGATCCTCAACCGGCCAAGGATCGTCCCAGTTTTGGGTTAAAATGGCGCTTAAGCGACCGCCCCGATCCAACGTGGCCCTGGTAGCGGGGTCGAGGTCGGTAGAGAATTGAGCGAAAGCGGCCAGCTCGCGGTACTGGGCCAGGTCCAGCCTTAATTTGCCGGCGACTTGTTTCATGGCTTTAATTTGGGCGGAGCCGCCGACGCGGGAAACTGATAGGCCGACGTTGATGGCGGGCCTGACGCCGGCGTAAAATAAATCCGGTTCGAGATAAATCTGGCCGTCGGTAATGGAGATGACGTTAGTGGGAATGTAGGCAGATAAATCGCCGGCTTGGGTTTCGATAATGGGCAAGGCAGTCAGGGAACCGCCGCCATGCTTGGGGTTGAGCTTGACGGCCCGTTCCAAGAGCCGGGAGTGGAGGTAGAAGATGTCGCCAGGGTAGGCTTCCCGACCGGAGGGGCGGCGCAGGAGCAGCGATAATTCCCGGTAAGCCCAGGCATGTTTGGTTAGATCGTCGTGGACGATCAAGGCATCTTGGCCGGATCCGGCAAAGTATTCGCCGATGGCGGTGCCGGCATAGGGAGCCAGGTACTGCAGGGCGGCGGGGGTAGAGGCGGGGGCGGCAACAACGATGGTGTGATCCAGGGCGCCGAATTGGTCCAAGGTAGCCAGGGTTTGGGCGATAAAACTGGCTTTTTGGCCAATGGCGACGTAGATGCAGACTACCCCCCGCTGCTTTTGGTTGATGATGGTAGTTAAAGCTAAGGCCGATTTACCGATACCCCGATCGCCAATAATGAGTTCCCGCTGACCGCGGCCGATAGGAATCATGGCATCTACGGCCTTGATGCCGGTTTGCAGGGGGGTTGACACTGGTTCGCGAGTGATGACGCCGGGAGCAACTGACTCCAAAGGCAGACTGGCGGTGAGGCTGGGAGCCGGTTTATTGTCTAGGGGGTGACCAAGAGGATCAATGACCCGGCCGAGAAGTTGGGGGCCGACCTTAACTTGCAGCAGGTGGCCGGTAGCTTTGACGGTATCCCCTTCTTTAAGATGAGCCGAAGAGTCTAAAATGATGACGCCCACACTATTACGAGCCAGGTTAAAGGCTAGGCCGAAGCTGTCTTGGGGGAATTCAACGATTTCTCCCAGGGCGACGTCGGACAAGCCGCTGACGAGAGCGATGCCGTCGCCCACCTGAAGAATCTCACCTACGTCCCGAGCCTCGGCGACGAGTTTAAATTGATTAATTTCTTGAGCAATCCTGGCGCTGATTTGATTGAAGCTAGCTCGGGTCATGATTAGTTAGTGAGCCTGTTTTCCAGGGTATCGAGTTTGGTTTTAAGGGATAGATCAATGACTTTGTCACCGATACGGATAAATATGCCGCCGATCAAGTCGGGCCTGACTCCGGGAGTGACTTGAACCGGCCGTTTAAATAATTGACTTAAGGTATCGGCTAGCGTTTCGACCTGGGTTTTAGTCAGGCGAACGGGAGCTTGGACTTTGGCTACGTTGGGGTCGAATTTGATTTTGGATTCACGCAAGCTGCGTCGGGCTAATTCGGGCAATAATTGGAGTTGTCCGGTTTTGTCCAGATACTTGATAAAGCCACGGGTAATGGCGTCGACCCGATTGTGAGTTAGAGTCATGATCGTTTGGATTTGAGCTTTTGCAGCTGCGCAATTTGATTATTAACAATAGCCTGTTGATCCCGGGGGGTTAAGGTATCGGCCAGAATGCTTCTGGTAGTATCCACCACTAAACGGCCGATTTCTCCCTGGAGTTTGATCTTTTGCGTATGAATGGTTTCTTCCAGGCGTTGATATTCCTTTTTGACCTCATTTTGAGCGGCGGTTTTGGCGTCGGCTACAATATCCCTGCCTACGGCTTCAGCCTTTTCCCTGGCGGCTTGCAGAACTGCGGCGGCTGCCTGCTCGGCCTTGATTAATTCCCGGGTTTTGAGTTCGGCAATGCGGCTTTTTTCCGTCAGATTAGCCTCGGCGGCTTTTAGACCAGCGGCAATCTTTTTGTCGCGGTTGGCCAAAGATTTGAGAATGGGCCGGTAGAGAAATTTGGTGAGAATAAACAGCAACAGCCCGAAATTTAAGGCTTGAAAGATGATTTGGGTAAAATTTATCTGCATTTGGTTTTACCTTTTAGTCTAGACAAACTTTAAGATTAGGGCGACGACTAAAGAGTAAATGGCGATAGCCTCGGCAAAGGCTAACCCTAAAATCATATTAGCCTGGATTTTACTGGCCGCTTCGGGATTTCTACCGATGGCCTCCATGGCTTTGCTGGTAATTAAGCCTATGCTCAAGGCGGGCAAGGCGCCGCCGGCGGCGATAGTAATTCCAACGATAACGTTACCTTCCAGTGCTGCCATGCGCAATCACCTCCTCCCCATCTTGGTGGCTTAAAGTGGCCAGATGTAAGAATACCAGAGTTAAGAGCGAAAATACAAGGGCTTGAATGAAGCCGACAAAGATTTCCAGTCCCAAGAAAGGGATGGGGCCGATGAAGGGAAGGAGGAAAGCAATGACAATCAATAGGACTTCGCCGGCGAAGATGTTGCCAAAAAGCCTAAAAGCAAAAGACAGGATTTTGGCCAATTCGGAAATCAATTCCAATAACCCCACGAAGAATTGAATCGGCCCGGCAAAATTGAAAAACTTGGTCAGATAGGCAAAGCGGAGGTGCTTGAGGCCAAAAAATTGGGTAGCGCCAACGGAAACGAGGGCTAGGGCCAAGGTGGTATTGAGGTCGGCGGTAGCTCCCCGAAATATGGGCGGGTCACCGATGCTGCCGACTCCGGGCAACAAGCCAATCCAGTTACCCAGGATGATAAACAGAAAGAAAGTGGCGACCAGAGGTAAAAATTCTTGAGCCCGCTTGGTATTATTGGTAACGCTGTGGATTAACTGGAGGAGCGATTCGATTAGGGTGGCGCTAAAAAAGACCACAGCCGAGCGGCGGCCGGCTTTCAAATCAAAGTGGACCTTAACGGCCCAAAGCGCAAGGGCCAGAGAAACAATCCAGCTGGTGAGCATGGAGTTGGAAACGGGTATGGGCCCCAGAGAGAAAATGGATTCGGCTGATATGGAAATGTGAAGTTTGTCCATTAGAAATAATTTTTCTTGACGAAGATGAGGGTGGCGGCGCTGATTAGGAATAAAGACATGACCAGAGTATACCAGAAAGCCAGGGGGTGAGCTTGGAACGGCAGGGAAACGTTCATGCCGTAGACACTAGCGACGATGGTAGGCAGGGCTAAAATGATAGTTACCGAAGTCAGGAATTTCATGACAATGTTTAAATTATTGGAAATGATCGAGGCGTAGGCATCCATGGTATTGGCTAAAATATCGGAGTAAATGTTGACCATTTCGATCGATTCTTTGTTTTCGATAATCATGTCTTCCAGGAATTCGGAATCTTCGGTATAAAGCTTGAGGCTGGTGCCTTTCAGGATTCTCTCGAGGACCTTGCCGTTGCCCACGACAGCGGTGTTAAAGTAGACTAAGCTTTTTTGGATAGCCAGCAGAGCCACGATTTCTGCGTTGCGGAAGGATTTGAGTAAGAGCTTTTCGTTGACGTCGATATCCCGTTCAATTTGATTCAGCAATTTTTGGAAGTAAAAGTTGGTCCGGTGCAGGATTTGAATTACAAACCGGGTTTTTTTAGTGGTATAGAAATCCCGCCCCTCGCCGGTTAAAAAGTCGCCCAGGATTTTGGTTTCCTGGGGAGCGATGGTAACGATGCTGCTGGGAGTGACGATAATGGTCAGGGGTAAAACTTGAATACGGCCGTCGAGCTCGCGGGCGGGAACGCGGATGAGGATAAAGATGTTGCCCAGGGGGTCTTTTTCGACCCGAGGTTTTTCATCTACCTCCAGGGCGGTTTTGAGGGTAAAAAAATCGAGCTTAAGCTGATGCGCCAGGCTATCGATTTCTTCAGCCTGGGGGTCAATGACGTTGATCCAAGTGCCGGATTCAAATTGGTCCAGGGTAGCCAGAGATTGGGCTTGGGCGGTTTTTTTGTAGACAGTAATCATCGGTTTTTAGTGTAGCATGTGGTAAACTAGAAAGTTAATGGGGGAAATCAAACTGGCGGCGGATAAGGAAGCGTTAAAGCGATTGAAATTGGTGGCGGTGGCGTATTCGCACGTGGAGCGGGAGTGGTTCCCGACGGAGGCGGCGTATCAGGCAGAGGTGGAGGTGGAAGAGAGAGCCCGGGAGGTGATGGGGGAGGTAGAGAAATTAGGGATTCAGGTGAAGGGATACCCGGGAGATCAATATTTATTGACTAACCTGCTGGTGGACCGGCCGGACGTGGTGATTAACTTGGTAGATACGCTGCGGGGCAAGGACCGGCTGCAGACTAGCGTGCCGGCGGCGCTGGAACTGTCCAATATCCCCTACACCGGCGCGGGCATGGAAGGCTTAATTATCGGCAATAATCGTAATTTAACCAAGAGGTTGTTGGTGGCTTATGATGTGCCGACCCCGGCGTTCCAGTTTATCCAGCGGGTGGGCAAAGCGATTCATGAAGATTTAGGCCTGCCGCTAATTGTCAAGCTAAATGAGGGAGGTGGCAGCGTGGGGATAAATAACCGGGCGGTTAAGGAAACAATTAAAGAAGCGCAGAAGCAGGTAGACGAGATGATCGTGACCTATAAACTGCCGGTGATTGTGGAAAGATTTATTGACGGGCCGGAAATCACGGTAGTGGTCTTAGACGACGGAATCAGGCGGCACGTAGTTATGGGGCAAAAAGTATTTCGCAAAAAACCGGACGGTAAGCATTTTTTTACCAGCTTAGAATCTTATGATGACGCCCGGGCATATACGTATACTGCGGTTGAGGAGGCATTAGCCCAGAAAATCACCAAGTTGGCAATCAGGGCTTTTCACGGGCTGCATCATAAAGACTACGCCAAGTTTGACGTGCGAGTGGAAGACAGCACTAATACGCCTTATTTTACCGACTCTAATCCCAATACGGCCCTGGGGCCGGATTTGGGATTACCCTTAACCGAAGTATTGGCGATGCATGGAGTGGGTTTCACGGATATGTTAGCCAGTTTGTTAGCCAAATATGCTCGGCAATTGGTTTAAGTCTCAAGGGTACTTGCCCCAAATGAAGCGGGTGAAGCAGATTACGTCGTACCATTGCGGCCCGGCGGTGGTAAAGATGTTGGCGAGCTGGCAGGGAATGGCGGTGAAACAAAAAGACATAGTAGCGGCGGCGGGAATAGGCAGAAGGTTAAAAATTTACGGGATGACGGTGGCGGAGATGAGCCGGGCGGTGAACCGGCTGTGGCCAGAGTTACAACTGTGGTACAAAGATAATGCTTCTTTAAGGGAATTACAAGAGTTGGTTAAGGTTTACGGGCAACCGGTAGGAGTAGAGTGGCAAGGAGTGTTTGAGGAATATGAGGATGAAGATAATGGACATTACGCGGTGGTAGTCCATGTAGATATGATTAATAATGTAATTTTATTAGCTGACCCCTTCAGGAAATATGCCGGGAAAGACCGGCGGTTTAGCATTATCGACTTTGAGCACCGGTGGTGGGATACTAATGAGATTATTGACCCCCGCACCGGCAAGCACAAACTGATGAAGGACTATCACATGATGTTTATAGTCACGCCCAAAGAAGCAACTTTCCCGGAAGTTTTAGGCATGGTTAGGGAGTAAGGTATGGCAGTTTTGATAGTCTATAGCTTAGTGGCGGGGTTGGTTTCGCTTATGGGCGGCCTGGTGGTGTTATGGCAGTCGCGGTTGGCGCAAAGACTGGTCAGCCCGCTGATGGCTTTTGGGGCGGGAGCATTTTTGGCAGCGGCGTTGGTGGACATATTACCCGAAGCCCTGGAGGCTGCTCCTGAACCACAGCCAATTTTGATGGCTACTTTGGCGGGATTTGTCATGTTCTTTACGCTGGAGAGGCTGGTGATGAGACTAAAGGGGGGGAGGCAAGGGCATAAGCATTCCGAACACACTGAGTCGTTACCGTTTTTGTTGGTCTTAGGAGACAGCATCCATAACTTTATTGACGGGATCGTGATCGCTTTGGCTTTTGTGGCTAATCCCCTGATCGGTTTGCCTACAGCTTTAGCTATAGCGGCCCATGAGATACCCCAAGAAATCGGGGATTTTTCCATCCTGTTGAATTTGGGTTGGAATAAGAAAAAAGTTTTGGCGGTGAATGTAATCCAGTCGCTGCTGACTATTCCGGGAGTGATTTTGGGGGTGTACTTGGGCAGAACCATTGAGCCATATTTGGCACTAACTTTGGGAGCTACGGCCGGTATTTTTCTCTACATTGCCGCTTCCGACGTGATTCCGGAACTACACCACTATTCCAGCCATAAACATGTGTTGCGCATAGTCTTGCCGATGATTGGCAGCATTATGGCCCTAAGTTACCTGTCTTACCTGGCCCACTTATCCGGTTAAGGGATGAACGTTTTGCGCTTTTCCGGAGAATATGATAAGTTAAGATTATGGGTGCTACTAAAGCATTAGTAGATAAATTAAAACCGCTGAACCCGGAAAAAATTATTCTATTTGGCTCTGTTGCCAGGGGTGAAGCAAAAAGAGATAGCGATATAGACGTATTGATTGTTAAGCATACCAGAAAGAATCCAGCCGATAGAGTAGCCGAAGTTCTGAAACTGGTGTGGGGAAGTGTCCCCCATATTGAACCTCAAATTCTCACTCCCAACGAATTTAAACAAGCCATTGCTGAAAATAGGTTTTTTATTACACAAGAGGTTTTAAGATATGGTAAAACGATTTATGAAAAAACAAGCTGATTTTTCAACCGATGCGGTAACATGGTTTGATTTTGCCAATTATGATCTTAAAACTGCGAAGTGGAATTTGAAAGGCAAAATTTATACTTCCAGTTGCTATGCTTCACAGCAAGCGGCTGAAAAAGCCTTAAAATCTCTCGTTTTAGCCCAAGGAAAAGTTGTTCCCAAAGTACATAGCCTGGACAGATTAATAAGCGAACTCAAAAATATCAATATTGATGTGTCCGAAATAGAAACAGAAGCTCAACGGTTGGATAAGTACTACATCTCTACTCGTTATCCAGGTCAGTATGGCGGTCCGGAAGGTCTTTATGACGAAGGTGATGCTCAATCGGCGACTGATGCAGCAGATAAAATTCTTAATTTTGTCCAGAAAAAAATTCCAAAGTTGGCTTAAACTTTTTTGGTGAACGTTTTCGAACAAATTCGAACGCATTTCAAAGAATCGTGTTAGCTCGCCTCGCTCCGCTCGGCTCGCAAGGTGTGCGCGGCGCCCCCACCCGCCGCGCTTCCGTTATTTTTTGCGCGCGCTATCTTCTCGTCCTTCGGACGAGAAAGGAATTATTTTAAATCGCTATGTGTTATTTTAATTGGCGGATGAAGTTCTTCATTTCCACCACCAGCTCCTAAATCATCGACCATAATCTTTAAAATTTCGCCTGGTCGAACTTTGTCTATATCTGCTTGAGCAATAGAGAGCAATTGATTGACTCTTTGTTCGGGTACTCGAGATAATAAATTCCCAAACTTTTTAACTAAAGAGATAAACTTGTCTATGGATCCGGATATTTTATCCTTGAATCTTTGAAAAGTAGAATAATCTACATCCACCTTCAAGACTGTTCCGCTTGCGTCGGGAAGAGAGTTAAGCGTTACTGTTTGACCACCGCTTTTTTGACCCAATCGAGTATCGGAGGTTATTGTGATTTCCCCGAGGTCACGAAGACCAGTGGGGTTCAGATAAAATCCTCCAGTATTCTCAACTCGTCCGTTCACATATCTAAAGTCTCCAACTTCCATTGTATTTTGATTAACAATCATTGTTACATGGCGAGGAAGATTAAACTGGTTCTCCATTATAGGAATGTCATCCGCTGAGGGCGCGGGTGTCCAAAATGGGTGAGAATGTACCCAACCGACAAATTGTAATTGCGATCCAGGTTTGTTTTCTTCAATCCATCTTTGAACTTCAGCGGAATTAACATCAAAAGTAACCGAGGCGCCAGTTGCTTCCGCTACCTGGGCTGGAACAAAATTTGTAATTGTAGCAACTCTACCCGTACTTGTATCAATATATCTGCCAACCAAATATCCGCTTCTCTCTATATTTCTTTCCTCTTGCATGTAGTCAAAAATTTGTTGCAAAGTCTGTCCTTCTATAAAGCTTACTGTTAAATCTTTTTTTGGACTTCCCACTTCTTTTGTTCCCATTGGTAATTCACCCTGTGAGAATGGATTTTCTATTACAGCTTGACCAACATTTATGGGTAGATCTGCAACGGGTTCCGACGCTGGGCGTGGAGGGGTTTGGCCTATTTCTGGACCTATTCTGATATCTAAATCTTTTGGTTCTTGCATGGCTAAAGTATATCAAAGATGGGACTTGAAAACCATAAGCTAAAACCTGTATATTTAATTCTGAACTTAACTTAGCTGGGTCGCTTTTTTGATGGCCGCTTTGGGCAATTTGGAGCGATCCGAGTTGAGTTCAACCAGAGCGGCCATTTGAGTTTAATAAAAGTTCTTTAAAATTTTTGCGTTTTTCTTTTTACGCTTTCAGCGGAATGTTCGAGCCGACTTTTTCGGAAGCGCGGCGGGTGGGGGCGCCGCGCACACCTTGCGAGCCGAGCGGAGCGAGGCGAGCTAACACGATTCTTTGAAATGCGTTCGAATTTGTTCGAAAACGTTCACTATTTTGGAAATTGCGGATTCGCAAGGTGGGGCGCTCGCAACGCCCCCGCCCGTTGCGAGCGCCCTAAAGGCATAATTCAAATTCGCCGAGAGCCGCCGTAAAAAAGAATAAAGAAAAACGCAAAAATTGAAGAACACTAAGAAAAAACATGATCAAATACATCGCGTACTGCCGAAAATCCACAGATGAAAAGGATAAACAAGTTTTGTCTATTGAAGCACAAATTGCCGAACTCAAAGAGTTTGCCAAAAGAGAAAATTTATTCGTAACAGAATTTATCACCGAGGCAAAAACTGCCAAAGTTCCTGGGAGACAACAATTTGCGGAGGTACTAAAGAAAATCGAGAAAGGAATGGCTAACGCCATTCTTTCATGGCACCCCGACCGTCTCGCTAGAAATTCAATAGATGGTGGAAAAATAATTTATCTTTTGGATACCGGCAAACTCCTTGATTTGAAATTCCCCTCGTTTTGGTTTGAATCTACACCCCAAGGCAAATTTATGCTTTCAATCGCGTTTGGCCAGTCCAAATATTATGTGGACAATTTAAGCGAAAATGTAAAAAGAGGAAACCGGCAAAAATTGAGAAATGGAGTTTGGCCAAGTAAAGCTCCATACGGTTATATCAATAACCCCAAAACGAGGGGAATTGATGTTGATGAAGAAAAATCAAGAATAGTCAAGAAAGCATTTCAGCTTTTTGCTGATGGGAATATTTCTTTTACCGGTATTTCTCAATTCATGTTTAAGTCTGGGATTAAACGAGAAGGTGATAAGCCTGTAAAAGTCGGGCAAGTAAAAAACATGCTCTCCAACAAATTTTATCTTGGAATTTTGAAATATGCCGGAGAATATTATCAAGGCTCTCATAAAACTTTTATCAGCAAAAAGCTGTTTGACGAAGTTCAAAAGCAAGTTGAGAAAATTGAACGACCGAGACAGAAAGGACATAATTTCGCTTTTGCAGGTCTGGCGACCTGCGGCGAATGTAGCGCCGCAATCACAGCAGAACAGCATGTCAAAAAATACAAAAATGGGACTGGACAAACTTTCATCTACTATCGTTGTACGAAAAAGTTAAAACCATGTAATCAAAAATATGTTTCCGAATTCGAAGCAGAAATACAGTTAAGAAAAATTATCGGTGATTGCGGCCTACATAAAGGTTGGGAACCCTATTTTGAAAAGTGGATTACCCAAGCCGAAGAAAAAGACAAATTGACTGCTGAAGTAGAAGAAAAACAACTAAACGGACAAATCCAAGAATCAGAAGTCAAACTAAATCGTTTGCTTGACGGTTATCTCGATCAAGTTATTGAGCCGGAAATTTACAAACAGAAAAAGAATGAATTGTTTGATGAAAAATTAAAATTGGAAGAGAAAAAATCACAAATTTCTAAAAATGGAACTGTTTGGCTCGAACCTATGAGAGAATTCGTAAATTGCGCCTTGCAGGCGCAAAAAATCGCGCGCGCAAAAAATAATTGCCATGATTTATCAATCATGGCAAAAAAAGTCGGCTCGAACTTCTTTTTAATGAATCGGCGGCTCTCGGCGAATTTGA
>Ga0209541_10001575_pt1 | contig 45026 bp, 54 predicted proteins | sample RifCSPlowO2_01_FD_184027 | JGI IMG/M metagenome (GOLD analysis project Ga0209541, IMG submission 184027) | Groundwater microbial communities from Rifle, Colorado - Rifle CSP2_plank lowO2_0.1 (SPAdes) (version 2) | ecosystem: Environmental > Aquatic > Deep subsurface > Groundwater | place...
GTTTGGGGGGAGTGACTCTTTCCTTGAAAATGTCTTCAGGACATCTTTTTAGATGGAAAATAGAATTGTTTAATAAAACAAGACGTTCAACTCAAAGAACTAATAGGCCTACTTTCTACTGAGCCTCAACCAAAACACACTTAAACAAAAACATTGCAAGAACAATCATGGCAATCATCTACTTCCTCGGAGGAAAACTCTATGATTTTTTGGACAATACTTTTGAAGAAAAAAGATATTTTCAGATAAGAAAGACAATGCTCAAAGATATTAAAGGGCTTGTCTTAGACGCTGGCTGCGGCACTGGAAGAAACTTTCCTCATTTTTCAAAAAAAGCAAGTGTAATAGGCGTAGACAACGCGCCAAAAATGCTCGCACAGGCAGAACAGCGCATTCGCCAAAGCAACGCCTCCATAAAAATTGAACGCATGAATCTTACTCATTTGGAATTCAAAAATAATTTGTTTGACGCAGTTGTTGCAACGTTTGTGCTTTGCGTCATGCCCAAAGAACGTGAAGAAAAAGTACTCGATGAACTTGTAAGAGTTGCAAAACCAGGAGCAAGATTTTACTTTTTAGAATATATTTACTCAAAAAATCCACTCAGAAAAATCTTTATGAAACTCACCTCTTTCCTTCCCAGAATTCTTTTCGGATTACATTACAATACTACCTTAAACCTCGTAAAAAAGCATTCCGCATTGAATATTGAAAAAATACAATATGTCTATTCTGATACAGTCAGATTGATCGTCGCAACAAAAAAGAAACCTTAAATAGGATTTGTTCTCTATCTCAAACCATGGAAGATCCTCGCGAAATTGATTACCTTAAAGACCACCTCAATGACACCACCAGAGAATTCACTAAGGAACTCTCAAAATTAAAACGTGAAAAAATTACAAAACTTCAAGAAACCCTCACCATCCTAAGAGAATTATTAGAAAAGCGCAGCAAGACCAGAGGAATTACTATCGAGCAACGCCGCACTGTTTCCACTCTTCTTTTACGAACAATAACAACAGAACAACACGCAAAAAAACTTCTTGAAGACCTCGAAAATTGGATTGGCCAATACGCAGGAAAAAAATAATGAATAAAACATTTAATTAAAAATCAGAATCTTTAATAATCCATTTTGATTAAAATTTTTGATCTAAAATTATAATTTTTAGAATTAAAGATTTCGGAAAATTTGATTAAAACTTTTAGTATAAGATTAAACATTTTATTATATTGAATGGATTAAATATTTTAATCAAGACTGAGATTTTTTAGTTTCAACATTCCATACATCTCCAGCGCGATCAAAAGCTATTTTTCCTTGATATTTAGAAGCCTTAACATAAATTTGAGTCGTACCTATATCCCCATGCCCTGCATAAGATTTAATGGAAAAAGAATCTATTCCTTCGTCAGCCATGTGCTGTAACCGAGAATGCCTCAACATATGAGGGTGAAGTTCTCTCTTCAAAATCTCGCGACCATATTTCTTTAAATTATACCAAGCGGTTCCAGGCTTAATCCCAAAAATAAACATATTTGGCGAAACCAAACGGTTTTTGTTTATCCATTGTTCTAACAATTCTCGCGTCCCTTGTTGAACATAGACCGTTCTCGGCTTTCTTCCCTTCCCCATCACCTGAATTTCTCGCACTTCAAGATCAATATCCTTTACCATAAGATTCGTAATTTCAGAGATTCGAGCAGCAGTATCATATAATACTCTTACAAGAAGCTTATCCCGCTCGTCTGGAATCTGCTCCACTAAAAAAAGAAGCTCCTTCTTGCTCAACACAGAAGCCGCAAGCTTCTCCTCATCAGTTAAAGCGCTGACATTTCTCCGCTTAAACGAGGCAATCTCCTTTACAAACTTCTCTTCATACCCTAAAAACTTAAGATATAACCATAAAGCATAGAGCCCAATAGGATGATTTCGCTCTTTGAGATAGAAATTGTATCTTTGTTTTAAAACCTCCAAAGACTCGTTTGGAATAGCTTCTTCAAGAAACTTAGCCAACGTTAGAACCCCATAAAGCGTTCTTTGCCCTAATTTTTTCCCATTTTTCTTTGTAAAACCCAGGAGAAAACGCTCAAATTCAGCAATTTTTTCACTTTTCACGCCTTTTTCACCCGTTTCGGATTATATACATTGTATAATCCAAAACTATATGAAGGTTTCGAATAGACTAAACCCCCTTAAAATCGCTTTATAAGGCTTAAAACGCAATTCTTCACAAATCACCTATTTTGAACATAAACCCCTTGCTCAGCAGCTTCATATCGAAAATGGAATTTGGTAGGTTTTCTGGCCGCCTTTACAAAGGTAGCCCACAACCCCTTTTCATTTAAGGACTCAATTACTAACTCCGCTAACTCTTCATGCATTCTCTCTAAAAGTCTGCTAAAAACTTAAAAAAACCTATCGCCTAAAACTAAAACCTTAAATTCCTCTCCCCTTTCCTAAGCCTGATGGACTACCCCAAAATTCTTGTCGGAGCACCAGTCTGCAACCATTATGATTATTGCTTGGATAGATATTTAGAGGCATTGAAAAGCTTTGATTACCCCAATTATGACATCTTTTTAGTGGATAATTCTGATGATGAAACATTTTATCAAAAACTAAAATTTTTAGGCATCCCAATTATTAGGAAAGGACACGACGAACCAAGCATCAAAATGAAAATGATCCTTGGAAGAAACCATTTAAGAGAAAAAACCCTCCAAGAAGGCTACGACTATTTCTTTAACCTCGACCAAGATGTCATTCCACCGCGAGATACGTTAAAAAAATTAGTTGCAACAGGAAAGAAAGTAATTACAGGCATTTACTACAACTCTTTCAAAGTAGGAGACAATTGGGGGGAAAACCCGATCCTTTATCGAGAATTAACCCAAGAAGAAAAAGAAGAAATAGGAAAAAAAGGCAAAGACTGGTTAAAACAAGAAAACTTTGACCTTTATTCAAGACTTGATGGCAACAACTGGGACTATTCTAAGACGTATATCGAATTAAAAGCAGAAGATGTTCAAGGAGAGAAACTTCTCGAAATTTCCGCCTGCGGCACCGGCTGCATCATGATCCACAGAGACATCCTCGAAAAGCTGGACTTCAAATTCAACCAAGGAGGAGGATTTGATGACATCATCTTTTGCGACGAAGTCAGAAAACTCCTTCATGAAAAGGTCTGGTGCAATACTTCTGTTCAATGCGAACACCTCATCAAAGAAAAGCCATGGAATTGGGCGAGGATAGGCAACCAACAATTCATTGTTTATGGAGCCCAGATGTTCAAACGCGCCTAACTACCTTTATTTTTGAAGACTTTTTTGAATTGTTTTTTAATTCAGCATCAACCTGCTTCACAAACAACTTTCCCTTCTCAGTCAAATCAAGATACACCTCACGACCAACCCTCTTTCTATACACAAAATCAAAGAGCTCTAAGGTGGTAATATAATTCGCAAGCGTTGTCCTCACCTTCTCAAAATCCTTTCCAGGATACACCTCCTGAGCCAAATCCCTTAAATGAACATTCTTCCCTTTTTCTCTTACAAGCCTGCTTAGCTTCTTGAACACATCCTTGTCACGATTTCTTAAACCAGTAAAAGATTTTGCTGCCTGCGGAAGATTAAACACATCATCTGCTTCTTGTATCTTTTCAGTCTCTTCAACTTCTTCAACACTATTACTAAATTTTTCTGCGTTTAGAAGAAAATATAATTCCTTTATTTCTTTTTCAACTTGCTGTAACCTCTTCTCATGATGGTCTACTCTTGAAGAATGCTTTTCATGATTCTCATGCAACTGTTTTACCCACAGACCAATGTCTTGAATGTCTTTCTTTACTAAACCAAAAGAATTTTTTAGATGATCATGCACTTTAACCAAATTAATACTTTCCTCATTCCTCTTTTTGAACCAATCAAATAACATAGAATAACTCTGAAAACACTTCTTTTTATAGTTTTCTCCTTCTTTCTCAGATAATAAAAGCTGAAGAAAGATAATCAACGTGTTTACAACGTGTTTGCAACGTGTTTACAACGTGTTTGCAACGTGTCATGACATGTTGTAGACATATTCAACGTGTTTGCAACATGTTTACAACACATTCTTATTTTTTTGTGAAAGAAGTTAGAAAAAATTTCAGAAGAATAGTTTAAATCAGGAGGCTTTCCGATTAAGTTGAGAAAAATAGTTAGAATTAGGTTAAAATACTAAAAAGTGAGGGATAAAATATGAAATGACCTAAATACAAAAAAGACAGAAAAAGAAACTAAAAAGAAAAAGCAGGGATAAATCAGTCTTTTAGGCCAAAAAGTGAGGTTTGATAAGGGTCTTTTTCATAATAAAGAGCTAGAAGTCTTTCTTTTAAATTTAAAGCTTTAAAAGCAGTTTTTACGTTGATTAATGTTTTTTTATTGTTTATTTTTGTGCGTAAGAGGGGTGCCCCTTTCTTGAATAAAACACTGATATAAGCCCTTATACACGTTTCGCTTAAACCCATTTTTTTAGCTAATGATATATAAGAAGCATCCTCATTGGCCTCATTGAGTTGATAAATTGTTAAAAAGACTTTTAATTCCTGCTTAGAAAGCTTGCTAAACACACTATTTAGGGTTTGTTTAAAAGCTTGAAAATTATCATCAAAGAGTTGTTGTGGATTTTTCGAGAATTTTTGAGAAAAATTTGAATCTAACTCCTCAAAGGGAGGGGGTGTTAAATAAATTGGAGGTGGTGTGCTTAGAATAGGTTCTGGTGTATTTAAAACTTCTTCTTCAAAAGAGGTTTTTTGAGGTGGTGTGCTTGATATTTGAGTGATTGATTGATTGATTGATTGATTGATTGATTGATTAACCCCTTTATTTCCTGTGGAACTGTTAAAAAAAGGTGTATTTTGATCATTTTGAGAGGTTTCAGATGAAGGTGTTAAACGTTCTGTAATAAGTCGAATTAGTTCATTTTGACGCAAAATAACAGTTTTTAGGGCTTCAATTTTATTTTCTAAGCCAAAAATGTCCTCTTTTACCTTAGAAAAGGATAAAATTACTGTTTTTTTGAAATGTTTATCCCCCACAATAACAAAACAGGTTTATTCTTTAAAAGAATTTATGTGCTTAAGTGCTTAAAGATGTGCTTAAGTGCTTAAAGATGTGCTTAGGATGTGCTTAAGTGCTTAAAGATGTGCTTAAAGTATATGTTTAAAAAGATTTTAGCACTTTATTGATCGCTTAAAGACAAAAAACCTATTTTTGCTCTTTCTTTGCCGGAAGACTCATCTTTAGTTTCGGCAACTCAAAATGCGGAGGCAATCCTACATCCTGCGCAAGCTCAAGTGCCTTCACATTACATTTCACAAGAATTGCATTCAACACTTGCTGCACTAACAAAGCTGGAAGTCTCTTCTCCTTTTCCCACGTCTCTACGATCTCCTTCAACTTCTTCGGCTCGTCAGCATACAAAAGATACCCCGCAAGGTCAATATTCCCAATATCTCCATATACCACCTTAAACTCAAAATTAAACCGCGCAGCATCAGAACCACTAAAATCATTTCGCTTTGCAAGCTCAACCTTTCCCAACTTCAGATCATTCGTCACTTTCACTTCCTTAGAAACAAGCGGCTTCTTTTCAACACCAACCTTCATAAAACTAAATCCTACGATCGCCATAGAAAAGAGGAGAAAACAACTTTATTTAAACATTTCCCTACATTTTTTGAGGAGCCTCAATCCCTAACAACCCAAGCGCGGTTTTAACCACCTGCATAAATGCCCCCACAAGAGCAAGCCTAGCAGCAGTCAATTTTTTATCCCCAGACAGCACTGGACACTCATGATAAAACTCATTAAACACCTGCGCAAACTCCAACACATACATCGCAACAAGATGAGGCTGAAGATGATTATAGGCATCAGCAACAACCTTTTCGAAATCGGCAATCTTCTTCACCACCTTCCATTCAGCAGAATGAATTAATATGTCATACTTTGGGCTTTTACTCTTTTTCGGCGCCTTTCTCAGAATCGAATTCGCCCTCGCATAAGCGTATTGAATGTAGGGGCCAGACTCACCCTCAAACGACAAGGCAGACTCCAAATCAAAAATAATGTTCTTCTCAGCAGAAACCTTCAACATACTAAACTTCACCGCGCCGTCGGCAATTCTCTTCGCAGTCTTCTTTACATCAGCATCCTGGCCGTGCCTCTTCACCACCTCATCAACAGCCTTCTCTCTGGCCTCTTTCATAAAATCCTCCAACAAGACCACATGGCCTTTCCTCGTTGACATCTTCCCAGACTTCAACAAGACAAACGAATAATGCACCACCTCAGGGGCAGCCACTTTTAGCAAGGACAAAATCGCCTTCAACTGCAAAAAGTACAACTTCTGATCCTCACCCAAGACTACAAGATTCCTTCCTCTTGCTTTTCTCGCCTTTTCCAAGGAGTACGCAAGGTCTCTCAAAAGATACAACGAGGTTCCATCAGCCCTCGTTAAGGGAAGATATGGATGCTCCATAGGAAGATTCAACCCTTCCAGATTCACACAGAGCCTAGCTTCCTCATCTTTCAACAACTTTCCAGTTTTCTCAAGCGAAGCAAGTACGTTTTCCAAGGCTTTTCTCTCAAACACATATTTTGACTCATACTCAAACCTGTCAAATTTGATCCCAAGATCGTTAAGAATTCCCTTCTGGCCTCTCACACAAATATCCACTACCCTCTTAAACTCAGCCCTTATCTTTTTGTCTCCTCTCTCCACCCTGTTCACTACCTCAAGCACCTCTTTTTCCCGCTCAGGATTCTCTTCCATTCTTTTATTAAAAGAAACATAGAGGTCAAGCAACTGACCAAACGAAGGCCTTTTTCCTCTCGCGGCCAGCACCAGCATCGCAATCTGCTTTCCCACATCATTCACAAAATAATGCGTCTCTACTTTATACCCCTCAAATCTCAGGATTCTCGTTAACGCGTCGCCAATCAAGGCGTTTCTCACCCTTCCCACATGGGGAGAGGCATTTGGATTTATGGACGTATGCTCGATTAACGCTGTTTTTCCCTTTCCAAAAAGATTTGATCCATATTTTTCCTTCTTCCTCTCAACCTCACCTATAATCTTTTTTATTATTATCCCTTTTTTCAGGAAAAAATTCAGATACGGGCCCTTTACCTCCACCCTTTCCACAAACTCCGGAAACTTTACCTCTTTCTTTATTTGTTCTGGGGGCTTCCCAAACTTAAAACACGGCAAAGACAGATCTCCCAACGCCTCATTTGGAGGAACTTCCAATGAGATTTGGCAAGAAAGCCGCTTTTTCAAGAATCCTTCCAACTCTCTCTTCACTTCCATCCACAACCACTCTCCTCGCCCTTTAATAAACCTTTTTCTCCTTTCCAACGCTAAAACCTCTTTTATCTCGTTTTTACCTTTCAATGACACAAAACTCTTTAATACAATCCTAGTGCCTAATACTTTTGTGGCCTATATCCGCATCAAAGACATTTTTAACAACACCGGCAAGACCTACACTTACGCCTACCTTGTCCAAACTACTTGGAGAAAGAGAAGACCACCCAAACAAAAAAGCCTCAAATACTTGGGGAAGCTGTACACTTTTCCAAAAATTCACAACCACCCCTATTGCATCAATCACAGCCTTGTCCTCCAAGACCTTTACAAAGACCTCCTCACCCTCGAACTCCTTAACCATGGATTTAAAAAAATTAAAAGCAACCTTTATACCAACAACAACTGCTACGTGGATACCCAACGCTTCCTTTTCTACAACCACCAAGGCAAAGAAATCGTCTTACAACTCAACAGCGGCTTCCTCTGCAGCCACTCCATCCACACACTCCTCCATCACTCTCTTGGCAACGACCGAAAGGCCCAAAAATCCCTCGCAAAGGCACTCGCACTCACCGGCTTCAGCTTCACCCCAGAAGACTTCATCACGCTGCACGAGTATTTAACTCATGAATCCCTCAACCAATGATTGAAAAACAGGTCATTTGTGCATTTTTATGCAGAAAGATTTATATAAGTATTTATATATTAACTATAGAGGATGCATAATGACTGTAACAACTATACAAATTGAGAAAAATCTTATCACGGTTTTGAAAAAGGCCAAAGAATATCCTAGGCAAACCTATAACGAGCTTCTTCAAAATATGCTTAAAGTCTATAATAATACAAAAAAACGAAACCATTATGATGAGTTTTTGCATAAAATTCAGCAAGCAAAAATGAAAGAATTATGGGACAACAAAGCTGATGAGGACTGGGAGAATGCTTAAAGCAGGTGATGTTGTTTTAGCTCAAGTTCAATTTACTGACACTTTTGAAACCAAAGTAAGACCCGTTTTAGTGTTATTTGAAGAATATGACAATGTTGTTGTTGCAGGAATAACAAGCAATACCTTGATGAAAGGCATTCTCTTAACAAAAAAGGAAGGCGCTATCAAAGAAAGCATTATAAAACTAAATTATATCTTTACTATTTCTAAAATGATGATACAAAAAACCTTATTCTCTTTGACTAAAGAAAAGAAAAACGAAGTGCATACTGAATTGATAAAGAAACTTTATGCCTTAAAAGCATAAACACTTATAAAAATAAAATTAGTTCCCACTATTTTTCTTCAACCTCTCTAAAATCTTTTTTTGTTTTCCTTTCCACACCAACGCGTGCTCCCACACTTCCTCAATCCTCACTACAGGAATAATTTTAATTTTTTCTTCCTGGGCTTTCGACAACACCAGATCCTTTTCATTTGATTTTGGAATAATCACCTGCTTTATCCCAGCATCAATCGCAGCCTCCACCTTCGCAGTTACTCCGCCAATAGCCAACACTTCCCCGCGAATAGATAAGGAACCAGTCATCGCCACCTCTTGCTTAATAGGAACTTTCTTCAACGCGGACATGATCGCAGTCGCAACAGCAATAGAAGCAGAATCACCCTCCACATCATACGTCTGCAAGAACTGCACAAAAATGTCGTGCTTCTCCTTAATATCCTCCTTGAACGTTTTCAAAATAATCGCAGACACATTCTTAATCGCTTCCTTCGCAATCTCTCCAAGCTTGCCAGTAGCGATAAACTCAGCTTTTTCTCCACCAGGCGTGATTTCCGCTTCAATAGGTAAGACAATCCCAGACAAGGCAGCACCAGCCCCAAGCACAGCCAACCCATTCACTCGACCAACACGCTCACCAGATGTAATAATCACCTCATACTTCTTCTTTTCCTCAATATACTTATCCGCAATCTGCTGCTCCAACGGCCTCGCAAACTTCTTAGCATTAACAACATGAACCCTTTCTGTAACATTAGCTCCTTCTTCAAAAGCCAAATCCCCAGCTGCCCGCACAAGACCACCTAACTCCCTTAAACGCACAGTAAGCTTTCCTGCGACAGCAGCCATCTTTCTCGCTTCCCTAATAATCTCCTCAACCGCATCTTTAGAAAAATGAGGAATCTTCTTATCCTTCATCACTTCCTGAGCAACAAACTGAACTAATTTTTTTTGATTTTCAAGAGTATCATCCATCACCTCATTCATATACACCTCATAACCGTACCCGCGGACACGAGAACGCAACGCAGGATGCATATGCTCGATGGTAGCAAGATTACCAGCCGCAACAAGCACAAAATCGGCAGGCACATATTCACTAATCACCATCGCACCTGAAGAACGCTCAGACTGCCCCGTAATTGGATAACGCTTCTCCTGCAAAGACGTCAAAAGCTCCTGCTGCGCAGCAGGCTCCAAATTCCCCATCTCATCAATAAACAAAACACCACCATTCGCCTTATGAATCTTTCCAGCAATCACCCTTTCATATGCCGGCGTGCCTAAACCGCCGGAGTTTTTTACTAAAATCCCATTCGCAAATAAATTCCCTGACTCAGTTGTTAAATTATACAAATAACCATTATATTTTACCTTTTCGATCTTTTTTACCTTTTCCGCTTTTAATTTAAAGCCAAACATCTCTTCTGAAAATCCTTAAAGTTTTTAAAGTTAATGGAAAATTACGGCACAAACACATTCAAAGGATATACCCTATTCCTCAAATCGATCCTATTATCCTGAACCTGGTCCCTTATATTTTTCAACGCATTTACAATCTTTTGTAAGGTCATTACCTTTTTAGAATCATTAGACTGATATAAAATCAAGATACCTTCATGATTTATTTTATAGCTTCTACCAAAATTTTTATCATCCGTTAACAGAATAGCATTATTCATTGTTGCATAAGCCACATGCTCCTCCCTCTTTTTATTCACCTTTCCTTTTTTTACAGCACTTATTACTCCAAAACCATCCTTTTTCAAAACCGCTTCCAAAATATCATAATCAACACCTCCCTGCAAATAAACCTTAATCTTCAACACCACCCTCTTTCGCTTCTTCTTCAAGAACTCCCTTTAACAAACCCTCATTTTCTTGACACCATCTCGCAGCTTCAATAACGGCTTCAAGAGACAATCCTTTTTCATTCGCAATATCCTTCAATTTAAGACCAAATCCAATGTGAGCAGTAAGATAAATACCATCAACCCTCAATTCTGAGTTTTTTACATAAGGAATCTTCTCATTCTCTCGATACTCTAACCAATTATATTCCTTTTTAAGCTTCTTCCTCTCAACCATACATTCCATTAAGAAGTCAAAGTTTTTAAAGCTAATGAAGCGCTAAGGAAGAAATACGTTCAAAGGAAAAACCTTATTCGTCAAATCAAAATTATTTCGCTCCATCTGATCCCTAACATTTTTCAACGCACTCACAATTTTTGGTAAGCTCATTACATTTTTTAAATTTGTAGAACTGTAAATTATCAAAATACCTTTGTTAATTACCTTAAAAGTTCTCTTCGCAAACATTGGATCATTTGTTAAAAGAACAGCTCTGTTCGCAGTTGCATATTGTATATGCTCCTCTCTCATCTTATTTGTCATTCCTATTCTTTTCGCACTTATAATATCAAAATTAGCTTTTTTCAACGCCATCCGAAGAATATCATTATCCACTGTTTCATCTAGATAAATCCTAATCTCTAACACCACCTTCTTTCGCTTCTTCTTCAAGAACTCTTGATAATAGATTCTCGTTCTCTTTACACCATCTAAAGGATTGCATAATCACTTCCAGCGACAAACCTTTTTCTTTTGCAATGTCCTCTGGAGACATACCTAGCGCCATATGCGCAAAGACATAAATATTATCTACTCTAAAATTAGTTCCTTGAATATATGGAATTTCTTTACTTTCATCTTGACGATATTCTAATCTTGAATACTTCTCTACTTCCAACGGAATCCTTTTAACCATTCTTTTATTAATGCTCTTTCTCTTTAAATCTTCTTCGCATTTAATTAACCCAAAAAAAGAAGAAAATTATTCCTCACTTTCTAATTCTTCTTCATCCTCAAACTCCTCCAGAGCTACCATCTTCAAATCAACACCCAACTTTTTAAGCTCTTTCTTGGCCTCAATCTTCGAAAGATCTTTTGAAAACTCCAAACTATACAACGCGCCGGAACAATCCCGGTCCGCAGACTGCAACTTTTTCATAATATCCGCAACTCTATACAATCAATCATGCAAATTATCCGCCCGCTCCTGCAACATCTCACAATCAACCTCTCCACCCTCAATAATCCTAGAATTTTGCTCGATCTCGTCACCGAAAATTTTCTTTAAATCCTCTCCGAATTCTTTGACGGCGTCTAATTCCGAGCTTGATAAGAAAATTCCGTTAAGATTACCAAAGATCCCTCCGTCCCCAAATGTTGACCCTAATACTTTCGCAATTAATTTTGTTTTAGGATTATTTTTTGTTAAAGGAAGCAATCCTTTTTCTTTCAACCACTCCTCAGTTTGAACTGGAACAGGAATATGCTTTCCCGCATGCCACCAGCGAGTTTTAGAGTATTTCTCCCCGAGCAACTTCGCTATTCTTTCGTATCCCAAATCTGGATTCTCTTCGCTGATCTTTTCGTATTCATAAAAAAGCCTGCATTGGTTTTGTTGTCTTGTGTCATATGCGTTAATAATTTCTTGGGTAGTAAGTACAATTACCATATTAAATAAAAATTTTTAAATTTAAAAAGCGTTACGCGCGTCTGTCGTTTGTGTCGCGAGCAAGACTTTTAAGCGCTAGAAAGAGCAATAATTTTGTGCCAAGATCTCAATTTGTTCGCCCTAACATACTTAACTTTATTAAAGAAAGAGCGTATGGCGATTTTATGTTCTGGTGTTACAATTAACTCTTTTCCAGATTCACTTTTTATTTTAATTAAATCGCCTGAATACAAATATTTATTTACCGATAAGACCTCACTCTCTCTAACTACTTTATTTTTTTCAGCCAAAATTTGAAACTCGTTCCTTTTTGTATGAGCCGCTTCGTATGTTCCTTTTTTTATTAATTCTTTTTTATGTTTCTTTAATATTTTATCTACTTCGTCTTTTAACTTTATTTTTCCTTTCGATTTTGTTACTACTGTTTCTAGATAAAAACTTTGGAGAGGATCGTGCAACACATCTCCAAGCAACGCCCCAGCATGGCTCCCTGTGCCGTCCACAAAAGGAGAAGTCTTTTGCTCACTATTATCCACCAAGAGTTTTGGAATTCTCACTTTATCCGCCTTAAAACGCCTTCCAAGATTCATAAACACCACAAACGCGGCCAAGAACACCATCGACCCAATCAACGAAGCGGCAGCCATAATATCCCCATACTGCTTCCTCACCCACCACGGCGTAACCATCGTAATAATCAACAAGACAAAAAACAACACATTCTGACCTTTCTGAGACGTCATTGATTGCACTTTCAATTTATTCACAAACTCCCTGCCCTTTCCCTTTGGCATTGTCCTGATTAAGGGTTGGTTCTCATCAGCATCATTATGAAAACACAGAATATCCACAAGCTTTTCCTTTGACAACAGGCCAGCTAGGGCTTGACCTATTAAGCTTTTTCCCGTGCCAGGCTGACCAATCAACAAGACATGCCTTCTCTGCAACGCCGCCTTCTTAATTATGTTTAAAGCCTCAGCCTGACCAATCACCTGATCGACAATCTTTTCAGAGATATGGATATCTTTTGTTGTTTTAAACTCAAAATCTAATTCTTTCATCTTTCCCAAAAACAACAGATACGAGAAGAATTTAAAAAGTTTTGCACAAAAACCACCTTAGCCTGTAAACTCTTTACACTCAACTTCCGCAAGATAGCCTTCACCAGAAAAAATATACTTAAAACTACCACTACAACTAACCCTCTTTTTTTACTGTACATGAATACTTATTAAAAAGAGATTAATCCTTATAAAGATTTGGTTTGGGAGAAATAATTAGAAAAAAATTACCTGTTGCGGCAGGCTTTATACCAAGGGGCGTTGGTATAATAATCTCGCTCGCATTCCGCCTTATTAAAGGGCTTATCCAGAAAAAGAGCCAAACTATCTATAGACGGATTGATTCTGCCGTTTCCTGACAACGCCCATAAGTCAGGGTTCTGTTCCATCTGGCACAGAAATCTTTGCGGCGCAGAGCCCAAGTCATGCCCATATTGAGAAGACAAATCAGCTAAGGTAATCTCATCTCTTTTCAATAATCTTCCATGTATAAGCCCATCGGAGTTGTGCACGAAAGTTATATTTCTGCCATCGATAGATATTTGTGTAGAATGTCCTCCATTCCCGCCTAATTTAATTACGCAATCTTCTGAGACTGGTTCAGATGATCCTGCATCGCAATCCATTACCCAAAGATATTGGCCATTGAATTCGCCGCAGTTTCCAGAAGAAGTAATTTCTTCGCCATTGGGGCCATAATAATTATGGATATTTGTTCCACAACCCAGGCCGGCAGCTACTAAGCCCGCCGCCAATTTATAATTTATTGATTTCATACCTTTTCTTTCAATAGCCGGCTGTTCAGCAACCAATTCTATACCTATTCTAGACGTTGCAACCATCGTGGATACCAATGTAGCAAGATTTTCAATACCCTTCAACAACGCGTTGTTTTGATTCATACTACCCTTATAGGCTTAATCATTTAAATAGTTTCCTAAGAAAGGTAATTGTTTAGCTGCTCACCCTTTTTTATAAATAATGCATGTAACGGGTAAGTGACTGTTTAATAAAGTTTGCTAAATCTTTTTAAATAAACATTTTTGAGCTAAACAATTACTAAGAAAGTTTTTAAATGTAGAGTCCCCAAGAACCCCTTTTTTTATAATATAAATCTTTTTCTTAATTACTATAGAAGGTGCGCACGTGACATCAACCACAACCTTTTCAGCCATTTTTACAAAAGCGATAGAATCCCACACCCAGAGCAGTCAAACCTCTTCAAAAAAAAGATCACTTTAAAATAAGAAGGAATTAGATAATATCTTCCTCAGCAACAACCACAAAGTCGCCTAAAGCAACAACCGCACTAAAGGGGATCAACGCCTCATTGTTCTTTGTTCTTTCCAAATCAAGACCTTCACAATACCCAGTCGTGTTTTTCAAGACCAACTGCAATAACTCACCTGTCTTCACCTCGAAGACAACGTTAGAAACGTCCCCAAAAATCTTCCCAGTCTTTGTCACAACCCTCTTTCCCATCAAGTGCCGCGCACTCTTCTTCTCTTCATCCATTTTCTCTTTCAACTCCTTCCTTTTCCAGCCTCAGCCATCACTAGTTTATAAAGATTTCTAGGATTTCACACCCACATACCAACCCTTCTAATTAACCATAGCTTTCTAACTTTATAAGAAAACAGGCACGATAGAAGGCCAAAATATCTTCGCCGCAACAACCAACCCCACCAAGAACACCAAAATCAAAATAATCGTTTTTACCCTATCCCTAAACAACCGCGAAACATAGAGAAAGATCAAAACAGCCCCTACTCCCAACAAGAAAAAGATTATTTTTTGAGAGGAGAAGTACTGAGATAGAGTTGAAACCATCCTCTTTTTTAGAGGGCATCTTTAATAAAGTTTTCTAAATCTCTTACCCACCCCCACCTTCATTTCCTCTGGAACAATGGAAATCTTTTTTTAGGTAAGAGGAGGCGTTGCCTTGAGCTATACTCTCTTAAACTAGTTTGTTTGGTTCTTTTTATCCTTTTTTATTATCTCTTTAATTTTTCAATCTTTAATTTAAATTTGGTTTCTTTTCTGTTCTTTTTTAGAAATAAAGAGAATTATTTTTTATTTTTTGTTATTGTATTATAAATTTTTCTCTATTATAATATATATTATATTATATAATTAATAGGATATTTATATTTAATAAGATATAAGTTTAGATTTTTCTTTTCACAAAACAATCTTTTCTTTAACATCCTCACTCAACAACACAAAACTTAAAATAGGGGTTCCATCGGAAGAGCTGGTGTCAGGGGGACATAAAAAAAGTGGCTGATCTCAAAACCTTCTTTGAAGATTACCTCACTAAGGAGCCTCTTTTCACCAACAAGAAAATCTTCCAAACCAATTACACCCCAGATACCATTCCTCATCGCGAAGAACAAATCAACACCCTCGCAGGCATCCTCGCGCCAGTTATCAGAGTAGAAAAGCCCTCCAATATCTTCATCTACGGAAAAACAGGCACAGGAAAAACCCTCATCACCACCTATGTCACCAATAAACTTCAAGAACTCGCACGAGAAAAAGGCATTCCCATCCAATTCATCTACGTCAACTGCAAAATGAAGAGGGTCGCAGACACAGAATACAGGATCATCGCACAACTCGCCAAAGAGTTCGGCACAGACATTCCAGCAACAGGCCTTCCTACGGATGAAGTCTACAAAATCTTCCTTAAAAAAATAGACGAACAGAAAAAACTCCTCATCATTACCCTTGATGAAATCGATCAACTTATCAAAAAAGCAGGAGACGAAATCCTCTACAATTTAACACGAATTAACTCAGAACTCAAAAACACAGAAATCGCCCTCATCGGCATCTCTAATGACCTTCTCTTTATGGATAACATCGACCCAAGAGTCAAGAGCTCCCTCAACGAAGAAGAAATTCTTTTTCCCCCATACAACGCGCTTCAAATCCTTGACATCCTCAAACAACGCTCCAAAGAAGGATTCAGAGAAAACACCGTCCAAGAAGGCGTTGTAGAAAAATGCGCAGCCTACGCCGCACGCGAACACGGAGACGCACGCAGAGCGCTTGAACTTTTAAGGGTCGCCGGGGAACTCGCAGAACGCAAAAACAAAAACAAACTCACTATCGAGGACATCGACGAAGCAGAAGAAAAAATCGAACGCGACAAAGTCCTTGAAGTCATCCACACCCAACCCAAACATTCCCAACTTACCTTACTGGCTATTCTCAAAATCTCGGAGCTCACCAAAGAGCAAGTTCTCACAGGAGAGGCTTACGACATTTACAGAGAACTCTGCCCGCCAGTGCGACTCAAGCCCCTCACCCAACGCCGCATCTCAGATATCATCGCAGAACTCGACATGCTCGGCATCATCAACGCTAAGGTTATCTCCAAAGGAAGATATGGAAGAACCAGAGAAATCAAACTCGCCATTCCTCCCTCCACTATCGCCAACATCAAGAGATCCCTTGAAGAAGGACTTAACCTCACTCTATGAACAAACAAGAAATCATCAGCAACCTTCTCGAGAGGCATATCCTTATCACACCAGACCTTCTCGCTCACCTTCCCGAAGATATCGACAGCCAATATCTTCTCGAGCTCGCGACAAAACATCTTACCCAACCCCATCTTGTTCTCAACAAAGAAATCTACTCCACCTATACTGAAAACACCGTTCTCCTCCAAGAACCCCCCGCTCAACTACACCCCCCGCAACGGCCTCTTCCAACAACAGAAACGCAGCCTTTTCCCAATGAGGCGCGCGTCACTATCCTCAAATCCTACACCAAAGAACCAACAACGCCCAGCGTCCAAGACTTTGTCAACTACTTCAAGAGTAGATACGAGGCACTCAAAAAAATCCTCCTTGGCAGACCAGAACTCCAAAACAGCATCTCCATCAGCAGAGCCTCCAAAAAACCAGAACGAGAACACGTCAGTATCATCGGCATGATCACAGAAAAAAATACAACAAAAAACGGCAATATCATGCTTACTGTAGAAGACCCAACAGGAACTATCAAAGTTTTAATCACAAAAACCAAACAAGATCTCATAGAACAAGCGCAAGACCTTGTTCTCGACGAGGTGATCGGGATTGTCGGCACCACAGGAAACGCCATCCTCTTCTGCAATACCTTTCTTTATCCAGACGTGCCTCTCACCCACGAACTCAAAAAATCGCCAGACGAAGTTTACGCGGTCTTTGTCAGCGATATCCACTTCGGCATCAAGAGCTTTCTCGAAGAAGATTTCACAAAATTCATTCAATGGCTCAACGGCGAATACGGAACAGAACAGCAACGCGACATCGCAAAAAAAGTACGCTACCTCTTCGTAGTCGGAGATATTGTCGAAGGCGTCGGTATTTATCCAGGCCAAGACGAGGACCTCAACCTCCTCGATATCTATCAACAATACGAACTCGCAACACATTACTTCTCTCAAATTCCAAGGCACATCAACATCATCATCTGTGGGGGAAACCATGACGCCATGCGCATCGCAGAACCACAACCTCTCTTTGACCCAAAAATCTCCAAAGGATTCTACACCCTCCCAAACATGACCATTGTCAGCAACCCCTCTCTTGTTAATATCCACGCCTCAGAGTACTTCCCAGGATTCAACGTCCTCCTCTACCATGGTTTTAGCCTTACCTACTACGCGGACAATGTTCCCAGTATCAGACAACGAGGAGGACAAGACCGTTGCGATTTAATTCTTAAGTTTTACCTCCAACGCAGACACCTCGCACCCACTCACGGCTCAACCCCTTACTTCCCAGACTCGCTCCAAGACCCCCTTGTCATTGACACTGTTCCAGACATTCTCGTTACAGGACACATTCACCGCATTGTTGCGGGAACCTACAGAAACGTGACAATCCTCAACAGCTCCTGCTGGGTTACCCAATCTGAAAATCAAGCACGGCGAGGAATCGTTCCCGACCCAGCAAAAATCCCACTCATCAACCTCAAAACAAGAGAAATCAAAATCATGAACTTCAGAAGCGACCATGACTGACAAAAGCCAATCTATGGAGCAGTACTTCGCAGCGCTTGATGCAGGCGTCAAGCGCTGCTACGCAGCAGCAGAACAAGCACGCAGCCAAGGATTTGATCCTGTCACAACAGTAAGCATACCTCTTGCCAAAAACATGGCAGAACGCGTCGAAGGCCTCGTATCAGTCGCAGCTCCAGCACTCAAAAACTCGGGCCTCAGCCAGCGTATCATAACACTTGAACAGATCCACGGAACACAAAACTGGAAAATCGCCTTCCTCGTCAGCCTCGAAGTCAGCCAACAAAAATTCTGCACCTTCCAAGACCAGCGAGAAGCCATGGAAGTAGGCATGCGCGTCGGCCTCGCCTACATCACCAACGGTGTTGTTTCCTCTCCACTTGAAGGATTCATCAGACTAGAAGTAAAAAAAAGAAAAGATGGACAAGATTATTTGTGCCTCTACTTTGGAGGACCAATCAGAAGCGCAGGAACAACAGCAACCTGCATCTTCGTCGCAGTCTGTGATTATGTCAGGCTGAACATGGGCTACAAGAGCTATGACCCAACGGAAGACGAAATCAAACGCACCTACTCGGAAATGGAATATTATCACGAAAGGGTCACCAACCTCCAATACTTTCCCTCAGAACAAGAAGCAGCATTCCTCACAAGGCACCTCCCTCTTCAAATTGATGGAGACCCCAGCGAAAAGATAGAAGCCCCTAACTACAAAGACCTACCACGCGTCAGCACAAACTTCCTGAGAAATGGATTCTGCCTTGTCATGGCGGAAGGCCTTAGCCAAAAATTCTCCAAGTTCTGGGGAAAATTCTCTAAATGGTATCAGGAAATAGGGATGAGTCATTGGGTTTTTCTCGAAGACTTCGTCAAACTCCAGAAGGACATCAAGAGCAAGGGCGCAGCAAAAAAAGATACTGCCCTCAAAATCCTTCCAGATTACACCTACATCAAAGACCTCGTCGCAGGAAGACCAATCTTAGGACACCCCCTTAGAGCAGGCGCCTTCAGGCTTCGCTATGGAAGAACCCGCACCTCAGGCTTCTCCTCAGACGCACTCCACCCAGCCACAATGCACATCCTCGACAATTATATAGCAATCGGAACACAACTCAAGAGCGAACGACCAGGCAAAGCAACGGTCATCAGCAGCTGCGACACCATTGAAGGACCAATCGTCAAACTTAAAGACGGCAGCGTCGTTCTCGTGGAAGACATCGAGACCGCAAAAAAAATAAACAAAGACGTCGAGGAAATCCTCTTTGCAGGAGACATCCTCATCAATTACGGAGACTTTCTCAACAGGGGCCACGTCCTCGCACCAGCAGGATACTGCAATGAATGGTGGGCACTTGAGTTCGAGCAAGCACTCGGAACAAACACCACCCTCTATGAACACCTTTTAAAAAACCCAGCCACAACTTTTGTCAGCTGCCAAGAAGCTGTCACCCTCTCAAAAACTTACAACATTCCCCTTCATCCCCGATACACCTACCACTGGGCAGACCTCACCAAAGAACACCTTGCAGCCCTCGCAACATGGCTCGACCACGCAGTCACCAAGCCCAATAAGATTATCATTCCCTTTACCTCCTTCTCAAAAAAAGAACCAATCAACGACCCAAAACGAGCACTCGAACTCTTAGGCTTACCACATAAGTTTGTAACCAACGAATACGTCGTTATCGAAGAAGACTGGGCTCAAGCACTCAGAGCGAGCCTTGGCTTTTTAACAAAAGCCTACTCACTCAAAAACCTTCTTCAAAAACTTGAGCAAGACAAACCCCTCCTTGATATTCTCAACGAGATTTCAGAAGTACCCCTCAGAGACAAGTCAGGGCTGTACATCGGCACGCGCATGGGCAGACCAGAAAAAGCAAAGATGCGCAAACTCACAGGAACACCACACTCCCTCTTTCCTGTCGGAACAGAAGGAGGAAGACTCAGATCCTTCCAAAGCGCACTCAAGGCAGGAACAGTCACCGCAGACTTCGCGCTTTTCTACTGCGCTCAATGCCAGCGCAGAGAAATAGGAAGAACCTGCATCATCTGCAATCAACCCACACAACCCCACTACCACTGCAAGACCTGCGGCATCATCAACAAACAATGCGCCCATGATCCTCTCACTTACGCGAACATCGCCTTTGACATCAATGAGTATTACAACGCAACACTCAAGAGACTCGGCCTTCGCAACGCACCCCCCCTTGTCAAAGGCGTTCGCGGCGTCTCAAACAAAGATCACTACCCCGAGCCACTCGCCAAGGGTATCCTCAGGGCAGCACACAACATCTACGTCAACAAAGACGGAACCACCCGCTATGACATGACAGAAATGGCAATCACCCACTTCAAACCCAAAGAAATCGGAACAAGCATTGAACAACTCAAAGAACTTGGATATATCACTGACTGTTACGGAAACGAACTTACGAATCAAGAACAAATTCTCGAACTCAAATGCCAAGACCTTATCCTTCCCGCATGCCCAGACTCCCAAGACGAACCAGCAGACCAAGTACTTTTAAACGTCGCTAATTTTGTCGATGATCTTTTAGAAAAATTCTACCATCAACCAAGATTTTATAACCTCAAGGCCAAACAAGACCTCGTAGGACACCTAGTCATCGGATTAAGCCCACACACCGCAGCAGGCATCGTCTCTCGAATCATCGGCTTCTCAAAGACACAAGGGATGTTTGCCCATCCTTTGTTGCATAGTATTATGCGGAGAGACGTAGATGGTGATGAGGCTGGAATCATGCTCCTTATGGACGCATTCCTAAATTTTTCAAGAGAATTGCTAAGCAACCATCGCGGAGCGACCCAAGACGAACCCCTTGTTCTCACTTCTCATCTTGTTCCGACAGAAGTAGATGATATGGTTTTTGATATGGATACTGTTTTCAAGTATCCTCTTGAATTGTATGAAGCAGCGGAATCTTACAAGCCAGCATCAGAAGTCAAAATTGAAACACTTAAGTCCAGGCTTAAAACTCCAGCACAATATGAAGGATATGGCTTCACCCATCATACAAACGATATCAACGCAGGCGTCAGATGCAGCAGCTACAAGACCATTCCCAACATGGAAGGCAAAGTTCTCGGCCAGATGCGTCTCGCAGAAAAACTCAGAGCAGTAGACACAGCAGATGTCGCAAGGCTTGTCATCGAACGACACTTCATCAGAGACATCAAAGGAAATCTCAGAAAGTTCTCTATGCAGGAATTCAGGTGCGTTGATTGCAACAAAAAATACAGAAGACCACCTCTCAAAAGCATATGCCTCGAATGCAGCGGAAAATTGTTGTTCACCATCTCAGAAGGATCCGTCATCAAATACTTAGAGCCATGCATCAGCCTCGCGGAAAAATACGAGCTACCCGCTTATTTAAAACAAACACTAGAACTCACCAAACAACGTATCGAACTCTACTTCGGAAAGGAAAAAGACAGACAAGAAGGCCTAGGAAAATGGTTCGGCTGAAATCCTTTGTTACATTAAACTCTCCTCTATCAACTTTTCAAATTCTTTTTCAAAATTGGTTATTAAGAATTAAGGGAAAATTTGGAGGATGAGAGGAGGGATTACCACTTAAAGTGAGGGGAATTATTTTTTCCTTTGTGGAGATGTGTTAGGAAAAGAATTATGGGACGGCGTCCGCTGTTATATTCTTGCGAATACTTGGAGCAACGAGCCAAAGTGCAACGGTTTTTGTGAAACAAAAATTGGCGAAGAGTAGTTTTCTGGGGCGTTATGTAACTTACAAAATATCTTGTAAATATTGGATTACAAATGGTAAAGCAATTAGAATAATTATTACTATTGCGAGTATAGTCCAGAATAGTTTCTTATTTTCTTTTCTATACAAATAAACCAAAAGAGATATTATGTTGGTTGTTATCAACAATAAAATAAAAATAAGCAGAATAGATATATAAAACACAATAGAATAATCACTTTTGAGAATATACTCCAATAGTCCGCATGATTTTTCTACAGTGATAGCACATTGGTAAACGCCTGTTTTATTATCCAAAATCTCTACAATTCTTATTACTGCACCAAATAAGAACCATAAAAAAGTACCAAGTAATGTTTCGTAAAATGCTTTTCTCCAAACACTTATTGACTTCCAATGTTCTTGTAACCTGCCCATATTATGCTATTTTAATCTAATCTTTTTAATGCTTTTGTTTAGCCCCAGAAAACTATTGAATATAACATCGCGATTATCTGAAGTTTCACGAAGTGGAATTTGGGGATTTTTCGCAGGAAAATCCCAGATAATCGCTTAATAGCATTGATCAGGGTAAAAAGCGAGATTTTATATAATTCTCCCATGCAATAGATTTTATGGTCAATGAGAGTAAAAGTTATTCACCGGAAGAGAGATATAAGTTAATTGGTAAACTAATTGAAGAAGTAAAACTCAGAAGAAAATTCCCAGAAAAAAAGTATCATCGCAGAAGCATTATCGAAAACATGTGGTTCTGCGTCAAAAGACTCTGCGGAAACACAATGAAAGCAAAAAAATGGATCATGCAAAAGAAAGAACTACTCGTAAGACTAATCTGTTACAACCTGAACAGGTTAGTCAAACTCCAGAGGGTTTGACTATGACCTTTTTTCTTTCTTGCTCTAAAAAAGAAAGTAAGCAACCACAGGAACGATCAACACACACATCAAGTGATTCCTATTCACTTTTGTTATCAAAGGAAGGAATCCCAAGAAGACACTAATCCCCAACACAAACACCCCCCACAACCCAGAAACAACAAACGTCAGCGCAACAACCAACGCAATCACAGAAAAACACACTTTCTTGTAATTCACTTTTTCAATCCACAAAGAAAACATTTTACTCACCCTCAACGCCAACCACGCAGAGACACCACAACTTATCAACACGCCAGCAACCAAGGCAAGCATTATTCCAGCGTCAACCTCAATTAGCTCACTCATCGCGACAACCGCGCCATTCCTCGCCTTTTTAATAGCGAACAACGCGATCAACCCAATCATGATCGAGGCAGCATTCACAAACCCATTCACAAACAAGACTTCTCTCTCCTTCATCTTTGAAAACGAACACGCAAACAACGTCGAATGAGAACCACTCAACCCTGGAAGAAACGACGTCGCACAAGAGGCCACCAACGCCTTCACGCTCGCAGGCAGCATCCATCCTTTTTTTCCTTCAAAATCACTTTCAGTACTCTGCTTTTGTATTTTTACGCCTTCAGCAATGCTCATTATCATCCCACTTATCCCGAACATTCCAGAAAGCAACGGCAACAACGGATCATCCAAAAACTTCGCATTCAACACAACCAACCCAAGGGCACCAGAAAGCAGGCACACAAGCAAGGCAATCAGCTTCTTTTCCTCACGAAAAATCAAGATTCCAACAACCATGATCAGGATAGCAGGAATAAACCTCTCAATCACTTTATACACCACCTTCACTCCCTCAACCAATGGGATGAACATTATCGCACTTATCACCAAGCCCACCACCATTCCAATCACAGAAAAAAAGACTGCCTCATGACCCTTACCCTCTCTCAACAGCCTGTGCGCAGGAAGCACGCCCTCACACGTCTCAGCGCTCGGCGCAGCCAAGTACGTCGAAGGAACAAAATCCAAAAAATTATGCGTCACAGACAATGAAACAATAAACAACGCAGCACCTAACGGGCTCAACCACTGCAACAACACGCTTGAAAAAGAAACCACCAACGCGGCAACAAGATTAATATGAACTCCCGGAACCAAACCAGAGACCACTCCGACAAGGATTCCTCCCACTATCATCAATAATAATTCCCACATCTCTTTTTTCAATTAACATTTTTTAAGAACTTACTCTCCAACTTTCCGGAGGTCTTTCGGATTTTCTGTAAAAATACCTCTTTTTGTTTTAGAATGAAAACCTTCCCCAATCAAACATACACTTTTTCAATAAGGTTCTTCTCAGAAAAATTCTCCTTGATAAACGCGACCATCATCTCATTCTCAGCAGCCTCAAACGCTTTCAACGCGTTCGCAAGCAAGCCCATCCTCATAAACTCCTCACCAACCTTGTTCAGCTTGTCCTTTTCCCCCCCAAGATGATACGCCCTATGCGCGTGCATATAATTTTTCTCAGCAAAACAACGATCACCCAACGCGATCAACTTCATCTTGTTTTCCAACGCAGCAAACACCTCAATAGCAAAATCAATCTTTCCCTTCTCTAAACAATAATCACCAACATTGTTCAGCTTGTCCTGATCACCGACAGCCTTGTACGCAGCAATCGCCTCAGTAATATGCCCCTCCTCCAGGCACTTATCCCCAATCCTCGCAAGCCTCTCCTTCTCACCAGCGAGCTTATACGCCTCAATCGCATGTGAAAACAAGCCAACCTTCGCATGATCATCACCCACCTCAATCAACCTTTTTTTATTTCCAGTCATCATCAACACCTTAATCGCGTCCAACACTTGATTGCGCTTCAAGTATTCCTCAGCAGCAGCATTCAACAACTCTTTCTTCTTTTCCTCACTAAACATCGAAAGATTCACGTTATCAAGACCTTTCTTCATCAACGCAGGAATCACCCGAGAAAACGCACTATCATCAACCCCAGCATTATACTCCTCCACCAATCTTGGAGCAGCTTTTGTCAAATGATCCATCTTTTTTCTCCTTCTATCCTAAAAACCCCAGCCTTCTTTATATATTTATCTCTTTTGAAGACTAACAATTCCAGTATACTCATTCCTCCTTCTTACTTGCCTCACAATAATCTCAGGAGCACCCTTATACCTCTCTACCTTTCCCTCAACAATCACCACCTCCCCTTGCTTCAAACGCTCCTTTGTTTTAAACGCAACAGCCTGAATCACTCCAGTCTCATCCTCAATCTCAAAAAACAAGTTTTCAGCACGAACGAAGACCTTTTTCACCACACCCTCCACCGAGATTGTTTTTCCCACCATCTCCAACGAAACCTCAGCAATCACCACTTCAGAGGTGAGCATCACCTCCTCAGCAGCAACCAACAAGAAGACGCCTATCACAGAAACAGCCACGCTCACTCTTACCAACATCTTTTCATTCATTCTTTTACTTCACACTCTTCCGCTTCATAAAACCACGCTAGAACTTTCCGAAAACCTTCCGAATTTTCAATTTATCACAACAGTTTTCACATTCACAAACTCCCTTAATCCATACCAAGAAAGCTCTCTGCCATACCCAGAATCCTTCACTCCTCCAAACGGAAGACGAGGATCAGACTTCACTATTCCATTCACAAACACCATCCCTGCCTCAAGCTGCGTCGCAACCCTCTCCCCCTTCCTAAGATCCTTCGTCCACACACTCGCACCCAACCCGAAAGAAGAATTATTCGCAACCTCAACAGCTTCTTTCTCGCCCTTCACAGGAATGATCGAGAACACAGGACCAAACACTTCCTCCCTATACACACTACTCTCTGAAGATACATTCGTAAGGATTGTTGGCATCATATAAGCCCCTTTCATTTCCTTTCCACCATACAAGAGCATCCCACCAGCAGCCAAAGCATCCCTCACTTGTTTTTTTATTATTTTCACAAACTCCTCCTTCGCCAACGGACCAAGATCAGTCTCTTCCCTCAGTGGATCACTAACTTTTAGCTGTTTTATTTTTTCTACAACCCTTCTCTCGAATTCTTCTCTCACCTTTTCAACAACAACAAAACGCTTTCCAGCAATGCAGCTCTGGCCGCCATTCAAAAACCTCGATTTCACCGCACCCTCACACGCCTTCTCAAGATCAGCATCCTCCAACACAATAAAAGGATCACTTCCACCCAACTCCAACACAGTCTTCTTCCCAGCCCTTCCCGCGACCTCAGCAATACTCCGTCCAGCAGCAACACTTCCAGTGACAGAAACACCATCCACCCAAGGAATACTTTTTAAAATTGTTTTCACATCGGTTATTACTGTCGTATACACCCCTTTCTTGAAGCCAACAGCGTTAAAAACACCCTCAATCGCGAGCGCACATTGAGGCACGTTACTCGCATGCTTCACCACGCACACATTACCAGCAACCAACGCAGGAATCACACACCGAAACACCTGCCAAAAAGGAAAATTCCACGGCATCACCCCAAGAACCACACCTAACGGCTCAAACATGACATAACTCTTTTTCATCTCAGTTTTTATTCTTTCAGGTTTCAAAAAGCGAGAAGCATTTTCAGCATAATACTCACACAGCCAGGCACACTTCTCAACTTCAGCACGCCCCTCCTTCACAGGCTTTCCCATCTCAACAGCCATCAATCTTGCGTATACTTCCTTTTTCTTTCTTAAGACACTCGCAAGCTTTTTTATCAACCCCGCACGCCTCTCTACAGAAACCTCTCGCCAACTTTTGCCAGCAATTCTTGCAGCCTTAATTTTTCCCAAAACCTCTTTCTCGCCCAAGCCCTCAATCTTTTTCAACACTTCGCCAGTACTAGGATTCACACTTTTACTGTTCATCTGTCCGCCAATACCGGCGCAGGAGGCAGATCCAACATCGACAACAACCCAGGACGCGCAGCCACCACCACCGGAGTCAAATTCACCGCATGACTTGTCGTTGTCACATTCCCAAGAGGAACATTCACAGACTCAACAAGGTCAGGCTTACCCTTCAAGTAAATCGTGTTTTTGTATTCAACCTTCGGATCAACCCTCCCCAACTCTTCCAACGTTATCACCACCTTTCCCCCTCTCATCCCGAAACAGCGATGATCAAACCCAGCAACCTGACCAGGAACAATCGTCTTGTATTTTGGAACACGAATTCTTTTTCTCGCAACCACAGGATCACGCGTCTCAACCACCTTTTCCAGCTTCCAGCCAAGACCAGCAGCAAGCATGTGCGCAGACTCAGGAAGACCAATATGCAACGGCAACTTTCCAGACCTCACCCCTGCCTTAAACTCCTCTACCCCCAAGCCGATTCCAATATTCTTCTGAATCGATGGACCAAACGGAGAAAAATCAATCACCCTCGTGACCTTCACACTCTTCACTTGCTCACAAATCCCAGACAACATCACAGGCATCACATCCATCGCAAACCCAGGATTAATTCCGCTGCCAAGAATAGAAACATCCTTCCTCCTCGCAACAGCGTCCATTTCTTTACACAATTTTGGATACTTCACAAAAGGATAGCCCATCTCCTCAGCAATCGTCACAACATTCACTCCAGCCTTCACCGCAGGCTTGATCTGCTCCCACACTTTTGGCACATAAGAAACGGCCGCATGGAGCATCACGTCAGCGTCAATACTTTTCAACACCTTCTCAGGCTTGTTCAAAGCAATCACCCCTGTCTTTTTTTTCAAACCAACAAGATCAGCAACATCCCTTCCATTATCCTCATCGCTCCTCACAATCGCGCCAACAAGCTCTAGATCTTTTTTCTCAAGAACCATCCTCGCCATGACACTTCCCATCGCGCCAAGGCCAAACTGAACCACGCGAATCTTTCTCATCTTCACACTCTTTCCCCCTCTTTTTCCCAAACTTCTATATAAATGCTTTGCTCTTTAAAGAATTCCAAGAGAAAGCTTTATTAATTTCCCAACCAAAACAGTCTTGTGCATAAAGAATACCTCCTTCAGCCGAGCACCAATGTCCACGAAGAAAACCAACTCCTCAAAGCAAGCGTCGGCTACCTCAAATCAGAACTCAACAAGTTCAAAGAACTCCCCCTCTTGGTCTGTGATGTCAAAAAAATCCTCGACAGCAACAAGGCCATCATCAAGGTCGCAAACGGCAACCACTTCTACGTCAACATCTCGGGAGGCGTCCCCCTCTCACCGGGAGACACCGTTCTCGTAGAACAAAAATCACTCACTATCCTCCAAAAAGTCGAGGCAACCAAGAACTTCGATGTTGATAGCTTTCTTCTCATCGAGAAACCAACCACCACATGGCAAGACATCGGAGGATTACAAGAACAAATCCAAGAACTCACCGAAGTCATTGAGCTGCCCCTTCAAAGGCCAGAACTCTTTAAAAAACTTGGCATCCACCCCCCACGGGGCGTCTTATTGCATGGACCACCAGGCACAGGAAAAACCTTGCTCGCAAGAGCAGTCGCAAACAGCACCAACACCACCTTCATCCACCTCGTCGCGTCAGAACTTGTCCAAAAATTCATCGGTGAAGGAGCAAAACTCGTCAAAGACCTTTTTGCCCTAGCCAGAGAACGAGCGCCCGCCATCATCTTCATCGATGAAATAGACAGCCTCGCAGGACAACGCCTTGATTCCGGAACCTCAGGAGAGAGAGAAGTCCAACGCACCTTCATGCAACTCCTCACAGAAATTGATGGCTTTAACAACATCTCCAACATCAAGATCATCGCAGCCACCAACAGACTTGATATTTTAGATCCCGCATTGCTCAGGCCAGGAAGGTTCGACAGAATCATTGAGCTACCACTTCCAGAACCAGAAGGACGAAGACAAATCCTCACCATTTACACCAAAGACATGAACCTTACTGACGTCGACCTCGACCAGCTTACCAATCACACTGAAGGACTCACAGGGGCAGAACTCCGCGCACTCTGCACAGAAGCAGGATACTTCGCGATCAGGCAGAACAGAGACACGATCCTCACAGAAGACTTCCTCAAGGCCTTAGACAAGATCCAACAACACTTTGGCTACGAAGAACAACCCACAGAAATGTTTGGATAAGCCTTATCCTCTCATGAAATGGAAATTTTTTATAGAGAAGTCGCATCCGCACTCAATTCCTTAAAAGACAACTCTTAAAAGTATCAAATTTTCTTAATCTTTTTATGAGATCCTTCATCGCACTTGATCTTCCCCAAGAGGTTAAAGATTATTTATTTGAACTCCAAAGAAAAAACAAAACTAAGGACGCAACGATAACATGGGTGGCTAAAAAAAATTTACATCTTACCCTTAAATTCTTAGGAGATATCGACCAAGAAAAAGCAGAACACATCAAAGAAAGACTTCAGCGCATCAAGGTTAAAAAAATTTCAGCACGACTCAATAACATCGGATCATTTTCCCATGATAACACCAGCGTCTTATGGGTTGGACTAGAGCCTGAAGAAGACATTATCAAACTCGCACGAAACATAGACGAAGAAACCCTTGATTTAATCGCAAGAGAACAATCATTCAAAGCGCATCTCACTCTTGGAAGAGCAAAAGGCATCAAGAACAAGGCAGCATTCTCCTCCTTTCTCAAAAAAATCACCCTAGAAAAAATCACTTTCACCCTTGATACTTTTAGTTTTTATAAGAGCACCCTGACCAGCCAAGGACCAACCCACCATATACTCAAGACTTACACCCTTCACTAATCATACAACTCATCCAACACCTCTCTAATTTCTTTCGCCTTCTTCTCGCCCAAGCCCTCAACCTTTTTCAACTCCTCGACAGAAGCATTCACCACACTCTTCACACTCTTCAAGTCTTTTAACAAATTCTTCGCAATCACAGGACCAACGCCAGGAAGAGACTCCACCACAAACTCCTGCAGCTCTTTTGTCGTTAATGGCTTCTTCTGCACACGCACACTAAACTCCCTCTCACCCTCCTCCCTTTCCCTTCTCGCAATCGTCTTAATCAACAACGCAGTGTCAACAGCATTCTTCGTTCTTATGATAGGAACCGCGTAAGAAACCGCAATCGCAGCAAGCATCCCCCTAATCGCGTTCGGATGAATCTTTCTTAACGCGTAAATATCCTCCTCACCCTCCAACACAAGCAGCGGCCTCTCAAAATTTTTCCTCAACTCCCGCACCTGCTGCATCAACCTCTTATCAATCATCGACGCAAGAAAATCCTCAACAGTCTTTCTCTCAATCCCAACACGCTCAGAAACAACAATGTCAGCAACATCCAAGCTCTTCGCCTCAACACTTAGCCCTTGAGATGCCAACTCTTTTATCATCGCACTTTCCCTCGCATCAACAACAACTTTTATTTGTTCCTCATTAAATGACAACAACGAACCCTGCTTTTCTCCAGGCTGGAACACCAACTTCTTTTTCAACTCCTGAATCACACGATGCATATTTCTCTCTTTATGCACCGCAACCCAATGGTAGGCTTCATCACGCGTATTCCTTGTCATCAAGACAACCACACGACCCCTCTCAGTACGCGCAGTACGCCCCCTGCGCTGAATACTCCTAATAGCAGAGGGAATCGGCTCGAAAAAAACCACAAGATCCACCTTCGGAATGTCCAACCCTTCCTCCCCAATAGAGGTAGATACTATACAATTCACCTTCCCCTCCCCAAACTGCTTTAATAACAACATCTGCTCCTTCTGAGACAAGCCCGTGCCCCTCTTCTTCGCCTGACCAACAAAAACACTCGCAACAACGCCCTCTATCTTATTCAACTCCCCCTCAATCTTCTTTGCTGAATCACGATACTGGTTGAAGATGATAATTTTCACTCTCAGATCTTTTTCAACCTCATTCTTGACAATCTGTTTCAAGACTGAAACCTTTGGATGCTCCACCTTTTTTTCCACAAGCTCTCGCGCCTTCACCAACGCAACAAGCATGTTCGCATCCCGCGCCAACATTTTAACAGCCCTTACTTTTGTTCTTTCAGCCTCAGCGAACAAGTTCTCAAGATACGAACACAATGCCTCGCACCCCTGCGTTTCCAACATCTCAAGCGCGTGCTCAACCTTCAACGCCTCGGCAAGCAATGACACAGCACGCATCACCCTGAAATCTTTGTCGCCCCTTCCCAAACGCCCCTGAAACGAAGCGAGAACACCCAACATCTCCTTCTTCGAAAGGCTATTACTTCCAATCATCCCCAACTTTCTTATCGCATTCATCTTTTCATTGTACACTCCACTCAACACCTCCTGCACCGCCTTGAACTCTGAAGGAAGATCCACTTTTATCCATTCAATATCCACCTCCTGAACGTAGGGCTTCACGTCCTCATCCTCCTCGCTCCTCACCTCAATATCCTCAACAAACGCGTTCTTACACACCTGACTTATCGTCTCATTGTCAGCACCAGGTGAAGCAGTCAACCCCACCACCCTTGGATACTTCGCAGTTTTCATATAACTCTTACACAACCATGTGTAGGCGTACTCCTTCACACAACGATGCGCCTCATCCAAAACCAACAACGAAAATTCCTCCAACTTAATCTTACCATTTACCACATCATTCGAAACAGTCTGAGGCGTGCTCACTACCACTCTCGCATTTTGCAATTGTTTCTCTCTCTCTTCAGGATCAACCTCACCCGTGCATAACACCACCTCCTTCTCATTGATATCAGTACATTCCTTAAACTCTCTCTGAATCTGAGCAGCCAACGGCTTTGTCGGCGTCAAAAACAACGCCTTCGTCGAAGGAAACATCCTCATCCTCTCAACAGCAGCTAAAATGCCAATCTTTGTCTTTCCCAAGCCTGTCGGAAGCACAACCAACGTATTCTTTTTCAAACAAGAATCAAGAATCCGCTCCTGATATAACCTCGGCGTGAAATTTTTAATTTCCATCCCTAAAAGACGCTTCGTCCCCTTAAATAAAGATAGGTTTCAAAAAATAAAAATCAGAGGAGTTCTGAAATCCTCTCGATATACTCAGCAATCTTGTTTCCACCATCGGTCAACGCAATCGTCTTAATACGACCATGCTTCTCAAAGGTCACAAGCTTCGCCTTCTCCATCTCCTGCAAAATCTTCACCGCATGAGAATATGTGCAATCAACCTCCTTCGCAAGCACAGAGCCATAACGATTCTTGCTGTTCTTCCTCAACGCCACCAGGATCATGGCAGGCTTCTTCCTGAAAAACACCTCAAATATATCAATTTCTTTCTTCTTTGACAATTTTTAACCCCCGCAGATGTATACAACTCTTTTTTTCTCAACACACTGTCTGCTTAAGAAATATTTAAATGTTTTCATTACGATCTCTATATTCGAAGTTTAATAATCAACCTTCCTTCATAGTAGTAGCAGAAGAGTTTTTAACATAATCTTTAATAAGACCCTCACTCCAAAAACTCCAATGCTTGACATCACTCTCCTCAGAGAACACCCAGACCTTGTCAAAAAAAACCTGAACCGAAGAGGAAACCCCGCCTACGCACACTTTCTGGATGATTTCCTCCACTTAGACAAACAATGGCGAGAACTTAAAGGTAAAACAGACGAACTGCGCCATGAGCGAAATAAGCTCACTTTAGAGATTACCAAACTCAGCAAAGAAAAAAAAGATATTTCCCAGCTTATTAAAAAAGCAAAGAGCCTGCCTGAAGAAATCAAAAAAAACGAAGAACGGCTCATCACCTTGCAAAATAAGTCCCAACAACTCTTAATGTCCTTACCCAACCTCGTTGACAAAAGCGTTCCGGATGGAGACGCATCACACAACAACATCCTTAAATCCTTCGGAAAACCAAAAAAACTCCCCTTTACCCCCAAAGATCATGCAGATATCCTAGAATCACTTGGCCTCCTCGATACAAAAAAAGCAAGCGAAGTCGCAGGATCAAGATTCTATTACCTCAAAGGAGACGCCGTAAAGCTCTATCATGGATTACTCCAATTTGCGCTTGACTTCTTACGCAACAAACACTTCACGCTTATCCACCCTCCTTACATGCTTCGGAGAGAAGCGCTTGAAGGAGCACTTCCTTTCGCAGCATTTGAAGAAATGATCTACAAAATTGAAGGAGAAGATCTGCACCTTATCGGCACCGCTGAGCACGCCATCAACGCCTATTATATGAATGAAACTTTACCCGCAGATTCATTACCCGCACGCTTCGCAGGCATCTCTCCCTGCTTCAGAAAAGAACTAGGCTCCCATGGAAAAGACCCCAAAGGCATCTTCAGAGTTCACCAATTCGAAAAAGTAGAACAATTCGTTTTCTGCAAGCCCGAAGAGGCGTGGAAAGAATTTGATCTCCTCCTCAAAAATTCTGAAGAACTCTTAAAAAAACTTGAAATCCCCTTTAGATTTGTCGTTTTAGCCTCGCAAGATATGGGGCGCGTCCCCACCAAAACAGTAGACTTCGAGTGCTGGTTCCCCAGCCAACACACCTACAGGGAATTAGGCTCATGCTCCAATTGTCTCGATTACCAATCGCGAAGAAGCAATATTAAATACCAAAACAAAAACGAACTTTCATTTGTATACACCCTCAACAATACCGGACTCTCTGTTGCCCGCATGCTCGCCTGCTTCGTCGACAATCACCAACAAAAAAACGGAACAATTAAAATCCCAAAAGCGTTATGGAAATACGCCGGATTCAAAGAAATAAAACCATCCAAGCCCACCTCCAAAAAGAAAGCAGGAAAGAAAAATGCCCAAAGACCCCTACCTTGAAGAGGAAGAAGGAAACTTCGAAGAAGATGTTTACACTAAAGAAGGAAGAGAAGAACTCCTCGAAGAAGACGAAATAAACGAAACAGAAGAAGGCTTTGCAGAAGGATTTGAACACGGAGAAACAGAAATCCAATGCCAAAACTGCGGAAAAATACTCACCGACGAAAACGTTGTCGAACGAGAATTTGAAAAACAATCCTACTTTTTCTGCAGCGACACCTGCGCAGAAGACTACCTCAAAAAGAGAAGGAAACAACCCTTATAAACTTTCACTTCTTTATTCTCTTCATGAACCAAGACAAAAAAATCTTCAAAATCCTCGCAGCAAGCGATCTTCATGGGGATTCAGCACAAATCAGAAAACTCGCACTTCAAGCGGCACAAGAACACGTCGACTTGGTCGTTCTCTGTGGAGACTTGACAAGCCCAATCATCACCAAGGATATTTTCAAACCTTTTCTCGAACGCAATAAGAACGTCGTCTTCGTTCCAGGAAACCATGATGGCCTCGCACTCGCAGACTTCCTCGCAGCTTACTATAATGTAAGGAATCTGCACGCAACCTCAACCTCCTATTCCACTTTAGGATTTTTCGGCCTTGGAGGAGCAAACATCGGCCTCGACGCGTGGAGAGAACAAGAGGCTTATGAAATCCTCAAACAAGGATTCAACCAAGTTAAAGAACAGAAGAAAAAAATCATGATTACCCATGTCCATCCAGACGGAACCATCATTGACAAGATCACCCCAGGCATTGGAAGCACAGGCATTAGAAGAGCACTCGATCGTTTCCAACCAGACTACTTGCTCTGCGGACACGTCCACGAAGCAGAGGGCGTCGAGGACTTCATCGGAAAAACAAAAATTATCCATGTTGGAAGACATGGTAAAATCCTAGAAATACCCCTTCTTTCCTGACCTTTTCAAAACTCATAAAAATAAATCGATAGACTTATATAATCTTTATGGACTAAAATTCCTTAAATAAAAAGGCGGTGTCTCCATGAAATATAAAAAAACTTTCGCGATCTTTCTCACATTCCTTCTTTTCTCTTTTCCCCTCGCGTTAGCCCAAGAACAAACAACAACCGAGGTACAACAACCCCTCCCCGATCTTTCTACGCTCGACCCAGGAACAACACCAGACTCTTTCTTCTATACCTTTGATCTTTATTTAGAGGGCATTCAGCTCGGTCTCGTAGACACCCCTGAAGAACAACTCGCACTCGAAACCGCATTCACCACAGAACGCCTCGCGGAAATGAACACCATGATCCAAGAACAGAACTACGAGGCAGCGCAAGAGGCATCAGAAGAAGCCCAACACCTCCTCACAGAAACCCAAGACCACATTCAAAAACTCCAGATACCTCCTGAGACTGACCTTACCGCTCTTCAAGAAGGAACAACCTCCCTCAACACCCTCCTTGAAACACAAACAACCCTCATTCAGAACCAGCATTATACAGAAGTTCTTAGAGTTGAACTTGGAGAGAGCGTTCAAGAAGGGGCATTGCCCCAAGAAGAAGCAGCAACGCTCATCAACGACCTTCGTGACCTCACTGTAGAAGTACAAACAGAAGCAGTTGAACAACAGACCGAACTTACCCAAGAACTTGCAGAAACAACCCAAGCACCCCTCCTTGAGGTACAAACTCTTGTGAAAGGTGAAGAGGAAGAACAAGGCCTTCACGATCTTTACCGAGAAGAAGTCACGGAACAAGACGTTACCGCACTAAGAAATACCCTTCAAGAACTTGAAATACAAACGCAAACAACTCAAGAGCCAGCAGCGAAAACACTCCTTGACGTAGCAAGAACGCAGCTTGAAATTTCTGAACAAGCACTCAGAGAAGGAGACTATGGAACAGCATTTGGACACTTCACCGCAGCAGAACACCTCACCCTTAACACAGATCGTTATTTATCCATTCCCCCTGAAGAACGAGCAGAGTTTAGAGCAACCTTCGCAGATGTTGTCACCAACCCCGACTCACTCAGAGAAATGGTCGAACGAGACAGCCTTCCAATCGTGCGCGACTGGGAACAACACCAAGAAGACCTCCGCACACGCTATCCAGAACTAGAAGAACGATTTGAACGACAGTACGAACAAGCAAAAAGAGTTTCTGAAATCACTGAAAAACTCGGCACCACCTACGGCGAAGAATACCAAAGACTTATCACACAAGAAGGAAAAACCCAAGAAGAAGCAACCAGCGTCCTCGCAGAGCGTTTCTCAGATGAGTATCTCAGAGTTTATGGAGAACCCTTTATCCCCCCACTCTTTGAAGGAATTCATCCAGAATTTCAAGATGAACTTCAACCAATTCCCCTTCCAATTCCCCCTATTGGTATAGATGACGGAAGCGTTTTCATCCCTCCTGTAAATCAACCATCACTCGGACCTCCTGAAAAAGTCCGCGGTTTTGTTGAAAAGTACGATTACGCAGACCCAGCAACAGGATACACTTACACCTTTACCGATGAAGGATACACTTACACCACTCCCGCAGGAGCAACCTACACAGAACCCTATCCAAAAGGATTTGATCCAGACACTTTAAACTCCTTTGAAGAAGGAAACGAAGTCTACACCCACACTCTTAACACCCCAACAGGAACCTACACTTATACCTATACTCCAACAGGCTATGAAGTTACAACACCTGAAGACGCCACAGAAGATCACGCTTACCCTCTCGGCACGTACAACATTCTCGGAGGAGGAGAAGTCGCCATTGAACCAACAGGCTACCAATTCACCAATGATCAGGGATCATCAGAACGTTACGAGTATAATCCTGAACACGAAAATTATGTCTCCACAAAAGGGAATGTTTATGTCGCACCTTCAGAAGGAACCTCCCTCCACCTTGAGCGAATAGCATACGATCCAAGCTCAGCACAATACACTGCCTATCATCGTGAAGAAGGAGGGAGTTGGACTTATAGCCCAGAAACCAGAACCTGGACTTCAAGCACGGGAGAAACGCGCACTGTAGAAGCAACAAGCGTCGCGCCTCAAGGTCATGAAGGACAGGGCAGCTTTATCACTGGCAGAGGAGAAACGTGGAATTATAATCCTGCAACAACCAGCTGGAGTTCAGACAGAGGACAGAGTTACACTTATCACCCAGACACTCATAGCTGGACATCACCTTCTGGACAAAGTTACACTTCTACAGGCGCCGCAGCACCACCAGGAACAACCGCTTCAGGAGCAGGCTTTACTGGAACAAGCGGAGGAGAAACGTGGTCGTATGATCATTCAACAGGAACGTGGACTTCTTCTACCGGACAAACCCAAACTGCAGGGGGAATTGGAAGTACTAGTGGAGGGAGCTGGTCGTATGATAGCTCAACAGGATCATGGACCTCACCGACAGGGGAGACCGCTCACACCTGGAGCGGTGGAGATACTAGTACATGGAGCGGTGGAGATACTAGTACATGGAGCGGTGGAGATACTAGTACATGGAGCGGTGGTGGTGACGGTGGCGGACACACTGGTGACGGTGGTGGAGGTGGAGGCGGAGACGCTGGCGGTGGTGACGGTGGAATGGGACACGCGGTCCGCTATGTTAATCCCTACAGAAGAATCTAAATCCTTTCTTTTCACTTTTTAATTTCTTCTTGTGATTTATACAACTTCGCAAAGTCTTTAGAAAATTTTGTAGGACTCTTCGTGTTAGGAACCAAAACTATCTTTTAAGAAAAAGCCCCGCCAATTAGTAGCATTTATATCTATCAATATCTTAGTTGAATATATGAAATTAAATAACATTGAATTTTTATTAATAAATAATCCTATAAGAAATCTTATTCAGAAACATATTGAAATTAAAAGACTTAGAAGATTATCTAATCTTTCATCAAATAAAATAGTATTGGAGATTGGTTGTGGAACTGGAAATGGTTCTAAATTAATCAAGAAATACTTTCAAGCAAAAAGAATTTATGCCACAGATTTAGATAAGAGAATGATTGATATTGCTAAGAAAAATAACAGTGATGATTCAATTTCATTTGAAGTGCAGGATGCGACCAAATTGAAGTATAAAGACAATTATTTTGATGCTGTGTTTGATTCTGGAGTCATACACCATATTCCAAATTGGAAAGATTGCTTGAAAGAATTACAGAGGGTTTTGAAACCAAAAGGCCAACTAATTATTGAAGATTTATCCATTGAAACATTTTCTACCACCTTTGGTAAATTAATGAAAAAATTATTGGAACACCCCTATAATTCAATGTATAAAGAAGATGAATTTGTAGAGTATATTAAGGAAATTGGTTTCAAAATTCTGATTCATAAAAGGCATTTAGCACTCATAAGATATTTCATTGTAGTTGCACAGAAATAGTGGGTTTTTTCTTTTTATTCTCAAATCCAAAAATTGAATATAACAAATTTCTCTTTCATAAATTCATCGACTTCTTCTTGAAGTTTTTCTTTTAATTTCTGCCATACTCGCCATCAGAATCAATGCGTGTAATTGGGAACTGCCCCATTATTCTTGATAATCCCTGGAATTTTGTCGCGGATAAGCTTGTTATAATTCATACTCTTCTCACATCCCATTCATCCTCTCTGCTTAAAATCATCCCAATCCTTTTATATATCTTCTCATAAAGCATTTTCTTCAATGACAGAAAAATACACCTTAATCATCGCAGAAAAACCCGCACAAGCACAAAAAGTAGCGGAAGCTCTCGCTGACAAAAAACCAGTGAAAAAAACGATCGGTAAAGTTCCCTACTACGAACTAGAACACCAAGGGAAAAAAATCGTCGTCGGCTGCGCAGTCGGTCATTTGTTCACTCTCGGTGAGAAGGATAAGAAAGCATGGCATTATCCTATTTATGAATTTGAATGGAAACCCACTTATGAAGTCGATAAAAATGCAGCTTTCTCAAAAGCCTATCTAGACGCACTAAAAAAACTCGCCAAAGACTCAAACGAATTCGTGGTATCTACAGACTTCGATGTCGAAGGCAGCACCATTGGATATAATATTATTCGTTTTGTATGCAATCAGAAAGACGCCAAAAGAATGAAATTCTCAACACTCACCAAAGACGAACTCAAAGAAAGCTACGAGCATGCCTCACCTCATTTAGACTTCCCTCAAATAGAATCAGGATTGGCACGACACAGCCTTGACTGGCTACACGGACTAAACTTGTCCCGAGCATTAACCCTCAGCATCAAACACGCAACAGGAGGATTCAAACTTTTAACAACAGGAAGAGTGCAAGGACCAGCACTTAAGATATTGTACGACAAAGAAAAAGAAATTCAGGCCTTCAAGCCAGAACCCTACTGGGAATTAGAACTTCTTGGAGAAGCGAGAGAAAAACCAATCAGCGCATGGCACAAAGCTGGAAAATTCTTGGAAAAAAAACAAGCAGAAACAATCCTCAAAAAAACCAAAGGAAAGAACGCAACAGTAGAAGATATTACAACAAGAGAAAGCATTGTAAAACCACCAGTCCCATTTGACTTAACAAGTTTACAAATAGAAGCGTACTCCACAATCGGACTAACACCCCAGCAAACTCTCTCTATCGCACAAGACCTTTACACCAACGGATGGATCAGCTATCCAAGAACAAGCTCACAAAAATTACCCGCATCATTAGGATTTAAAAAAATATTAGAAAAACTTAAGAAAAAATTTAGTAAAGAGTGCGAATATTTATTAAAAAAAGAAAAATTAGTCCCAAACGAAGGGGCGAAAACAGACCCCGCACACCCCTCAATCTATCCCAGCGGCGAACATCCTAAAAAACTAGAAGGAAGAGAATTAAAACTCTATGAATTAATCGTCAGAAGATTCTTTTCCGTATTCGGTGAAAACGCGACACGAGAAACGCTAACAATCACCTTGAATGATGCAGATGAATTATTCCTAACAAAAGGAACAAGAACCAAGGAATTAGGATGGTTTACTCTTTACGGACCTTTTGTAAAATTTGAAGAAGAGGAATTCATTCAATTAAATAAAGGAGAAACAGTAAAAGTACGTGAAATTAAACTCCACAATAAAGAAACACAACCCCCAAAAAGATACACAGAAGCCTCTTTGATCAAAGAACTTGAGCACCGCACGCTCGGCACAAAGGCAACGAGAAGCGCCATCATCCAAAACTTGTACGATCGCAATTACCTCAAAGAAAAATCAATACAGGTCACAGACATCGGGATGAAAACCATACAAACCTTAGAAAAATACTGCCCAGAAATCTTAGACGAAGCATTAACGAGAAGATTTGAAGAAGAAATGGAATTAATCCTCGAACAGAAGAAAACCAAAGAAGAAATCATCGAAGAAGCAAAACAATCTCTAGACAAAACCCTAACAACTTTCAAAAAACACGAAAAAGAAATAGGCAAAGAACTCGGAGAAGCAACCAGAGAAACCGCAGAAAAAGAAAGCTACCTTGGAAAATGCCCAAACTGCAAAGAAGGCAACCTCCACATCAGAAGAGGAAAATTCGGGTTCTTCGCAGCCTGCAACAAGTATCCAGACTGCAAAACAACCTATCCCTTGCCGAGAAACGCTAAGCTAAAAAATACGGAAAAACTCTGCCCTCAATGCAACTATCCGGTCATCCTTGTCTTCAAAGCAAGAAGAAAACCCGCAGAACTCTGCATCAATCCGGAGTGCCCAACTAAAAAAATTCCAGAACATCTCCTACAAATACAGAAGAACTGCCCAAACTGCGGAACCGAGCTTGTCATCAGAAAAAGCGCTTATGGCATGTTCTTCGCCTGCCCAAAATATCCAAAATGCAGACATATTGAAAAAATAGAAGAAGAAAAAGCTAATCTTTCTTCACAATCCCCTCCCCCTTAATCTCAAAATAAAAATCTAACTCACAAGGTTTCTCCATTTTTAACATTCTCGGATTTTTAGAAAGCCAGATTACACACTTCGACCAATTCCTCACCATCTCACCACCGACCACGATAATTTTTCCCTCTAAATTCGTATACACCTGATTCGTTGTCAACACAAACACCCCCTTCTTCGCAAGCTCATTTAATTTCCTCAATTGGTTATCCAACGACTTATTCGCCTTATATGGATCTTGCCGCACTTCAATCCTATAAAAAAAACCGATCGTATCAACAATAATCACGGCAGCACTTCTTTCAGAAAGATTCATAATTATTTTTTCTTGTTCTTCGAAATTCAAAGGATGAATCCGAACGATGTTTTCTATAAATCTCTCATAATCCGGAGCCAGCTGCCTTACCCTCTCCATAGAAAAACCGTTTTCCGTGTCAATAAAAATCACTTTTCCCTTCCTCGCCTGCGCAACCGTCTCCAACAACGCCAATGTTGTCTTGCCAGTCGCAGCCTCACCATACATCATCGTCAAAAAAGAGGTCTCATACTTAAACAACCCATCCAAATCAGGGCATCCTGTAGAAATAGCCGTCATAAACTCTCTTTCTTTTCATCTTTTAAAACAATTTCTCTTCTTTAGATAGAAGGTTCAACGAAATATTTATATACTTTCTGTGTACACCCGCAGTATATACACCTATGAAAGACCTCTTTGACCATATTATCTTTTGCACCCTGTGCAACGTTCCCACCCACAAAGGAACCCTTCTCAAAGATGGATTCACCCTCCGCGTCCTCACGTGCCCTTCCTGCACAGAAATAAGCTACCATCCAGGAGACCTCAAAGACTACGAAGACTTCAAACGCCTCAAAGACAAAGACTTTGATGTCAAACTCAGAATGGTCGGCAACAGCTTCTGCGTCTCCATCCCAAAAGAACTCATCGACTTCCACAAAAACCTCGAAGAAGAATTCAACAAACTCGTACGCCTAAATCTCGACCAACCAGGAAGAATAAGCATCTTCTTCAAGAGCGAAAGGTTTTATAATCCACCAAGAGACCTCAAGGATTAACACTATGGACAAAGAAGTCAAACTCAAAGTCAGAGAAGCAATCCAGGAAGAAGTCTACAAAGGCATCGTTAGAATTGATTCCCAAACCATGCGCGAAATCGGCATCAGGCCAGGAGACATTGTTGAAATCGAAGGCGGAAGAAAAACAGTGGGAATAGCAGACAGAGCCTATCCCTCAGACGTCGGAGAACCAGTTATCAGAATGGACGGAGTTTTACGAAGAAACTCAAAAACCAGCCTCGGAGAATATATCAAAGTACGAAGAGCAGAGGTCAAAGAAGCACGAGCCATCACCATCGCGCCAGCGCAGCCAGGCATCACCATCCAAGCAGACCCCGTCGTCTTCAAGGCGGGACTCATCGGCAGAGCGCTCCTCAAAGGAGACCAAGTCACTTTAGGAGGAACAAAACGCAGAAGAAGAGCAGCAGAAGGAAGCCCCTTCGAAGACATCTTTGACATCTTCGAAGACAGTTTTAATAGTTTTCTCACAGGAGGAGGACTCCGCTTCTTGGTCGTGAACACAGAACCAAAACAGGCAGTCATCATCACAGAAAACACAGAAATCACCCTCACTCACAAAACCGTCGAGGCCTTAGACGAAAAAATCGTCGAGGTCACTTATGAGGACGTCGGAGGATTAACAGACGAAGTCAAAAAAATCAGGGAGATGGTAGAACTTCCCCTGAAACATCCGGAACTCTTCGAACGCTTAGGCATCGAACCACCACGAGGGGTGTTACTTCATGGAGCGCCGGGCACAGGAAAAACCTTGCTCGCGAAGGCTGTCGCAAACGAAACAAGCGCACACTTCATCCACCTGGACGCTCCCGCGGTTATGTGTGTAGATGGATCAACAGAAGTTTTAACCAATCCAGACGGAAGAAAAACTATCGCACATCTCTTCGAAGAAGCAGAAAAAAACGGAGAAGTTCTCGTTCAAGATCAAGTTAAGAAAATTATCCTTCCAAAAAAAGAAATCAAAGTTTTTGCCATGAACAATTCTCTTCATATCGTTCCAGACAAAGTAAAATCCCTCCTCAAACTAAAAGCATCAGAAACTTACTCTTTGAAAACCAAAAAAGGAGGAAACTTCAAAACTTCCAAAAACCAACCCTTCGCAACCCTCACCCCGGATGGAACAGTCCTTTGGAAAAAAGCCGAAGACTTACATGTGGGAGATTCCCTCGCACTCGCAGGAAACATCCAACCTAATCAACAAAATCCCCCTTTACAATGGCTTGATAAAGTCAACAAGTCCCATTTTTATACTTTCCTTAACGGAAAAGATACACCCTTAACCGAAGTTGAAGATCAAACCACAATAACCCTGCTCAAATACGCCACCCTGCCCAAAAACATTCAATCAGCAAAATATATCTCAGTTCCTCAAGAAATTACGCCTTCATTCATGGAATTCTTCGGAACTCTCCTCAGCGACGGCTGGATATCCGAAGATAATGTTGGAATCGCCTCAGAGGATCAAGAACTTCGAGATAGATATAAACAACTCTTTATAGAACTTTTTGTCCCAGAACCAGAAAGAATTAGCGAACGCACACAAAAAGGAAACGGCAAGGTCATTGTTTATTCCACGGCCCTTGCCGAATACCTCCATCAAGGCTTCAACCTCCCCAAAGGAAAAAGACCATTAAATCTACCCCTTCCCCACTGGATCTTCAAATGCACCAAAGAAAACATCGCCGCATTTTTACGCGGCTATTATCACGGAGACGGAACCCAAGGATGGGAACAATCAGATTATCCCACGCCTGTCTATTATTCTAAAAACAGAGAAACTCTGAAAGACATCCAAGTCTTGCTTTTGCATTTAGGAATTATTTCTAAAATTGAATCTCATACCAATCCGTACGGCCCTATGTGGAAAGTGGTAATCCTTGACAATGAAGGAAGAGAATTATTCGCCCAATTTGTCCTCACTACCTTTAAAAATTCTCTTTTTAAAAAATGGCTCGAAGACAGAACAAAAACAGGATCCTCAGAAACCTTGCCCAATCTTTCAGAATTGCTCTTCTTCCTTAAAACAAATTTAAGAATCCGTTACGGGAAAGAACTCGACGAAGGCTCCGCAGAACGATATATTTCAGGAAGAGACCCTTTAACTTTTAGAAAAGCAAGATACCTCTTAGAACAATTTAAAGCAAGATTCACTTCCTTGCAATCACTTTACCTTTCCTTCAAAGATATCTCCTCCGAACAAGATCTCCCCGTTTCAAAAAACAAACTTAACAAAATATTTCTCCAACTTCACATTAAAGAAGGAGAGCTTGACAAAAAAGACCATCATTTCATTAAAGAATATATCAAAGGCAAAGGCGCTCTCACTTTGGAAAGAAAACAAAAAGCAATTTCTATTATCACCCCTTTCTTCGACAAAGCCTTCGCTCCAGAAACCGAAGAACACTTACATCTTTTTGAAAACCTCGCTCAAGGGCACATCAAATGGGATACACTCACTCATGCCGAACGAACCGGACCAGCAATCCTTTATGATTTCACTATGGAGACTCATGGCAACTTTTTAGGAGGCAACCCCTTAACGGTTCTTCACAACTCAAAATTCGTCGGCGAAGCGGAGAAGAGAATCAGGGAGATCTTCGAAGAAGCAGAAAAAAACGCGCCCTCCATCATCTTCATTGATGAGATCGACGCGATCGCCACCAAGAGAGAAGAAAGCTACGGAGAGGTAGAAAAAAGGGTTGTTGCGCAATTGCTCTCAACCATGGACGGACTCAAATCCAGAGGAAAGGTTGTCGTCATCGCAGCCACCAATCGACCCAACTCCATTGACCCAGCACTTAGAAGACCAGGAAGATTTGATCGAGAAATCGAAATAGGAGTGCCGAAACAAGAGGGAAGACTACAAATCTTAAAAATCCATACGAGAATGATGCCCCTCACCCAAGACGTTGACTTAAAAGAGCTCTCAAGAGTCACCCACGGCTTTGTCGGCGCAGACCTTGAGGTTCTTTGCAAAGAGGCAGCAATGGTCGTTCTTCGAAGACTGCTTCCAGAAATAGAATACAAAAAAGACGAGCCCATCACCCAGGAACTACTCAACAAACTCCAAATAGGCTTTAACGATTTCAAAGAAGCACTCAAAATCGTCAGGCCATCAGCACTTCGAGAAGTCTTCATCGAAGCACCAACCACCACATGGGAAGACATCGGTGGCATGGAACAAGTCAAGCAAGAACTCAAGGAGGCAGTCGAATGGCCACTCAAATACCCAGGCATCTTCAAAAATCTCGGCATCAGAGCACCACGGGGAGTTTTATTATACGGACCACCAGGCACAGGAAAAACCTTGCTCGCGAAAGCAGTCAGCCATGAGAGCGAAGCAAACTTCATCCTCGTCAACGGGCCAGAGCTGCTCAACAAGTTCGTCGGAGAAAGCGAACGAGGCGTCAGAAAAGTCTTCGAAAAAGCGCGACAAGCCTCACCAACCGTCATCTTC
>Ga0209541_10001576_pt1 | contig 44998 bp, 45 predicted proteins | sample RifCSPlowO2_01_FD_184027 | JGI IMG/M metagenome (GOLD analysis project Ga0209541, IMG submission 184027) | Groundwater microbial communities from Rifle, Colorado - Rifle CSP2_plank lowO2_0.1 (SPAdes) (version 2) | ecosystem: Environmental > Aquatic > Deep subsurface > Groundwater | place...
TTGTCGAATATATTCAATAGCTTTTATTAAACCATCTCTATTTTCTGCTTTGTTAATTTCTATAACCATTTCTTCATAATAATCTTCTTTAGCAACATTATCAATATAATCTTTAGAGCTTTGTCCAGCTAAAACTTTTGAATTTTTTCTATAATTAAAATTATAAATATCCAAACATTTCTTAAATAATCAATAATTTGTGATTTTGCAACAACTATACTCATGATAAATAAAGATTTGATTAATTAAAAAAGACAAAATAAAACTTTGGAGTAGCAAAGTTGAAGATGTTAGAGACATGTATGAATATCCAGTTTGAGGCAGTTAAATTTGAAATACACGGTTTAAAAGGTCAGATGTAGGGTTTAAGAAACCAAAATAGGTGTGGTTTGAGAGAGAACAGGAAGAATTGAAGAGCAATATACAGAAATTATTGATTATTTACGAACGATTACGGAAAGAACAGTCGATAAAAAATAGAATTTTCTAAAAGATAAATTTCTATATGATATTCTTGGAGATTAATACATAGACTAATTTTGTTTATAATTCACTTTAGGAAAGATTTTATAAAGTGGATATTTTTTTTGAAGTTATGCTTTTTCCTTATGATCAATATAGAATAGGACAAAGAGAATTTATAGAAAGAGTCTATGATTCTATAAGTAAGAAAAAGGGTTTAATTGTCCATGCTCCTACTGGCTTAGGAAAATCAATTTCAGTTATAGCTCCTATTTTAACATATATTTTGGAGAACAAAGATAAAAATTTGTGTTTATGGTTTTTGACACCAAGACATAGTCAACATAAGATTGTTGTTGATACTTTAAAAGAGATTAAAGAGAGATTTAATGTCGATTTTGAAATAATTGATTTGATTGGAAAGAGATGGATGTGTATGCATGGGAATCTTGGGAATATGAAAAATAATGAATTTAATGAATATTGCAAATCTTTAATTTTAAATGATCAATGTATATTTTATAGTGAGATTAAAAAAAATAATAAAATAAGTATTAAGGCTAAAGAATTATTAGGAAAATTAAAGGGAAAAATTTTGGATGTTGAACAATTTAAAGAATATTGTAGTGATTCTGGTTTATGCAGTTTTGAAATGGCTTGTTTGAAAAGGGTCAATATTGTTGTTGCAGATTATTATCATTTATTAAGTGAAGATATAAGAGATGCTTTATTTACTAGAATGGAACAGGATTTAAGTAGGTGTATTATTGTTTTTGATGAAGCACATAATCTAGCAGATAGAGCTAGAGGATTGTTAAGTCAAGAGTTAAATAGTTATTTCTTTGATTTATGTATTAATGAGTTAGAAGCTAATGAAGATTCTGTAAAGGGACACATTTTGAGAGAGATTAAAGATAGTTTTGATGACTTTGTTAGAAATAAATTAAGTTTAGAGGTTAGTGAGATAGTAGTTAAAAGAGAGGATTTTATTAAATTAATTACAGATGTTATTGGTTATGATCAATTAGTTGATGATTTAATAGATTTTAGTAAGAGATTACTTGAGGAGGGAAGAGATAGCTATTGTAATTCTTTTATTGAATTTTTAACTTTTTGGAAGATAGAGGAAGAAGAAGGTTTTATCAGGTTGATTAAAAGGAATTTTGAGAATTCTAAGGTTTATAATTCTTTGGTTTATAGGTGTTTAGATCCTAGTTTTGTTTTGAAGCCTATTGGAGAGGGATGTTATAGTTTTGTTGCAATGTCTGGAACTTTAAAACCTGGAGAGATGTATAGAGATTTATGGGCGGTAGATGCTCAGATTTTAGAGTTTGAAAATCCTTTTCCTAAAGAGAATAGATTAAATATAATTGTTCCTTCGGTTAGTACAAAATTTACACAACGAAATGGTGAGATGTATAACAAGCTTTCTGGTGTAATTGCTGGAATTGTAAATAAAGTACCAGGAAACAGTGCAGTATTTTTTCCTTCTTATTATTTATTAGAAAAAATTTATGATGAGGCAATTGATTTGATTGAAGGGAAGAGTGTTTTTTGCGAAGTTCAGGGAATGAATAAACGTGAAAAAGAGGAATTGTTGAATACTTTTAAGGGGGCTTCTAGTTTAGGGGGGGTGTTATTTGGGGTTAGTAGTGGAAGTATGGGTGAAGGTGTTGATTATATAGGAGATTATTTAAAATGTGTAATTATTGTTGGATTGCCTTTAGCAAAACCAGATTTAGAGATTAGAAAATTGATTGATTATTATGACTTTAAGTATGGAAGGGGTTGGGATTATGGATATAGTTTACCAGCGGTTATTAAGATTATGCAGAATGCAGGAAGATGTATTCGTAGTGAAAAAGATAGAGGAGTTATTTTGTATTTAGATGAAAGATATTTATGGGATTCTTACAGAAGATGTTTTAATGAAGAATTTAAGATAAGTAAAAACCCATTTGCTTTAATTAAGGAATTTTTTAATAAATAATTATCTTTATAAAGTTTAATTGTTTTTAGGAGTTAATGTATGAAAAAAAGGAGTTGTGGTATAGTGTATGTGCTATTCTTATTTTAGTTCTAATAGGTATTTTTGTATATGCTTTAACTCCTTTAGCTACTATCGATAGTTTATTTATTAATTCAACAAAAGGAACTAATTTTACGAATGAGAATTTAACTGCATTTATTTCTGTATCAAATGGTGCAAATAATTCGTTTATTTATGATTGGAGAGAGAATAACAATTCTTTGATGCTATTAAATCTTGGAATGGAATGTGATTTTAATAATAAATCCAGAGTAACTGATTATTCAACATGGAAAAATAATGGTACTGTTTCTAATGCTAAAGATTTAAATTGCAGTATATTTGGGGGTTATAATAATTTAACTACAAATAGTTCAGGATGGATATTCAATGGGATAAATGGCTCTGTAAGGATAGAAGAGAATACTAATTTGGATTTAACTAGAAATTTTAGTTATGGTGCCTGGTTTATTATGTATTCTCAGCCAATTAATGGTAATTCTGGTGTTTTTTCTAATGCTGAAGTTACTGGAGATGATGATGGTTACAATTTAGAGGTTAGTTCTGCTGTAAATGCAGGAATAACTTGTGATTTATATAACACAAATACATTATATAGAGCAGATATGAATGCACAGGCTTCTATAAATAAATGGTATTTTGCAGTTTGTGTTATGAATGATACCTCTGTTACTTTATATATTGATGGTGTGTTAAAAGAAACAACTACTGCAAGTATAAGACATCAAACAACAAGCAAGCCACTTTTAGGACATTATTATGTTGATGGAGCTACTAATCTTTACTTTAATGGTACAATAGATAATTTATTTGTAATAAACAAATCCTTAAACACATCTGAAGTAGTTGCCATGAATAGTTCTGGCAATTATAACAATTTACTACATTCTTCACAATTAACTTTATTAAATAATTATTCTGTTGTGATAACTCCCAATAATGGTTCTATAGATGCTAATACATCTTTTAGTAATAATATATTTATTTGGGATAACATGACTACAACATTAAATAATATTACTGATAACTATAGGAATATTGTTAATGCCACTTCTTATGGAGTTGTTAATCAAAATGCTAGTTTTTTAGTTAGTGGAATCAATGATACTAGAATAGAATCTGTTTGGATTGTGATATGGAAGGATACCAGAACTTTAGGTAATAAAATATTTGAGGGATTAATGAGTATGACTGGCCCTTATTGGCAGGGAAATATGACTTTAAATAATAGTTTTGGCCGAGTTACTAATTATACGATTTATGTTAATGATACAGGAGGAAATATAAATTTAAGTGATGGTTCTTTTTTAGTTAATCATTTAGGCTCTTTAAATTTGTTTATTAATTCAACATATGGTACTAATTTTACTAATGAAAATCTAAGTGTTCAGAATATTGTTTGGACTGAAGAAGACAATAATTCTCAAAATTTATCTTTAATTTATGACTGGAGGGAAAATAATAAGTCTATTGCTGTTTTAAATTTAGGAATGGAATGTGATTCCAATAAAAGTTTAGTTAAAGATTATTCTACTTGGAATAATAATGGCACAGTTTCTAATAAGCTGGATTTGATTTGTAATAGAACAGGTGGATTTGATTTATTGAATGGAAATTATAATAGAAGTAATAGTTCTGGATGGGTATTTAATGGGATTAATGATACTGTGATAATAGAAGAAAAAACTAATTTAGATTTAACTAGAAATTTTAGTTATGGTGCATGGTTTAGATTAGGTAATATATCTAATAATAATTCTATTTTGAGTAATTTAGAATATGATACTGATAATAGGGATGGTTATACTTTAAGGGCAGACGCTACTAAAGGAATTGCTTGTTTAACTGCTAGTAATGGTGCATTTGTTAATGCACAGTGGACTAAGGGTTATCCAATTGAAGGGAGATGGTATTTTGCAGTTTGCACAATGAATGATACATCTATTAGTATTTATGTTAATGGTGTATTTGAGGTTGTTAATACTACTACTATAAGACATGAATCTACAAATAGGCCTATGTTAGGTAAATCTACAATTGATTTAAATAATAATTATTTCAATGGTACAATAGATTCTGTCTTTATAATAAATAAAACATTGACAGGTGATGATATAATTGCTATGAATTATACAGGACCTAGTATTAATTTATTACATTCGAATATAACCAGTTCAAATAATAATTATTCTGTTGCTGTGACTCCAAATGATGGTTTTGATGATGGTTTTACTTTTTTGAGTAATAATTTGTTTATAGTTGGAAATGTTTCTATTACTTTGCAAAATATTACTGATCAATTTGTAAATATTATTAATACTACAACTTATGGACGGTCTGGAGAGAATGTCACGTTTTCTGTTAATGTTAGTTCTAATTTAGGAAGTAGTGTTATTGGTAATGTAAGACTTGTTGTTTGGAAAACAATTAGAAGTGCCGGTAATATGATTTTTTCAGGATTGATGCATTTAGTTAATGGTTTTTGGCAGTATGGTTTGGTTTTAAATGATACTTTTGGTCGAGTTACTAATTATACAATATTTGTTAATGATACTGATGGAAGCAGTTTGAATTCAACAGACTATTCTTTTTTAGTTAATCATTTAGGCTCTTTAAATTTGTTTATTAATTCAACATATGGTACTAATTTTACTAATGAAAATCTAAGTGTTCAGAATATTGTTTGGACTGAAGAAGACAATAATTCTCAAAATTTATCTTTAATTTATGACTGGAGGGAAAATAATAAGTCTATTGCTGTTTTAAATTTAGGAATGGAATGTGATTCCAATAAAAGTTTAGTTAAAGATTATTCTACTTGGAATAATAATGGCACAGTTTCTAATAAGCTGGATTTGATTTGTAATAGAACAGGTGGATTTGATTTATTGAATGGAAATTATAATAGAAGTAATAGTTCTGCATGGGTATTTAATGGGATTAATGATACTGTGATAATAGAAGAAAAAACTAATTTGGATTTAACTAGAAATTTTAGTTATGGTGCATGGATTATAGCATATTCTCAGCCAATTAATGGTAATTCTGGTGTTTTTTCTAATGCTGAATCTACTGGTGATGATGATGGTTACAATTTAGAGGTTAGTTCTGCTGCAGATGCAGGAATAACTTGTGATTTATATAACACAAATACATTATATAGAGCAGATATGAATGCACAGGCTTCTATAAATAAATGGTATTTTGCAGTTTGTGTTATGAATGATACCTCTGTTACTTTATATATTGATGGTGTGTTAAAAGAAACAACTACTGCAAGTATAAGACATCAAACAACAAGCAAGCCACTTTTAGGACATTATTATGTTGATGGAGCTACTAATCTATACTTTAATGGTACAATAGATTCTGTCTTTATAATAAATAAAACATTGACAGGTGATGATATAATTGCTATGAATTATACAGGACCTAGTATTAATTTATTATATTCAAATATAACTAATTCAAATAATAATTATTCTGTTGCTGTGACTTTAAATGATGGTTTTGATGACGGTTTTACTTTTTTGAGTAATAATATTTATCTTAATAATTCTCTGCCAACAAATGTTAGTTTAGTTATCCCTTTAAATAATACTTTATTTAATTCTAATAATATTTATCTTAATTGGAGTGCTTCTTTAGATAATGATTCTTTAGATGTATTAAAATATCATATTCAAGTAGATAATGATTTAGATTTTAGTAGTTTAACTTATGATAATGATACAATTTATACTAATTTTACAAATGTTACGTTAACTGATGCTAGGTATTATTGGAGGGTAATTGTTAATGATGGTCAAGCTAATAGTTCTTGGAGTATTAATAGAACTTTTTTTATAGATGCTACTTTTCCTACAATTAATATAACGAGTCCTACATCTACAACATATTCTACTTCAAGTGTTAGTTTACAAGGGAATGTAGGAGAGACTAATTTAGATTCTTGTTGGTATACAATAAATAATGGGGTAACAAATACAAGTTTAACTTGTAATACTGGTAGTTTTAGTACGACTTTGAGTAGTTTAAGTGGAACTTATAGGGTCTTTGTTTATGCAAACGATAGTTTGAATAATGAAAATTCAACTAATGTTTCGTTTACAGTTAGTATTCCTAGTGCTGCGTCATCTACTGTTACAACCATTCCTGGAGATGGTGGAAATTTTATTAGTGAAGAGGATAATGATTTATATAATTATGATCCAGGGGCACCAAGGGAGTTACCATCTTTTAATTTAAATATTAAGGATTTATCTTATGAGTTAAAACCTATGGGTTTTTTAAAGGATAGCTTCACAATTAAAAATAATAGGGATTATTTATTAACTATAAATATTGAAAAATTAGGGGAGATTGTAGATATTATTGAATTAGATAAAGATGGTTTTGTTATGACCTCAAATTCTCAGGAAGAGATTAGTTATAATGTTTTGGCTAATGCTAAAGAGGGTATTTATGTTGGTTCTTTAAGGGTTGAAAGTAATAATCCATATATATTAGATATTCCTGTAGTTGTTACTGTTGATGGCATGGGAAATGTTATTGATATTAGTTTAAGTTTAGATCAAGATAAATATAATTTAAATTCTATTTTGAAATCGCAGATTAGTTTAGTTGCCCCTAATGAAGGAGTGAGTTTAAGATATTTTATTAAAGATCTAACTGGGAAGATTGTTTATGAGTTAGAAGAAGATATTAATGATCAAGATTCAATTTTGAAGACATTTGAGAATTTAGGTTTACAGCCAGGAATGTATGTTTTTGGTGTTGAAGCTTATTATGGTGATGAGTTTGATGCGGATAGTAGAATTTTTGAGATTAATGGCAAAAGTAGTTTTAGATCAATAATTTTAACTGCTATCTTATTGGTTGTTGTATTATTAGTTATTTTATGGAGAAGAAGGTTCTTCTTGAAAATGAGAAAGGATTAAAAGATTTAAGGGAGAATATTTATAAAATAAGATATAATTTATAAAGAGATAGACATGAAAAAAATATATATTATAGGATGTGTTATAATTTTAGTATTATTGATTTTAGCTGGAGTAATTTTTTATTTTGGTATGTTTAAAACTAAAGAATATAATTTTAATGTTGTGAAGGATTTAATTTTTGAATCTTATGATTTTGTTAAAATAAAATTTGTTGGTTATTATCGTTTAATTTTTTATGATGAGCCTTTAATTGATGTTAATCAGTTGTTGGTGAAGGTTTTGGTTAAATATGGATCATATTTAGAGAATAGTTTTATTGTTTATAATAATGTAGATAGACCCCTGTATGTTGTGGTTTCTAGTAGTTTAAGTAATGTTAATCCGTTAAATAATAGTTTTGAATTAGCTGAAAAACAAGAGGTAAGGGTAGCATATAACTCAGATTATGATTTAGGTGTTAAAGTTGGAAAAATATATATTGTTTCAGAGGGAGAAACTTTAGAGTTGCCTGTTATTGTTGAGAGTGAGAGTGAAAGGCCTAATTATGATGTTAACTTAGATGTTTCTCCTGAATATTTTGCGTTGAGCGGTGGACAGACAGCGCAGATTCATATAAAAATATTTAATTTAATTAATAAAGATAATAGTGTAGATATAGGATATAATTTATATGGTACTGATGGTAAAATTTATTCTTCTGAAATGGAAAGTTTAGGAGTTGGTTCTGATACTGAAATAATGAAGTCTTTTGTTGTTCCGAATGATATTGAACCAGGATTATACGTTTATACTGTAGATGTTAAATATAATGAATCTGTAGGTGTTGGAAGTTATGTGTTTAATATTTATGATGATAGTCTATTTTATAGGTTGAAGGAAGGAGTTAAGGACAATCTTTTGAGTGTTTTAGTTTTTGTTGTTTTAGTTTTTATTTTGGTAGAGGTATTTGTTTCTTCAATAATTATGTGGAGAAGAAATAGAAAAAGTTGAGCAGCTTTCCAGGCTTCCCGTTCTGAAGAACAGTACAACAAGGAACGGAAGTATGCTTGACTTCTGTGTTCGAGATGGGAACAGGTATAACCATACTCCTATGACCGCTCTGGTTTTTTCTATGATTAAAAGATATTTAAATCTATTGTTTAATAAAAATCTTTATAAACTTTTGATTTGTTTTAAATTACAAGAGGTGATTGATATTGGATAATCAGTATTATTATGTTTATTTAGGGATTGTTTTTTTGGCCATTATAATTGCTGTTGGTTTTACATATTCTGGAAAGGCAATAGTTGGATCTGGTGTTACAGTTTATGCGGCTCATAACCCAAATGATTGTGGATATTTAGTTAGTAAGGTTGTTTCACCATCTAGTTTAGTAACTTTTTCTGAAATAGTTGAAGCTGGTTCAACTCAATTTTTTAGTTTAAATTCTGGGATATATACTCTAGTTTTTCAGCCAACTGGAAAGGCTCCGAGTGGATTAGATTGTTTTAATTTGTATGAAGAGCAGATTAAGATTGTTAGGATAGAAGAAAAAATGCTTATTAAAACTAGTGTGGATTTTGTTTATAATCCTGCTGGACAATATGATTTTAAAATAGGGGTTACTAAAGCTCATTGTTCTGCTGTAATTATGCTTAAAAAGGTTTATAATGATAATGAGATCTGGTTAGATCTAGGTACATTTAGTGAGGGAAAGAATGAAGAGATTTTTTTAGCAGAGGGAGTTAATTATTTAAAATTTGTGCCAAGAGGGGATGAAAATTGTCTTAATGATTACCAAGAAATAGATAAAGTTATAAAAATGTCTTCTAATGGTTTGATCCAAGAGGATATAATATTCTCTCTTAGAGAGAGAGTTTAATTTTTTTTCAGAATATTTATAAATTTGAATTTATTAATTTGTATATGCACAAAAAAAGAGTTGGAGAAAAATATTATTATTACACTACTGTAAGAGAGGGTTTAAAGACAAAAAGTATTTATTTAGGATCTACTAGGAATAAGGCTATTACAAAAGAGAAACAATTGAAAAAAGGAATTATTAAAGTTACGTCTAAACATTCGTTTAAAAATTATTTACTTTGCTTTGGGATTTTTTTAATTATTACTTTATTATTTTTTGGAACAATGATTTATTTTAAGGGTTTAAACATTACTGGAAGATCAGTAATGGATGTTAATTTAGAATTAAGTTCTAATGCATATATGGTTATAGACGGAGTTATTATAGAATTACCAATTTCTATGATTAAGAATAAGTATGGTGGTTGGTATTATAATCTTTATGAATTGGATTTGACGTATTTGGATTTATCTAAGGGAAGACATCTTATTGAGATTTATGATTCTCATAAATTGGTTTATTCAGATGTTTTGATAGTAGAATGAAATTTTTATTTTTTGTAGCAATCTTTTTTGTAGTTTTATCTAGTTATGTTTTTGCCTATGAATGTTTTAATTTGGATAAAGATGTTTTGATAGTACAAACAGATACTAGGTTAAAATTAGAGCATGTATGTGAAGATGTTTTGAATTATCGGATTGAGGATAAATTTGGTTATTTTGGGGATAGTTTTAGCTTAAGTAAAGGAGATTCTATTTTTGTTGATTTATTTTTTGATGTGGATATAAGTTATGTTTTTGATGATTTGGTGATTGATAATGGTCGTGAGATGGTTAATATTCCTATGTTAGTTTTGAGTGATAAGGAATTGGATTTTGATTTGAGTGCTATTTATTCTTCTAGTCTAGAGGTTAAACTTTTTAATTTTGGGGAATCTGGGGAGTTTATAGTTAATTATTTCATTTATAATGAAAATGAGAATTTAATATATGAAACTAGTGATTCTGTTTTTATTGATAACCAAAAATTATTAAGAAGAACTTTTAAGTTAGAAAATGGTAAGTATTTTATTGTTGTTGAAATGATTAAGAATGGTAAGAATAAGGCTAGTGCGGTTTTTGTAGATTTAAATGAAAATAAGTATTATGATAGTAATATTTTGTATACTCTTTTGGTTTTTTTAGCTTTTATTTTACTTTTTTGGTTTGTTTTAAGGAGGCCTAAATTACTTAAAGAACTGAATAATCGACATAATAAAGAGTTAAAGGAATTATATCTTAAGAAAAAAAATAAGTTATTGGAAAATGAGAGAAAAGAATTAAGTTTATTAAAAAAATATGTTGAGATGTTATATAATAAAAAATTAAAAAAGTCTGAGATTAAGAGGTTATGCTTAAAAAAATTTAGTAAAGAACTTGTGGGTAAGTATTTTAAATAATAATGGTAAACATAGGTGTGGAGGGAATTGTTGAGAAGATAGGTGTTAAGATTAAAAATATTAATAGAAGGATTAAATTAGAAGAAAGAGAATATAATGAAGAGATTGAGAGACTAAAAAAATTACATAATGAAGAAAGGGATAGGTTAGAAGATGTTTATTTAACTAAGGGGAATAGATTAAGGATTAAAAGGAGGGATAAAAGGGCTGTTGATTTGATAGATATCAATCATAAGAATTATAAGAAGGTTAAGTGTTTGCATGATTTAAGAAGAATCAAAAAAAAGGGTGTTTTTGATCGTATAAAAGGATTGTTTTCTAGAAAAAAATTAGATGTTTTTGAGGATCAGTTGAATAAATTAAATACAAGTTTAGATAGAAGTATTAATTTTTTGAAGGAGAAAAGAGAGGAGGATTTGAAGGACTTGTTAAAGACACGAGAGACATTAATAGTAGAAAGGAAAAAATTATTGAAAGAATATAATGGACCAGTGAAGATTAAGTTGATTGATTTAAAGAAAAAGATTGATTTATTGGAGAAGAAAAAAAGTAAGATTGGGAGAATAGACCTTGTAGATAGATTAAATACAGAAATAAGGAAGAGAAATAGATTTTTAAAAGAGTGTCAGGCAATTTTTGAAAAACAAAAAAAAAGTTTTTTAGTAGATAAAAGGTTTATTGGTGGGAAATTAAATGAAAAGGAATTGAGAGAAAGATTAGCTATTGTTAAAAAGGATTTTGAGATTAGTAAGCTTAAAGGTAGGGTTTATAGTAGGAGAATTATGAAACAGATAAAGAGTACTGAAAGGGTTTTAGGTGGTTTAGAACAAAAGAGTTTTAAGGAGTTAGTAGGAAAGTGATTGGAGCTTTTTTTGGTTTATTTGTCTTGTTAATTATATGTTGGTTTTTTTTTGAAACTCTTAGTAACATTTAAATATTGATTCTATTTTGTAAAAATAATGGGCCCTTAGCGTAGCCTGGTGGCGCACTCGACTGATAAATCTTACTACAGTATCTCTCTTTTCGGAGGTGAGAAATGAGATCTCTTTTGAATCTCATGCTGTAGTGATTCATAGATCGAGAGGTCATGAGTTCAAATTAGCAAGTCATGCTATGAAATTCTCATAGGGCCCATTAACATAATCTTTATATTTTATATCTTTTTTTTGATTTTTATGGGTAAGTGTTTAGTGTCACAACAAATAAGGAAATTAATTAATGATGGAGAAATTGTTACTAGAATGGATGAGAGCAGAATTCAACCTTCTTCTTTTGAGCCTCAAATTGGAGAAGAACTTTTTCTTTTGAATGAGGGTTTTAGACCTAAGAGAGAAAAAACTGTTTATAGGTCTTTGTTGGAATTGCCTTTGAGGAATAGGAAGAGGATAAATATTACTGGAGGATATGAATTAAAAGTTGGTTTTAGTTATTTGTTACCATTAGAAGAAAAATTAAATTTATCAGGAAATCTAACTGTAAAATCTTCTCCGAGAAGTAGTTTAGGTAGGGTTTTTTTAAATACGCGTTTAGTTTCTGATTATAATGATTGTTTTGATGAGGTACGAAATGATAGATACAAAAGAGAAATGTGGTTGCTGGTACAACCTTTATTTTTTAATTTGATAGTTTATCCAGGATTAACATTAAATCAGTTAAGATTTATTGATGGTTATGATGCTAAATTAACAATTGAGGAATTGTTAAAAGAAGATACTTTATTGTGGTTAAATGGAAAACCAGTTAAAGATATTTTGATAGATGGTTTGGGTATACATTTAGATATGAAAGGAGAAGCTACCGGAGGGATTGTAGCATTAGTCGCTAGAAAAAATCCTGAACCAATTGATTTATTGATGAGAGAAGAGTATTTAGCAGAAGATTATTTTTCTCCTATGAAAGCAGGAGATCTATTTATAGAGAGGGATAAGTGTATTTTGGTTGCTTCAAAAGAGGTTTTAAAAGTACCTGGAAATAGGAATGTAGAGTTGAGAGCGAATACCCATTTAAGTTTAACAGGACCCTTACATTTTGCTGGTTTTATTGATAATGGTTGGGAGGGAGATATTGTTTTTGAGATTAGACCTGATGAAATTAATAGGATGAAATTAGAGGATGGAATACCTTTAAGTGTTTTGGATGTATATAGAACAGATTTACCTGATAAATTATATGGGGAGCAAATAGGTTCTAGCTATAAGTTTCAAAGGGGTTGTAAGACTTCTAAATTTTTTAGAAGTTTTGATTTTGATCATGCAGGTAGGAATTATGCTAAATTAGATAGAGAGGTTTTAGTACAAGATGTGAGATTATTGAAGGAATGTAGGAAAAAATCTTTAGGTTTTGAATTTATTCAAAAAGAAAAAGAATTATTGGATTTAGTAAATGATGGTTTTTTTCATTCGAGATATGATTGTGAGGATGATTTTTCAGTTTCACAAATTATACCTTATATGTTATTATTTAATAATTCTTCTGAGGTATTTGCGTATGTTCGCACTAGTTGTGTGCAGAATTATGGTGAGCAGCGGTTATTTGGTAAACATTCTATAGGTGTTGGGGGCATATTGGTAGAATAGATTCTTTTAATTATGTTATTAATTGTTTGGAGAGAGAGCTTAAAGAGGAGGTAAGTTTTGAGGGTGATTTAGGGAGTTTAAAACTAGTAGGGACTTTAGTTATGGATGATAAACTGGTAGATAGGGCGCATTTTGGTTTAGTTTATGCTGGTTTAGTTGATAAGGATGTTAAGCCTGCTGAATGTTCTATAATTTCTGGGAGAATGGTTGAAATAGATCAGATTATTAAGGAGCCATTTGAGAGATATGAGGATTGGAGTATGGCTTTGATTCCCCATCTGCGAGAAATATATAGAAAGTTATTTTAAGTAGAGTTTATTAAAAATTTATGATGAGAGTTTTGATAATTGTTGGGAGTGTAAGACATGGTAGATTTAGTAAAAGGGTGGCTGATTGGGTTTTTGAGGAAGCAAAAAAAAGAAATGAATTTGAGGTTGAATTAGTTGATTTAATAGACTTTCCATTACCTTTTTTTGAGGAAGCTTTTTCTCCTTTAATGGCAAAAGAACCTTATTTGAATGAAAATGTAAGAAAATTATCTGTGAAAGTGGAAGGCGCAGATAGTTTTATTGTAGTTACTCCGGAATATAATCATGGGTATCCTGCAGTTTTAAAGAATATGTTCGATTATATTTATAGGGAGTGGAATAAAAAAGCAGTAGGCTTTGTTTCGTATGGTGGTGTTGGTGGGGCACGTTCAGTTGAACAGTTAAGACAGGTTGTAATTGAACTTCAAATGGCACCTATTAGGCAAGCAATTCATATTCCTCCTCAATTATTCTTTGATATAATGATGAATAAGATAGATGTTCCTAATCTTTTTGATATTTTAAAATTTCAATTAGATTCTTTTTTTGATGATCTTATATGGTGGACTAATGCATTAAAAAATGCTAGAGAGACAAATATATATGGGTCTGCCAGGATTTGAACCTGGGACCCTCTCCACGTCAAGGAGAGATCATAGCCACTAGACCACAGACCCTTACATCACTTTAGAATTATTTTCAATTTTTTTGTCTGGAGAGAGTAAAACACATTTGTCTTTGTTTACTGCAGCTAGTAACATACCATTACTTTCAATTCTCCTTATTGTTTTCGGTTCTAAATTTGTTATGATTGCAACTTGTTTACCAATCAATTCTTCTTTTTCGTAATCTTTTTTTATTCCAGCTATAATTTGTCTTTCTTCATTGTCTAGATTTAAAATTAGTTGGTATAATTTGTCTGTATTTTCTATGTCTTTTACTTCTTTGATTGTTGCTATTCTTATGTCTAATTTTTTAAAATCGTCATATGATATGTGTTTATTTTTCATCATGTTTTTTACCTCAATTTTTCTAAATAAAATTTTAGGTTCATTAACCGAATATGTTATTTTTTTTAATTTACATTCTTTTAACAGATTTTTTTCTTTTATGTTTAGTTGTTTTTGTATTTTTTCTGATGTTTCTGGTAGAAACGGTTCGATTAAAATAGATATTATTCTAAGTGCTTCTAGTAAATTATATAAAATAATTTTAGGATTTTCTTTTTCCCAGGGTTTATTATCATTAATATATTTGTTACAATCATTTATAAATTTCCATATAGTTGATAAGGCATTATGTAATTCATAGTTTTTCATTTCTTTTTTTATTTGTTCTAAATTTAGTTTTTTGAATAGATTTTGATCTATTTTTTGTTGGGTTATATTTTTATTTTTTTTTGTTAGAACTATAACTCTTTGTAATAAATTACCAAGGTCATTAGATAATTCATTGTTATTTCTTTCAATCAATTTTTTTTCTGAAAAATCTCCATCTTCACCAAATGGAATTTCTCTTATTAAATAATAACGAATGACTTCTGAAGAATATTGTTTTGAGAGAACTAGCGGGTCTATTGTATTTTTGAGTGATTTTGACATTTTTTCTCCAGTGGAGCTTTTGATAAACCCATGGACAAGAACCTCTGGTAATTCTATATTTGAAGCTAGTAGCCATGTGCCCCAGATTACAGTATGATGCCAGACAATATCTGAGCCTATAATATGCAAGGCTGGCCAAAAATCTTTAAATTTTTTGTTGGGATAATTTATTGTTGTTAGGTAGTTAATTAAAGCATCATTCCAAATGGAGACTATATATTTTTTGTCTAATGGAAATGGAATCCCCCAGGATATTTTTTCTCTGGTAAGACAAAAATCATGTAAGGGTTCTTTTAATCTGTTTAAGATTTCATTTTTCTTTTTTTCAGGTCTTATAAAGTTTGGATTATTTTTTATATGTTCTATTAATTTATTTTGATATTTATTCATTTTAAAAAAATATGCATCTTCTTCTAGAAATTCAGTAGGTTTATTATGTGTTGGACAATTGATTCCATTTAATTCTTCTTTTGGGAAATAGGTCTCACACTCAGAACAATAATATCCAGAATATTTTCCTTTATATATATCTCCTTTTTTATGTAATTCTTTAATCATTTTTATTACTACTTTTTTATGTCTTTCTTCTACGGTTTCTATAAAATCAGTATATGAAATATTATATTCTTTGCATAATTGTAAAAAGAATTTTTCTATTGTTTTAATAAACTCTAGAGGGATTTTATTTGCTTCTTTTGCGCATCTTGCTATTTTACTTCCATGGCAGTCTAATCCTGTTGAAAAGTGAACTTTTTTTCCTTGTAAGCGGTTCCATCTAGCTATAACATCACAGCATATTTTTTCGTACATATGGCCTACATGTGGTGGTGCTGATGGGTAGTCTATTGCGCTTGAAATGAAAAATGTGTTTTTCATATTTTATTTTTTATGTTTTTTGTCTTATTTAAATCTTCTATTTTTTTTAATAAGAACTTTTATAAACTTGTTTTTATTTTTTGAATTAATGGCTATTTCAGATTCTCCGACTTTAGTTCTTGGTAAATTACCTAAAGGAATTGCAAGTGGAGGTAATGTTGTTTTTTTAAGGGATATTTTTGATAAACTAGTTGATATAAAACAGGATATTCTTGAAATTCAGGTTATTAAAGGTGATTTTGATGGATTGTTATTTGAATTAGATAGAACTATGTCTTTGAATAAGAGGGTTTCTTTTTTTCAACTTAGTTCAAAAGAACGAGCGAGTTTAATATCGAGGCTTTCAATAGATCTTACTTTTTTTTTAGATTTTCAGAGAGAATTTGATAGTTTTTTAGAATATATTACTGTTAATGGAATTCAAGATAAGGCACTCAATTTAGGATATAATTTAAGGATTAGATGTGGTGTTTTGATAGGAGTTATTAATGAAAATTCTAGTTTTTCTGATAGTTTTACGCAGAATAATTTTGAGGGGAAGGTTATTTTTAATTTAAATAATTTAAAGGTTTTAATTTTTGAGATTTATGATTCTTTGGGAGAATTTTTAAAATCTAATGGGATGGATCCGTCTTTATTAAAATTATTAAGAAACGATTGTAAATTCCTTTTTGAGGTAAATAGTTTTTTGATTAGTAATGGTTTTTTGGCTAGAAGACCCATGGAAGATTTTAAAAGAGATTTTTTAAATTTTTTAAATTCTTTTAGATCTTATTTAAAAGATTCAAAAAGAATTAAAGCATTTAAGACCTTTGAGAAAGATGTTAGTAGATTGGAAGTAATGTATGAGTTTGTGCGTTCTGGTATTAAGGGTCTTTCATATCAACAAAGTTTAGGTATTATTGCTAGTTTAAGGGAGTTATTTTCTATTGTGTCTATTTATCCTTTAGGGTGGTCTCTAGTTATGAATAATGTTGATTATTTTGATCAGTGGTATATTGATTGGGAGAGGGGTATAAATTCTGGGGATGTTTTGGCTAGAATTATTGTTTTGTGTTTAAATTTAGAAAATATTATGTTAAAAATTAGTAAGGTTGATTTATGTATAGATATTTTTCATAATAGTACATGTGGTTGTGTATTAGATATTTTTTTAAAAGAGATGGTTGCTACTTTAAATTCTTATAATTCGATTATATCTGAATTTAATGATTCAGGGTTTAGGAAGCTTTCAAATAGGGTTTTTAAAAGGAATTATAGGATAAATGGACAAGTAGATCCATCTTTATTCTTTTTAAGATTAAATGAGGTTTATAGCTATTTAGCTTTTTTGAGTAGATCTTATAGGGTTATTTATGGTTTACGTGATTCTTTAAGTTCTTTAAATGTCAATCTTAATTTTTTGTTTTCTGAGTATATATGTTCTAAATCTATGCTTAATAATCTTTTTAAGACTATAGATATTATGCTTAAAAATTTAAATTCTTTTATTAGTTTTTTTGAGTTTAATAGAGATAGGATAGGAAAATTTGTTAAATTAAGAAGTAAACTTATTTCTCGTTGGGGAAAACATTTTGAAATGTATCTATTAGATGATGAAAGGACTATTTTTGAATTAAATAATTATGTTGCTTCTTTTGAAAAATATATTACTAAGGATTTGTATTTTTTGATACATTGGGTTGTTATTTCTGGGAAGATTGTTGATAATTTTAAAGAGCAAGCTGATTTTTTTAGAATTAAACTAAATGAGTTATTGGTTCAGTCAGATAATAGGAGAGAAGAGTTTAAACTATTGAATGTTCTTCGATAAATTTTTGTTTTTTTTAGAAAAATATTTAAATGTCTTCTTGTTGTAAACAATATGAATCAATATATTTTAGGGGGTTGGTGGTTTAATTCTAAGGATCCTGGTGATCAATCTTATAAAGATTTTATTTTGGTTAGGCCGGATAATATAGGTTGTTTAAGTAACGGCTCTTGTTGTTATGTTTATGGTAAGGTGGATATTCATGAGATTGTTTATGTTGGTTCTAAACCCTTAAAGGTGAGGGGTAATTTAACAGTATTAGAAGGGAATGTTAAGGAGTTTTTTATTGCTGATAAACATCCACCTATTTATCCAGATGGTTTTGTTATGTTTCCTTATTGTTTTTTGAGTAAGCTTTTAGAACAAAGATTAGTTGGTTCTTAGTTTGATTTAACTTGATAATGGCTCTGAATGCGACTTGCGGGAATCGAACCCGCATTACGAGCTATTTCCTATTTAAGATGGGAAGCTCGGGTTGTACCATTCAACTAAAGTCGCTTGAAAGATTTTAATATTTTGATCATATAAATCTCCTTATTTAAATTTTTATATGAAAGAATTTTTTTATAAATATTTATATCTAATGGATTTATTTAATAAAATTAACTTAAAAAATTTAAACTTTTATATGTACAGTTTTCGAAAAAGAATAAGGAAAAGCCATGCTATTTAACATACTTTTTTAAATCTTTTTGTTAATCTTTTAATTATGATTTATGAAAATATTTTAGAACAGTTGAAAAACTATACTAAAAAAAATAATATTGCTATTACATCTAATGGAAACGATGCTATATTTAAGGCCTTTGAAATTCTAAAAAGAGAAGGCTGCAAAAATATTTTGTTTCCTGATCAGGCGGGTTGGTGGAAGTGTCCAGATATTGCAAAAAAAGTAGGTTTGGAGTTTAGTTTTTTGGAAACTAAAGATGGAATGGTTGATATAGATTTGTTAGGAAAATTTGTTGGAGATTATGATTCTTTGTATATATGTAGTCTTGGAGGATATTATGTTGAGCAACCCTTGTTTGAGATTTATCAAGTTTGTAAGGATAATAATTGTTTATTGATTGTTGATGCTTGTTCTGGAATCGGTGTTGATGGTTTATGTAATGTTGGAGATATAATATTGGGTAGTTTCGGTAGATGGAAGATTGTCGATTATGGTAATTATGGTTTTATTGCTTCGAATTTTGATTTTGATTTTAATAGTTTAGTTGTTGAAGATTTTTCATTATTAAAAAAATTAAAGAATGCATATATTAGGTTTAATTTTTTAGTCAGTTTAAACTTTGAGATCAAGAAAGAGTTAAATAATTTTAAGGTTTATTTTCCAGAATCTAGAAGTTTAAATGTTGTTGTGGAGAAAAATGAGTGGGTTTTAGAATATTGTAATAGAAAAGGTTATGAATATAAATTGTGTCCTGTTTATAATAGAATTAATAAAGATGCGATATCTATTGAGGTGAAGAGATTGAATTTTGGAGAGTCAGATGGTAAATGAAGAAACAATTGGATTCCATAAAGGTGCATTAAGTACATTAAGTAAGGAGAGGGAAGAATTGGTTAGAATGATTGGAATTGTTGAGCAGTTAATGCAGATGCATTTAAAGGCATTGCAAGAGCTTGGTGTTGATTTAATGAAAGATGCAGAGGGGGTTAAAAAAGAGGGATTAGATGGAAAGGTTAAAAAGAAATAGGAAGTTGCACTGAACATATTCTAAAATTTTAAGTTCTTTAAATCTATATGATAATTATGATGCCACTTCTTTAATAACTTATAATCTAAATCTCTTTTTTCTAAAATTTATTCTTATTAAAAACATAGCAAGAAGAGAAATTCAACTCTTTTTCTATACAATGAGCAAAATATACCTATTTTTTATGAAATTATAATGGATTATATCTAAAAAAATCCTGGAAATCTGCGAAACAAATAGCACAAGGTTTAAATATGAGGAAAGTGCAGGAAGAATTGGGTTTACTTAGAGATCATGGATATTTGAAAAGAGAAGATTATCCATATAGATCTTTTGTAAATGCAATAGTTCAAGTGCGATTAACATGATTATACCCATTCGTTGTTTCGGTTGTGGAAAGCCAGTAGGTCATTTATGGGAATCATATAAAGAAAGAGTTGCTAAGGGTGAAAAATCGAAAGATGTTCTTGATGATCTTGGGTTAGAAAGATATTGTTGTAGAGGTTTATTTATAGGTCATGTTGATCTATTAGACACAGTGGCTAGGTTCAAAAGAATTTCTTGATTATTCATATTTTAATGCATCTACAGGTTTTAATTTTGAGGCTTTTATTGCTGGTAATGTTCCAGAAATAGTTCCGACTATAAATGAGAAGACTAGTGCTCCAATGATTAGATACCATGGGAAGTATGCTTTTAATAGGTCTGTTCCTAATGTTTGAGATGCAATGGTTTCTACTAATTTACCTATACCTATTCCAATTAATATTCCTATTGTTCCCCCAATTATTCCTAATAGACCAGATTCTATTAAAAATATAGATAAGATATCTTTGTTAGTTGCACCTATTGCTTTCATTATTCCAATTTCTTTTGTTCTTTCTAAGACTGAGGTATACATTGTATTCATTATTCCTATTCCGCCTACAAAGAGGGAGATGGCTGCAATTCCAACTAAAACTGTTTGAACTATGTTTAGAATGTTTGAGAATGAGTCAGCTATATCTTGCGGTGTTTGTATTTCAAAGTTTTCTTTGCCTTTTTCTAAGTTACGAAAATTTCTTAATTCTTTTTTTATATCCTCTTCTAGTTTTTCTAGATCTGCGTTTGGTTTTGCTTGAACAAGAAGCATGTTAACTTCTTCATTGTCTAAATTTAAGATGTCTATTAATGTGTTTTCTTCTATGAAAATATAATCATTTGTCTCGCTATTCTCTTCTAGAATTCCTATGACTTGGAATTCTTGTTTGTTAATTATTATTTTGTCATTTAACCTGATATTTTTTTTGAATATATTTTTATTGGCTAAGTTGTAACCTATAACTACTTTATATTTATCTCCTGCTTTTAGCATTCTACCTTTTTCTGTTTTTATTATTTCTAGTTCTAGGATTTCTTTTTGTGATTTATCTGTAGGCATACTTAATCCATAGAGGTATTTTATTTCATCTTGATATTCTACTTCAATTGGTTGGAATATTCTAGGAATTATTGTTTTTATTTCTGGGATTTTTTTTATAGGCTCTATATCTTTTCTTGTTAATGGTTCTACAGTAAATGCTCCTGGTGGGGCGAAACCTGCTGCCTTCGCTGTGATGATTAATTTATCTGTTCCTAAACTTGCAAATTCATTGTTGATTGCTTCTTCTAATCCTTGACCTAAAGAAATTAATGAAACTACTGCTGCTATTCCTATAAATATACCGAACATAGTTAGCCAGGATCTAATTCCCCTGGTTTTTAGATTTTTTATGGTATATAAAAAAAAATCTTTAATCATTTTTTCTTTTTCTTCTTTTATAGATTATATAAGCAATTAAAAGGAGTATGATTATTATGGGGATTATTGTTGTAGTTGATATTTTACTAGTTATCAATTTTAATTTTTTTGCTTCTTCTTTTGTGTATATTTTTGTCTCTAAGGTTTCTTCTATTTTGAAATCTTTGTTATTTGAGTCTTTAAATGTTAAAGATATTTTTGGTGGATTTGTTGTTTTTGGGATAATTGTAAATTCAGCAGTTTGGTAGTCATCTGAATCTATGTTTCCTATATAAACCTTGTTTGTTGAGATGATATTATAATCTGGAGAGGTAGTTAAAATTATTGTTGCCAATTTAATGTTTTCTAGACCGGAGTTTGTTAGTAATATTGTAATTGTAGAGAGTTCATCTAGAATTATTGGTTTTTCTGCTTCAATGGTTATTTCAATTACTGGAGTAGAACCTATAGTTACAGAGATGAGTTCTTGTTTTTCTTGAATATCTCCTATTTCATTTGTGTATGATATTGAAAGTGGTATTTTATACGTACCTGATTCTGCATCAGGGAGGACTTTAATTTTATAGTTTATTATTTCTTCTTCTTCTTGATCTAAACTTATTATCAAATTTTCTATTCCATTTATAGGTGCAAACGGTACAGTAGTTAGATCTAGTTTTGCTCTGATATTTTTTGTTTTTGTTTTGCCATCATTTTTAATAGTTAGTTTTAATTCTGTTTCTTCTCCTTGTTTTATTATTTCTGGAGAGCTAGATATTTTTGTAAGGGCTATATTTGAATATTTAGATTGAATCTTTATTGAGAATGTTTCTTTTTCTGAGTCATCATTATTTTCTTGGTATTTAATTTTTAAGGAATATGTATCTGATTCTGTGTCATCTTTAGTGTCTATATCAAAATAGATTGATTTTGTTTCTTTTGGTAATAGAGTAGATATTTCTTCTTTAGTATCGTCAATGATGAATGGATAGTCTTCTTCAACTGTTATTTTAATATCATTGAGGGTGTTATCTGTTGGATTTTCTATGTTTAATTTGATTGTGAATTTTGAACCTGGTTCTTGTGGTTCAATACTTTCCATGTTTATTCTTAAATCTTCACTTGAAGCGTATACTACTGATAATAATAGGATTATACTAATTATTATTTTCATTCTTTTCCTCCAGAGCAATTTTTCCATCTTTTAGATAAAATATTTTTTTTGCTTGTCTAGCCGTTTCTATGTTATGAGTGACTAAGATTATTGTTTTTCCTTCTTTGTTTAACTTTTTAAGGAAATCTATGATTATATTGCTAGTTTTTGAGTCTAAGTTTCCAGTAGGTTCATCAGCAAGAATTATTTCTGGATTATTTGCTAAGGCTCTGGCAATTGCTACTCTTTGTTGTTGTCCTCCAGAGAGTTCTTTTGGTTTGTGATTCATTCTATTTTCTAATTCTACGAGTTTTAGTAATTCTTTCGCTCTTTCTTTTCTCTTTTTTTCTGGTATTTTCTGAAATATCATAGGAAGCATTATGTTTTCTAATGCAGTTAATGTTGGGATTAGATTGAATTGTTGAAATATGAATCCTATTTTTTTGCCTCTTATAATAGCTAATTCTGATTCTGATAGTGAAGATATATTTTTATTGTCAAGAATTATTTTTCCTTTTGATGGTGTGTCAAGACAACCTATAGAATTCATTATTGTTGATTTACCTGATCCTGATGGACCCATAATGGCTATAAAATCATTTTTTTCTATGTTTAAGTTTATTTCAGAAAGGGCATGTATTTCTGAGTCTCCCATATAATATGTTTTGGTGATTTCTTTTAATTCTATGATTCCCATATTAATTTTTAATAGAGAAAACTTAAATAGCTTTCTTTGACTAATTTTTTAAAGTTAATATTTTTGTTTTTTTTATGAGAGACGATTTATGGTTAAGAGATAGGCTTGATAAGATTTGGGAAACTTTATTTGGAGATGTTGAAAAACTAAATTGTGTAGTTATAAGGTTTAAAGGAAGATATAGGAATAAATTTGGGCATATAAAGAGATTAAAAAATGGAGATAGTGAAATTATTGTGAATGGGATGTTTAGAGATGAAAGGATTCCTGAATTTATTATTGATTTAACATTAGCGCATGAATTGATTCATTATATGCATGGTTTTAATTCTCCGCATAAAAAATTGTTTAAATATCCTCATCAGAATAGAATTGTTGAGAATGAATTAAGAAAGAGAGGTTTTTATTATTTAAAAAAATTAGAAAAGAAGTGGATAAAAGAGGATTGGTTAGATTATCTTAAACGGAATTTTTAGTAGCAGCTGCTTGAGATATTCGCATTTTCTTTATTGCCTCTTTTTTCTTTTTTCTTGAATGTATTTCTTTTCCTAATAGTGCACCTATGCCTGCGCCAGGTATTACGAATGATGCAATTTCTGCACCTAGTTCGAATAATAGGTTTTCTGATACCATGCTAGTAATTGATTCGTCGATTAATGGTCCTTTTGTTATCTTTCCAGTTATACTATTTATTTCTAAAACCTTTCTTTTATTATTTTTTTGATTAAGGAATTCAAATGCATAGGATGGAATTAAATATAAACTTAGTTCATTAACTTCTATTTTTTCTTGAATTATTTTATCTGCATTGAATGGTTTTATGATTTCTTTTAAGATGTTTCTAATTAAAAATGATGCTCTAATTGTTGGATTAAATACTTTTGATTTTTTTGTGTTTAGTTCTAATAGGGATTTGATACCTTCACTTTCATATGTTAGATATTCTTTTAAATCTTTTAATTCTTCATCTGTTGCAGATTCTATAGCATGCTTTTTGTAGTGTTCAACACAATGATCTTCTGCTGTTATGTTGCATATAGGTTCTTGGCCTGTTATATTGAAGACTTTGTTGTTTATTTTTACAGATCTTACTTCTGGTTCAACATTAAATTTATAATTATTTTGTCTTTTGTATTCTAAGTAATTTTCTATTTTTATATTCCAAAATGGTCTGTGTCTTTTTTCTATTTTTACTAGAACTATATGTTCTTTTTGTGAAAATAATGAAGAGGTTCTTGTTAGTATATCAAAAGCCTTTTCTTTGTTTTTAAGAGCTAACCCTTTACAGTGATCTTCTGTAAAGTTTTCTTTAATCAGTTGTATGTTTTGATTTTTTGCATTAAATTGGAATTCTGACATTTGAACTATAAGATATATTAAAATATATAAATCTTTCGTTGTTTACTACTTTTTGGTGGTGGGTATTCTTTTAGTTTTATTACAATTTTTACAGTTGATAGTTAGCACTTTATTTCTTATTCTTTGAGTGGAATTTCTAGAGTTTAATAAAATTAAACAATTCTTACAGATTTTTCTTTTTAATTCTTTTGGGATTGGTGTTTTTGTTTTTTGTGAAATTTTTAGTGAGAGTTCCAAATATCTTTTTTCGTAATCTGGATTTATTTTTGCTAAGTCAAATAATTCTTTAATTCTTGTCAGTGCAATATTTTTTATTTGTGTTTTTTTCATTAGGATTTAATTAATTGAAATATTTATAAATGCATGGGAGTTTAGTTTAAGATAATTTTATATAGTTTTTAATTTGTTGAGGGTTTATGTTAGATGGAAAGAATTGGAATAAAGAGTTAGAATTAGAAATAGTTAAGGAATGGGTTAATGGGGGAAAATATAGATTTGATATTAAAAGTAAGAAAAAGATTTTTTCTATTGATACTCCCCCCCCCTATGTGAACTCTCCAGTTCATATGGGTCATGCTTCTACTTATGCTATTATGGATATGATCGCAAGATATAAAAGAATGGAGGGTTATGAGGTTTTATTTCCTTTAGGAATGGATAGGAATGGTTTACCTATAGAGATTTCTGCTGAAAAAATGTTTAAGAAAAAATTAACTGAGTGTACTAGGGAAGAATTTTTAGATATGTGTAAATTAGTTTTAGATTCTGCTACTAGAGAAAGTGTTGATACTTTTTTTAGGGAAGGAATATGTTTTAATAGTTATAATGTTGGTGCTGAGATAGGTGATGCTTATGAAACTGATTCTTCAGAGTATAGGGTTTTGACGCAGAGTACTTTTATTGATTTGTGGAATAATGGTTTGATTTATGAGGCTGAAAGGGTGAACAATTATTGTTCTGGTTGTCAGACAACTATTGCTGATTCTGAGATTGAGTATGAGGAGAGAGATAGTTTATTTACTGACATTAAGTTTAAAATAAAAGGGGATAACGAAGAGATTATTGTTGGTACAACCAGGCCTGAGTTTTTATATAGTTGTGCTATGATTTTATATAATCCTAATGATATTAGATATAAACATTTAGAGGGTAAGTTTGCTCTAGTTCCAATTAGTAATTTAGAGGTTCCTATTAAAGCACATACTTTAGCAGAAATTGATAAGGGAACTGGTTTAGTAATGATGTGTTCTTTTGGGGATAATAATGATGTAAGATTTTTTAGAGAGGAGAAATTGGAACCTAAGATTTTAATTAATTTAGATGGTACTATAAATGATAAGGCTGCTTTGTTGAATGGTTTGAATGTTAAAGATGCTCGTGTTAAAATTTTAGAATTATTAAAAGAAAAGAATTTAATTGTTTTTCAGAAAAAGATAAAACATAGGACACCTTTATGTGCTAAAAGTAAGGATGACGTCGAGTTTATTTGTATGAAGGAGTTTTATCTTAGACAGTTAGAGTTTAAGGATAAGATGTTGGAATTTGCTGAGAAAATAAGATTTTTTTCATCTGAGAGTAGACAGATTTTGATAGATTGGATTAATTCTATAAATATTGATTGGCCTATTTCCAGGAGAAGATATTATGCTACTGAAATTCCCCTATGGTATTGTGAAAAATGTGGTGAGATATTTGTTCCTAAAAAAGGGAAATATTATGTGCCTTGGAAAGAGGAATGTCCAATAAAAAGGTGTAAGTGTGGATCTAAAATTTTTATTGGAGAGACTAGAGTTTTTGATACATGGTTTGATTCTTCAATTTCGCCTTTATATATTTTAGGTTATGAGAGAAATTCTAAGTTTTTTAAGAGATCTTTCCCTTGTAGTTTAAGACCACAAGGGAAGGAAATTGTCAGGACTTGGTTGTATTATACAATCCTTAAAAGTTATTTGTTAACTAATAAATTAGTATTTAAGGATGTTTGGATACACCACCATATTTTAGATGAAAGGGGTTTGAAGATGAGTAAGTCTTTGGGTAATGTTATTGATCCTAAAATAGTTTTAGAAAGATATAGTGGGGAGGCTTTAAGGTTATGGTGTGTTGTTGAGGGAAATTTAACTAATATTGATTTTAATTGTAGTTATGAAAGAATAGGGGGTGCCTCTAAAACCATAGCTAAGTTATGGAATGTTGCTAAATTTATATGTATGTTTGATTCTGGTGAAAGTAAGAAATTATTAGTAGCTGATAAGTGGATATTAGGTGAGATTAATAAGTTAGTTGAAGAATGTAATGTTTGTTATGAAGTATATGATTTTCATAATCCTATTTTGAAGTTGAAGCATTTTTTATGGGAAGATTTTGCTTCTCATTATATAGAATTAGTTAAAAAAAGGGTTTATAATCAAGATAATATGTTTAGTAAATCAGAAAGAAATGGTGCAGTTTATACATTGAAAGAAGTATTTAAAAAGTTGTTGGAATGTTTGGCGCCAATTATCCCAATGATTAGTTATAAGATTTATTTAGAATTGTATAATAAAGATGTTCATTTTGTTAGTTTTCCTAAATTTAAGAAAATGGATGTTGTTGGGTTTAGTTCTGATGATATAATTAATTTGAATAGTTTAATATGGAAGATTAAAAGGGAGAATGGTTTGAGTTTGAAAGATAGTGTAGAAGGGGTTGTTATTTTGAAGAAGATGTTTGGTTTAGAGAAAGATATTAAATATATGCATAATATTAAGTCTCTAGTTTATGGAGATATTTTTGAGGTTAGGTTATGAGTAAGGTAATAGAAAAATTGGATAGAGAAAAGAGACACAAGTTAAGGAAATTTATTAATATTCTTAAAAAGTTTAGAGGAAGGCACACAGAGTTGGTTTCAGTTTACATTCCTTCTGGATATGATATTAATAAAATAATTTCACATTTAATGCAGGAACAAGGAACAGCTAGTAATATTAAAGATAAGAATAATCGAAAGAATGTGATAGATGCTTTAGAAAGAATGATTAGGCATTTGAGATTGTTTAAACAAACACCAATAAATGGGTTAGCTATTTTTTCAGGTAATATTTCAGAGCAAGAAGGTAAACAAGATATTCAAGTGTGGAGCATTGAACCACCATTACCATTTAATGTTAGATTGTATAGATGTGATCATATATTTGTTTTGGAAGAATTAGAGGGGATGATAGAGCACGAAGAGGAATATGGTTTAGTTGTTATGGATAATAGAGAAGCAGTTGTTGGTTTGTTGAAAGGGACTAAGATTATTGTTATGAAAGAATTTACTTCTAGTGTTCCTGGAAAGATAAAGGTCGGGGGACAGAGTCAAGCTAGATACTCTAGATTAAGAGAAGAGGCGTCTCATGAGTTTCAGAAAAGAATTACTGCGTTTACAAACGAAGAATTTTTAAAGATGAAGGATTTAAAAGGGATTTTAGTCGGTGGAGGTGGTATGACTAAAGATAAAATGGTGGATAGTGGTTTAATTAATAATGAGATTAAGAAAAAGATTATAGCTGTTAGGGATTTATCTTATAATGGAGAATTTGGTTTAAGAGAATTAGTTGAGAAGAGTAGAGATGTTTTAGCAGAGGCAGATGTAATAAAAGAAAAATTATTAGTTGAAGAGTTTTTGGGAATTTTAGCTAAGACTGGGGGAAGGGCTATTTATGGTTTAAACGATGTTAAAAATGCTTTACAATTGGGGGCTGTTGATAAGCTATTGATTTCTGAAGATATAGATGAGAAGGTTGCTGATGAATTAGAGGATTTGGCTGATAGATCTGGAACAGAATTTCATATTATTTCAATTGATACTGAAGAGGGAGCTCAAATTAAAAATTTTGGGGGAATTGTAGCTATTTTGAGATATTCTTTAGAATAGTTATTTTTTGTTATAATTGTTTTTTGATAGTTAAGCTTATATATTTTTTTAATCATTTACAGATGGTAAAAGAGCGTGTTTCTAGATTATAGTTTTGGAGGACTAAAAATGAAAAAATTATTTGGAATTATATTATTGTGCGTATTGTTAGTTAGTACATTTCCATTTGTTTCTGCAGTTGAAGAAGAAAGGACAGTAGGAGAGACTATTGTGGATGGTAAACATGCAAAAGAAGAATATAGAGAAGAATTAAATAGTTATCAAAAATATGACTTTAGTCATACTAAATTGTTAAAAAAAGAAGAAGATATTTTACAAAAATGTAAGAGTGGTAGATTAGACAGTGAGTTTTGTGCTGGTTACTCTAAAATATTACAAGCTAAAATGCCAGGTGAATTAATAAGGACTGCCGATGGTTATGTTTTAGAATTAGGAGATATAGCTTTAGCTGCTACAGATTTACATTTAGAGGATGAGAGAAAGGATATTATAGTTGAAAATTTGGAGACAGTTCAAGATAGATTTATTGATTTTAGTGATACTATGAGTATGTTTAAAGATTTGGAAAGAGAAGGTCATAGCATGATTGCTTTTAAGATATTAGAAAGAATAACAAATGATGCTAGGGCTGTTGTAGAAGCTACAAAAACTGAAAAATTCTTCTCTAAAAAAGAAACTGAATCAAGTAAAATTAAAGTTCTTGAGAGAAAATTGGGAAGATTTATTGGCGAAAAGGAAGCTGCAGGTGAAATAGATTCTGAAATAATTAATGACTATGATGAATTTGTTGCTAAGAGAGCTAAAAGTCAAGATGATTATATGGATTCAAAGGATTCTTTTGACAGTGCAGTTAATAGTTTAGCTGAAGGAGATCATATTGATGCTATTGGAGATTATAAACATGCTAAGATCAATATGAAGATTAGTGAAGATGAAGCTAAACAAGCTAAAGTTGCTTTGAAAAATACTATCAAAGGAATTAAAGAAGACTTTGGTACACAATAATTTTTTTTTAATTATTAATTGCTAAAATCTAGTTCTATTACAAATAAGAAAGGTACTTTGGAATATTTATCATTATAATTAGGATAGTGACATTTTTATGTTTGTGGTTTTACTGTAGTTCTACTGTTTTCTTTTGATAATCTTCCTATTTTTGTAGATAATAATACTTTTGAAGATATGCGTAGAATATAACTAACTCCTCTTGAGAGTGGGTTGCCTAGAGCGTATTCTATTGTATTTGTTCTATATTATCTATTTCTTGATTAATCTAATGACATATAATTTTTTATTAAAGGGAATTATTTAAACCATTTTTTGTTATTATTTATTAAGAGTTACATTATTTTAAAAGTGAATAGAATATTTAATTGTGTATGTTGTCATTAAAATATCCAAAATTTGTGTTATTGTTTTTTACGTTTTTAGTAGCATATTTTATTTTTTTAGAAAGGAACTTTTTACTTTTTCATGATTTTTTATTTAGTTTAGGTTATTTTGGTGTTTTTTTTGTTGGTGTTTTTTTTTCATATGGTTTTACTGCAGGCCCAGCTACTGCTTTACTTTTAATATTAGCACAAGAACAGAATATTTTCTTAGTGGGGTTTATAGCTGGTTTTGGCGCTTTGATCGGTGATTTATTAATTTTTAAATTTATTAGATATTCTTTTGATGATGAAATTAAAAAATTGTCTAAGGAAAGATTAATTAAGAGTTTTAATAGAGGTATTCCTAAATTAGTTAAGAAATATATAATTTTAGTTTTTGCTGGTTTTATAATTGCTTCTCCTTTACCTGATGAGATTGGTGTATCTTTATTGGCCGCCTTTAGTTCCTTTTCTATTAGATTCTTTCTTTTATTTTCTTATGTTTTAAATACTGCAGGAATTTTTGTAATTTTGTTTATTGGTACATCTATTTGAGTTTTTTATAGAATTTGTAGGCTGTTTTTAATCTAGTAGATAATTTTTTTGAATCTTTTTTAATAAATCTTATTCCGTCTTTCATAACTATTATTCCTTCTTTTTCTAATTTTTTTGAAATTGTTTTTGTTACAAAGAATCCCTCTTTTGTTAGTTTAATACCATCTTTTGGTATTTTAATTCCTTCTTTTTCTAATTTTTTTAGGTCTTCTAAGAATTGTTTTCTTCTTTTTGTTTCATTTAATGTTAGAAATCTTGGTGTTCTTGTTACTGGTCTAAGTAATTCTGCGACTCTTGATTCTCTCGCTACAATATTTTCTACTGCTAGCCCTTCATGGAGTATTTTTTGGGAGGGGATTATTAATTCTTTTAGACTGCCTAATAAATAAGCTAATTGGTCGTATATTCTAAATATTAAAAAAAATGGGAATATAGCAAGAATTTCTAGCCAGTATTTTTTTAGGAATTTTTTAAATTTCTTTATTCTATTATATTTGAATGCAAGGTCTATTGCAAAGATTATAATAATCATCCCATCAAATATATCAATATAAATTGAATGATTATGCATCCATTCTTTAAATACTATTTCTCCAATAATTACTAATAATAATATAATTAACAAAGGAGGGATAATTAAATTAATTATTCTTTCTAATTTTATCATATATGTATTCATTAGTTAATAATTATCTATTTTATTTTTAAAGGTAATTATATTTCTATTATTTTTCCTTGTCTTCCAACGTGAATAACTCTTGTTTTACCTATTTTTTCTTCTAAACCTTCAGCTTCATGAATATGGGAACATAATAGAATATCTGGTTTAAAATTATCGATTGCTTTTTTTACTCCTTTTGAACCAGGAATAAAAGAAGATAAATTTTCCATTTTTGTTTTATTTGGATGAACATGTGTTACCATTACTCTTTTTTTTAAATCTTTTATTTGTGTAAAACCTTTTTTTAATGTATTGTATATCTCATCTTCATTAAGTTGTTCTGTTCCTATATTTGCGCCACCACATCCAAAAATTCCTACATTTTTATATTGGACTGAATATCCATGTATATTTTTTACTCCATAGAGTTCTGCTAAAAAATCTGCAGTTGCAAAAGAATCGTGGTTTCCTGGAATTAATAATAATTTTAAATTTTTTTCTTTAAATGGTTTGATTAGGTTTTGTGTGTCAAGATGAAAATTAGTTATGTCTCCACATAGGATGACTAGATCTACTTTTTCTTTTTCTGCTAGAATTGCTAATTTTTTTGCTGCAGATGAATCACCATGTATATCTCCTGCAGATAATATTTTTAGTTTTTTCATTTTTTCTTTTTTAAATATTCGTCACAACAATCTTGACAACAGAACCTATAAATTTTTTCTTCTAGTTCTATCTCTATAAAATCTTCTTCTGTTAATACTTGATGGCAATATCCACATTCACCAGGATTATCTTTGTTTTTGTAACCTTTACAAAAACCTTCTTCTACTTCGTTTATTTCGTCATTTTCTTCCAATTCTTCTAGGCCTTCTTCAGAGTAGATATCTTCGTCAATAGAACCTTCATCCATAATAAATTGGTAGAAATAAGATATTTAAATTTATTGTTTTATAAAAAAAAGTATTTAATTTTTAATTTCTTTAAATTCTGTGTAAGGCCATAGAATTTCTGGGATTTTAATTGATCCATTTTCTTGTTGATTGTTTTCTAGTATTGAAATCATTAATCTAGGTAGAGCCAATCCTGATCCATTAAGCGTATGGACAAAATTTAAATCTGTTTTTGATTGATATTTTGTATTCATTCTTCTAGCTTGAAAGTCTGTACAATTGGAACATGAAGAACACTCTAAATATTTATTCATTCCAGGACTCCATACCTCAAGATCATAAGTTTTAGCGCTTGCGAAACTTGCATCAGCAGTTGCTAATAATATTTTTCTATATGGGATATTTAGTTTTTCTAGTATCCTTTCACTATATTGAGTCATCTCTTCTAAAAAATTTTCAGAATCTTCAGGTTTGCAAATATAGACCATTTCTACTTTTTCAAATTGATGTACTCTGAATAGTCCTTCTTCTCCTGCTTTTCTTCCAGACTCTGTTCTATAACATTCAGTGATTGCACAAAATTTTAATGGTAATTGTTTTTCATTTAAGATTTCATTAGAATAAATATTTGTTATAGGAACTTCTGCAGTTGGTATTAATATTAGTTCATCATTTGTCTTGTATAATTGATCTTCAAATTTTGGTAGGTTTCCTGTTCCAAAAGCAGTTTTTTTGTTAATTAATTGTGGGGGATTTATTTCAATAAAACCATTTTTTTCATGAAAATTTAGCATAAATTGAATTAATGCCCTTTGTAATTTTGCACCTTTTCCTTTTAATAGATAAAATCCAGAACCAGCAATTTTGGTTGCGCGTTTTATATCTATAATATCTAATTTTTCTCCTATTTCTAGATGAGATTTTGGTGATTCGATATTTGATATTTTACCCCATTTTTTAATTTCTTTATTATTCTCTTCTGTTCCTATAGGGTTTTCTTTTTTTTGAATGTTTGGAATCTGAGTAAGGAGGGTGTCTCTTTTTTCTTTTATTTTATTTTCTTCTTTTTCATTTGATTTTAATTTTTCTAGAACTTCTTTTGCATTTTTTAGAAGATGATTAATTGTTTTGTTTTGTTTTTTATTTGTGTTTATTTCTTCAGATATTTTATTTCTTTTTGCTCTTAATATGTCATCTTCTGTTTTTAGTTCTCTCCATTTTCTATCTAGTTTGAATATTTTAGAAACAATTTTTTCATCATATCCCCTATTTCTACAATTTTCTTCGACTATTTTTAGATTTTCTCTAATTAAATTTATATCAATCATATTCTTTTAATTTGGTAGTTTTTTATAAAGTTTGTTCTTATTTTTGTATTCTGTTGTTACTTTTTGATAGTTTCTTATATATTTTGTAGAATATATATAAGGAGAAATATTTATAAAGAAGTTTATGCTGCAGTTGAGTGAGAGAAAAAGGGTGAGTTTTTAGAAGAGTATTATTAAGGGGGAAATACAGGTGGCTAAAAGTAAAGATATATTTGAAGTTTTTTTTAGGAAAAAGCCAGCTATGGTGTTGGTTGCACTTAGACAAAATAGTCGGAACAGGTATGGTTCTGTACTAGCAAAGGAAGTTGATTGTACATATTCTCATGCAGTTAAGATATTACAAGAAATGGAAAAAGCTAGTTTAGTAACTTTTGAGAAGCAAGGAAGAATAAAGACTATTTCTTTAACTGATAGTGGTGAGAAGGTTGCTGAATTTATTGAAAAGATAAAGAATCAATTAGAAATTTAATTTTTTTATTTTTTTATTAATTTTTTAATAGAATATTTTGAGAGTGTTGCAAGATGAGGGAATTCTCTTAAGAATCCTCCAGCATCTAATCCATATCCTATTACAAACAAATTAGGTATAATAAATCCTATACTTGCGATATGCGGAAGTAAAGCTTCTAGATTTTTTGATTCGTGCCGATCTGGTTTAGTTAATAGACTTACTATCTTCATGTCTTTAGGGTTTAGGCTTTGAAGGATATCAACTATTCCTTTTAATGTATTACCTGTATCAATTATGTCTTCTACAATAATTACTCTTTCTCCTGGAATTGATTCTGCGATTTCTTTTAGATTATCTTGATTTAGATTGAGATCTCCTGTTTGAGTAGAATTGTTATAACTTTTACTTGTTAATGAGATTGCTCTATGATGAAAGGTTGGTTTTGTTCTAAAGAGCCCGTTATAAAAGTTGCTTGCTCCTTCTAAGATGGGAATTACTATAACTCTATTTTTTGGTTCTGTAGTAGCGTCTTTGTATTCTTTTTTTAATACTTCTCTTATTCTCCAGGTTCTTGCTTCTATTTCTATATTTGAGGCAATGATTTGATCTATGAATTGCCTGTATTCTTCTGCCATTCTATATCTTTCTGGGGGGCTTAATGGAGTTTCTCTTAAATCTCTTGGATTGTCTCTATCTAAAAGGAAGGGATATAAATTAGTCACATTTCAAAATTAAATAGGCTATTAAAAAGCTTTATTATAATTCATTTATCTTATTTTTCCAATCAACTAATGTTAGTCGTTTTATATCTCCGTGTAATACCTCTTTTGTTTCAAGAGTAAATAAGGTACGACACATTGTTTCCTCCGCCGAAAGTACATTCTCCTTGTTTTTTCCATAATTCTAAACAAAAGTCTAATTCTTTTTTAAATTCTAAAGTCTATATGTTATTTGTTGTTTTTAAATATTTTGCACTGGACATTTGCGCATAAGGTTTAAGTACTATTTTTTTATTAAATAGCTATGATTGAGATTAAGTTTAAGCCGAGATTATATCAAGAAACTATTCTAAATAGTTGTACTAGTAAAAATACTTTAATTGTTTTACCTACTGGTTTGGGTAAGACTAAGCTAGCTATTTTGGTTGCTGTTAGTAGGTTAAATACTCTTCAAGGAAAGATTTTATTTTTAACTCCAACAAAGCCTTTAGCAGGTCAGATAAGGAATGAATTTATTAAAGATACTACTCTTGGAGAAGAAGAAGTTGTTTTATTTAGTGGAGAAGTTGCACCAGAGAAAAGAGGGGAGTTAATTAAAGGGGCCAGGGTTATTGTTAGTACACCACAGACTATTTCTAATGATATTATTTCTAAGAGATTGAATTTGGAAGAGATTAGTTTGTTAGTCTTGGATGAGGCGCATAGGAATGTTAAGGAATATGATTACACCTGGTTGTGTAAACAGTATAATCGCATAGGAAAGAATGTCAGGATTATTGGATTAACTGCTTCACCTGGGGATGATCTAGAAAAGATTCAGGATGTTTGTAAGAATGCTTTTATTGAGGAAATTGAATTTAGAAGTGAAGATGATGGTGATGTTAAACCATATGTTCAGCAGATGAATATTGAATGGGTTAAGGTTAGTTTGCCTGAGGAATATTTAGTTGTTAGGAGATTAATTGAGAGTTGTTATAATTCTAAATTAGATATTTTAAAGGTTAGTGGTTTTAATGGTTTGAATACTAAAAGTGATTTATTACGATTAATGAGAGAGCTACAAGGAAGAATAGTTAGGGGTGATAAGGATTTTAATTTGATGAAATCGGTTAGTTCTGTTGCTGAGGTTTTAAAGATTCAACATGGTTTAGAATTATTAGAAACTCAAGGAATGAAGGCTTTAGTTATTTATATGAATAAATTAGTTAAAGAGGGTGAAAAGGGAAAAACTAAAGCTGTAAAGAATTTAGTAAATGATTTAAATTTTAGGAATGCTTTAGCTAAAGCAAATCATTATTTGGATTTAGAACATCCGAAACTTGTAAGATTAAAGGAAATTATTTTAGAAAATAAAGATAAGAAAATTATTGTGTTTAATCAATATAGGGATTCTATTAAGGTTTTAGAGAAGGAGTTGAATCAGATAGAAGGGATTAAGTCTAGAGTGTTTGTTGGACAAAATAATAAAGATGGGAGGGGAATGACTCAGAAGAAACAATTAGTTTTATTAGATAAATTTAGGGGAGATGAGTTTAATGTTCTTTTGAGTTCTTCTATAGGTGAGGAGGGATTGGATATCCCCAAAGTGGATTTAGTTATTTTTTATGAACCTGTACCTTCAGCAATAAGAACTATACAGAGAAGGGGAAGGACTGCTAGGATGGATAAAGGGAGAGTTATTGTTTTAATGACTAAGAATACTAGAGATGAAGCTTATCATTGGGTGGCATTTCATAAAGAGAGAAGAATGAAGGATTTGTTGAAAAGTATAAAGAATAAATTAAATTTAAGTCAAGATATTGGTTTAAATAAATATATTGATAAGATTAAGATTATTGTTGATTTCAGAGAAAAGGGTTCTTCTATTCTTAAAAATTTAGTTGATTTGGGTGTTGATGTTTCTATGGAACAGCTAGATGTAGGTGATTTTGTTTTTGGTAGGATAGGAATCGAAAGGAAGTCAGTTAGAGATTTTATTGATTCTTTGATTGATGGTAGGTTGTTGTCTCAGATTAAAGAATTGCGTAGATTTGAGAGGCCTTTGCTGCTTATTGAGGGAGAGGAAGATATTTTTTCTGTTAGAAAGGTACATCCAAATGCTATTTTTGGGATGATTGGAGCGATTGCTGTAGATTTTAATATTCCAATTTTATATACTAAGAATTCTTCTGAAACTGCTGCTTTAATTAAAGTACTGGCTAAAAGGGAGTTAGAAGAGAGGAGTGATTTTGGTATTAGGATTGTTAAAAAGCCTACTTCAACTAAAGAGTTGCAGGAATTTATTGTTTCAAGTTTTCCTGGGATTGGGGGTGGGTTGAATAAGAGATTGTTAGAACAATTTTGTTCAATTAAAAGAGTTGTTAATGCTTCTATTAATGAGTTAAAAGATGTAGAGGGTATTGGTGAGAGAAAGGCAAAGGATTTGGTTGAAATATTTGATGAAGACTATACGGTTTAAATAATTTATGTTAGTTATATTGTTTATGGATTCAATCACTTTTATGGAAGAATGGATTAGTTTAGAAAATGGATTGAGGGGGTGGTTTTTTAGGGTTATTCGTAGTCAGAGACTTGATTTAAGTTATGTTGATGATTTTGTGCAGGAGACTTTTTTGAAGGCTTATGAGTCAAGGGAGAGTTATAGAGAAGATGGTTCTTTCGGGGCTTGGCTTTTTAGGATTGGGAGAAATCTATGGGTTGATTATTATAGAAAAGAAAAATTAATTAGGTTTGATTGTTCTGAAGATTTAAATAGATATGTAGTTGATTCTAATCAAGAAGAAATTGTTTTTTGTTCTGAATTGGGTGATAGGATAAAAAAAGAGGTAATTAAGTTTCCGAATTTTCGATGGAAGGGTATTTTTAGAGGAATGGTAGAAGAGAAGAATTTTAGAGATATTGCTGATGAGAATGATTGTGCTTTAGGGACTGTTTGTTCTAGTGTATCTAGAATTAGAGAATATTTAAGGCCCAGTTTATTCTAATTTATAAGTTTCTATTATATTATAGATTGGATTATCTTTTGTTAATGTTGATTTTATTAAAGAAAAGGATGTTGGTGTGAAATTTAATTGTTTTATCTCTATATCTTTTATTTCATTTAGATATTTTTTAGATTTTATTTGTTTTATTCTTCCAAGAGTTAGATGGGATTTGAATTTTTGTTGTATGGCGTTGATCATTATTGTTTCTTCATCAATTTTTTGTGCTAATTTTTTAAGATAGTCTTCTGGTTTTATATCTACCCAAATTATTTTTGGATTGTGTTCATCTGGAAAGAATCCTAATTCTTTTAGAATTAATTCATGTTTTTTATATTTTATATTTTTTAGTGATTCTTGAATTTGCTTAATTTGATCTGCTGTTGTTTCTCCTAGGAATTTTAATGTTAGATGTAAGTGTTTTTTTGCTACCCATTTCACTTTAAGATCTTTTAGGAAATTTTTTTGTAGACTAAATAGATATTCTTTAATTTCTTCTGGTAAATCTAAGGCAATGAATGTTCTCACACGGTTAAATAAATCTTAGTTTTTAAATAGTTATTTGTTTTTTTATGATTATGAATAAATTTATTGCAGTAGTTTTGATAATGATATTATTAGCGGATACTTTACTTATGTTGTTTGGTTGGATTAGTAATTTAATTTTTTGGTTGGTTTTGTTGATAGTTGGATTTATTGCTTATTGGAATAAAATTAAGAAGCTAATTCAGAAATAATTTTTGCTGCTACTTTTATTGTTGTGTTGTTTATATCTTTTTCTGGATTGACTTCTACTAGATCAATCATTTTTGGATGTAATTTATTTATTCTTTGTAACAAATAAATTAATTCTCTTGTTGTTAGTCCACCAGGTTCTATGTAGCCTGTTCCAGGTGCGAATGCAGGATCTAGTACATCTATGTCGATAGATAAATAGATATTTTTTAACTGAAATGCTTTTTCTGTGATAAAATCTGTTGTTTCTTTTATTCCCAAATCTAATATTTTTTTCATATCAAAATAAAGTATTTTTTGTTCTTTTAAGAATTTTATTTCGTTTTCAGAATATATCCTTGTCCCTATAAGGATTATATTTTTTATGGATATTATATTTTTTTCTATTAGTCTTCTTAAATAATCTTCATGAGTTGGTTCTTTTAAGTCAGAGGTTTCTAGGTCTGGATGGGCATCTAAGATAATTAGTGATGGATTTAAAAATCTTTTAGAGAATGCTTTAACTGAAGAATATGTTATTGAGTGGTCTCCTCCTAGGATTATTTCAGGTTCTTCTTCGAGTATTTTATTAAAAATGTTTCTATGTGTTTCTGAAATATTTTGAGAGATAGTTGTTTTTTCTGTTTGAAAAGTTATTTTTTTATGATCTTCATTAAAAGTATAGTTGTTTAATTCCTCTATTATTTTTTTTGGTGCGATTTCAGTTCCTATATTTTTATTTAGGGATCCCTGAGATGTTTCGCAGAGTAGTATTTTCATATTTATCTTAAATAATAAAACTTAGCTCGTCAAAGCTGAGTAATTCACAAGATTATAAAAGATAATCTTATATAAATGTATTTTATTAGATATTTTATGGATAAAGAGGTTAGGGATAATATTATTCGAATTTTAGATGAGGGTTATAAAGCTATTCAAGATGATGATGCTTTGAAGTTAAGGATGTTAAGTGATAATACAATACACGATGCTAGTACAAAGCAAGATAATTATAGTATTTCAGTAGCAGTTATTATGTTTTCTTTGCATAAATTATTTTCTAGGATTTCTTTTAGGACTTATCCTAATTGGCATATGTTTGTTGAAAAGGTTTTGGGTTTGTTAAAAGCAATGAAGATAAGTTTAGAGCAGGATAGGATGAAAAGTTTTGATTTAAGTGTTAAAGAGTTTTTTAGTTTAGTAGATAGGGTTGCTGGAAAATTGAAATTTTATATTAAAGAGGTTATTGATACTGCAAAGATTTCTAAGGGTAGTAGACTATATGAACATGGTGTTTCTTTGAGTAAAACAGCTGATTTATTAGGTGTTAGTGCATATGAATTAATGAGTTATATAGGTAAAACCGGAATTGCAGATGTTGATGCTCCTTTAAAAAATACTGTTAGGAAGAGGTTGAGTTTTACGAGGGGATTATTTGTATGAATAAAATTCTGGTTTTTGATGCGAGTAGTGTTATTAGTTTAGCTACTAATGGTTTGTTGGATGTGTTAAGAGAGTTAAGAAAAATGTATAAGGGAAGGTTTGTTATTTCTGAAGTTATAAGGAAGGAATTAGTTGATGTTCCTTTTAATACTAAAAAGTATAAATTGGAGGCTATGCAGGTAAGTAGACTAATTGATGATGGTGTTTTAGAGGTTATTAAAGTTAATGACTTTAAGAATACTCTTGATTTTGTGAATGGAATTTTTAGTTTAAAGGGCAGGCCTATGCAATTGTTGCATTCTGGTGAGATTGAGGATTTATTGATTTATCAACAATTATGTGCAGAGGGTTTTGTTGTTGATGAGAGGACAATGAGATTGTTTTTAGAGGATATCTCTGAAATGCATCAATTGTTAGAAAGAAAGTTACATAAAAGGATTGATTTTGATAGGAGAAGGGCTAAAGAGTTTCAAAAAAGATTTACTGGTATTTCAGTTTTAAGAAGTTGTGAGCTAATGGCTGTTGCTTATGAAAAGGGATTGTTGGCAGATAATTTTTCTGAAAGATTTGGTAAGGAAGAACAGATTGATGCTTTAATGTGGGGTTTAAGGTTAAGGGGATGTGCAGTATCCACAGATGAGATAGATATGTTTAAAAAATTGGTTAAAAAGCATTAAATTTTTTTATATTTTCTATGAGATAAAAGCTTAAATATGGTTTTTAGAATTACTATTTATAGAAAATTTGGTGAATTTATAGTATTTATACTGAAAATTGGTGTTTTAGTCACTACCGAAAGGTTTATATATATTTTATAACCTCTCAATAGTAATGATAATAACCATTCAAGGAGGGTTATCCAAAATGAAAAAATTCGGAATTTTAGCAGCTTTGTTGCTTTTGGTGAGTATGTTACCAGTGTTTACAGTAGATGTAACTGCACTTCCTTTTGAAGTTACGCAGGTTAACGTTAATGATGTACTAATCAATAGAGCAGACTTTTGGGGATATTCCCTAGATGTTGAAAGAGGTTCAGATTTAGAAATTACCGTATATATGGTAGTTGATGAAGATGCTCAAGACGTAACAGTTGAAGCAGAATTAATAGGCTATCAATATGGTTCTTTAGAAGATCAAACATCACCTTTTGATGTTGAAGCTGGTGTTGCGTATACAAAAGACTTAATTATTGAAGTACCTGAAGATTTTGAGGCTTCAGATTACCATACTCTAGATATTACTGTTAGAGATGATGATGGTAATAAAGAAGAGTTGTCTTTTGATATAAGATTACAAGAGGCTAGCCATGCAGTAAGTATCTATGATGTTATAATGAGTCCAAGTAAGACTGTAGAAGCTGGTGAACCATTGTTTTTATCAGTAAGAGTAGAAAATAATGGTGACGAACTTGAAGAAGATATTAAGATTACAGCAAGTATTTTAGAACTAGGTATTGAAGATAGTACTTATGTTGATGAATTATTGGCAGATAACTGTGATAGTGGAGATGATTACTGTAAGGATGATTATGATGATATAGATGCTGAATCAACAGAAGATTTGGTTTTATTTATACCTTCAGATGCTATATCAGATACTTATGATGTAATTGTAAGTGTAAGTTATGATAGAGGCCATGAAACTAGTGAAGAAAAGTACTTGATTGAAGTTAAGGGTCAAGATAGTGCTGTAGAATCTGAAAATCAGGCTTTAGTTACCGTTGATAGTGCTAGTAGAAGTGTAGAAGCTGGCAAAGGTGTAGTTTATACACTAAGCGTTGCAAATCTTGGCGACACAGAAACTACTTATGCTGTAAGTGTTGAAGGTGTAGGCAGTTGGGGAGACTCAAGGGTTGATCCTTCATTTATAACAGTGAGTCCAGGTGAAACTGGTGAGGCTTTTGTTTATATTACTGCTGACCAAGATGCTGCAGAGGGTTTGAAAACTTTTACTGTGAAAGTTAAGGATGGAGAATCAGTTGTAGCACAATCAACATTAGAAGCTAATGTTTCTGGTGTTGCACAAAGTGATGATTCAGTAGTAAAGAAGGCTTTGGAAATCGGATTTATTGTATTAGTTGCTTTGTTAGTATTACTGGTAATAATTGTTATTATCAAGAAAGTAGTACAAAGTAAGGACGATGATGAGGAAGAAGTAGAAGGTCAAACTTACTACTAGATTTTTTTCTTTTTAATATATATTTTTAATGTATAATATTTCAAAACAATAATGTATTTATTAAGAAGGGGTATCAATTCTTTATGAGAAAGTTAATTTATCTAGTATTTTTTTTATTAATATTTAGTTTTTCTGTTTTTGCGGCTAAGGAAATGTGCCCAAGAGACACTTTATTGTATGTTGATAATTTTGAGAATAATCAGGGAAGTACTTTAAGTTATAGTGTCAGTTTAGAGGGAAGTGGGGCTAAATGGACTACTGTTGTTCCAAATAGTTTTGTTTTAGCTGATAGATTGAGTGAGAAATTATTTGTTTATGTTACTCCTCAGAAAGAGGCTAAGAAAGGGGAATATTCTATTGATGTTTCTGTTTCTGGTGGGAATAAAGTTCAAGTCTTTAGCCATGATTTTGTAATAAATGATTGTTCTAGTTTTAGTGTTATTGATATTCAGGGTAATCGGGAAACTTGCAATGGTAATAGAGAAGAATATAAGGTTTTGGTGAGAAATGATGGTGCTTATAAACAAAGTTTTGAGATAAAAGTGAGTGGAATTGATGTTGATTTAAGTTTAGATAAAATTAGTTTAGATAGTGGTAAAATAGGAGAGGTTATTTTTTATATTGATATGCCTAAAGATCCTGGAGATTATAGTTTTACTGTGGCTGTTAAAAATTTAGATAGTGGAGAGACTGAATTTGTAGATGTGGATTTGGTTGTTAGTGGTTGTTATGATTTTCGTGTGAATATGAATCAGACTGAATATTTTGTTTGTGCAGGGGATTTTTTAAAGATACCTATGATAGTTAATAATGAGGGTACTGTTTCTAATGAGTTTGATTTGAAATTAATAGATGATGTTTCTTGGATAGGTTTAGAGAATTTAGGGGGGATTATTCGTTCAGGAGATAGTTTAATATTTAATGTCCTTTTGACTCCTGGTTTGAATGAAAAGGGTAGTTTTAATGTGAATTTAGATGTAATTCCTAAAGAGGGGGATTTAAAGGCACAGAAATCGTTTGTTGTTAGGGTTGATAAGTGTGAGAATGCTGAATTAAGGAATATTGGGGATTTGAATGTTTGTAATGGGCTTTCGCAAGATTATGTATTTATATTGAAAAATACAGGTATAATTTCAAACGAATTCAAATTAACTTTAGATGGAGAAGATTGGATTGCGTTAAATGAATCAATTGTTTCTTTAGATGCTGGTGAAGAGAAGTTTATTATGATTAATATTAGCCCTTCTTTAGATGGTGTTTATAATTATAAGCTTCATGCAGATGATGTCAAAGGGAAAATTTTTTTAACTAAGGATTTTGTTGTTAATGTTTTAAGTGTTCAAAATTGTTTTAATTTAAGTTTAGAGGGTTTAGATACTTTAAACGTAGGTTCTAATTCAGTTGCTACTTTACCAATTACTTTACGTTCTAGAGGTGTAAATCCTGGAGAGTTTGTTTTGAATTTAAATGGAGAGGGGGTTAATTTTGTTCAATTAAATCCTTCAGTTGTTCAATTAAAAGAGGGAGAGAGTAAAGTAGTTTATCTTTATGTTGCTCCTACTTTAGAATCTTTTGGAGAATATAATCTTAATTTAGATGTTAGTTTTGAAGATAATATATTGGCTTCAAAATCATTATTAATTAATATTTCATCTGGTGAACAAGTATTGAGTAATCTCTCTGAAGTTAATGATAGTTTGGAACTAATAACTGGAAATGTTGTGGGAGATAGTGGGAATGATTTTTTGCTTAAATTGTGGGAGGGTATTAAAACATATAAATATTTTATTTTTTCAGGAATAATTTTATATTTACTTATTTTGATTTGTATAAGATTAGAAGTTTTCAAGAAGTTTGTTGAGTTTTTTGATGAAGATCTTGAGGAAGAGGTTCCTGAGCAGGAAGAAGAGAAGAAGGATTAGTTTTTAATAGTTTATTTTCAGCAAATAATTTAGATAAAATTAAATTTTGCTCATGTAGTTTTTGTAATAGGTCATTTAAAGAGGCATTAAATTCTCTTGTAGATATAGTTATATTTTCAGAATCTAAGATTTCTATTGAAGATGGTCCATAATTAAAACAGAAATAGTTTAGATGAATTAGGTTTGTGATATTTGCTTCAATTTCTATAAATGTAGACCATATTTTGTTCTTTTGGATTGTATCTGCAGTATATTCTGATTTTAATTTAATATTTTGTTCTTTTTTTAGGTTATCAAGAATTTTTTTAGCTATCTCTTTAACATGCTCTTTTGGAAGACCCATAATTTCTATTATTGCTCTAATTGAAAATGTCATTTTTTATGATTAAGATTATTATAGTTGTTAAAAAAACTATAATTATTTTTTTGTTATTGTTTTTTTTGTATGAGAAATTGTTTATATAGCTTTCTGAAATTATTTTTCTTGGGAAAACTATAATTTTTTTTGATATGGCACATTCTATTGCTTCTATTTCTATTATTTGTTTTATATTTTCTGTTATTTTGTAGTTTATAGTGGTTATGTTATTTATTTTGTATCTTATTTCTTTTTCTGGAATAATAATGATTGTTTCTGGATAATAGAAGAATTCTTTATTTGTGGTTATTTTACAAATATCTTTATTTGGTTCACAAGGTGAGTAACCTTCATAGAACTGTTTATTTATAATTTCTAATGATTTGTTATTGTTTTTTGCTAGTTTTGTGTTATAGGTTAATTTTTCTATTAGTCGGTTATTATATAAGTAGATTGTATCTTCATTATTTAATGTGTTTCCTATAGTTTTACTTGCTGAATATATTGAACAGTTTAAATTAGTATAAAAAGAGTTTTCTTCTACGATTAGGGAAAAATTAGAATTTTCTTGGAATTTTATTAAAGTTAGAGAGTCATTTTGTTCTGTGTCACCTATTGTAAAGTTAGATAGGTTGTTTGTTCCTGAGATTTCTATGTATTCTTTTAAATTATCATTTCCTTCTGGATTGTACATTATTTCATTTATCTCTATAGCAGAGATTGAAGGAATTAATATTAAAAAGAGGATGTATTTCATAAATGAAATTTCTTTTTTTCTTTTAAATTTGTTTGTTAGAAAATTCCGAAAATTCTCCGATAACCTCGGAAGAGTTGTCCTACATTCGCTTCGCTCAATAGGACCATTATTTAGTAGATATGAAAAATTTGTTTATGAGGTATTCTATTTTAGGTTTTTACGAGTTATATCTGCTTTATATTAACGACTTCGCATAA